>Ga0163161_10000747_pt1 | contig 25579 bp, 23 predicted proteins | sample S45metaG_FD_129847 | JGI IMG/M metagenome (GOLD analysis project Ga0163161, IMG submission 129847) | Switchgrass rhizosphere microbial communities from Kellogg Biological Station, Michigan, USA - S4-5 metaG | ecosystem: Host-associated > Plants > Roots > Rhizosphere > Soil | place: USA... | reverse complement strand
ATTTCTCGAATATATCCTCACATTTTGTCCTTGCAGATATGATATGGCGCGGTATCCGTCCCACTTAATTTCATACAGCCATCCTGGTTCATCGAAGGGTCTGTCGACCAATGTTGCTTTCATGGGTTTGATTCCTTCGGGCATCGAGGTTTTCCCCTCACGCAAAATCAAATCCTGAATGTGTTTAGGAAGATGAGAAATGTATTTGCTTTTTGCGGCTTTTCTGCCGGCGGATTTTTTTAGGTTCTTCTTTAATGGCTTGGCACCAAGCTCTATCCATACCGGGGCGTGATCGCTAGCACCTTCCCATCCCCGCACCTGTTTATCAACATTACCCGCTTTTAGCCTTTCAGCAAGATTTGTGCTGAGCAGAAAGTGATCCAAGCGAAGGCCAGCATTTCGCTCCCAGGCTTTTCGCAAATAATCCCAATAAGTGTAGATGCGTTCATCCGGATGTAATGTGCGGATAGCGTCAGTCCATCCCTGGTCTAAAAGTGACTGGAAGTTTTCTCTTATTTCTGGGCGGAAAAGAGCATCATTTCTATATTTCTCAGGCTTGTAAGTATCCAGCTCGGTTGGCATAACATTATAATCCCCAATGAGCATTACCGGAAGCCCTGTAGCTATTAACGTGTTTGCATGGTCGATCAGTCTTGTAAACCAGCGCTTTTTAAATTCAAATTTTTCTCCAGGCAAAGGATTGCCGAAGGGCAGATAAATACAGCCAATAACCATATCATAGGTGAATACTTCAAGGTAGCGGCTGTGCGTATATTGAGGATCTTCTCCAGGGAGGTCTTTCCTTAATTCTTTAATTTGTTTGCGGGATAAAACCGCCACACCATTCCAGGACTTTTGACCATGCCAAACTACATGATACCCTGCCTGGTTGATTTTAGCAGCAGGAAAAGATTTATCCTCGCACTTTAGTTCTTGCAGGCAAACAATGTCGGGACTAGACATCTTTAGCCATTTGAGCAAAGTTTCGAGGCGACCATTTACGCCGTTGATGTTGTATGTGGCTATTTTCATGTGCTGCAAAAAAGCCCCGTTTGAACCGGGGCTTAAAATTATTTTACTTTTTTTTCAATCGCCTTCCGCTGGTTTCCCGCGCTCGACTTTACGTCTTTGATCTTAGCTGCTTTGACATCAAGCTTATTTGCTTCATAATTAATCTCATGTTCCTGATTGGACACCGAGTTTCTTTCAACTTTAGTTCCTTTTGCCATAATATTTTTCTTATAGGTTGATTGTATAACATTACCGATTTGGATTAGTTTGGATTATATAGCCATCTATAACAAACAGTATCATTTTAACCACTGGTAAGTCAGATATTCATATGAGTTGATCTAAAGCTGTTTTCTCATGACTGAATTAAGCTGATTAGCAAGCAGTCTTAAGTTTCTTGCATTTATTATCGGCTGATTCTACTACTATGCATTTTTCGGATTGGATGATAAAAAGATGATTCAAACATTTTTCAAAGAAAAGAAACCGCGTAAAGGCTAAGCTCTAGTTGGAGCAAGGAGAAATATGTAAGTAACTGCAAACTATTTACCTTCTACCAAGCTTTTAAAAGCGCCTATCTTCCATGGGGTTTATCCGCTAAAACGAAAAATGAAAAACAATATAAATCTATATGGGTTGGTATTTATGCACCCTGTCCTTCTGGTGAGATCAAGAGCGGTAATACATAAAATGAACACAAAGCGAAATCAAAACTTATGGATGAAAATTTTTCTAAACAATCCAAACTCCTTGCCGAGTTTCGAATAAACCTAAACCTGCGCAAAGAGCGATTAAAACTGCAATTGATAAGCCTGGTTTGCAAATTGGCAGCAGACTTTTTCACAAATGTAATAATGCTGACATGTGGCGTTCTCGCCTTTCTTTTTGCCTCTATTACTTTGGGCTTTTTTATTGCTGAATTGACCTCAAATTACGCCATTGGCTTTGGTAGTCTTTCCTGCTTTTATATCCTCATTGCTGTATGTGCCGGTGTTGGGAAAGACCGGTTTTGGGAGCGAAAAATCATTGATTTTACCCTCGGAAAGATTTTAAGAAAAAGTTATGGAAAAAGCTAAAGCTGCTCCGTCGATCACGGACCTTCAGGGTCTGGAACTGGAAGCTGATATCCTGGAGCAAAAGATTGCGCAAAGTGATGCCAGTATAGTTACTGCGGCAAAAGAACTGGTTTCATTTGATGCAGAGTGGATTAATGGGAAATTGACAAAATCGACTCTTGAGCGTCACCTGGATATGGCAGTAAATCCCGCAGAAATGCTTATCCCGAATTTATTTGCTGAGTTAATTGGAAAGACTGTACTTCAGAAAACGGGGCTTTTGAAAAGACTTATTTTAAAGCAAATCAGCAAAGTTATACTGCGCAAAGGATTAAAGGCTGTATTTGAAACCTCTGGTGCAACAAAGCGTGTACAAATGAAAACAATCAACCCCGCAACTTTCGTAGAACAAAGTGATAAGGATGTTTGGATTGGGGATATGGAGGCAAACCAGGAAGAACAAAGCCCCGTAAGAGTTGAGCAGAAGAAGTTAACTTTCTCAGGAATATTTAGTGTCTTAAAAAAAGCGTTTGAGGGATTCAACGACCACAAAGTGACCAAACTCAGTGGATCACTCGCTTATTATACAATATTTTCGATGGCTCCACTGATGATTGTTATCATCTCGCTGATGAGCATTTTTTTGAGCCGGGAAGCAGCAGAAGGCCAGGTTTATCAGCAACTGAAAGGTTTTTTGGGCCCTGAACCCGCAAAGCAGGTTCAGGACCTGATAAAAAATGCGGCCATTTCAGGCAAAGGCACCATTGCCTTTATCGTTGGGGCGGCTACCCTACTTATTGGTGCGACCACCGTTTTTGCTGATATACAGGATTCCATAAATTACATCTGGGGCATTAAACCTAAACCAAAACGGGGATGGCTGAAATTACTTAAGAACCGATTTTTGTCTTTCTCTGTTATCATTAGCCTGGGTTTTCTACTGCTGGTTTCGCTTGGTATTTCAGCGTTACTTGATAACTTCAGCGGCCGCTTGCAAATGCGTTTTTCAGAAGTTTCAGTTATTGTTTTTTATGTAATTAATTTATTTATTAACCTTCTGGTCATTTCAGCGATTTTCGGCGTTATTTTCCGGGTATTGCCAGATGCATCAATCCGGTGGAAGGATGTGATACTGGGTGCAATGGTTACCGCAGCACTTTTTATGCTTGGCAAACTTGCCATTTCGTTATACATTTCAAAAACTGATATTGGTGGCACTTACGGTGCTACGGGCTCTCTGGTGATTCTTTTACTCTGGACATATTATTCTTCCATTATACTTTACTTTGGAGCAGAATTTACACGGGCTTACGCGCTTGCTTACGGCTTGGAAATCCATCCCGATTCTCATGCGGTCTCTATTCGGGAGGTAGAGGTTGAACAAGGTCAGGCTTCTTTACAACAGGTAAACGATAGTGGGAAAAGTGGACCGGAATCATAAAATCAAACTGATATTTAAAAAAATGGGAAATTATATTGCGAAAAAGCTATTGTTGCTATTCCTGATTTTGAACTTTGCGCTGAATGGTATTGCTCAGAACAACACCCCCTCAACATCTGCAGATTCAATCAAAGGAATACCAGATACCCTGTTGTTTAGAATACAGACCGCGCAATCTGCTATTACTGAAATCAATGCTGCTAATAAAAAAGGCTATAACCTTCAGGCTTTTCAGCGAAGGATTGAATCCATTCAGTCTGACATTGCACCGCTAAAAGCTGCCTTCGCAGCCAAGGGAGAGCAACCGGACAGTAAAAGCCTGAAGAGTTATGATCTTATCCTTAAAGATGCGGATGTAAAACTCAAGTCGATAAGTTCGGCGCTTGTTAAAAACAGCAACGAGTTGCAACGCATGTCTGAACAGGTGCTTAAACTAAGTCAGGATTCTTTTTTAAAAGCAGAAACTCCCGGAGATGAGCAGCAACGACTCTACAGCCCACAGATAGCAGATATCAGAACACGGTTACAGGGTGCTGGGAAATTAACCGGCAGTAATTTAGATTCGGTTAACCGCTTGCTAGCGAACGCATCAGCACTAGGTATTGCGGTGAATGATCTTAAAGCTACTGCCGCAGAACGGCTTAGCCAATCTGGCAGACTAGCCTGGAGCAAACAAGAACCATATTTATGGGAAGCGCCGTTCATGAACAGTTCTTCTGCTCCAAGCGGAAACCTGATTATTGCAGCCTATAACGGGCAGCAGCAAATCTTAAAATATTTCATCAACAGCACCTGGGATAACCGGTTTTTAGCCATTTTACTGGCTTTGACTTTTTTTATATGGGTACACCGCAATTTTAATAATGCTGCGCGGGCAAGCATAAAAAGGCAGATTGGAACATTAACCTTTGAATATCTTCGTCCCTATCCATTCCTGGCTACTTTAATCGTGTTGTTTAGTATTACGCCTTTATTTGAACCGGAATCGCCCTCGCTATATATGGAGCTGATTTCCCTTTTGTTATTACTCACCATGACCATGCACTTATGGAGAGTGATGGATAAAGCGCAGCTCCGCTTATGGGGTATTATCATCCTGCTCTACCTAATGCTCATTTTAGGCAATGCAGCTGTAGATGAAGCCTGGCCCCTTCGTGCAGTGATGTTGTTTATCAACGTTTTTTTCATCTGGATTGGCCTGCGCATGATGAAAAAAGTAAGTTTCCGGGAGTTTTCAAAACGCCATGTTCGTTTTGCATTATGGACGTTGGTCATTATGAACGCAGTGGCCCTGCTGGCAAATATGCTTGGTAGAGTTGATATGGCTAAAATTGCCAGCGTAACAGGCGTCATTGGTTTGATTCAGCTTATCGGACTGGCCGTATTTATGCAGGTAATGCTAGATTCATTCGAATTGCAAATGAAAATTAGTACCGCTCGTAAAGGATTGTTTTCAAGAATAAACCATGCCAAATCAAAATCGAAGATAAAAAAGGCGATATCACTGCTTTGCTTGGCATTATGGATAATGGTATTTTTTATAAATCTAAATGTACTTGGGGGTGTTTGGGAGTTGATTAACCTGATATTATCCAAGCCCAGGAACTTTGGAAGTATTCATTTTAGTTTTGGCAACATTGTTTTCTTTATCGCAATTGTCTACTGCGCAGCAAAACTTCAAAAACATGTACCACTACTTTTTGGCGAAGAAAAAATTACATTTAATGAATCCAGTGGCCACAAAGGTTCCAAGGTGGCATTGGTTAGGCTGGTCATCATCATCATTGGTGTGCTGCTCGCAGTAACAGCATCAGGTCTGCCAATGGATAAGCTTACGGTAATACTCGGTGCCTTTGGTGTAGGTATTGGTCTGGGTATGCAAAATATTGTGAACAATTTTGTCTCAGGCATCATATTGATTTTCGAAAAACCATTCCAGATTGGAGATTATGTTGAACTTGCCGATAAAAAAGGAAAGGTTCGCGATATTGGCATCCGCTCAAGCAAATTGCTGACGCCTCAGGGTTCAGAAGTAATTATTCCAAATGGCGATCTGCTTTCTGGTAGGTTGGTTAACTGGACTCTAAGCAACGACTACATTAAAACCGAACTCATTTTCAAAGTCGCTGCTGATACAGATTTGGACAAGCTAAGCAAGCTTATTGAAAATATTTTAACTTCTAATGATGCTGCCTTGAACAAACTTCCGCCAGAAATCCTGCTAAATACCCTGGGAGCTGATAGTCTTGAAATTAAAGTGTTGGCCTGGATCAGCAGTATTTATGTTGAAGCAGAATTTAAAAGTTTATTTCTAAAAGAACTTGTTGTACGCATGAGAGAAAGTGGAATGAAGTTAATGTAACACATTTTTGGCTTTACCCAAGGTGATTTGGGCTCCATTGTACATTTTCCATTGGTGGTCAGGCTGATGATTTTGATCAAATGTTATTAAATTATATGGTAAGGGCTGAGACTAGCAAAATGCTCAGGAATCCAGAAAGCCCGGTACCTTCCAGGACAGTATTCAGATGATTTGATTCTCGTCTGAAAGCATGTAGCAGGCAAGAGCCATAAGAAATAAGGCTTCTTTTTAACTCATCACCTTCGCATTCCTATGTTTGCTTGCAATGCCAATCTCTCATCTAAGACCTTACCACTTCTGTACATCCCATCCGGCAAGCTTATGAAAAATTTCAGCATCTGCCTGCTAAGCCTGGAAATATTATATCTCCCGAGAAACATTTGATTTAAATCCAATGTTAGTATTACAACTAAGAAAACAGAATCAAATGGATAATCTTCATTTCTACCAGCAGCATGACATCGATTGCTTATTTGATAAATTAAAAGGACAACGCAAAGGACGGCTGTTGTATCAGCTACCCACTAGTGGCGGCAAAACTGTAATATTTTCCGAAATCGCGAAGAGATTCATCCAAACATTTAACAAAAAGGTTATCGTATTAACCCATAGGACCGAGTTGTGCAAACAAACGACCAAGGCACTAAAGCAGAGCGGGGTAATCAATAAGGTCATTAACAGCAGTGTCAAAAAGATTACGAAAAAAGATAGCTTTGAATGTTTCGTTGCTATGGTTGAAACCCTGAAAAACAGGATTGACGAGGGACTGATAGACACCTCAAAGATTGGTCTGGTTATCGTGGATGAAGCCCATCATAATTCCTTTCACAAACTTTTTGAGAAGTTTGGCAATGCTTCCATAATCGGTGTCACCGCCACCCCACTATCGGCAGATATCAATCTGCCGATGAAAAAATTTTATTATGAGCTTATTATCGGGGAACAGATAGCATCACTGATAGATAAAGGTTTTCTGGCACGACCTAAATTCTTCGCCTATGATGTAGAACTTAATTCCCTACGTCTAGGACAAAAAGGTGATTTTTCTATCACCACATCAGATGAGCTTTACAGTTCCCCTGCGATGTTGGATCTGTTGATGCATTCTTATGAATCACATTGTAGAGGAAAGAAAACGCTAATCTTTAACAACGGAATATTCACCTCGCGTAAGGTTTTGGAGTCTTTTCAAGCCAAAGGTTATCCAATAAGACATTTAGACAACGGGACTTCTGCTAATGAAAGGACTGAAATATTAAACTGGTTCAAAAAAACAAAAGACGCTGTGCTGACTTCTGTTTCGATATTGACTACCGGATTTGATGAGCCAACCATAAAAGCTGTAATCGTAAACCGGGCGACAACATCTTTGACCCTCTATCATCAGATGGTAGGAAGGGGCGCAAGAAAGATGGGAAACAAAAAAACATTCAGCCTTATCGATCTCGGTAACAATGCTGACAGGCTGGGATCCTGGGAAGCACCTTTAGACTGGATAGATATTTTCGAACACCCCGAAGTGTACTACGAACGATTGAATCAGGCTGCTAAAGAGACCCATCTTATCTCTTCTGAACTCAGAAATAAATTCCCAAATAGTCTGGAAATATCATTTGATGTTTTATCAGCACATCAGAACTGCATCAGCCAGGGTCTGAAGCCTAAAACGGTAATGATAGATTCCCAGCGTCAGCACGCCTTGATGTGCGTTGAAAACAGTCAGACAGTTGTCGAAGGACTTAGTCTGGCTGGAGAGTTGGATGCGGAAATAACTTACCGCGTAAAGCAATACGCTAAGTGCCTTGGCAACGTCACCAAAAATTATGTAAAATGGTTAGAGCAGGATTATAAAGAACAATTAAAAAAGATGATTTGCAAGATGGCATCCCAAATTCACCCACTTGAACAGGCGGTGTAATTTGTGATTTCAGTCGATTAACGACTGTCGAGGGCCTTATAACCATAATTTAGTAAGTGAATATTCTTATCTGGATTTTTAGTATCGGGGAAGAATTTCATCACTGTTGATCGCATCATTTTACATCAGACAGATTTTAAAGATTATCCGGGACATCAAAACCAAACTTTGACCCTGGCTAGCGACAATACTTTCACCAAACCAAAGGACATATTTCCTTTAAAGAATGGAGATCTGTCCCTGATTGTCATATAGGAGTACAAAAGGTTTTTATAAATATTTCTTTACAAAAATCAGTATGATGTGGAATTAAAATTGACCCTTTCTAAAATCTCTGGTTATTCCATTCAAAAGTTGTATTTTAGAGTACCGAAATTACTATCATGAAAAAAATATTATTCTTACTATTATTGATATTGAATGGATATTGCTTTGCGCAAAGTCCGGGGGATGAAGTTCGCAAAATTATCATTCAGCAGGAGAATGACTGGAATAAAAATGACATGAACGCTTATACCAGTTCTTTTACTGATGATGCAAAGCTCATCAATTTTTTAGGCTTGTTCTGGAAGGGAAAAAGGGAAATTATTAACCAGTTTAGACTGATAAATGATTGCTGTATAAAACCAACACAAGTGAAGCTGGATATCACCGATATGCAACTTTTGAATGAGGAGGTAGCCCTTGTATACATTAAAGAAACTTTGACAGCAAAAGAAGATTATAGTGTACCGGGAAAGATAATAAAAAAAGGAAGCATAGATCATAAACTGATAACTGCCGTATTTGTCAAACAAAAAAGCGGCTGGAAAATACTTTCAATGCAGGTAACTCAAGTGATTCCTCTACAATAAAGATGAATCGTCTATATCTTAAACATACTTAAGTCCCTCTCTTTGAGTTCTTTTTTTCGCTTTATAGAAGTGGATTTGGTGTTTCCACGGCAGATCATAAGCAAAATATTCGAAGGTATAGACTCGCTTAATCTAAAAGCCATTGCCTTCTATTTTGCCAAGCCGGGCGCGTAGCAGGGAGGGAAAAGCTGAACCTATCGCTCAGTCTTCCCTAACTATCCTATTATTTATTAAAGGGTAAATTTTTAAATGTCTGGTGGGGTAGGCATTACTCCTAATTGTTGCAATAAGCTCACGTTATCCATGATTATTCTACTTTCAGCGAATAGTCCGTTCTTGATTACGTCAATAACCACCCCCCAAATCCTAACCGAATTGTTAGTTGGCGCAATCCCCATAAACTCACCCTGGTGGGTTCCTGTCCAGCTAAATCGAGTTACAACCTTTTCACCTTCCGCGATCTGTTCCTCTACCGTCCATTTCATGTCTGGAAATCCGGTAAACATCGACTGAAGTGCATATTTCAAACCATCTTTTCCGGGACCCTGTCCGGGAAATGGAAGCTCTTCTATGAAATTTTCTGCTACAAGCTCGTCAGCGGCATTCAAATTCTTATTATTTATTACCTCTTCAATAAAGTGAGTCATGAATTTTTTATTTTCTACTAGCGTCATCATTTTTAGGTTTTGAGCAAATAAAGTATTTGTTGCAGTGACCCATCGGTAACTTTCGTTTGACCTGGAAATATACATCCTAGTATTGTTCAATTAAATAATACTGGCTAACTCAAAGCCATTGATTCCACAAACATACCATTCAAAATGACTGAGATTAAAAATACATTCATGCATGACCCCTTCTAGCTCATATTAAGAATGTGATAGCATGCCTGAGCATGTCCTATAGGGTGAAGAAGAACAAGAAATTATTGAGCTATTAAATAGATCCATGTTTTAAAAGATTACGCTGGTATTAGATTAGACTGCCAGCTAAGGTGATAATATTCGATATTACCCCTGCCCTTCGTTTTTATTAGTCGCCAGGTTTATCAATTTTGAAGAGATTCATACAAGATTTCTTAACCAGTATTTTTAGAGTGGCATCCCTGAAGAGCTCCTAAAATGCACGTAAATACGGTGAAGGGGTTCAATAAGCAAACTTCCGTCCTCTCCTCTACTTAGCTACGTTTTAGAATATTATTGCCATAGTGAATAATATTTAAAACTTTAAGTTAAAAGGCAGGTTTATACTATACAAAATTTTTATTTTTTGTATATTTAATCATACCAATTTACTTAACAACAATGCGAACCGGTAAAGTCATATCTTTCAATAAGCTCACTGGAGCGGGAATTCTTCAGGACTCCAATAATCAGACAATAAAGTTCATAAACGAAAATCCTAAAAGAACTCCGCTGAAAGGTGACCAGATAAGTTTTGAAGTTGAATACTCACAAAAAAGTATGGTTGTTAAAAATATAGAAATTCTCAGCGATACCTAATGGCCTAGCTTATTTTTCAGATCTAGCAATTTTTGAATGTTTGCGCTGGCAACTTCTGTGGAAGGTTTTAATAAGTGCTTATGGCTGGCAATTATTATCGAGTTTATTAATTAGATGAGAGTGTCGCACAGCCTTGAATCGTTAAAAGCGACCAGATGGCTACCTTAGGAACCCAGTTCACAGTCAAGTTTCAGTTTCTCTTTTTAAGATTAAATCAAGATTCATCATTTTGTTTTCTGACACTGTAAACAATATCGTTGATTATCTCGTCCAGCCTTGCAGCTGATGAGAGTATCATATCCGCTACCTGTCCACTGTAATGATAATTATGCAGATTTTTTTTGAGAATTCTGGTTAGTGCAATTAAATTGGCAAGTGGTGCTCTTACCGTATGGCTTTGTGTGAAAACGATTTCTTCGAGTAAGGTGGACTGAGCGTTGATTTCCTCCGATATTTTCCTTGACTGATTTCGTTCGATAATAAGTTCAGAGATGTCATATCCCAAACAGAAAATGCCTGAAGGCTGACCTGTCTCATCAAACATGGCTTGAAATTCCCATTGGGTAAATACAAATCCACCTCTGCCATCATGCTTTCGAATAGTCGCTGGGAATAACTTATCGGGATATTGGAAACATTGCGCCGCAACTTGCTGACAGGTCGCCAGGTCATCGGGGTGCATGGTGATGTGATGTGGCTCACCAACCAATCCTTTGGGAGACATTTTTGCGAAATGTTTTGCGTAATTAGCATTGGTATATGCATATCGGCCACTCATGTCCACAGTAATGATGTAATAGAACGAGGAGGCCTCCAAAAGGCCACAGATTTCTGGAAAATTCCGCATAATTTAGAGATATGTAAATTAACAATGGCAATCTTACTTTTGTTTCATTCCAAATGAAGTAATAACTACCTTTCAAATTGTAATTAATACCCTATTTCGAATTATAAGGCAGTATTTGTTTTTTTTTACCGAAATTGGCACCTATGGTAAAGGATATTGGATTGTAACATCTCAGGTGAGAAGTCGCCCAATATGAGCAAAAGACTGTAGCAATGAGGAAGGAAATTTTTTTAATAGATGACGATGAGTACAGTTTATTCATCAACCGCGAAATTATCGCAGAGCATACCGATTTGCCAATAAAATGCTTCAATAGCGGGCTGAAGGGTCTGGAATATCTTCAAACTGAAAAGTCTATTGAACTGGTATGGATTTTCCTGGATTTAAACATGCCACATATGAACGGCTGGCAGGTTCTTGACACTTTAACTTCTCTTGACACGCTAACAGTTATACAAGTATATATCCTTAGTTCTTCAGTAGATCTTAAAGATAAATTACGGGCAAAAGATTACCCCTTAGTGAAAGATTACATACTAAAGCCATTAGAGAGTGAACTGGCTAAGAATATATTAAAATGTGCGGATTGAAGCGAATCTTTTAATTTGGTTTTGGCAACCTTATCTTGCAATCATTTATAAACTCAAAAGTAAGCATATCATCATTGATATTCTATCCACACGTGCTCCTGGACATTCCCTATTTAGTTAATCCGAGTTTTCAAAAAGGTGTTGATTTCTCTGCTGAACCAAAATCAAAATAGTAGAACCAGTCCCGGCACTTAGAAGGAAACTAGACTTTATCAGCAGCTAAAATCAGGTATTTAGCATTCAATCTATGAAAACTACCTGTGCATTTCAGGTATCTGCCCATCAAACATAGTACTCATTTTTAAAGTTTAGCAATTAAAGCTAAATTATGGGTGAGGTAAATCAAAAAGATATCGAGCAAAATATTCCAGTTCAGACTGAAGGGGGCTTATCAGATGCTATTGAAAAATTAGAATGCAGGGATATTAATCAAGCGAAAGTCTTATACAAGCTTGCTTGCGAAACACTTCGAAATGTAAATGCTTGGGGCAAAGTTTCAAATGTTACCCTATCCGTGTTCAGATTATACGACAAGGGCGGTAATATTATTAACCGCAGTGTTCAGCAAGGGGATTTCATCCGCATAGATGTTCCAGGTCCCGGGTTAATAATTGGTAAAGGATACGATTGGGTTAGGGTTGAACAAATAACTGAATCTTTCCTTGCAGATGGAGAGGAGTTATCCATTCAGGTTAGGCCGAGCTGTTGCCCATTTACAAACGGTAAAAGAACTGCCCACTTTCTCTCTCCATCAGCAACTTCAACATTTCAGGTGCGACGGGTTAATCTAAGGCTTTACATCGAAGAACATGCAAGAAATGAAAAAGCAAATTTGCAGACAGGGAACTGCATTGATAATCTGAGAAATGCCATCATCGGAACTGCTGCGAGATTAGGCTTTTCATACCCTCAATGGAAGAGCCTCGTAAGTGGGATAATGAATTTAACTAGCCAGAAAAAAATATAATAATTAAATAAAATGGATGTCGAAAAAACTGAACTAACCGTTAAAGGCTTCGGGCTTGCGGAGGCCGTTAAAAAAGACGAAAATGCGAGTAAGAGGAGAAAAGCTAAGCGCAAAAGCGGAAATCAAAAAAATGATGATGAAATTTATCCGGAAGTGATAAAACCGACAGAGAAAATTCTTGAGCCAGTCGCTAAACCTAAACGTAGGAAAAATTAATTCAATGTCTAAAATCATTAAACGCCATGCGGATTTAGCCGCGGAGTGTGATCATCAAAAAATATTAAGACTTATGGCATTCTTGCCGGAAAATAGTTTTATATTACCTAAAGCATGAAGGTTTTTACGCCGATATATCTTAATCCGGAACAAAACCCTTGCGACCTATTGTATTTAACTACCTACGTTTTCCCTATTGGAATATGAGTTGATTGCTTTAAGTGAATTAATAAGAATAGCTTCGGGATGTCAGAGCAGCGGGAGAGCACTCCTAATAAATTGCCATTTCTGTTGAAAAACGCAAGGTATGAAAAACAGGGATATAATTGTGATTGGCGCATCTTCTGGAGGGTTGGACGGACTGAAAACAATAGTAAAACAATTGCCCCCGGACTTTCCAGGATCGATTTTTATTGTTTGGCACATGAGCGCGGAGGTTCGCGGATTTCTCCCGGCAGTTTTCAATAAACTCAATTCTATACATGCTGCAAATGCGTATGACAAAGAGCCTATCCTACCCAACAGAATTTATGTGGCGCCTCCTGACCACCACTTATTAGTGGAAGAAGGGCAGGTTAGGATAACCCGGGGGCCGAAGGAAAACCGTTTTCGGCCTGCAGTTGACCCCTTGTTTAGAAGTGCAGCGTACGCATACAGGAACCAAGTAATTGGTATAATTTTATCAGGAGGCTTGGATGATGGAACAGCGGGATTGTGGCGGATAAAATACAGTGGTGGAACAACGATAGTACAACATCCTGCTGATGCTGAAGTTCCTTCTATGCCGGAAAGTGCGCTTCGCGAAGTTGAAGTGGATTATTGTATCCCGGCTGCTGAAGTTGCATCTTTACTAACCGGATTAGTTGCTGAAGAGATTAAACAGGAAATAACGATGTTGAAGGATGATAAAGCAAGAATAGAAATTAACATATCAGCTGAGCGAAATGCCTTCGAAAATGGCTCTTTGGATATTGGCGTATTATCGCCCTATGCATGCCCGGAATGTAATGGGGTACTATCGAAAATAGTCGATGGCAATATTGCACGCTTCAGATGTCACACCGGTCACGCCTATTCTTCCCATACGCTTATGTCTGCGGTTAGCGAAAAAATTGAGGAAAGCTTATATGGCGCAATCAGGGGCATGGATGAGAGTGTTTTATTGCTCAATCAACTTGGTGATCACTTTGCAGAACTAAACCAGCTTAAACTCGCCGCTGTATATTTTCGTAAAGCAATGGAGGTGAAAGAGCGTTCGATAACAATACGAGATGCAGTACACAAACATGAACATTTAAGCCAAGATTTAATGCTAAAAGAATTAGATAATAAATCATCAGCTTTTTGAATACAATACCATTACCTTTAACCAAACTAATAATACCAAATACCATTCAGTCAAGATGGGAACAACCATAAATAACCCGGGAGAGGGTTTACTTACGCCTGTTGAACAACTACAGGAAAAACCAGCTGATTTTTTAATTGTCGGTATCGGAGCCTCCGCTGGTGGTATCCAGGCACTGCAGGAATTTTTCAGGCATGTTACTGAGCATTCCAATATGGCCTATGTAGTTATTCTTCATCTTTCTCCTGACCACGATAGCCAATTGGCTTCCATATTGGCTCAAGAGGCTCGGATACCGGTGACTGTGATAAAATCCAAAGTCCCCATAAAACAAAATAATATCTATGTCGTCCCCCCGGATCGCCATCTGAGAATGGAGGGAGATGATATTGCTGTATCACCTAATGTACATGTTGAGGAAAGGCGTGCCCCGGTTGATATCTTTTTTCGGTCACTTGCCGACCATCACGGGCCTAGGGCAATCAGTGTCATTTTATCCGGTACCGGCGCCAATGGGTCCATGGGATTAAAGAGAATTAAGGAACGGGGTGGCGCATGTTTCGTACAAAACCCTAAAGAAGCTGAATTCAATGAAATGCCACGAAATGCCATTGCTACAGAACTTGTAGATGAAGTGCTTATGGTATCAGAAATCCCTTCCCGCCTGGTTGCATACCGTAACAGCACTGATAAAGTGATGATCGTTGAGGATACAGAAAAACGTCCCGAATCCCAAAACCAGGCGCTTCATGAAATATTTACTCAGCTCCGGATTCGTACCGGTCATGATTTTAGTAATTATAAACGGGCTACGCTCCTGCGCCGTATCGAGCGGAGAATTGGCGTACACAATCTGCCTGACTTATCTTCCTATCTTACATTTTTATTGGAACACCCGGAGGAAACTCATGCCCTGCTAAAAGATTTGTTAATTTCAGTTACCAATTTTTTCAGGGATCCGAAAGCTTTTAGTTACTTAGAGCAGGAAATAATACCATCCATTTTTCTGGGCAGGACATCTGCCGACCAGGTTAGAATATGGGTTGCGGGGTGTGCAACAGGTGAAGAGGCCTATTCACTGGCAATGCTGTGCGCGGAGCAGTCGCTGAGGAGTAAGGAGAGTCCAAAGGTGCAGATTTTTGCAACAGATATTGACGAGGCCGCGATAGCCACAGCCCGGGAGGGGATTTATACCCTGAATGATGCCGCAGACGTTTCGCCTGAAAGGTTAAGACAGTTTTTTACCCTTGATGGTGATGGCTACCGGGTCCGCAGGGAAATCAGAGAAATGATTCTTTTTGCCAATCACAACTTTTTAAAAGATCCTCCTTTTTCTAAACTCGACCTGGTCACCTGCAGGAACGTGCTGATATACCTGAACAATACCGCACAATTGCGTGTTACAGATACTTTTCATTTTGCATTGCGGGCAAAAGGTTTTCTTTTTCTTGGCAGCTCGGAATCGGTTGATGGCACTAGCGAACTCTATACAACCCATAATAGGGAACATCATGTATACCTCAGCAAAGAGACTTCGCCAAGAACCTACCCTGTACCGGATTCCGCGCCTAAACTTTCGGTGCCTGCAAGGGACTTTAGGGCGAAATCTATTCAGACAGACAGAGCCGGTGTAAGGATATCTTTTGGAGAGTTACATCATAGGATGCTGGAACAGTACGCCCCACCCTCGGTAGTTATTGATGAGGATTATAATATTGTTCACATGACTGAAAAGGCGGGTAAATATTTTGAATTTACCGGCGGGGAACCGACTAACAATCTGTTAAAACTAATACGTCATGAAATCCGCTTAGAAATTCGCGCAACCTTATATCAGGCCAGACAAAACCGGAGTCCAGTAGAATTACGCAATGTAAAGCTAACAATTGGTGGTCAAAATCTCTTGCTTGATATACATGTTCGCCCCGTCATAGAGGAAAGTGATGAAGCACATGGATTCATTCTTGTTGTTTTCATACCTGTTCTGGACGCCGAGGAGAATAACACCTTTATACTGGCAGCTCAAGAACCTATCTCGAGGCACCTTGAGGAAGAATTGATTGGATTGAAAACACAGCTCAGAAATTCAACCCAGCAGTATGAATTTCAGGCCGAGGAGCTAAAAGCCTCCAACGAAGAGCTACAGGCGATGAACGAAGAGTTGCGTTCTGCAGCTGAGGAACTTGAAACCAGCAAGGAGGAGCTGCAATCCATTAATGAGGAGCTTCGCACCGTGAACCAGGAACTTAAGGTAAAAATCGAAGAAACCAGTATCACCACGAGTAACCTTCAAAATCTAGTCAATTCAGCCAACGTAGGTACAATATTTTTAGACCGCAGTTTTGCCATCCGTTTGTTTACGCCGGCGGTGCTCGATATTTTCAATTTAAAATCCGGAGATTACGGTCGTCCGATTACCGATATCACCAATAAACTGCAATATGATAATCTTGTTGGTGATGCAGCCTCGGTGCTGGAAAAGCTGAACATACTAGAGCGCGAGGTGACAACCAGCGATAATCGGTTTTACATGATGCGACTCCTGCCCTACCGAACCTCGGAAGACCATATCAATGGTGTAGTGGTTACCTTCTTTGACATCACCTCACGCAGGGCATCTGAAGAAGCATTGCGTATATCCGAGGCACGTAACCGCCTTTTAATTGAAAGCGCTAAAGACTACGCGATTTTCACCCTAAATACTCAAAGAGAGGTGACGAGCTGGAGCAGCGGTGCAGAATTAATACTGGGTTATAAAGAATCGGAGATTATCGGCAAAGCCGGCGATGTCATATTTACTGCTGAAGATCAGCATGCGCATATCCCCCAAAGCGAAGTAACTGAGGCCGAGCAGCTTGGACGAGCCGAGAATGAACGCTGGCACCTGCGCAAAGATGGCTCCCACTTCTGGGGATCTGGAATCACTCAGCCACTAAGGGATAATACAGGCAACACACTAGGTTACGTTAAAATCATGAGGGATTTAACAACACAAAGGGCATTGCTGGAAGACCTTAGACTGAACGAAGAGAACTATCGTATTAAGCTCGAGGAAGAGGTTGTAAATAGAACTTCGGAATTAAAGGAAAGCCAGGAGCAATACTCAACCCTAATTGGAAATACACCCGATGTTATCACCCGATGGGATAAAGATTTAAGACTGGTTTTTGCAAATGCGGCATTCGGAAAAAAAATAGGTCTGGATATTGCCTCTGTTTTGAATAAAACCAATAGTGAGCTGAATTTCCCTGACACATACGTTTTACCCTATCTGCAAAGTCTGCGAAAAGCGTTTGAAACAGGAGAAACCGTAGAACATTTTAGTTCCTCACATACACCGGATGGAGAAGCCTACTTTTATTCGAGGTTGACACCTGAGAAAAATGCCGACGGGGAGCTGGTAACTATCCTGGCTATCGAGCGGGATATTACGGAACTAAAACATGCATCTATAGAACTAAAGGCCAACCGCGATTTACTTCAGTCTATTCTGGATAACAGTTTTATTTCTATGTCTGTACTTAAGGCGGTAAGGGATGAAGATGGAATTATTATTGACTTCGAAATCATGCTGACCAATCATGAATTGGACAAAGAAACGCAACGAACAGACCTTGTGGGTAAGTTTTATGCTCAGGAGTATCCTGGCATTAAAAATTCGGGGCTATTCGAGGTTATGGTAAGGGTAATGAACACAGGCAATGCTGAAGGTCTTGAGTATTTTTACCCTAATGAAGGGTTTAATAAATGGTTTTCCTGCATGTTTGCAAAAATGGAAGATGGTCTGGTCGCCACCAACATGGATATTTCCGAACGTAAGTTAGCAGAAGAACATTTAAAGAAGTCTGAAGAACAATTCCGGATGTTCGTAACAGCCAGTTCCGACCTAATCTATCATATGAACGCAAATTGGACAGAGATGTATGTGATGCAAAGTGAGAACTTTTTATCGAATATAAATGCTCCTAAAAGCCATTGGATGAGGTATGTTCCTGAAGAGGAGCAGTCAAAAGTGCAGGCTGCGATCGATGTGGCAATATCGAACAAACAACTCTTTGAACTGGAGCATCGCGTGTTATTTTCTAACGGGCAAATTGGCTGGGCAAATTCCCGGGCTGTTCCCCTATTGGATGAAAAAGGCGAAATCATTGAATGGTTTGGTGTTGTGAGTGATATTACCGCCCAAAAGGCTTTTGAAGATGAACGAGACCGAAACTATCTACTTTTACAACAATCCGAAGAGGTTGCCTCTACCGGAACATGGGTATATGATCTAGTTAACAAAAAGCTTAGCTGGTCGGAGGGAATGTACAGGTTGTTTGATTTAAAAAAAGAAACGGAAGTCTCTACGGATATATATGTTAAATATGCTATTTTGAAGTGCAAGGACACTGCGGAACAAATATCGCAAAGTATTGCAAGTGGGGACCAAGAGTTTGAAGAAACGTTAACCATCACAACAGCAGAGACATTCAAGATACTAAAGGTTAAGGCTACCTTAATTTATGATAAAAAAGGAAATGCAACAAGGGTACTCGGCGTTGATATGGATATAACGGCAAGCCGGTTAGCTGAAGAACGCCTGCGGAAGGTTGAGGCTGAGCAGCAGCTGGAGATCTTTCAGGTTACCCTTCGCACCCAAGAAGAAGAACGTCGGAGAATATCAGAGAGCCTGCACAACGGGCTTGGCCAATTACTCTATAGCACGCGGCTTGCCATCAATTACCTCACGGTGGAAACCGCTACAGAAAAACCGGACAAATTTCACGAATCAAAGGAATATACCACCTCTCTTTTATCTGATTCAATTAAGGAAACCCGCCGCATCTCTCACGAACTAATGCCTACGGTACTTGCTGAATTTGGGCTAAATGCAGCCATTAAGGAAGTTTGCGACCAGCTCACCTCCGATGTCAGATTTGATTCTAAGGTAATATTGGACGGGGTCAAACTTGACAACTATGTAGAACTCGCTATTTTTCGTACTGTTCAGGAGTTAATGTTAAACGTTATTAAACATGCTGATGCCACAAAGGCTAAAGTTAAGGTATTGGCAGCTAATGATGTGGTTTTAATCTCCGTAAAGGATAATGGAAAAGGCATTGGTACTGAAGTCAATGAAAAGCCTGGTATAGGTCTTGCCTCCATACGTAACAAAGCGGATCTGCTAAAGGGAACAGTTGAGATTACCTCGTCTTCTGATAATGGTACATTAGTCGAGGTAAAGCTGCCTCTTAAATTTGCACAGTACGAATGATATTTGATTTATGCTTAAACTTTTAATCGTAGAAGATAATGAGGTGGTGAGAAATTTAATGGCGGATTTATTTGCAGGGCAAAACGAATTTGAAATCACCGGTCTGGCTGCTAATGGTCTGGAAGCATTGTCCTTACTTAAAAGCGGAACAATAGCAGACATTGTACTGGCTGATTTAAATATGCCAGAGATGGACGGGATTGAACTCACCAAAAAAATAGTCCTTCAACACAGTGACATAAAGGTCATCATTTTGACGATGCATGAAAACGCAGAGTATCTAAAGCGGGCTCTTGATGCCGGGGCTAAAGGCTATCTGTTGAAAGATGGAAATATGGAAGATGTTTACCGGGCAATCAAACGGGTTGAAGCTGGTCAATTAGCCATCGGGGTTTAAATTGAATCCGCTTATTGCGTTTAATTCATTAATGCTGCTCATTTTTTGACACTTAAGTTAACCGCTGTTAAAGCGCCATTATCATAGCGAATCTCGAAAGTCACTATACTATCTCTAACCGGGAATTGATCCATTTCAATACGTTTAAAAAGGATGTGCTGATCGTTCGAATCTTTAATCACGCCTATACCAATCTTTTTGTTATAGGATAAAATGATGCCATGTCTCATGCTGAAAATATTAAATTTATAAATGAACCGGGATCCTAAGGCTATTGTCTGTTAACAGTATTTCTTTTTTTTGTAGTTTTATGTTGAGCAGGTCCCGGATCTTTGAATTGAATGTAGAGCGGTGAAGGGGTTTGACAAAAAAATAATCCGCACCAGTCTGCAAAGCCTGCAGGGCTGATTGACAGTCATCACCGACGATAACCATGCACAGGGTTAGTTCCCTTAAAAGACGTGCGATTTCGAAAGCATGTGAATTGGAACCTCCACAGCCGATGATAATGATATCTAGCTGTTGATACTGAGTAATGATATCGCTGACCTCATTCCCGGTTGTGGCAATACCTATAACATTGACGCAAGGGAGTCTATTCAGGAAATGTTTTACTCTGTTTGCGTACAAATGGCCGTTTTCCACTATCAGACATTGGGCAATGATGGAAGGGAATATATTTAACATCTCTACAAAATTTTGTTAGTTTATCATAAAGCTGACTCTGTTACTGAACGTTGAATAATCAAAAGGCTTGAACATCAAATGGTCTGCGAAGCATGCTAAAGAACGTGCATTTGACTCCATCATGGCTGTTATTAGTAATACAGGGATGTGAGAGGTTGCGGTTTGGCTTTTAAGATTATTGCACAGTAATCGTCCGTCAGCGTTGTCAAGCACAATATCCATAATAATGAGTTCGGGGGCAAACATTCCTATTGTATGAGCGAGAAGTCCCGACTGTTGTATTGTGATCACTTCATGCTGCTCTTCCTGTAAAATCAGCCGAATTACTTCCACATTACCAAAGTCATTTTCCACCACCAGTATTCTTGCCATTGCCGTTAATTTAAAACAAAACTAGCTCAAGAATTACCATAAAAAAATAGCAGAAGAGACTTCCCGTATTTTAAGAGAGGAAAATGGGTAGCGCGTTTTTAAATACGTATTTATTCATAGTCATTTCATTAGCCCACCCCAATAGAATCCACATTCAACCTCCTTTCGGGAGAAAGGCATCACGCCAAGGTAAATAAGGGTGGCCATATAGGATAGCGCATTGCTTAATACGCATTTTTCGAGAATAGATACGGGGAATAAAATGATTGAAGAGTAGTAAACAAAATAGTTGTATATTTCATTTTTATTCAGACAGATTCAAAGAATATAAATCACATTAACACTCCAAAGATGAATAAAAACAATGAAATTAGTGAGATGAAAAACCTCAAAATTATACTGGCAGAAGATCATACTGTTGTACGCAATGGAATCAAAAGACTCATTGATGAACAGGAAGATATGCAAGTCGTTGCTGAGGCATCAAATGGTCAAGGTGTCCTGGACTGGCTTGCCAATGGAAAGCAGGCAGATATTATTCTTTCTGATGTTAATATGCCGGTAGTTGATGGGCTTACCCTATTTAACAACCTTAGGATTTCAAATCCAAAATTAAAAATGATAGCATTATCAATGCTGGATTCCGAAAGGCAGATTAAGAAGTGCTTTCTTGCGGGTTGTTCTGCATACCTGACAAAATCTGCCGAACCAGAAGAACTGATATTTGCGCTGAGGAGTGTTGGCCAGGGAAGAAAGTTTGTATGCTCCGAAGCACTCGAAAAACTAATCCCTTTACGTTTTTCGCAAATCAGGAGCGAAATTGATGATAGTAGCGATATTCCTGATTTTTCAGACCGAGAGATTGAAATTTTAGAGCTTATTTCCCTTGGATTAACAAATCAGGAAATTGCTGACAAGATTTTTTTGAGCAAAAGGACCGTTGAAGGACATCGTCAAAGTCTTATTGACAAGACAGGTTCCAGAAATACTGCTGTACTGATACATTACGCCATGATGCACGAGCTTATAAATTAACAGAAACTTTAAATAGTCATTGCTTCAATAATCTCTTATCCTAAAGTCGCAACACCCTTTATTTTCTATGATCAGAAAGGGGTTATAACCGGAGCTTTAAGATACTTACCTCTATCCCAAGAATTAACCAAATTTCATTAACCCGATGAGCTCTTCCAATACAAAAATCGAACATCCTTAACCGCGTTAAACTCAAAACGGCGCATTTTTTCTTCCATAGTTTTCAGCTTACAGGGCTTGGAGATATTGGTAGTACACCATCCTAGCGGACCAGCGCTACAATGTTTGTATTGGCTTAAGATAGAGGACAGGAATTAAAGAAAATGATGTGGAATACGTGCAGCCAGGGAAAATACCCGTTATTGAATTTTCCTATTAGCGGCTGTTAATTATTTATATAATTGCACATGACAATGAAGTCTAAGGAGTCAATGGATGACGATTCTTTAACTCTTTCGGATGGAAGAACAGCCCTCTATACACACATCTATAGAGGGCTTAATGCATGACCTTTTTGCTTATTAAACAATCGCGAAGTTCTTTCTTTCCTATGAATATTAATTAACGTCGAAACGAATTTGCACCTTAATTATGTCTACAACTGTCGAATGCTTGGTGGATGTATCAAAATTGCGTTCTGAAGCAATCTTAAGATAAGCCTGATTAATCTGGCTATTAATCATAAAAGGGGTTGGTACCGCAGGATCTAAGTTTGGTTTTTAAGCGCGCTATCTTTAGAGCGGAACGTTGCCAAGCTGCTGTGCCGCGATAAGCTCACCCAATTCACATATCAAATTCTTATCCTGGATATCCTTAGATTGCCATTCTAATGCAAACGCACCTGCTTCAACAGAGATGGTTCCCAGAATGCTACCATCTCTAGTGATGAGGAAATCTCTATTATTGTTCAAGCTTATCAGGTATTCCTTGTTTTTGTATATAATGGTGAATGGTGTCATAGGGTACTTCTTAGCCGTAAAAATTCTGTTCCTCAGTAAAATAAGCTGTTCTTCCATTTATCTTTTCTGACTGTATCCGCTTTCCGGTAGGTGATTTTTTTATGTTTGCGCCATGAATATTCATAAAGTCACGTAGTTCTCCACGAAGTTCACCCTTGTTTTCTTTCTTCATGGCAGAAATGGCAATTTCAAGAACATCGGAAATTGATTTGTATAGCTTTTTTGCAGCCTGATTTGGAATTTTATTGGCGATCGAGAGGGGAGATATGCGCGCATCCCAGAGGATTTCATCTGCATAAGAATTACCAATACCACCGATGAGTTTTTGGTCCATAAGCAGCGTTTTAATCTTTTTTGATTTTTTGGAAAGGAGGGCGATAAAATCACTTTCTTTGATGTCCAGGGCATCAGGAACAATGTTTTCAGCAGGCTTTAATGTTGCTGTGGCCTGCTTGAGACTATCAGTTACCGCCAAGCCAATCCCGCCAGTAAAATGAAAAGATAAAATGGCATTTGGGGGAAGCTGTTGGTCTTTCGAAACTTCTTTGAGCTCACCTCTTAACATCAGGTGTAAGCCAAGTACCTCACTTTTCCCAAATCGAAACTGGAGGGTCTTCCCTACCCTGTCAACCTTTTCAAGCACCTGGTTTTCCAGCCGTTTTTGAAGTTCAAGGCTGGTAACATTTAACTTTTTTGCAATGAAGATTTCAAGTTTTTTTAATCTCTTGCCTTTAAACTTGCGGTTTAAAGTGAGTGCAAAGACAGTCAAATCGGGGAGCTCAGCCATGGTGATAAATTTAAACGCTTAAATATTTTTTAATTTCACGGACAGAATTTCCATTTATAACTATAACAGCTTGGAGCATATCAGTTGTTATTTGAAATTGGCCTGCACAATATTCCAAATCTTTTGGGTCATCTGCATTTACCTCCCGATGCTCCGAATCATCATCAAAAGGCTCCATACTATCTGAATCATCTTCAATTGGATACCTTTCCCGAATTTCATCCGGGTCAGGTACGCCTTCTGCTCTGTGGGCATTATGTTGTGCGTCCATAAATGACAAACAATTTCAAATCATATAAGTTCTGTATTTTTATGCATAAGTAAACCAGGCTTATGTTTAGTTGGAATTCATCAAAAAGAAATTTCTTCTTCTGCTTGTAGTGAAATAATAACCTAAGATGAAAGCTGAACAGTCCATCCTAAAAAACTCAAGCGCAGGAATGAAAGATATAACTGAACTTCTTAAAATGACGCAGCCATTATTGTTGCTGAACTGAGAAGCAATTACATTAGTGGTCGAATTAGCCCAATTGAAAAGAACAGCAGTACGCGGTAATTAGTGGGTTAGCAAGTTATCTTATCACACGGTCAAAAAAAATAAATTAAATGAAAGCAATAGGATTTAAGAAATCATTATCCATTAATGAAGAAGAAAGCTTTATTACATTTGAAAAAGAAATACCTAGCCCACAAGGCAAAGACCTTTTAGTAAAAGTTACCGCAATCAGTGTTAATCCGGTAGACTATAAAGTTCGTCAAAGCAGCGCAAAAGAAAAGGTGCTTGATGAACCAAAAGTAATTGGCTGGGATGCTGTAGGTATTGTTGAAGAAACCGGCCCTGAGGCAGGCTTGTTTCGAAAGGGCGATCAGGTTTATTATGCGGGTGACATTAATAGAAGTGGCAGTAATGCGCAATACCAGTTGGTAGATGAACGTATTGTAGGCAGGAAACCAGAAAACCTTTCCTTTGCACAAGCAGCAGCCATGCCTTTGACTCTACTGACGGCCTGGGAGATTTTATTTGACCGCATCCGTATTAATCAACGCGACAAGGGAAAGTCATTGCTTATTATCGGCGGGGCAGGGGGCGTGGGTTCTATTGCGATTCAAATTGCCAAGAGGGTGGCTGGATTAAAGGTCATCGCTACAGCATCGAGACCAGAAAGCGTGGAATGGTGCAAAAGACAAGGCGCAGATTTTGTAGTAAATCATCAAAACCTTGTACAGGAGGTACATCAGGCGGGCTTCAAACAGGTTGATTTCATTGTTGACTTTGTAGATGTTAACCAGTATTGGGATGCCATGGTCACACTCATCAAGCCCCAGGGTCATATCGGCTCAATCAGCGATCCTGTAGAAAACGTAAATTTAAGGCAGCTGAAGGGAAAAAGCGTAAGTTTTCATTGGGAGCTGATGTTTACCAGGTCGATGTTTCAAACAGAAGACATGATCCGTCAGCATCAGATTTTAACTGAGGCTGCGGCGTTATTTGAAAGCGGAACAATCACTTCCACAATCAAGCAGCACCTCAAGGGATTAAGTACCGAAAATCTGAAAGAGGCACATCTATTACTGGAAAGTGGTAAAACCATCGGTAAAATAGTGATTGAATACTAATTCACATGCGAGTTGAAGCTTAGCGGTAGGCCAGTCCCTTTGCCAGGTTTCTTATTTCAAATCCAAAACAGCATATATCAATTAAGCTGTTTTGGATCTCTTATGGAAAATACAGCTCACATCCCTTAAGAGCACCTCACTCTGCTAACGCACCAGAACAATTTTACCGATATGTTCACTGGATTCCATTAGCTCATGCGCCAGCATAGCTTCCTCGAAAGTGAAGGTTTGGTAAACCAGGGGTTTAAAGCTTCCGCTTTCCAGCAATGGCCATACCTCGTCCTGAATTTCCTTCGCGAGCTGCTTTTTGAAAGCATATTCCCTAGCCCTCAGCGTACTGCCTGTTATGGTCAACCT
>Ga0163161_10000746_pt1 | contig 25608 bp, 15 predicted proteins | sample S45metaG_FD_129847 | JGI IMG/M metagenome (GOLD analysis project Ga0163161, IMG submission 129847) | Switchgrass rhizosphere microbial communities from Kellogg Biological Station, Michigan, USA - S4-5 metaG | ecosystem: Host-associated > Plants > Roots > Rhizosphere > Soil | place: USA... | reverse complement strand
AAGTTGTTAATCGTTTACTAACATTTAGATTACATTTCTCTAATATCATGAGTTTGATTTTCAGCACTATCGAAAAGTCGCTCAATTTTTATCAATACCCGAATGTTAATTGTTTATAAGTGGGTAAAAAGTTAATTACTTGTACAAAGGTGCTTAAAAATTACTTAAAAGATTGTGGCAAATTGTCTTTTTAGAGTAGCTTTAAACATTCAAATTTATTTGTTAGGATAATTTAGACACAGAGTTAACATTTATCAACTAGTTGTTAACATCGTGGATAATGTAAATGTTTTTATTGATGAGGAAAGTAGATTTTCTGGTAATTGGTTCAGGTATAGCGGGTTTGAGTTTTGCACTTAAAGCAGCAAAGTTTGGTAAGGTTTTAATTGTTACTAAATCGAACGAAGATGAATCGAATACAAAGTACGCTCAGGGCGGTGTTGCGGTTGTGGTAGATAAAGGTGATTCTTTTGAAAAACATATAGATGATACTTTGATTGCGGGCGATGGATTATGTGATGAAAAAATTGTGGAAATCGTTGTAAAAGAGGGCCCTCAGCGTATTCAGGAGATCATTGATTATGGTATAAACTTCGATAAGGATAACTCAGGTTTTTACGATTTAGCTAAAGAGGGCGGACACTCTGAACACCGTGTTTTACACTATAAAGACATCACCGGATACGAGATTGAAAGGGTGTTGCTGAATGAAATTCATGAGAATAACAACATAGAGATATTAACACATTACTTCGCACTGGAGTTAATAACCCAGCATCACCTTGGTGAGTTTGTGGATAAACGTACCGAAGATATTAACTGTTATGGGATATATGCCTTTAACACAGAGCTTAACGATGTGGAAAAGATTGTGGCAAATGTGACTGTGATGGCTTCTGGTGGTGCCGGACATGTGTATTCGGCCACAACAAATCCAGTTATTGCAACAGGAGATGGTATGGCGATGGTTTACCGTGCGAAAGGAAAAGTGAGGAATATGGAGTTTATTCAGTTCCATCCAACAGCTTTATATCATCCTGGAGAGTACCCATCATTCCTGATATCGGAAGCTGTTAGGGGTTTTGGTGGTGTTTTAAGACGTAAGAATGGTGAGGAGTTTATGCATGAATATGATGAGCGTAAATCTTTAGCACCACGTGATATTGTAGCCCGAGCGGTAGATAATGAAATGAAGAAATCGGGTGATGACTTTGTTTACCTTGATATTACGATGCGCAAGAAGGCTGACATTCTGAAACACTTTCCTAATATATATGCCAAATGTTTATCAATAGGGATAGATATGACGAAAGATTATATTCCTGTTACACCGGCATCTCATTATATGTGTGGTGGTATTCTGGTTGATGAATATGGTCGTTCTTCAATTAAAAATCTTTATGCCTGTGGTGAATGTTCTTCTACAGGTTTACATGGAGCTAACCGTTTGGCATCCAATTCATTACTAGAAGCTACTGTTTTTGCTCACCGTATTTATCAGGATGCTATTGAAAACTTTAAGAATAATGTTATTCCAGATCACATACCTGAATGGGATTCGAAGGGTGTTACCCAAAGTAATGAGGATGTATTGGTAACGCATAACCTTAGGGAACTACAAAAAGTTATGGGCGATTATGTAGGTATTGTCCGTTCTGATTTCCGTTTGGAAAGAGCACATCGCCGTTTATTTTTAATTTATCAGGAAACAGAAGAGTTTTACAAGAAGAATAAGGTTTCAGTTAAACTTTGTGAATTGCGTAATGTAATTCAAACGGCTTATCTGGTGATCAAATCTGCCATGCAACGGAAAGAGAGCAGGGGATTACATTATACTACCGATTACCCTGAACATGCGAAGGAGTTAGTAGATACGGTTTTTTAACCATTGTCAGTCTGAGCCTGTCGAAGATCAGTAAGATAGTGCTTCGACAAGCTCAGCATGACATCATAAAACTTACATTATTCATCAACCATATTACATTTAAAATGCCTTTAATACTAGCCGTAAAAGATAAGTATCCTGAAATTGGAAGAGATAATTTTATTGCAGAGAACGCCACAATAGTGGGCGATGTAATAATAGGTGATAAATGTTCAGTATGGTTTAATGCTGTAATCAGAGGCGATGTAAATGCCATTACGATCGGAAATGAGTCGAACATACAAGATGGTGCGGTAATTCATGCAACTTACTTAAAAGCTTCTACACACATCGGTAATAGGGTATCTGTAGGGCATAATGCCATTGTACATGGCTGTACCGTTCAGGATAATGTTTTAATCGGCATGGGTGCCATTGTAATGGATCATGCGGTTATAGAAGCGTATTGTATTATTGCAGCCGGATCTGTAGTATTAGAAAATACCATTTGCGAAACGGGTTATTTATATGCTGGTACACCTGCAAAAAAAATAAAGCCCATTACTGATGAGCAAAGGGCTTTGTTGAATAAACTGCCTGATAATTATATCATGTATTCGGGCTGGTTTACCCAATAGTTTTCGTCATTTCGGCTGAAGTGAAACGGAATGGAGAAATCTGTTTCGAGATAGATCTCTCCGTTCCACTGTGTTCCAGTCGAGATGACAACTTTTTTTATTTACTAGGAGGTGCAGGTATCACCAGTGGATCTTCACGTTCCCAATTCGGTTTTAAATCCATTAAAGCTTTTAAATACCATACTTTTTCGGGCTGATATCCTTCTTTAACATTTCCGGTATCCCAGATTCCGTTTTTATTATCATCGTAAATTACCCTGAGCATATATTTGCCGGCCGGATATTTAGAAAAAGTAACTTTCGAATTTTTGCTAACCGGAAAAGATTTTATGATATCTTTTTTTTCATTTAAAAACTGCACAACATATCTTTTCGAAGTGTCTGGAACAGTTACATTTAATACCAGGGTGGTATAAGCATCCGGGCTTTCGAGTGAAAAACGTTTGGTTACATCTTTATTTTTAGCATTCAATATAGCTGTAAAAGCACCAGCTGCTAGCTTTAAATCGTAGGTTCTTTTATTTTTCCAGGGGTATCTAATGTAATATTTAAGAAAATCTACACTGTCTTTTACCACCTCAAAAGTCGTCCGTTTTATGGAGTCTTCTAAAAGCGTGATTTTAGATGGATCTGAGGCAGTGATCGGAAAAGGAAAGGTTAGCGTTAACTGCTGGAAAGGGTTTAATTTACCGCCCAATAAATTATCAGAAATAGTTACATCGCGTGTGTAAGTGTCTTTTTTGCCTCTGGTAAAATTTAAAGTCTGTAAAACCTTACCCTGATCTTGTATAGCAACCTTAACCGAATCGAAACTTAAATCCGTTAACCAGATTTTGGCGGTATCATTGTTTTTAGAGAAATGGACAAACTTACCTACATCTATAGCTGGTGGGTCTGTAATGGTTATTTTAGGACTTTTAAGCTGCTGATTTAAACTGATTGATATACTTCCGTCGTTATTTAATTTTCGGTCTAATACGCGGAATTCCGGAGCTAACTCTTTAAATATCTGCAGATCTACGTTCTCTATATTTTTATCTACTACAATAGGTTCTTTTACAAATCCAACTTCATCCGAAATCTGCTGATATATTTTATCACCTCCGCCGCTACTTTCTTTAACCGCATATACTTTATAAGTATCTTTTCTTAGGTTATTTAATTTGTACGTTCCGGCACTGTCTGTAGTGGTATAAATTGATGGACGTTTTTTTCCAAAAATGGAGTCTCTTTCTAAAGGCAGAATAAATACGGTAACTTCCTTTTCAGGTTCATCGGTTAGCGAATTGATTACCTTGCCGCTTAACGATAACGAATCTATTTCCGGGCCGGTAGAAAAAACATAAGATAAATTTTTAACTACGTTTCCCTCATTAACATCGGCAACAGACTTTCCGAAATTTAAGGTATAGGTCGTATTTTTTTCTAAAGAATCCTTAAGATTAATTTCTAATCTTTTTTGCCTCTTTTTTAACTCCGGGGTTTTTTCCTGATCAGGTGAAATAGAAAATTCTTTAAACTCATCTTTAAGATTAAAATATTCATCAAACTCGATCACAATTTTTTTAGCAGTAAAATTCCTCGTTTGATTTTTTGGTGTCATGCTTAAAACTTTTGGTGGCTTCGTATCTTTTGGTCCACCTTGAGGTGTTTGGATACTTGCACAACCAAAAAATAGGAGCAAGGTTGTTACAACCGCTAAATTTTTAAGGTTAAAATACTGAGCTTTTAAATTTGGCATATTTTAAACGTTCTGACGAATTTTTATACTTTTTGGAACTGTAACATTAAAAAATCTTTTTTTTAGCTTACATCGCTTTATTTTAGGTCTGTTTTAAAATACTTAAAGTTCTGATAATCAGTTACTTATTTATATAGACCATTAAAACTGATATATCTGAAGGTGAAACGCCCGAAATCCGTGATGCCTGACCTAAAGTACGTGGTTTAATCTTAAATAACTTTTCTCTGGCCTCTTTTGAAATGGAAACAATTTTATTGTAATCGAAATCTGGTTTAATTTCTTTGTCTTCCATCTTGAGCATCTTGGCTACAATTTCATTTTCCTTTTCAAAATAACTTTCGTATTTGATTTTGATTTCTGCCTGCTCAATCGTCTCGTTATCTAAATCTTTTGTGGCCTCTGCAAGCGCTTTGCTTACTTTAATCAGATCGGGTAAACCAACATGAGGTCTTCCAACCAAGCTGTGTATTTTTACATTTTGATTTAAAACACTCGACCCTAAACTTTCGAGCATAGGATTTGCATCGCTCATTTCAATACCCTGGTTTCTGGTAAACTTAACCAAAGCATCTGCATTTGCAATTTTCTGATTTACCTTTTCTAAACGCTCATCGGAAATTAAACCCAGTTCGTGGCCGATAGGAGATAAGCGGATATCGGCATTATCTTGTCTCAACAATAAACGGTGTTCCGCTCTCGATGTAAACATACGATAAGGCTCTTCCGTTCCTTTGGTTACCAGGTCATCAATTAAAACACCAATGTAACTGTCAGATCTTTTCATAATCAGTTCATGTTTATCGGTGATTTTTTGGTGTGCATTTATACCGGCCATGAAACCTTGACAGGCGGCTTCTTCATAACCAGTAGTTCCATTAATTTGTCCCGCTAAAAATAAATTACTGATCAATTTAGTTTCTAATGTTAAAGACAATTGGGTAGGTGGGAAGAAATCGTACTCGATCGCATAACCTGGTCTGAACATTTTTGCCTGCTCAAAACCCGGTATTAATCTTAAGGCTTTAAATTGTACATCTTCCGGAAGAGAAGTCGAAAATCCATTTACATAAATTTCGCAAGTATTCCATCCTTCAGGCTCAACAAAAATCTGATGTCTATCTCGCTCCGCAAAACGGTTAATTTTATCTTCGATCGATGGGCAATATCTCGGGCCTAAACCTTTAATTCTTCCAGTAAACATTGGCGACTTCTCAAACCCTTCTTTTAAAGTTTCATGAACATCCCCATTGGTATAGGTGATCCAGCAACAACGCTGATCGGTTGAAACTTCGGTATCGGTATAGGAGAATTTACCTGGATTTTCATCTCCCCATTGTTCTTCCATTTTGGTATAATCCAAACTTCTTCCATCTACACGTGGGGGAGTACCGGTTTTCATTCGGCCTGCTTCCATGCCTAGCTCTACCAGTTGTTCGGTAATTCCTGTTGATGCTCTTTCTGCTGTTCTGCCCCCTCCAAATTTCTTTTCTCCTATGTGCATTACACCATTTAAAAAGGTTCCGTTGGTAAGCACTACTGCTGTGCTTTCTATCTCGATGCCTAAAGATGTTTTAACCCCATATACCGTATTATCTTTTACCAATAGGCCTACAACACTGTCTTGCCATATATCAAGGTTTGGTGTTCTTTCTAATGCTAAACGCCATTCTTCTGCAAAGCGCATCCTATCAATCTGTGCTCTCGGACTCCACATGGCAGGGCCTTTTGATTTGTTTAGCATTCTAAATTGAATAGTCGATTTATCTGAAATAATACCAGAATAACCGCCCATTGCATCTACTTCGCGAACAATCTGTCCTTTAGCTACACCACCCATGGCAGGGTTACAACTCATCTGGGCAATAGTACCCATATTCATTGTGATTAATAAAACAGATGATCCTAAATTGGCAGCAGCAGCAGCAGCTTCACAGCCTGCATGACCAGCACCAACAACAATCAAATCGTATTTTGAAAACATTTTATTTTATATTTCTTTAATTGTTCCACGTGAAACAATTGGTTTTATTTAATATTTCGGGATGTTGATCTAAATTCAACATGACGATTTGCTGATGTTCCACGTGAAACATAACGTTGAAAACATCTTTGAATTGCATTTCGTTTATTCTGAAAGTTCGAGCCAACGCATGGTAAAATCATCGAGCTTTGCTTGAAGTAATTCTATCTCGGCTGAAATTTCCTGAATCTTTACATAGTCGGCCGCATCAATTTTAACCAGACTTTCGTTGAGCAAAGCTATTTTATTCTCTGTTTCTGCGATACCTTTTTCACTATCTTCTAATTCTTTCTGCTCCTTGAAACTTAACTTTTTTGCTGATTTGATTGGCGCTTGTTCTACAGTAGGGGCAGGGGTTTTCTTGGTTTCTGTTTTTACTTTTGGTTGCTCTAAACTTAAGCGGTACTCAGAATAATTACCGTTATAAATTTTAACTACACCTTCGCCTTCCATGATAAATAGTTGATCGCTCATTTTGTCGAGCAGGTATCTATCGTGAGAAACGAGCATTAATATGCCAGGAAAATTTTCTAAAAATTCTTCAAGAACATTTAGCGTATCAATATCAAGATCGTTCGTTGGCTCATCCAAAATTAAAAAGTTTGGATTTTGCATCAGTACTTTCATCAGGTTCAAACGCTTCTTTTCGCCACCACTTAATTTCTCCACCATGCCATGTTGTTTCTTCGGCGGGAAGAGAAATAAGGTTAATAGGGCAGAAGCAGTAATCACAGAACCATCAGCCATCTTGATATATTCGGCGTCTGATTTTACAATATCAATTACCCTTTCCTTCGGATCAAAAGTTAAACCACCCTGTTTGTAATAACCAAAAACAGTAGTTTCACCAGTGTCAACTATACCTGCATCTGGTTTCAAATGGCTGGTAATAATATTTAATAAGGTAGATTTTCCTGTTCCGTTTTTTCCAGCCAAGCCAATGCGATCGCCTTTTTTAAAGGTGTAACTAAAATCATTGATGATCGGACGTCCGTCAAAAGCTTTTTGAACATGTTCGAGTTCAATTATTTTCCCGCCTTGGCGAGACATCTTCATTTGGAGGTTAATGCTCTGATTATCAGTCTTTTTCTTAGTTTTTTCCTCTAAATCGTAAAAAGCATTAATTCTTGCGTTAGATTTCGTTGCCCGGGCCTGTGGCATGCGCCTCATCCACTCTAATTCTTTCTTTAGTAGCTGTTGGTTCTTATGTAAAACCGTCGCGTCTAAAGCCTCCCTTTCGCTTTTCTTTTCTAAGAAGTAAGCATAATTTCCGTTATAGTTAAATATTTTTCCTCTATCTAACTCAACAATGGTATTACAAACATTATCCAAAAAGTATCTATCGTGGGTAACGAGTAAAATTGTTTTTTGTCCGGTAGTTAATAATTTCTCCAACCATTCAATGGTGTCAATGTCCAAATGGTTGGTTGGCTCATCAAGCACCAATATTTCCGGATCTTCGATTAAGAGCTTAGCCAGGGCCAAACGTTTCTTTTGTCCACCAGATAGGGTAGATATTTTCTGCTGAAGATGAGTAATACCCATTCTGTTTAAAATGGTTTTAATCTCATGTTCATATTCCCAGGCATTGTGTTCGCTTAATTCTTCATATAAACGGTTAAGCGTTTTTTCGTCTGGATTAGGGTTTTCAATTAATTCTTCATATTCCTTAATCAACTGTTGTTGTTTATTCTCAAGAGAGAATATGTGGTCGCTAATGGAAAAACCTTCAGTAAATTGTGGTTCCTGATCGAGAAAACCGATTTTAACAGCTTTATTTTTTACAATTTTACCTTCGAGCGGAGGGAACCTTTCTGCCAATAATTTCAAAAGTGTACTCTTACCTGCGCCATTAATTCCAACCAACGCCACACGCTGACCAGAGTTAATACCCAAGGTTAAATTTTTAAATAGCCATTCGTCATGATAACCATGCCCTAAGCCTTCTGCCGCAATTAGTGTGCTCAATTTTTTTGTATTTCGGATTTATAAAGGAAAATTAGTGCAAAAGTAAGTATAAAATATTTGGAACGGCATAATCAAATTGTAAAGCAATCTGTATCAGTTAAAAATGGCAGAATATTGATGGATTGGTTATCTGTTCAGTAGTAAATCTTTTCTTTAAAAGAAAACAGCGGTTGGACTCGCTCCACCGCTGCTTCAATCATTAACTAAAACTAAACTTTATCTTGATATAATGCACAGGGTATAAATTCTAGCGCACTATGTAATTGCCGTTTTTTGAATATAAGACTGCAGTTGGTTGAAAATGTTGCAGGGAATTTCGGTGTATTATACCAGTATAGTCTAATTGTCGACGAACGCCCATAACTATTAGACGAACGGGAGCCAAGCGCAGGAAGGTATTCCAAACAAATTGATAACAATAGATTTAAAATTAGCTGTTAAACTGTATGTTATACTGTGAAGTGTGATTGAAAGATCTGGCAAAAAACTTATGGAAAATTACCGGTTGAGACGGGTTTGGTTCGGAGTTGGTTCTGCTACGCAAATAATAAAAGGTCAGGCGATAACCTAAAAGTGAATGTAGTAGTATGTAACTAAAAAGAAGCTTAGATCAGGCCAACTTCTGCTCTATAGCTTAAATATTCATCTTCTTTCTGCGTCATAAGGCTTTTAGCGGCTTTTCCTTTGTCTTTGTAACCCAGTAAATGGAGCGTACCATGGATCATAATGCGACAAACCTCATCAAATTCCAGTGTTTTGAAGGTTTTGGCGTTTTCTTTAACGCGCTCAATGCTGATGAAAATATCACTTACAATCTGTTTTTCTTCTTCTGAGTTATCGAAAGTAATGATATCGGTATAAGTATCATGGTTTAAATATTGCTGGTTGATGCCCAACAGGTATTCATCGCTACAGAAAATGAAATTAAGTTCCTGCAATTTAAAGCCTTCTTTTTCGATGGTAGCTTTAATCCACTTTTTCACCTTAAGCTTCTGAGGAAGATTATAGCTAACTGATTCTGTGAAAAATGATATTGCAGGCATGTTATTGTGTTTATGGCCGCAAATTTAATTAAAAATTTAAAGTGGTGGTTAGGGGCTGTATCATAAATATAGAATTGTCATCCCGAGCCTGTCGAAGGACCTGTTAGATGCCTCACAAAGCGTTTCGACAAGCTCAACGTGACAAATTCGATAAGAATCAAGTTCAGCATGACGAACGGTATGCTATCATCGCACCATATTCAATGATTTTAAATATTCAGCGATCTTGTTTTTATAGTAATAATTTAAACTAGGAGGCATTTTTTGCAGCATATCATTACCGTTTTGTTGCTGTTTTTTAAACTGATCGACCATTTTTTGATAAGATGGGGGAAACTCTTTAGCGGCTTTACTTTCCCGTTTAGCATCTTCTTCCTGATCGCGTTCGGCTTTTTCTGCCTCTAATAACTTTGTTAAGAGGTCTTTTTGCCTGTTTAAGGTTTCTTGTTGCAAACGCTTGTTAACCAGATCGCTCTCTGTCTGTTTCATTTCTTTAATGGCCTCATTTAGGTTGCCCATTTTACCTGTGCCATCTTTGTTCTCTTCACGGTTGATCTTTTCGAGCGCCTGACGGATCATTTGTTGCTGCTGGGCCATCTTACCAAACTCCTGGCTCATTTGTCCTTTGCCAACTTTGCCTTGATTATCTCCTGATTTTTGCATTTGTTCCCGGGCCTTTTGCATACTTTTGTTCAACTGTTCCTGCATCTGCGAAAGCTGCTTCATCCCTTGCTTTTGTTTCTTTCCACTGCCGCCCTTGCCGTTTTTCTGCATATTTTGCAGCTGACTTAGCGCCTCACTCAACATCAAGGTTAGATTATTAATAGAAGTCATGGTAAACTGCTGAAAACGGTTAGCCTCAGGCGTTCTTCTATCACCCAAACTTTCCAAACTTTTATCCAGATTGAAATTGATTTTGTTCATCTCCTCGTTAACTGTCGATTCTATCTGCGGAACGCGCTTGCTTAAACTATATAAGCTATCGGCAATAGTTTTAAGGTTATCTTTAATGCTACGCTGTTTCTGAACGTTGCTGGTATAAGACGGATCGGCCGGGGTCATTTTCTTTAAAGCAAGCATTACTTTTTCTTGATCAAAAGAAGTGGTCAATAAGTTTTCCAAGAGGCGGCGCAACTCTTTAGCATTCAGGTTGTTTTCCATTTCTTCACCCTGTTGTTGCATATCGCTCATTTTTTTAGATAACTTTTCCATCTGCTCGCCGGCTTTTTGTTGTTTCTGGCTTGCATTTTTCGAATCCTTTTTATCTAAAGCATCTTTACTGTCCTGTTGGTCTTTTTGTATATCCTGCACATCTTTTTCAGGATTTTCGAAAGGATTAGGCCTTTCCAGCGACTGATTTTTTTCTTCGAGCTTTTTCAGATCATCTTTCAGGTCTTTCATCTCCTTGTTAAGTGCATCCTGTTTTTGCTTTAACGATTCATTATCCTGTTTTTTATCTTTGGTTTGCTCAGCAAGTTCCTTTTGTTCTTTAGCCAGTTCATTTAAACGGTCTATATCGGTTTGAAGGTTTTGTTCAAATTCTAATTGTTTGTAGAGTTCTAAGATTCTGTCGAGTTCGTTTTTGAGGGTTTTATTGTCCAATTGCATTTTTGAGAGTTCATTCTGCGTTTGGTCCTTATTTTTCTCATTCATCAGGTTTTGCAGCTTTTGCAAAAGTTCTTTTGTTTTCTCATCCAGTACATTATCAAACAGGTCTTTAATCTGCTTCTGTTTTTCCAGCAGCTCTTCCGTTTGCTTTTGGTCTTCCTGTTGCTGAATATTTTTATCATTCTGCTCTTTTATTTCTTTTACAACTTCATCAAGCTGTTTTTGCTTGTCTAAAAGGGCTTCAATCTGTTTTTTATCTTCGAAAGAAATCTGTTTTTTATCGATGAGGCTTTCGGCCACTTTTTTACTTTCTTTTTCAATGGTATTGGCTAAACGTATTGCCGATTGCATTTTCTGTTTTAATGCCTGGTTGCTCGCATTTACCTGTTCGGCGGTTTCTTTTTTGGTAGGTTGTTTAAAGGTTTTAATTTCTGATCGGGTAACTTTTGCCCCATTTACGCCATCGTTATCGGCTACTTCAAAATAATATTCAATTTCCTGGCCAGGTTTGGCAGCAGCAGTTTTTAAATCCCAGAAATAGAAAAAGCTATTTTCATTGGCATTGCTTTTAATGGCAATATTTTTGGTAATTGTACTTACAATGCGGTTATTTTCTTTGATATTGTATTTAAAACTTAAGCGGCTAAAACCATAATCATCAGTAACCTGACCGCTGAAATATAAGGCTTTACTACTTACCGAATCTGATTTTTCTTCAACAGAAATACTAGGAGATTGATCTTTAACAACGGTAATTTGGTGTGAAAGCGAATCTCTAATGGTAACATATTGGTTTTTAGGGGTAATACTATATTTTGAATTGGTCCTGATGGTTGCATTAAAGGCCGATTCATTATCCTCAACTTTTAAAACATTTTCGGTTCCATTTAAAATGAACAGGAGTGAACTGCTCTGGCCAGTTTTAAAGTTCCAGGTAACTTTTGTGCCTTCGGGTAGGAGCATATCGCCAACATTGGCAATCAGTTCCTGTTTTTTGCCTAAATAGGCCGGATAATTTAAGGTTGCGGTGGCATTTAGTAACTCGGGACGGGGTTTCACAGAAATAGTAAAAACAGCTGAACTAAAGCCACCACCTTTAAAAACCAATTTTTTATCGCTCTGTATATTTTTGATACTGTAATTAAACTTGCTGATATTTTCTTTTTCGAGTTTATAGGTATTTTTTCCGTCTTCAACGTAAATTTCGGCAGGGAGTTCGTCGCCGGCCAGTTTAACGTTTAGGGTTACATCATCACCCTGAGTAACGGTTAAACTCTTATTTAAAACCGTGAAACTGAAAGGCGCTTTAGGTGCAATGTACTCATCGTACTTAAAAAAACTGTTTGTGCCCTCGCGTAAAATAGCAGGTGCGATAATGGCAATTAGGAGAATAATAGAAAGGGGAACAAAAAGATATTTTAAATATTTCCGGTTATCATTAATGCTAACGGCGTTGTAAAAGGGGACAGGTTTAAGCTCCAGGATCTTTTGATCGATACTGGCAAGAATGAGACGGTTGTTTTCGGGGTGATTTTCGGATAAATGATGAAGTTGCAGCGTATTGAGCAATTTATCTTTAATATCGGAAAAGTGATGTCCGATGATAACTGATGCTTCGTCGAAAGTAAGGTGTTTGCCCAATTTGAGCATTGAAAGAAATGGTTTTATAATCAGAAAGCCAACAAGTAAGGCCCCAACAAGTAAATAAGCAAAAAATACAAAGGTTTTAAAACCAGCGGTTGGATTGAGGTAATAAAGACTCAAAAAAACAATGAGATATAGGCCTAAAAGTATGGCGGCGGCATAAATACTCCCGCGCAAAATTTTATTCAGGTAAAATTTGCGGATAAACTCATCAATCTTCCGTAATAAATCGCTGTAGTTATTGCTCACCATATCACTGTAAATGTAAAAATACTTCTAATCAATTGAAAGAAATCTGATATTAGGATAACGTGTTTATTACAAATTGGTTATCAATTTTAACTATTAGCCGGTTTTTAATCGAAATTCTTATAAAATGATGAAAATGGTAAAAATAAGACAAACGTTTGTTTAGGAGCGAAAAGCTTGTTTTTTCTTTAAAATGCATGAAAAACTTAACAATGGGTTGATTCTTATTTAATGAAAAAATATCTTTGGCGTATCATCCGCTCCGAATAACTAATAAAATCACCCTTTTATTTTCTTAGGAATTCCTATTAATGGACTATGTTGTTGATTTAACGTCGGGTTGTTTACAAACTTTTCAAACAGTTTACCGTTTGTTCAACCAAAAACTTTATGCCTATGTACTGAAAAAAACAGGTTCAGTTTACATGGCCGAAGAGGTAGTGCAGCTTACTTTTATCAGGCTTTGGGAAAAGCGGGAAAATCTTTCTTCGGAATACAGTTTATCAGCACAGATTTTCCGCATTGCAGGCACTATCCTTATCGATCAACTTAGAAAAGAAGCCGTTGGTAAAAAGCATTTAACCGTGGTTGAAAATGATTATGCCTTGCAGAATGAAGTTGATCAACCAGAAATGCATCATGCACTTGAGCAGGCCATCGAACAAATGGCTCCTGTTAGGAAAAAGGTCTTCAAATTAAGTAAAGTAGAGGGTTATTCTTATAAAGAAATTGCAGAAATGCTTTCTATTTCTCCAAAAACTGTCGAAAACCACATATCTCAGGCATTAAAACAGTTAAGAGCCGCATTTTCTTCTATTATTTCTTTGGCTATTATCATGTCGGCCATTATTAATAAATAATCATTGCCTTTTTTGGTCATAAAAACCGTTTTTTTCAGAAATTATGTAAAATAATTTCAACCCTATAGGGGTAAAGCGCTTTCAAAAACGTAATGTAGTTATGCAAATCAACCAAAAGCTTGTTGAAAAGTTTTTTGCCGGCCAGTGTACTGCCGAGGAAGCCCGCATGGTAAGTAAATTTTTAGCAGATGGAGACAACCGTGAAATTTATTTAAACAGCGAGGAATGGGAGCATTTTGAACCGAATGAAAAAGTTGATGGCGAAGTATCAGACCGGATTTATGTAAATGTATTAGACCATATCCACGATACTATAGAAATGAAGAGAAGCCGGTTGCGTTATTTAGCTTATGCCGCCTCGATTGCATTGATTGCTACCATAGGATTGGTGGTTTATAAATTTAACAGTAATCAGGTTTCTACCGCTAATGTTACTGCCTTAACTAAAGCGAGAGTGCCAGCCAGGGTTGCTAAGTTCATAACCAATACATCTTCTATAAAACAGACGCACACGCTTCCTGATGGAACCATTGTTGAACTAGATCCAAACAGTGAGGTGAGTTATTTTCCGTTTGATCAGGGAAAAAGAGATGTAGTTTTGATCGGACAGGCATTGTTCAGGGTACATAAAGATAAGACAAAACCTTTTACGGTTTTTGCCAATAACCTGGCTACTACTGCTTTAGGTACAGTTTTTAAAATAACCGCCTTTAAAAAAGGGCTTTACACTAAAGTGAGATTAATTGAAGGAAAGGTAGTGGTTAAGGCTCAACATAAATTGCTGGCAGCAGGTGTTAAAACCGTTTATTTATTACCGGGGAAAGTATTTACGGTAAATATGCAAACCTATGTTGCAAATGTGAAAGAGGTTAATATCCTGCCGGCTAAGAAACTGGAAGTTTTAGATCAGAACAAGGCTATTGTTACCGAAAATGCCATTATTTTCGACAATGAATCTTTAGCCGGCGTTTTTGATGCACTTGAAATGAAATTAAACATTAAAATAAAATATTCTGCAGGTCAGTTAAACAAAAAAGTATTTACAGGACAATATGAATTCGGACGCGATGACATTGACTCTTTCTTAAATATGCTTTGTTCGCTCAATAACCTGACCCCAGAAAAAACAGCCGTGGGATATAATATAAAGAAGAAGTAAACAAAAAACCTAAACACAACTAGACCAAACTAACTAACTTCATGATTAAAATTTTTACTAAAAGAAACGTTCCAAAACGTGTCTTAATGCTACTGCTTTGCCTTTATCTGGGCTTAAGTGCTTATGCACAAACGCCATCTGTTAAAGGGGTTATTAAAGACGCAAAAGAAACCATTGTAGGTGCAACTGTTATCGCTCAAAATGCACAAACAGGGATTAAAACAACAACCTCATCTGATAAGAACGGCATATTTAGCTTTCCAAGGCTAGTGGCAGGGCCATACAGGTTCACCATCAATTTTATTGGTTACGAAACAAAAACAGTTACCGGTGAGGTAAGGGATGGTGGTACTTTTTCGCTTTCGGTGGTTTTAAAAGAAAGTTCGACTAGTTTGGATAAAGATGTTATTGTAACTGGCACTGGTATTACAAGAAATAAAAACAGTTTTACAGGTGTAACTGCAACGTTTTCTGGAGAAACCTTAAAAAGTATTGGGAATAATAACATTATTCAAAGTTTAAGAACCCTTGACCCGTCTTTTATTTTGATGGAGAACAATTTGGCTGGAGCTAATCCAAATGTTTTGCCTGTTATTGAAGTGAGGGGTAAAACAAGTGTTCCAACAGCCACATTGAAAGATCAATTTGGTACAGATCCTAACCAACCCTTATTTATTTTAGATGGATTTGAAACGACACTCCAGAACATTGTGGATTTGGATATGAACAGAGTTGCTTCAGTAACTATTCTAAAGGATGCTGCTTCAACAGCATTATATGGGGCCCGGGCATCAAATGGAGTTGTTGTTGTTGAAACTATTCGTCCAAAGGCTGGCCAACTTCAGTTTACTTATTCTAATGATTTTAGAGTAGAGAGCCCGGATCTTTCGGGTTACAATATGATGAATGCAGCTGAAAAACTACAATTTGAAAAGCTTGCGGGCCGATATAATTATTTCGTTTCAAATGCAACGTATCAGCAGATCGGTTTAGATCAAATTTATAATAACCACCTCGCCGCGGTAAAAAGAGGGGTTGATACTTATTGGCTAAATGAACCTGTACAGACTGGGATAACGGAAAATAATTCCATTTACGCACAAGGAGGAGACCAGGCTTTTACTTACGGGGTGGGGTTAAACTATAAAACGCAAAGCGGCGCAATGAAAGGTTCTGGCAGAGATACCTGGAGTGGAAATATAAACTTAACCTATAGAAAAGGAAAGTTTAATATTAATAATATCCTATACGTTCGAGGTTATAGTTCAACAGATTCACCATATGGATCATTCTCTAATTTTGTAAATGCTAATCCATATTATATTAAAGATCCTTCGCAAAGATATTTGGAGGTTAGCAATACCTCTACTTATAGCGAGCTAAAAGTTAGAAACCCTTTGTATGATGCATCGTTACCGAATACCAGTACAGCTGAAAACCTAGAAGTTCAGAATAACTTTCAACTAAACTACGATATTAGTTCAGATTTGCAGATTAGAGGTGGGCTACAACTGGTTAAGGGGTCGGTAACCGCTGTTAGTTTTCTTGCACCAGAAAATAGTGTGTTTGAAGAAGTGGGGGCTTTACAAAGGGGAAAATACACAAATTCTAAAACAGATAATTTTTCCTATCAGGGCAATATGCTTTTAACATATGGAAAAGTATTTGGTGGAAAACATTCTGTTACAGCGAATGCAAGGGCAGAAATAAACAATCGTGATTTTAGGGCTGTGGGCTTTGTTGCAGAAGGTTTTCCTGAAGGGAGTACAGGCAACCCAAGGTTTGCTTATAGTTATCAATCCAATGCTGCCCCAACCGCATCTTCTAGTGTATACCGTACGGCCAATGCAACCCTATCTGCAAATTACGCCTACGATATGCGGTATTTGTTTGATTTTTCCTATCGCTTGGATGGTTCTACGGCTTTTGGTAAAAACAAGCAGTTTTCTCCGTATTGGTCGAGTGGAATAGGATGGAATTTAAACCGGGAGCATTTTTTTGCTAATACACGTTGGATAAACAGGCTTAAGTTATATGCAAATATCGGCGTAACCGGTAACCAGAATTACGGGAATATTACATCAGTTTCTGTTTATAATTTTAATAGTTCAACCAATTACAATCAGTTTGGTCAAGGTGTAAGTTTGGCTACGCTTGGTAATCCTGATCTTAAACCACAAAAAACTACCCAGATTAGTGCTGGTTTGGATTATTCATTATTTAACGACCGGTTATTTGGTTATGTTTCAGTCTATAATAAACGCACAGATCCACTGGTGGTAGCAGTTGATTTACCATCTTCAACGGGTGTATTTAATTATCCTTTAAATGTGGGGATTTTAAATAATAAGGGAATGGAGTTTAAATTAAACTATGCGCCTATATACAATATCGAAAAAAGAATAGTTTGGGTTGTTGGTGCATCTGGAAATCTAAACAAAAGCAAATATGATGGCTTTGGAAATGCATTAAGATCACTGAACAAGCAGCAGGAAAACAATAAAACTTTGTTGCGCTTTACAGATGGTTATAGTCCGGATGATATTTGGGCAGCAAAGTCTCTGGGTATAGATCCTGCAACCGGTAGAGAGATGTTTTTAAGAAATGATGGACAATATACGTTTGACTATAGTTTAGGAAGTGTTCAGGCCGTTGGCAACACGAACCCGGTAATTGAAGGGATTTTCACAAGTACTTTTTCATTTAAGGGATTTAATCTGGGTGTATACCTCAGATATCGTTTAGGTGGAGATATTTTCAATACTGCACTTTACAATAAAGTGGAAAATATTACATATACCAATATTGCCTCAAATCAGGATAAACGGGCACTTTATGATCGCTGGCAGAAACCTGGTGATGTAGCGCAGTTTAAAGGGATTTCGCAAACAGCAACAACACCAATGTCGTCCCGTTTTGTGCAAAAAGAAAATACCATTAGTGGAGAATCGATCAGTATGGGTTATACGTTTGACAGATCGGCTTGGTTAAAGAAGTTTGGTATGAGATCGCTAAATCTTTCAGCGCTCACTAACGATATTTTCAGGATTTCTTCAGTTAAGAGAGAACGCGGTATCGATTATCCTTTCGCCAATACAGTTTCATTTACTTTAAGAGCATCGTTTTAATCATGAAAAGAATTTATACTACATTAATGATGATGTTAATCGTCACAGCGACTTTAACATCATGTAAAAAATTTCTTGACGTACAACCAGAGGATAAAGTTTTAGAAGAGCAGTTGTTTTCTACGAAGCAAGGTGTTAATACTGCATTGAACGGTTTATATCTAAACCTATCAAAAAATAATCTTTATGGAGATAATTTAACCTTATCAACCGTTGAAATTCTGGCACAGCGTTATAACATCACCACAATTCATGATCAATATAAATCGAGCATATATGCCTATGGAGATGCTCCGATTATATCGAGAATTGACGCCATTTGGACAGGAGCATACAGTACAATTTTAAACATTAACGCTTTCGAAGAGAACCTGATTAAATACTCCGGGGCAATTAATGCTAAAACAGACTCTATTTACCGTGGGGAGGCCATTTGCATGAGGGCAATGTTGCATTTTGATTTGTTACGTTTATTTGGTCCGCGATATAATACAGCAGATTCTACAAAAAATTCTATTCCATATTATACGCAGTCGGGATCTGCAATTGGCCCATTACTGCCCGCCAATGTTATAATGAATTTGATTACGGCTGATCTGGCCAATGCCGAAAAGCTATTAAAGGCAGATCCGGTTATTGTAAATGGAGTAATGCCCGGGGCTTTGAATGATGGTACCGATTTTTTACGCAATAGAAATTATCGATTTAATTATTATGCCGTTAAAGCCTTGCAGGCAAGGGTAAATATGTATAGGGGAAATAAGGTGGCTGCCCTGGCTGCAGCTAAAGAGGTTATTGCTAACAGTGGAAAATTTCCCTGGGTAACGGTTGCTAATGCACTAAGTGAAAAAGTTAATCCAGATCGTGTATTTACTACAGAAATGATTGTAGGAATCCAGTGCACTCAACTGTATAGCAATTATCTGGCGATATTTAATCCAGATTTAGCTGAAAAAACCATTTTAGCGCCGCTTTCTGGTAGGCTTGCAACAGTATATGAATCAAACGAGAACGATTATAGATACAATCTAAACTGGATCGTTCCTTCCAATGGAGGTAAGACCTATCGTACATTCTATAAATATGCCGATGTTCAGGATAAAACGAAAACATTCCGCTTTACGGTACCGCTAATAAAAATTAGTGAAATGTACTATATCGCAGCGGAAAGTGAAACGGATTTAACTCAGGGATATGCTAATCTAAATACCGTCCGTAACAATAGAGGTCTCACCAGTTTAGCCACGGGCACAGCAGCTACTCTAAATACAGAGTTACAAAAAGAACATCAGAAGGAATTTTTTGGCGAAGGCCAACTTTTCTATTACTATAAGCGGCGAAATATAACCACCATTCCTAACGGTGCTGTGGCAAGTGGTAACGTTACCATGAATGCGAGCACCTACGTTTTACCATTACCATTATCAGAAACTCAAATCAGACCATAATGAATTTAGCAATGAAAAAAATTATTTATAGTATTTCAACCATTATGGTTCTTTTCACTTTAGTTTCTTGCGAAAAACAATTGATGACCTATGAGGGTAAACCTAGTATTTATTTTAATGAAGCAGGAAAGCAACTTATTTATGGTAGTGATGTCAATACAGATTCCATCAATATATCCTTCTCACTGGTTAAAGGAACTGACTCTATACAAAAGGTTATTTTAGCTACTACTGGCGCAATGTCAACAGCAGATAGGGCTTACCGGTTAGAAGTAGATCCGGCTTCTACGGCAATTGCAGGGAAACATTATGATGCTCTACCAACAGCTTTTTTTATAAAAAAGAACCAAATTAAGGACACTATTCAGGTTAAGATTCATAGAACAGCTGATATGCTGACCAATAGCTACGTGCTTTATCTCAACTTAGTGGAGAATGAAAACTTTTCTATCGAGATGAAAGATAAAGTAATCAATGCAGCCACTGGTAAAAGAATGAGCTTTATTAAATACAAGATAATTATAAGCGATATTTTAAAAAAACCAACCCGATGGTTAGATACCTATTTCGGTTCTTTCAGCCGAAAAAAACTATTTCTGATCTGCGACTATCTAAATATAACACCGGCCTATTTAGATACATCTATTTCTGTGGCAGAAATGAATGCATTCGGGAAGTTAATGCAGCGTTACCTGAACGAGCAAAAAGCCGGAGGTAATATTATTTATGATGAAGACGGTACAGCGATGATTATGGGTGTAAGTGTTCAATAATTAGAAATTTATTAAATCGAAAAAGATGTTAAAGAAAATATACTTATGCTTTTTACCCTTTATTGCCATTTTTTTATTGGCTTCTTGTAAAAAGGATCTTGGTAATTATGATTACAATGAAATTAATGCGGTTAAAGAATTTATCGGAATACAGGATGTAACGGCTATTTACGGCAAAAGATTTATTATGAAACCAGAAGTAAGCTTTACGCAGGATAACGGAACTGACACCTCCAAATATAGTTATGAGTGGGCTTATTATACCAGCTTTGGATCTTCAGATGCAGTGTTTGTACTTGCCAATACAAGATATTTAGACGTGAACATGTCGCTTGTTACCGGAACCTATTATTTTTATTATGGAGTAACAGACAAAGCCACAGGCGTTAAATACAGAAAAGCGTTCAAAATGAGGGTAGAAAATGAAATAAACGAAGGATGGTTTTTGATGTGTGACGTTAATGGCTCAGCAAGGCTTGATATGCTGGCAAAAACAACAACAGGATTTAACGTAATAAATGACCTTTTAACCACCACTGGTTCGGGTTTAGTTCTAAGTGGAAGTCCTAAAATGGTATATAACTATGAAATGGGCGTATCTACGGGACCAGGTTTAAATGCAGGTTACGCAATATATGTCGGTACCAACCAGGGTACAGAAAGAATTGATCCTGATAATTTTAAATGGAAAAGTAACTATACGCTCAAAAATGAAATATATGGTCCGGTTGCTTCAAATTTTTATGCAGACGTGGTTCAAAGATCTGGATCAACAAGATCGTATATGATTGGAGGAGGAGACGCATATCTCTATGATAGGGTAAATCAGATAAGGTACAGTGCCCCGCTAAATATTATTAATGGCGAGCTGAAAGCCTTTAACATCGCACCATTTATTGCAACCAATGAAGTAGAGACTATTGAAATACCTGCTATATTTTACGATACGGATAATAAACGTTTTGTAAAGCACATGGGAAGTGCCGGATCCTGTACCGTAATCCCTGATCCGGCAGCAGGCAAACTATTTAGTTTTTCTACAGGGCTAGATTTGGTTTACATGACCTATGTAACTTTTAATGGAGGCGAAGTTTTCAGCGTGTTGAAAGATCCACAATCGGGGAAAAAATATTTGGCCCGTTTTAACGGTACAAACAATGCTCAATCATACTATGGCGAAATAACAGGAGCTGATATTGATAAAGCAGAAAATTTTGCCGTAAGTCCTGATTTTGGATATTTGTTTTACAGTGCTGCAGGTAAAGTTTACGAGTTTGATATGTCGCTAAAAACAACCAAACTTATGTTAGATAAAGGAGCTGATAGGGTTTCGTTATTAAAATTTCAAACTTTTATCAATACTACCAAATATCCTGATGGTAATAAGCTTATTGTTTGTAGCTATAACCCCACGCAAGAAGAGGGAAAAAATGGCAAAATGGAAATTTTTGGAGTACCCTCAATTAATGGTGATTTAGTTCTGGCAAATACCTATAGCGGTTTTGGAAAGGTTAAAAGTCTGGTTTACCGTACACGATAGTTTTCTGTATAAAATCAAAACATACAAATTAAACCAATGAAAATGAAAAAATTATTAAGCGCCGGACTTTTGTGCTTGGCCTCTTTAACAACAATGGCACAATTGCCGGTAGAAGTAAAGGGATTATTAAAGAAAAAACGCCTCTCTGCTGTTAAACTGTTTAAGGTAAAATACGGAAAGAGCATAGAAATTGCGAATGCCAGTCCAAGTGCCACTGGCCAGTTTGGTTTTTTGTTCTATCCGGAGTACGAAGGTTTATATGTAATTGGTACTGGAAATGAAGGAAGCCCGAACGACAACTATAAATTCTATTTCAAGGGTGGTGAGCAGTTATCCGTAAGTCTATTAGATTCGAGCTATGTGCTAACGGGTAAATTAAACTCTAAAGAAAACATAGTACTTACCCAATGGCACAACCTTACTTTCCCCCTTGAGCAGAAAGCCATCAACTTTATGAAAGTGCAAAGTACTTTTGTTGATTATTTTCCTGAGCAAGAAGAAATTGTAGCGAAGAGCAAAACTTTCTTAAACGGAAAAAGCACAGGTAATGCAAAATTTGATAAACAGATTAAAGATATTATGGCTTTAGATCTGGCCAGTTATGCGACTAACTTTTTAAATACACCCCGTTCTGCACATCCTTCGGTTGAAGAGTACAGTAATTTTTACAGCAGTTTAAAAGCAGTAGATTTCGCAAAAACAACCGATAAGGTGTACAATTATCCATGGGGTTACCGCACCCTTTCGGGCATAATTAGTGTAAATATGCGTCAGGATGGCAAAGCCTATAAAAGAGGAGTAGAGGGAGTAGATATTTTTGCTTCTTATCTTCCAAATGACACTTTAAAGGGTGATTTGGCTTTAGAAAATGCTGCCGGTTACAAAACAATAGGCGATTATCAAACCTTAATGGCAAAATATGATAAATACGTGATTACCAAAGCACAAAAAGAGCGTAGCAGCAACATTATGAACCCCTTGTTAACCTATAAACCAGGTACCGATGCTTACGAATTTTCTTATGCAGACAACAATGGTAAAATGCATAGCTTGAAAGATTTTAAAGGAAAGGTGGTGTTGGTTGATACCTGGGCAACCTGGTGCGGACCTTGCAAAGCCGAAATCCCCTTTCTTAAAAAATTGGAAGAAGAAATGAAAGGGACAGATGTGCAGATTATCAGCTTATCTACCGATGCAGAAAAAGACAAGGAAAAATGGCTTAAAATGATCAAAGATGAAAATTTGGGCGGCTTACAGCTTTTTGCAGGTGGACCATCCAATGAGTTTTCTAAATACTATAAAATTAATACCATTCCCCGTTTTTTGGTTTTCGATAAACAGGGCAAAATTGTAACCGTTGATTCACCCCGTCCTTCTCAGCCAGAGTTAAAAGCTTTATTGCAAAAAACGCTAGCCAATTAGGTTATTGCTTTGCCGCTATCTCGGCGGCAAAGCTTTTTACATTTTCTTTTACCAAATGATAACAATAAAAAAACTATTGCTGGCTACGCTTTTGCTCTTTTTTTTACCCAGTGCATATTGCCAAAATGATAGCATACAAATTAGCGGACGATTAAAAGGCCTGGGAAATAAATCGGTTTGGATTTCTTTTGCTGATGATGCTGGTGTATCCAGAAGTTACAGAGCAAATGCCAATAACGATGCTTTTTCTTTAAAAGTGCCCCGCTTGCAAAAACCAGCCATTGCCCGTTTTGATGTTTCGGTATTAAGAGGAGTAAATGCTACAAGTAAGGACAAAACCGTTTCGAATCCATCTTCCGTTCTTGATTTGTTCGTTTTTGATAAAGGGATTAAAATAACTGGTGATGCCTTATTGGTTCAGTTTGCAAAGGTAAGCGGCGATGAAGAAAACAATGTGCTTGACAGCTATAAACAGCTGGTAAAAAAAGAGGAAATGCGTAATTACGAAATTATGCAGTTGCTTTTTAATGGAGCGGAAAACGCGAATGCGGCGCAATCAAAGGCACTTAGTGCTGAGGCTACTGCAATAAACAGAAAATTGGTTAACGTAAAGCGCGACTTTGTTAAAAACCATCCGGACGCCTTTGCTTCTGTGTTTTTATTAACCCGAATGCAAAACCTGTATACCGCTGGCGATTTTATTTCCTCTTGGAACAGTTTATCGTCCAAATATAAAAACCACCCTATTGCAGAGAGAATCAAGGCATACATTAAAAAAATAAGTGCTACACCTGAAGGATCGGATGCCATTGGTTTTCAGAAAACCGACAACCATGGCAAAACCATCAATTTGGCTGATGTTAAGGGAAAGACTGTACTGCTCGATTTTTGGGGCAGCTGGTGCGGGCCTTGCCGGGCCAGTAACCCACATCTTAAGGCATTATACGAAAAATACCAATCCAAAGGTTTTGAAATTATAGCCATAGCACAAGAACAGAAAAAATTACTTAGCGAGGCACGCACAGCCTGGCTTAAGGCTATTGAAGAAGATGGACTCACCTATATCAATGTGCTTAATAATGAGGATATGGATAAGCAGAATTTGGTAAAAGACTATAACATTATGGCTTTTCCAACCAAGATCCTGATCAGCAGCGAGGGTAAAATAATACTCCGTATTACCTCGAGTGCTACTGATGATATTGACCTGGCGCTCGAAAAAATTTATGGATTTTAAATCCACTACTTAGATAAAATGAAAATTAAAGCAATACTGTTTTTGAGCGTCTTGGTATCGGCGCTAAACGTGCAGGCACAAAACGCCAAAACGATAATCGAAAGCATGAACAAAATGTTTGCTCAAAAATCTATCGACCCAATAATGGAGAATTTAAGTACCAAATTTTCTGTTGCTGCTTATTCCAGACCCTCAACCGATAGGATGCTAAAAGCTATTTTGGAGCGTTACGCCTGCGATTCGCTACAATTGAAAAGTGAGGCAAAACAAAACGAAAATATTCAGCTTACCGTGATACCGTTTAATAAGGGAAAAGCAGGAAAGGAAAGTTCGGTTTATACGGATAAGCAATATAAGCTACTTTATACTGATATTTTCGATCAGCTTTATGGCATGAACCGGTATAAAAAATCGGTATTGATTGCTAAAATCCCCTTCGAAGTACAAGATGGTTCAATCATTTTAACCGTTAAGGTTAACAATAGCCAACGACCACTAAAACTGCTTTTTGACACCGGAGCAGATGGAATGGCCATTACCAAAGCCCTTGCCGATTCTGTAGGCATAAAAGCTACCCGCCAGCAAAGTACCTCTGTAGTGGGGGGGAATATGCAAATATCTGTTTCAGAGGGAAACACCATTAAGCTGGATACATTCTTTTTAAAAAACCAAAGCTTTGCTATTTTCCCTGAAATGCACAAAGGAAGCGATGGCATCATTGGCAATAGTATTGCCAAAAACTACATTACCAAAGTAGATTTCGATAAAAAAGAACTTTCACTTTATAATTTTGGCAATTATGAATATCAGGACCAAGGGAAATCGGTTCCTGTTACTGTGCCTGCCGGGTTGTTTATTATTCCGGGTGAGATAAGCATAATGCCTGGCCAGGAACATGCAGGCGAATTTGTTTTCGATACCGGCGCGGCATATAATCTCATTTGTTTCAGGCCATTTGTAAAAAAGAATAAACTATTGGTAAGTGGTTTTAAACCTGAATATAACGGTACCACAACAAGTATGGGTATCAGCACGCCTACCTACAGCGGAAGGGCTGCGGCATTCTCGTTTTCCAACATGCCTAAACTCACAAATTTTCCCGTTACCCTGATGGCCGGAGGAGGCCAGAGCGAAAGCTGGAATCCGGGCTTCGATGGATCAATCGGCATCAGAACCATAGGGCGTTATAATTTTACCATTAATCTGCAGAAAAAGGAAATCCATTTCGTCCCGAACCATACGCTAAATTTCCCTAACGATTTT
>Ga0163161_10000745_pt1 | contig 25616 bp, 23 predicted proteins | sample S45metaG_FD_129847 | JGI IMG/M metagenome (GOLD analysis project Ga0163161, IMG submission 129847) | Switchgrass rhizosphere microbial communities from Kellogg Biological Station, Michigan, USA - S4-5 metaG | ecosystem: Host-associated > Plants > Roots > Rhizosphere > Soil | place: USA... | reverse complement strand
TCCTTCTTAGCTCAGCTGGTTAGAGCATCTGACTGTTAATCAGAGGGTCGCTGGTTCGAGCCCAGCAGAGGGAGCCAATGCCCTTCACGATATCGTGAAGGGCATTTCTGTTTTTAGCTGATTTTCAAATCGTTGCATATGTTAAATAGAGGCCGATTTTTGGTTCGAGCCCAGTGTCCGCACCCTTACTGTGCAAAGTCTTTAAAATTTTTAAGTTTGCTTTACTAACGCCTTCTTAGCGAATAAGTTATAATTAATATTCTCTGGTTTTTTTGGTTCGATGCTGCTAAATTCGATGGGATTGCAAGTTTTGCTTGCATTATAGAGTTTAAATGCCTGTTCTGAGAAGAAATAAATAAGATCGATGTATTCTTCTGCTTCCTTTTCTGTAAGATTATTTTTTTTGGCTTTGAGGTCTTGAATTACCTTTTTAGTGGTAAGAGATCTTGTGATTTGATTTTCCATTATGGTGAGTTGTAGTGAATTCGTTTTTAAATATTGGCCTGCTCTTTCTTATCGCTATATTTGAATTAACAAATTTACTACAGCACGCTCAATGTATCTTCGATTTACAACTCAATTTATAAATCCATATGGAGAACTGGAAACGGGTATATTTATGGCATTAAAATATCTGAGAGAAGATTACTCCCTTACAAATGATGAAGACATTGTAAAACTTAAAGGACTTACAGTTTGGTTTAGTAAAAATTTAGAAAAGCCAAGTAGATTTTCTAATGGAACAAGTAAGCATAATGCTGCTATTTCCTTGTCTTGGTTTAAAGATACAGCAAATGAGCACCTTAAAAAAATGCAAGAGTTTATTAAAATAGCTGAGCAATATGATATAGTAGTTGAAAGGATTATTAGTAAAAATCCAGGCTATGTTGTCTATGAAGATGAATATCAAGTTTCAGCTATCCCATTTAAAAATGATCGCAAAAATGTAATATGATTGCATTATTCTAAATAATATTCATCAGTCCTTGCAATTCTCTTAAGGTCATTAAGTAGGTTTCGAAAAGTAAATAGTCTCGGGAGCCAAAACCGCAACGAAAGTTATTCACTTTGTTTATTTAAATTAACTATCCTGCAATGATTATAAGATTTCGAAGTGCCGTTTAATCACAAGTATTTGGTCTGCCAATTTTTACGATTTCATTTACACCAAAATGATCAAGACGTTCCAATAGCGCCACGGCTCCATTTTGCTTTTTAAATTCCAGCTCTTCGGGATAAAGGGGAATTAGAGAATATATAGTAACTACTTGTTCATCTGCCATTTCTATTTGCGTAAAATCGTCAGATAGTTCCATGGAATGTGCTAACATTACCGCCTTGAATCCTATTTTCTCCGCAAATTCATCATCTACCTCATGTTCAAAGGTATGTCCAAATCCCAGCCAGGTTTCATCTGGATGCGGTAACATCATCAATTCTTTCATTAAGCGGATTGGCCAATAGTTTTGTTCGTCTTCGAAGGATTCATAATTTAGATTCCATTCTTTGGGGAGTAAAAACATGATTTCAGCATAGGGAGAAGATCCATCATCTTCAGGAACCTTCATAGGCAATGCACTCATGCCACAACTCAGTAGAATATGATACGGCCTTTCTTCATTAGCTTTTATAAAAAAAATATCTCTATGGATTACTTCTGATTCAATTTCATCAAACACCACAATATCTTCATTATCATTAAAGAACTTATCAAGGTGACTATCGATTAGCTCCACGCTATTAGGAACAGAGTTTTTCATTGTAATATTTTCTTGTCTTTAAAAGTAAATGAAATCAGCCAAAATCATCCTACAAAAAGCTATTTTTTATGCGTCACTCCGGATCTTAGTTTCTTCAAGCATATCGAATAAATTGTAAATATGATATTGTAAACCTTGAACTTGTAGGTATAATTAACGTTGTTAAAAATGCAATGATTTGATTAATATCATAAATTATTCCAAATTATCTTCATTAATCTTTGAAATTCTAGTCAAGTCGTCAAGCAAATTTCTAGAAAAATACAGAGTCTCGGGAGCCAAAACCCGCAACGAATTTGTGGGTTTTTTGCGTTTAGGGCTGGATGAGAAGTTTATCCTGAGCGCAAAAACGGAAGCTTAAAAGCCTGATTAATAGCTAAATCGACGCTGAATAAATAGATATTTTAAAGAATCGACTTGTTTATTTTAATGGCAGCTCAACGAAAAACGTTGTGCCCTGGTTTAATTCGCTGTCAAACCATATCCTGCCTTTGTGTGCATCAACGATTTGTTTGGAAATGGCTAGTCCCAGGCCGGAAGAATATTCCCCAATAGTTCCTTTTCTTTGGGCTACGGTAAACAGATCAAAGATGGTATTTCCCAGCTCGGCTGGAACACCAATGCCGTTATCCTCAATACTTACAATAACCGTTTTTAGTTTTTCTTCTGTTATTATTTTTATTTCTGCTCCAATAGGGCTGAATTTTATGGCATTTGCAATCAGATTGCTGAATACCCTCCATATTTTTCTTCCATCTGCCTCGAAGATAATGTTCTGTACTTTTAAGTTTAATTTTTGCTTTTTTTCAAGTGCCTTAAATTTAAATAGGTTAGCGCAATAATTTAACAGTGTATGCATTTCAACAGATTCTTTGATCAGATCGGCAGTTTCGGCGTTTATATTTAATATACTCGCAATCATTTCTAAAGATCGCTGGCTGGAAAGCTCTAAAAGTTCAAGCATTTCAAGGTCGGCCTGGGGTAGGGCTGTTGCTTTAAGTATTCCCGAAATGCTTATTGCTGCGGCAATCGGACTCCTGAGGTCGTGCGCCACAATTTTCATCATACGGGTATTTTCCTGTTGCGTTTGCTCTAAAGCAGTTAGCAGTTTTTGCATGTTTAAATTTTGAGCGGTAATTTTCTTGTTCATTACCTTTAATTTTTCTCGGTTAAACAATACCAGGCTCAGCAATGCGATTATGATTACTGTGAAGAAAATGAATATGATTAAATAATTTTTTTTGATTTCGTTGTCTTTGTGGAGCAAAGCTATTTTATATTCCTGTTCAGTAGCCTTAAACGATAAATTGATGTCTGCCTTTCTTAAACTCTCATTCTCAGCATTCACTGAATCGTCCAGCTGATGATAAAGTTGCATATACTCTAAGGCTTTGGCAACGTTATGAATTTGATCAAAATAATTCCATTTTAACCGGTATAATTTGATCTGGCTATCAACTGTCATTTTTTGGCCCTTTAATTTCTGGTCTAATACCAGCTGGAGTTCATTTAACAGGGTTTTTGCTTCCTTAAATCGTTTAAAATCCAGATAGAGAGCAGCTAATTTTATTTTGGCAGTTTGTGCATCTACTTGGTCATGACCAGGGCGATCGTTAATTTTAATACTTGCTTTCAGGTATTTTTCAGCTTCAGCATATTGTTTGATTTTTGCATATGTGCCCCCTAGGTTTCCATAAACAACTCCATGGGCGATCGTTAAAAAATCTGCTTGATGAGGATATCTGGAAAGGTTTTCGTCCAAGAAAGCGATTGCCTTTCTGTAGTAATAAATGGCACTGTCCAGTTTATTTGCCTTTTCAAAACAAAGCGCAATGGTATTGATGTAACTTTGCCGGGATATAAATGTCATCTTTAGTGATTCTTCCTGATCACAATTTTTACTTTCAGAAAATGCTTTTTTAAGAAAGGTAACTGCATCGAGATATTGGTGTTGATTGTATTTTAAAAGCCCCAATCTATAGTTGAAACCATAAGAATCGCAACTATCTAGATTTTTTAATGCAAGTTGTCCGGCATTGTAGTAATAATTAAAAGCAGTATTGTACATTTTAGTTGAAACAAGGGCATCTCCCTTTGTAAAAATGGCATTTGCATAGGCCGATCTGTAGATGTCTTCCTTTCCTTTTATTATATAATGCATGCTGTCTGCATATAGGTTGGCCTTAGCTGTATCCGGTTGTCTATATAGATAATATACCGCCTTCGCATAATATTTGCTATACACGTCCATCAAATTTGGTTCTTTTAACTTGCGATGTGCAGAATCAAGATATGTTAACGCTTGATCATTAAGTCCGGCATAGATAAGGGAGTCCATATGTGCCGCTATTTTTTTGCTTTGTAGAGATTGTTCTGCTTTTTCTTTTGTAACTGTGTTTTTGCAAGCGAATTGAAAAAAGGATAATAGCAATAAAATAAAAGACACAACAGTTTTTTTGCAAAAGGAGGTATAGGTCATCGCTTTATTTTTAGCATACTGAAACTATCATTATCCAAATTACATTAAAAAAATGATAAGGTGAAATGATGATAAAAGCCTGATCTAAAAAAAATCAACAAAAATTTGCGTAGTTAAATGACTACATGTATATTTGTAGTCAAATAGCTACATAATGAATTTAAGAAGAGATGTATTTCAGGCCATTGCCGATCCCACCAGAAGGGCAATATTGTTATTGGTGGCCACCCAATCGATGACGGCAGGAGCAATAGCCACCAATTTCGACACGGCAAGGCCAACGGTTTCCAAACATCTGCAAATCCTCACCGAGTGCGAATTGTTAGAACAAAGGCAAAACGGGAGAGAAGTTCACTACCATACCAATGCAAAAAAAATGAAAGAAATAGCTGATTTTATCGAACCTTTCCGCCAAATGTGGGATGACAGATTTAATAAATTGGAAGATATCATGAAAAACTATAAACCAACCAAATAGCATACCATGGAGCGGAAAACCAAAATCGATGCCGAAAACGGTAAACAGGAAATTATCATCACCAGGGAATTTGATCTGCCCCTGGCACTACTTTTCAAAGCTTATGTAGAGCCTGAAATCGTTGAGCAGTGGATGGGCACCAAAGTATTGAAGCTTGAAAATAAAAAGTATGGCAGTTATCAGTTTGAAACTTCCGATCCCAAAGGGAATGTGGCGTTCGTGGCTACCGGGGTGATTCATGAGTTTGTTCCCGAAGAAAAAATCACACGGACATTCGAAATGGAGCAAACACCTTTCGGTGTTCAGCTTGAGTTTTTAATGTTTGAAAAGCTGGATGATGATAGGAGTAAGCTCACCATGCACGTCGTTTACCGATCAGTTACAGTTAGGGATCAGATACTTGCATTACCTTTTGCCCAGGGCATTAATATGGCGCATAACCGCCTACAAGATATTGTAAACCAGTTAAAATAATACATCATGACAAAAAAAAACAAAATTATCTACTGGATTGCCACGGTTTGGCTTGCATTGGGCATGTTATCTACCGGCATCGTGCAATTATTGAAAACGAAAGAAGAAGTAGCCATGTTTAACCAACTGGGTTATCCGCTCTATTTTCTAACCATTTTGGGGGGTTGGAAAATTTTGGGTGTGGTTGCGGTGTTAATTCCGAAATTTGCTTTACTAAAAGAATGGGCTTATGCTGGCTTTTTCTTAGCCATGTCTGGTGCTGTCTTCTCGCATCTGGCGGTTAGCGATAACAGTGTTTCGGCTTATTTTGGCCCAATTTTATTAATGGTATTAACGGTGTTGTCCTGGTATTTCAGGCCTGCCGATAGAAAAATTGTTCCTGCTAAATTATAATCCGATGAACCCTAACGTTGATTTTTATTTTAACAAAGCAAAAAAGTGGCAGGAAGCTGTAAGCTTATTAAGAACAATTGCCCTTGATTGCGGACTTACCGAAGAATTGAAATGGGGCTGCCCATGTTACACGCTTAAAGGGAGCAACATTGTTTTAATACACGATTTTAAAGAATACTGTGCTTTTTTATTATTTAAAGGTGCTTTATTAAAAGATAAGGAAGCTATTTTGATCCAGCAAACGGAGAATGTACAATCATCAAGACAAATCCGCTTTACCAATGCATTGCAGATTGTAGACATGAAGGCAATTTTAAAAGCCTATATTCTGGAAGCCATTGAGGTAGAAAAAGCCGGATTGAAAGTTGAATTAAAGAAAACGACTGAATATGTAATTCCTGCAGAGTTTCAAAACAAACTGGACCAAATTCCGGGTTTAAAAGCAGCTTTCGAAGCTTTGACGCCAGGGCGACAGCGCGGATATCTTTTGTATTTTTCGTCTGCTAAACAATCCAAAACCCGCGAGGCCAGGGTGGAGAAATATATGCCGCAGATTTTGAATGGAAAAGGATTGGATGATTAGCATGAAAGTGCCTTCATTTCGACCGGTAAATCCTTAGAAAAACAGAAGATTTGGGATCACTGGTAGCGACAGATCGTCATTGCGAGGCGCGAAGCAATCTTATGACTATGGGTGGGTAAACATAATTGATGATACGCTCTTGAAGTTCAAAAAATGAGGACTGGTATTGCGCATATTGCAAAAAGGAATGATTTAAGATTAGAAAATGAACGGCTTGTGGTACTTGGCGGTTATTAGTCCCGCCATTCGCTATAGCTCCGATAGAAAACCTGTGAAACAAGCAAGCATACCAAAATATAATATAAACCGGTGCTTAAATCGGAGACTGTCGCTGCTGTCGCCTGCCAGCTGCAGGCTGGGGTTTAAAAACAAGGGTTTGTGCATCTTGCAACCTCAAAAATGAAAAACTGGCTTGGCCATATAGCCCCGATTGAAGCGTTATCCCGAATTTTCGGGAAAGCGTAAAAGCGTAAAACAGGAAAGAACTTCATATTTTGTACAGGCACGGCGCTCCGTTATAAAAATGAAAATAAATTAATCACTTTATGAGCAAAATAAATAAAAAAGAAATCTCCACCGAACAAACGGCAGAACTACTCCATACCTTAAAAGTTCGTTTTGAGAAAAACATGAACCGCCATAAAGGTCTGGAATGGGCTAAAGTTCAGGAAAGACTGGAAGCTAACCCCGAAAAGCTACGGGTGCTTGATGAAATGGAGGTGACGGGTGGTGAACCTGATGTTGTAGATTATGATAAAGCTACTGGTGAATATATATTTTACGATTGTTCTGCAGAAAGCCCTAAAGGCCGCAGAAGTGTTTGTTATGATCTCGAGGGGCTCGAATCGAGAAAAGAACATCAACCAGATCATAACGCCGTTGACATGGCCGCGGCTATGGGTGTCGAACTTTTAACGGAAGCGCAATACAGGACCTTGCAGCAGCTGGGAAAATTCGATACCAAAACATCAAGCTGGATTGTTACCCCTCCCGAAATCAGAAAACTTGGTGGAGCACTCTTTGGCGATCGCCGTTACGATCATGTATTTGTGTACCATAATGGAGCACAATCCTATTACGCCGCAAGAGCATTCCGTGGATCATTAAGGGTATAACCGCTACAATAATTTTTCGTAACAGAAAAAACGGAGGCCAGGTCGTTTGGCGAGACTAATTTCGCCGCTAAACTGATAACCGAGTTTTGGAAAAAGCGCCTGGGTGGCTTTGTTTTCGCTATTGGTGTCGACCCTTAATATGGTAATGCCGGTTGTTTTCGCTACAACCTCGGCCTGCATCATTAACGCTTTGGCAATGCCCATGCCCTGGCGATCGGGATCTACCGCTAAGCGGTGTGTTACAATAGCTTTGTCGTTAATGTCCCAGCCTGCATCTGCATATTCCGGATCCTGATCTGTTGTAATGGCAGAAACACCAACAACTTCGTCTTCCATTTCTGCAACCCACAACTGGGTAATGGCGATGTCTTTGGTAAATACTTCCGGATTTGGATAATCGTTTCCCCACTGAAAGTTACCGGCAGCCTGCATTAAGGGTACAACCTTGCTTACCAGCTGCATTATTTTAGGTATATCTGCTGTTTGGGCTAATCTTATTATCATGATGCAAAGATAATATATAGGTTCATTTGTCAATAGTTCATTTGTTCAGGGGTCATTGGTTCATTTGTTGCCGTAGTGCGTAAAATATTTAGCGGTTAACTGGTTAATTATTGAAACCGGTTGACTGCAAATTGCCAACTGCCAACCGGAAATTGTGAACCGTTTAAATCGGTTAACGGGTGCTAAACGCCCAGCGCCACACCCAAAGATTGTTAATCGGCTGTGGACTAGCCTAACTTCACGAAATGTTCATCTTTCAATTTGATATTTGAGCGTATTTCTTATCATGATATTCCGGTCTGTAAATTGGCTATTAAGGAATTGTTTTTCTATTGTATATTTCCGATTTCCGTATTGTTAATATAAGGTTAAACTTAATCTGATATTAATATTGAATTAACATTAGGGCTGTTGTTTTGTACCAAAATAAAATAACAGAAAATGAAATCACGTATACTATCCCTAGTAGGTATTCTGATGCTCTTGGTCACGTTTGCTCAGGCACAGGTTACAACATCTAGTATTAATGGTAAGATTAAGGATAACAAAGGTATCATCCCAGGTGCAACCGTCGTTATGGTACACGTTCCAACAGGTACGGTATCTAAAGGTTCGTCGAATGAAAACGGACTTTACCGCATTGGCAATTTAAACCCGGGCGGACCATACAAAATCACCGTAACCTTTGTGGGTTATAGTCCGGTTGTAAAAGAAAATATTTATTTAACCTTAGGTTCCGATGTAAAATTGGATATCGATCTTCAGGAACAGGGCAACCAATTGGCTGAGGTAAGTGTTAAAGGGCAAAAAGGCGGAACAAAATCTGGTGCTGGTACCAGTATTGGCGAAGGTCAGATTAAAACCTTACCAACCATGAACCGCAGCTTGCAGGATGTAACAAGGGTTACCCCGCAGGGCAGTAAGGATAATACTTTTGGCGGTACCAACTTTAGGTATAATAACGTAACCATTGATGGTGCGATTAATAATGATGCCATTGGTTTCAGTCCATCATTGGGCGGTCAGAGTGGAAGCTCAGGTATGCCAGGAAGCAGTACACGTACCAATCCGGTTTCGCTTGACGCGATACAGGATGTTACTGTTTTGCTTTCTCCATACGATGTTAAAGTAGGTAACTTTTTAGGTGGTAGTATTAATGCCGTTACCCGTGGCGGTACCAATGAAGTTGTAGGATCAGTTTATGGATATGGCCGTAACGCTTCGTTAATTGGCAAGAACAAAATTGGCGATAACAGTAAAGAACCCTCCGCTTTTCACGATTATCAGACTGGTTTCCGTGTGGGTTTCCCGATCATAAAAGATAAATTGTTCTTTTTTACCAACGAAGAGATTACCCGCCGTCAGGATCCGGTAATTTTAGGCGCGGGATCGTCTGATATGAAATTGCTTACTTTAACTGAAGCGCAGCAGATCTCTGACCGCATGAAAAATGTATATGGTGTAGATGCAGGTTCGTTTGGCGATTACAATATCTATTCGCAGTCTAACAAATTCTTTAACCGCTTAGATTGGAACATCAGCGAAAGCACCCAGTTAACCATCAGAAATAACACGATCATTTCGAAAGCCACAAACCTGGAAAGGGATCAGTCTAACTTCAGGTTTGGCGGTATCGATTTTAAGCAGAACAACAATCAAACTTCAACAGTTGCCGATCTGAAAACCCGTTTCGGAAATTCAGCTACCAACAACTTAATCGTAGGTTATTCTACCGTTCACGATTTCCGTGACCCACTTTCTAATCCGGCTTTACCGCAGATTGAGATTGCTTCTAACGGTGGGACATTGTTTTTAGGTACCGACCGTGAGGCCAGTATCTTCAATATGAAACAGAATACATTCGAATTTACTGATAACTATACGTATAGCTCTGGTATCCATACTTTTACGGTTGGTACCCACAATGAGTTTTATAACATCAACTACGGTTTCGTAAACTCTTGGAATGGCCGTGTAGCTTATGGCAGTGTTGCCGATTTTCTGGCCAACAAGCCAAGTAGGGTACGTACCAGTTATAACTACGATGACAATACCCGCGATAACATTATTGCGAACCCAACGGCAGCGTTTAATGTAAACATGTACAGTGTTTACGGTCAGGATGAAATCCGCATTGGCGACCGTTTTAAATTAACGCCTGGATTGCGCTTTGATATGGCAAACTTACCAGATATGCCTTCGTTGAGCACTAAAACAACAGGTTCTCCGGTTGATACAAATTACGGTACTACCTATACTTATACCCAGCCTTCATCAATTACCGGAAAATTCCTGAATAAAATTCAGATCTCTCCACGCGTAGGCTTTAATTTTGATGTACTGGGCAACCAAAGTTTGGTAATGCGTGGTGGTACAGGCCTGTTTACCAGTCGTGTTCCTTTTGCGTGGATTGGTTATGCGTATTACAACAACGGCGTAAATTATGGTGCTTTTGATAAGAAATATGTTTATACAAATGCAGATCCTACAAAAATAGTAATACCTGCAGCAGGTTCAGATCCGATTAAAGATGCCTTAACAGGTAATGGTGAAGCAGGTTATGTAACCAATCAAGGCATTAACGTTAAAGATGCTAAAGGTGCAACACAGGTAGATTTGGTTGACAATAACTTTAAGATGCCAAAAGCATGGAGAAGTAATCTGGCTTTCGATTATAAAACAGACGACCAATGGAAATTTACGGTTGAGGGAATCTTTAGCCAGGTAATCAAAGATGTGCAGTTTCAGCAGATCAACTATGTAGATAACCCTACGTATATGGTTTATGATACGCAGAAACAGCAACCGATTTACTCAGGTGCCAAAATCAATCAATTGTATACCAATGCTTATCTTTTGTCGAACACGGATAAAGGATATAAATACAGTTTAACCGCTCAGGTAAGTAAATCACTTCCGATAGGTTTAGATATGATGGTGGCTTATACCTATGGCAGATCAAAAGATATCGCCAATGGTATCCGTAATTCGATGGAGTCTAACTGGCAATTGAACCAGGCGCTTAATCCAAATAATCCAGGTTTGGCGTATTCTAACTTCGATATCCGCAACAGGATTATCTCTACCATCAATTACAGGTTAGATTGGGCTAAAAACGGTAAGTATGTATCTAACTTCTCGTTATTCTTCAGTGGTCAGTCAGGTTCGCCATACTCATTGGGTTTAGTGAACAGTACCATTAACGGAACTGGACAAACAGTGGGTTTATTATATGTTCCAGCTGCTGGTGAAACTACTAAGTTTTTTGCCAATACACCTGATGGCATCGCACAGGCTGCAGCATTTGATAACTACATTAACGGTGATAAATACTTAAGTACCCGTCGTGGCAATTTCACAGAGCGTAATGGCGCACGTACCCCATGGAATGTTCAGGCTGATTTCCGTTTCGCTCAGGATATACAGGTAGCTAAAGGAAAACACCCACATGTACTTACGTTAACCTACGATATTGTTAACCTAACCAATTTGGTGAATAAGGATTGGGGAATTCAGTATTTTTCTCCTAATACTTATAACTCTATGGCCAGTGTGGGTATTAAGGTTGCAACAGCAGGCACACCAACAGCATATCCGGTGTATACCTTTGCTCAAAAAGATGTAACCTCTTATTCAAAAGATTTCTTTGCTTCACGTTATCAGATGCAATTGGGATTGAGATATAGCTTCTAATCTTTTTTAATGATAAATATATAACGGTCTGGCCTAGATAAGGTCAGGCCGCTTTTTGTTTAACAACGAGGGTTCCTGATCATATTTATCGTTGTAAAAACTGTAAACCTTATTGAAGTGAAAAGTGAGCACGCAAGCGAGACACGAGTGTGGAATGTAACGGAAAGAAGGACCAGGGCTACCGATGAAAGCGTATATTGATTTCGTGCAAATCTCTCCTTTTCTGCCCAGTCTTCTGAGTACGGACTTAAGAAATCTTTCTTGCATAAACAATTAAACCTTTCCTATCCTCACCCTGTCAAAATAATACACACAGCATAAAGCTTGATTTATTTTTTCACTTAAAAAGTTAGGTTATGAAAAAGATTGTAAATGCATTGCTCTTATTGGTTATGGCGGTTAATTTTAGTGCATGCGTAGTAAGCGCACGTGCACCACGCGGTCACTGGGTACCTGGACACTATAATGTTGGCCCTCACGGTGGCCGATATTGGGTAAAAGGCCATTATCGTTAAATCAGTTTCAGATCGCCGCTCGGGTAAATATGGCGGCGATCTCTTTAAGAAAAATGCTAAAAGATGTTAATGCGTAACTAATGCGATAGTTGGATTCAGAATACAGGAATAAAATAATACATTAGCAGTATTAATATCTATTTTAATATGCAAGAAGAAATTCTTTTACAGATAAGCGTTAAAATTAAAGAAAGGCGTAAGGAGCTTGGCATTACCGTTCAGGAACTTGCTGATAAAGCCGAGGTAAGCAAAGGCCTTATTTCACAGATCGAAAACAGCAGGACCATTCCGTCTTTAATGGTGTTGATGGATATTATCAAAAGCTTACAGATTGATCTGAATAGCTTTTTTAAAGACATCAACTTTCATAAAAAAGATGCACCCGTTCTGGTGAAGCGGCAAGAGCAATATCAGAAGTTTGAAAAGGAACAGGCCGTTGGCTTTAATTATTCGCGTATCCTAACCAAGAATATTAAATTTTCTACGGCTGATTTTGTACTGCTCGAGCTCGAAGTTAACGCGCACCGGCCAATGGTTAAAACTGAAGCCTTCGAATTTAAGTATATGATTGAAGGTAAGGTAGAATATCAGTTTTCGAAAAAGAAAATTATCCTCGAAAAGGGCGACTCGATGCTTTTCGACGGAAGACTTTCTCATACGCCGGTAAATATTGGCGATACCAAAGCTTTAATGCTTGTTGTTTATTTTTTCGAGTAAAAATTTGGTAAACAAAGTTTATTAATACTTAACAAATATCTATCTTCATCTTCATAAACCAGTCCTAATTTTGATTGGTAAAGAATATGAATATGAAAAAATTGTTAAAAAGCACAATCTTGTTGCTTTGTGTAGCGGTATTTGCGCAGGCACAACCTAAAAAAGTTAAACATGTAATCTTGATCGGTTGCGATGGTTTTGGCGGCTATGCCCTGCAGGAAGCCAATATGCCCAATCTGAAAGCTTTAATGGCCAATGGCTCATGGACCAACAAGGCACGTTGTGTATTGCCGTCATCCAGTGCGGTAAACTGGGCTTCCTTGTTAATGGGCGCGGGACCAACCGAACACGGTTATACCGAATGGAACAGCAAAGTGCCCGAAATTCCTTCCATTGTCAAAACTTCTTACGGTTTGTTCCCAGGTATATTCAGCGTAATCCGTGATCAGAAAAAGCAAGCTAAAACAGCTATTATTTATAGCTGGAACGGTATCGGCTACCTGTTCGAAAAAGAAGCGGTGAACATCATTGTAGACGGGAAAGAGAAAGACGATTTCTGTGCCGACACTGCTTCGGCAATTATCAAAAGGGAAAAACCTTATTTCACTTTTGTACATTTCGACGAACCTGATGAAACCGGTCACTCAATCGGTCACCGCACGCCAGCTTATTATAAACAACTTGAACTTGTAGATCAGCGCATCGGGAAAATAGTAAAGGCAGTTCAAGATGCGGGTATTGCCGACGAAACCATTATCTTAGTTACAGCAGATCATGGCGGAACGGGTAAAGGGCATGGTGGTAAATCGTTGGATGAAGTGCAGATTCCCTGGATTATTGCAGGGCCTGGGGTACACAAAAACCACGAGTTAAAAGATGCGATCATCACCTACGATACGGCTGCTACACTGGCATGGTTAATGGGTTTAAGTGCGCCGCAAAGCTGGAGAGGAAAGCCGGTGTTAGAGGCGTTTAGCAGATGATATTTGCCCGCTGGTTAAATTTAACAATTTGATAACCTGGATTTTGTTTACAAATAATAAACATTGTTTACTATTGTTTTCTTTAAAAGTTAATATATTATGGTAATCAAGTTTGTAGAATTCGATGGGGCGGGCAAAGCCTTCACAGCATTAGGCAAGGGAGCTGATCAGTTTAAGGATAGGGTATTTGGAATGATAACAGACTAAAGATGAATTTGCTTCAAATTGCCCGTAAAAAAGCGTTGAATTGGCCATATTGGCTAATAACCATGCTTGGTGGTGTTGCGGCCTTTGGTTGTTATACCAGTATGTATGCTTTCAGAAAAGCCTTTGCTTCTGCTACGTTCGAGCACCAGGAATTTCTGCACATTGATTATAAAGTGTGGCTGGTTATTGCACAGATGGTGGGTTATACCTTAAGTAAATTTTATGGTATCCGCTTTATTTCCGAATCCGGGAAAAGCAACCGCGCCAGGAGCATTATCTTTCTGATCCTTTTTTCTTGGATTGCGCTGTTAGGCTTTGCACTGGTACCGGCCCCTTACAATATCGTATTTCTTTTTCTTAATGGTTTTCCGTTGGGGATGATCTGGGGTTTGGTATTCAGTTATCTTGAAGGACGGAAAACAACCGAATTTATGGGCGCATTAATGTCGATCAGTTTAATATTTGCCTCTGGTTTTGTTAAAACCGTAGCACGTACACTGATGGGTTTTGCTGCGGTAAGCGATTATTGGATGCCTTTCCTTACCGGACTGGTTTTCCTGTTGCCGCTGTTCCTGTTTGTTTTTTGTTTAGAAGTCATTCCACCGCCATCAAAAGAAGACCAGGAGCTGCGGACCAAGCGGGTACCGATGGATGCCAAACAACGCAAGGCTTTTATTACCGCTTTTTTGCCGGGTATTATCCTTACCATCATCATTTATGTGCTGCTTACCTGTATCCGCGATATGCGCGATAATTTTGAGGTCGAAATCTGGAATGGTTTAGGGATCCATGACAACCATATATATACGCAGATTGATACCCTGATTTCTGTAGTGGTATTGATCATGATGGGACTTTTGATCCTGATTAAGGATAACCTTAAAGCTTTTACCGTGATCCATATCATGATTATTGCAGGTTGCTTATTGATCGGTGTGAGCACGTTCTTTTTTGACCGGGGCTACATCGGTCCGGTTAGCTGGATGGCTTTGCTGGGCATGGGGCTTTATATGGCCTATATTCCGTATAATGCCATTTTCTTTGAAAGGATGATTGCCAATTTTCATTACAAAAGCAATATCGGCTTTATTATGTATGTAGCCGATTCTATTGGTTATGTGGGTAGTTTTTCGGTACTGATGCTACACGAATTTGGCGAAACCGATATCAGCTGGATGCATTTCTTTAAGCAGTGTTTGTTTGCTGTGCCACTAATTGGCGGGGTATGTAGTGTGCTTTCGCTGATTTATTTCAGAAGGAAAACTTTGGCTACAAATAAAAAAATGAATGCCGATGAACGGCTGGTTTTAACAAGGAAATAAAGCATTGGACTTGATTTAGCTGGACAGAATACTTAATAGTAATACACATTGGTGCCATATAAACCTAAAAATATCCGGCACCAGCAAAAAAATAAACAATTAATAAACATTTCGATCTTATCGTAATCGGCGGGGGTATACTGGGAACATTCCATGCCTACCATGCCTTACTTTCGGGTAAATCTGTATTGCAGCTCGAAAAAGACAATTATCCGGTAGGAGCTACGGTACGTAACTTTGGTCAGGTGGTACCATCGGGTATGGAAGCCGAGTGGTTCGGATATGGTGTAGCCGGATTGGAGATTTATAAATCGATCCAAAAGGATTTTGATATCTCCGTGCAGCAAAATGGTAGCGTATACATCGCATCTGATGATGATGAATGTACGTTGATCCATGAGCTGAAAGCACATTACGATACCATTGGTTACGAAACCGAGCTGCTCAATCAGGAGGCCATTTTAAAGAAATACCCGGCCATCAAATCATCCTATGCCAAAGAGGCGATCTTTTTTCCGCAGGAGATCAGCGTAGCGCCAGATCAGATGATCCATCGCCTGCATACGTACATGCAGAACAAGTTTGGAAAGTATACACTTCAATACAATAGTCCGGTTACCGCCTGCGAAAGTAAAGGCAGCGGTGTGGAAGTAGGCTTGAAAAACAATGCTGAACTTTTTACCGCTGAGAAGGCCATTATCTGCAATGGTTATGAATTTAAACTGCTCTATCCGGAACTGTTTGGCGAAAGCGGAATTGTGGTGAGTAAATTACAGATGATGCGCAGCATCCCGATGCCGGATGTTGCTTTAGAAGGCAATATTTTAACTGGTTTAACCACCAGACGCTACGAGAGTTTCGAGCACTATTGTCCTTCATTTAAGACCATTAAAACACCTGCATATTACGAAGAACTGAAAAAGTGGGGCATCCATATCCTGTTTAAAAAAGCCGCAGATAATACGATTATTATAGGCGATTCGCATGAATATGCCGATGCAAAACATTTTGATGATCTGGGTTTCAATTTAAGTTACCACATTAACGAGCTGATGCTGCAGGAAGCAGCACGGATTGTTGATTTCGATGTGCTTAAACTGCAAACTACCTGGGCAGGATTTTACCCTCAGCACCCAACTAAACATATCGTAGAGTATGATCTCGACGATCGCATCCACATCCGTACGGCCATTGGTGGGAAAGGGATGACGGCCAGTGCAGGCTATGCCGCAGAAAGTATTAAAAAAATATTTAGTTAACAAATACTAAACAAAAACAGGCTGTTTTGTTAACTAAAAATTGGCATTAGGCTAACATGCATATCTTATCATTGCATCTATAAAACCTAAAAAATTATAGATAAATGAAACATCTCTACAAGATGAAGATGTGCATGGTAGCTTTGCTGTTATTATGCCTCACGCCCTGTTTTACCTGGGCACAAACAAAAATTGCTGGTCTGGTTAAAGACGATGCACAACAGCCGGTTCCTGGTGTAAGTGTGTTAATAAAGGGAACTAAAAAAGCCACCTCAACCGATCAGTCGGGCCGTTTTACTTTAGAGGCCAAAACCGGCGAAACACTTGTGCTTAGCTCTATCGGTTTTCTTACCCAGGAAGTTGAGGTTACAGGGGCCAACCTCACCATAACCTTAAAAACAGATTCGAAAAACCTGAACGATGTAGTGGTTACCGCGCTGGGTATCCGTAAAGAAAAGCGGAACCTGGGTTATGCCATTCAGGAAGTTAAAGGTGCCGATCTGGTAAAAGCCCGTGAAGCAAACCCTGTAAACGGGTTGGTGGGTAAGGTTGCCGGTTTAACTGTTGGGGTATCCTCAGAGCTTTTAGGCCGTTCATCGCTCTACCTGCGTGGTAATGATGTGAACCTGGTAGTGGTAGACGGGGTGCCGATCAATTCTGATACCTGGAATATCAATCCGGATGATATTGATACCTATACGGTACTTAAAGGCCCTGCTGCTGCTGCACTTTATGGTTATCAGGCTTATAACGGTGCATTATTGATTACCACTAAAAGAGGCAAGCTGAGTGACAAAGGTTTTACTGTAGAACTCAATTCGAGTACACAGTTTAACAAAGGATTTATTGCTTTACCAAAAAGCCAGGACGAGTACGGCCCCGGAGAGCACAGTGCCTATGCATTTGGCGATGGTAAAGGCGGTGGTTTAAATGATGGTGATTATGATATCTGGGGGCCAAAATTCGATGGGCAATTGATCCCGCAATACGATAGCCCAATTGTAAACGGTGTGCGCCAGGGTACGCCCTGGGTGGCCCGTGGTAAAGATAACTTAAAACGTTTTATCGAAACAGGATTACTTTCTGCCAACAACATTGCTTTATCTTCAGCAACTGATAAATACAATCTGAGGGTTTCCATCTCTAACAATTACCAGAAAGGAATTATCCCGAACACGCAGTTGAATATCAATAATTTTAATGTAAGCGGTTCTTATAACATCAGTCCTAAATTAAGGGCCGAAGCCTATATCAATTACAGCCGTCAGTTTTCTGATAACATCCCGGATGTAAACTATGGCCCGAACAGCGTAATCTACAACATGACCCTTTGGGGCGGTGCCGATTGGAATATTGATGATATGAAAAACTACTGGCAGCCGGGTAAAGAAGGCATCCAGTCTATCTATGCCGAATACCAGCGTTACCATAACCCTTATTTTCTATCGTACGAATGGTTGCGTGGACATAAAAAGAATGATATTAATGGTTATGCCTCATTAAACTATACTATATCGAAAGGATTAGATGTACTGTTAAAAACACAGATCTCTACCTACGATCAGTTAAGGACAGAGAAAATGCCGTTTTCTGCCCACCCATACGGACGCGAAGAAGGTTTGGGCGATTACCGGGAAGACCGCAGGAGCATGTTCGAGAACAATACCCAATTGATTTTAAAATACAATAAAAACGTGGGCGATCTTTTCGAAATCAGTGCTTTTGGTGGGGGCAATGCCCGTAACTTCAGTTACAACTCGAGCTTTACCACAACCGATTATTTAAACGTTCCTGAGGTGTATAATTTCTCGAACTCTAAAAACCCGGTCAAAGCATTCAATTTCAATTCGCAGATGTTGGTGTTAAGTGCTTTTTACTCGGTTGATTTAAGTTTTAAAAAATACCTGAACATCAATACCACTGGCCGGGTAGATAAAAACTCTGCGCTTCCTCCGGGCAATAACGCAGCATTCTATCCTTCAGTTTCGTTAAGCTCGGTGATTTCTGATTATGTGAAAATGCCTGCATTTATCTCTTTTGCAAAAATAAGGGCATCGTACGCCAACGTTAAAGACCCAGGTTTGGGTACGCAGGATTTTATCGGTGCAACACCATTGCAAACTTATCCGATAGGTTACGGTGCCGAATATACTTCATCATACGGAGGCCCTGGTTATGGTTTGTCTTCGCCATATAGCATCAGACCCACCTATAACAACCAAACCGGAGCTTATTACACCAATAACCTGATTGATCTGAATGCGGTTAAAGCGCAGAGCAGAACCAATTACGAAGGTGGTATCGACTTAAAGTTCCTGAAAAACAGATTGGGCTTCGAGGCCACTTATTTCAGGTACATCGACGGACCAAAAATTATCAAACAGAATATCTCGGCAGCTACAGGTTACCAAACCAATACCATCAATGGTCGTAAAACGCAGAACAGTGGTGTAGAGTTAAGTTTGTCGGGTGCACCCATCATGACCGATAAATTCGGATGGGATGTGATGATCAACTGGTCTACCTATAAACAGATTTATAAGGAACTTGCCCCAGGCGAAACATCGGTTGATCAGTTCTTTAAAACCGGCGACCGTATCGATAATATCTATGGTTCAGTACTGGCCAAAACACCAGGCGGACAGGTGATCCACACCTCGAGCGGAACACCGATTTCGTTACCGGTGAATCAGTTATTGGGGCATGCCGATCCAAACTGGGTATGGAGTATCGGTAACAAGTTCAGATATGAGAATTTCTCTTTCAGCTTCCAGTTAGATGGTAAAGTTGGTGGGGTAATGCAAGATTATGTGCGGTTGAAGTCGTTTCAGGGTGGCCGTCAGATCGAAACCATTCAGGGAAAAATGGGCGAAGCCCGGTACCAGGATTATTTACATGTAAACGATCCAAAGTACAAAGGTACCTGGGTAGGCGAAGGTGTGGTGGTGGCCAACAACGGTAAACTCAATTTCGATCCGGTTACAGGTGTAATTACCAATTATGGCGATCTAACTTTCGCGCCAAATACTACCCCTCAGCTTTTACAGGATTATCTGGGCGTTTTTTACGGTGCCAAAGAAAATACCATGATGAGCCGTACTTATGCAAAATTACGCGAAGTGACCTTCGGTTATCAGTTACCTAAAAAATTATTGGAACGCACGTTTATCAAATCGGCCAATATTTCGGTAGTAGGGCGTAACCTCCTGTATTTTATCAATTCCACCTATAACGATGTGGATGTAGATCAATATTCGGGCAGGGAAGGCACTTCTACATTACAAACTCCAACTACGAGAAGTGTAGGCTTTAACCTGAATGTTACTTTTTAATACCTAAAAAATAAATATAAAGAGATGAAATCAATATATAAAATCCTTTTTCTTTTCATTATCGTGGCAGTTTGCGGCGGATGTAAGAAAGAATTTGAAGACAACTTCAAAAACCCCAACCAGGCCGAAACTGTTCCGCCAAACTTGTTGTTGAACGGTATTTTGTTCGATATGTACGAGGCTCCGTTTTCGGGCTCAGAAAGGTGGAACCAGTATACCGCAGCCAACTACTACTATTATGCAACCAATAACTACGATTGGACAGGCGCTTCGTTAGATTATACCACCTTGAAAAATGTGGTGAAAATGGAAGAAGAGGCCAACCGTTTGGGTGGTGCAGTGGCTAAACCTTACCTGGCGCTGGCTAAATTCTTTAAAGCCTATTACTTTGTGAGAATGAGTTTGAAAGTTGGCGATTTGCCTATGACAGAAGCGTTAAAGGGTTTTGCCAACTTAACACCAAAGTACGATACCCAAAAGGATATTTTCAAACAATCCTTAACATGGTTGGAAGAGGCTAACAATGATTTGACCGGTTTAATTGTTGCAGGCAATAAAGAGCTAAAAGGCGATATCTATCTGAAAAACGACCTGGTAGCCTGGCAAAAGGTAGTGAATACCTTTAAATTGCGGACTTTGGTTAATTTGAGCACTAAAGCAGATGATGCCGACTTACAGGTAAAACAACAATTTGCCGCGGTGTTGGGCAACCCGACCAAATATCCGGTGATGGACAGTATGGCCGATAACCTGCAGTTTGTGTACAATGAAAGTTTTAACAAATATCCTAACAATAAAGACAATTTTGGTAACGATGCCTTACGTTACAATATGGCGGGCACATATTTAAATACGCTTTCGGGCCTACAAGACCCCCGGGCCTATATGGTAGCTGAGCCGGCAAGAGGTATCGCAGAAGCCAATGGTTATGCGATTACCGATTACCGCAATTTTATAGGTGCACCTACGGGCGAAGATCAGGGAGTAATGTTGGATAAAGTGCAGAAAGGCTTGTATTCATTGATTGGCCGTTACCGTTACTATAGTGGTTATACCGCCGAAAATACCTTTATCATCGCTTATCCTGAATTGTGTTTTATCAAGGCAGAAGGCATTAACCGTGGCTGGGCTACCGGCGATGCCGAAAGCTGGTACAAAAAAGGGATCCAGGCTTCTATTGGTTTTTATGGAATAAAAGATGGTGTAAATGTGGTTACTTTTCTTAAAAAGGATGGGAAACTTGGCGAATTTGAAAACTTCAATATTAATTTTTCTTTCGAGAACGATTATTACGCACAGGCAATGGTTAAGTATGCCGGTAATACCGCCGATGGTTTAAAACAGATCCTGATGCAAAAATACCTCTCTTATTTCCGTAATTCGGGTTTCGAAGCCTATTATCAGTACCGCAGAACTGGTGTGCCAACTTTTGATGTAGGTCCGGGTGTGGGTAACAGCAACAGGATCCCTAAACGTTTTCAGTACCCTGATATCGAAAGAACAACTAACGGCGAGAACCTCAAACAGGCCCTGCTCCGTCAATTTAACGGAACTGACGATATTAATCAGTCACCATGGATTGTTAAACCATAATTGTTAATGATCTGATAGTCAGTTTGAAATTAGTGAAACGGTCCTCCTCCGCAAAAGGGGGATCGTTTTCTTTGATAATAATTGATTTTATTTTTGGATAAATAATTTTAAAGCGCTAATATTGCACTCCCAAAACGAACAAGGCTCAGGTTGCCGCAAAGTAACATCAGCCCCGTTTTAGGAAACGACCAGTACTCCTTCTTAGCTCAGCTGGTTAGAGCATCTGACTGTTAATCAGAGGGTCGCTGGTTCGAGCCCAGCAGAGGGAGCAGATTGAAAGCCTTACAACATCTTTGTAAGGCTTTTTTGTTAATAAAGTTTTCGTTAGCTCAGCTGTGCTAGCGTCCCGCACGTGCGGGATTATTCAGCCGAATGATCGGGATTATAAAGGTCGCTAAGGTTAAGATCCCAATACTTCGGGAAGCCCCGCAGAGGAGCCAAAACCCGCAACGAATTTTTGGTTTTTTTGCGTTTAGGGCCGGGCTAGATTTTATCCTGAGCGTATCCGAAGAAGCCCGGCAAATAATGCTGCAGACAAAGCCCTCCGTTTACCTGTTTTCTTTTAATTTAACTTATTTCTCCAGCTTTTTGATCCGATTTACAATGTCTTTCCCAGTTTTAATAGAGGTTGTTGCCATAAGTGTATACCCGTTGACCAACATGATATAATCACTATAGAGATGTCGGTATAATTTAGTCCCAGTGAAGCCTTCCGGATGCGAACTGATTTCATACAGGATTTTTTTCTTAGATTCTTCCATCCTTTTTTTTGCTGTATTGACTGCAGGAAGTAAATCCTGATAATATTTTAGAATTGCGTTCCGCAAGCTGCTATCTTCTATGAAGGCGATCTTCCCGCTAGAGTTAAAACCTTCAAAACTGGAATTCATGTTAAAAAATGTATATTTCCCAGTGATAATCTTCGTGATTTGGTCGGTATTCGTAATATTTTTTATTTTTTGGTCTATAGTCGATAACTCGCTAATTTCTAATTGCTTTTCTCCAAGCATCTTATTTATTTCTATTTTAAGATCAGACATAAATTCCCTGACTTCCTTTTGCTTGTGCCGGTGCTCGCTCCATTCATGTAGCCATAGCGATAAGCTTAGCGCAAAAACAATTAATGATTTCTAAAATAAACTCTCCTACCTTGTGCCACAAACTATGCTCTTTGCTGGTCAAGATTTGATGTGTTTTTTTAACATGTTTAATGACTTCCTGATCTGCCATAATATTTTTAATTAGCGACTAAAAAAGATTCTTCATTTAAAGATATAAAAACAAATAATTAAATGCATCGCGCAGTATAAAAAAGATTGTGCATTGTATTTCAGGAAATTATCTATTCATTTTTGTGCCAAATATTCTGTCCCATTTGTTTTGGTCTTTTTAAGGCCTTCCCATTTGAAAACATCAGTTTGCCTAAAATTGGCTCTAATAGGGTCTGTCAAAGTGCTTTTACAGAGTAAAATATCTATATCGTATCAAAATTAACCTTCGATCGCACCAGGTTTATATCAATAAACGGCAACTGGAATTACTGTCCTTGTTCGTCAGCATAAATTAATCCCTGGTAGCTGACAAGTTAACGGTGTATGAAATTTTCATTCATGGATACTCCGCAGTTTACCAACAAAATGCAGACTTGCTGCGGACATGAGATAATCTTGATAAGGTTTTTGATAGCACATGAAGCCAGGAGAATACAGGCAGTAAGTCGGCGCTATGTCTGGCAGTTGCAGGATCAATCCTTACCGTAGTAGGTAATATTCAGCTCGTGCATAAGATTCTTTTCCATATTCATTCCAATTGTTAAAAAATGTTAAAGGATTTTGAGAAAATCATTCCTTTTTTTTGTTTTGAAATCTAATCAGATAAACAATCAGAAAGCATTTTTTAGAGCAATTATTAAAATTTTTGGTTTAGATCATGTCAACAAAATCATTACACAACGCCCTGCGCAAAAAACTTTTTGGCGCGCTTTTATTACTAAGCACCATTTCAATAGCAGTGTCCGCTATTGCACAACAAACAAATGTCCAGAGCGGGCCATCAAACCTGAGCGCAAAGCTGATCAATATCGAATCGGCCACCAATGAGCCTTTCCGGTTTTCGGTCACACTCCGCAACGGAACAGCATCGGCCCGGCTTTACGAACTCAAAGCCGATCTTCCGATGGGGTGGCAGGTAAGCTACAAGATAGAAGGCAGCCAGGTCACTTCGGTGAATATGGAAGCCGGCAAAACCCAGGAGATTGCGGTAGAGATTACAGCCACCAGTACTGCGGCAGCCCGGAAATACATTATCCCGTTTAAGGCCACATCTGCTACCCAAACCCTATCATTGCAACTCGAAGCAGTGGTAAAAGGAAATTACGGCTCCACTATCAGCACAGCAAGCGGAAGACTCAGCGAAGAGGTTACCTCGGGTGCCCATAAGGATATTGAGCTGGAGGTACGCAATACCGGGACCCTTCCACTAAGCGAACTTGAAATTACTTCTCAATTGCCTGCAGGTTGGGAGGCCAGTTTTGAGCCAAGCAAAATAGCCAAACTCGAGGGCGGCAAGAAGATCACCGTAAAGGCATCGCTCAAGGTTCCGGATAAAACGATAGCGGGAGATTATGCCGCAACTTTTAACCTTAGTGGCAATAATGCTTCTGGTCAGGCTGCGTTTCGCATCTTTGTCAAAACTTCAGTACTGTCGGGATGGATTGGTATTTTTGTGGTCCTGATCGCCATTGCGGCGGTGTATGTGCTGATCCGCAAATACGGCAGACGATAATCCATCTTTCAGCTAAAATCTTATTGAAGAGCAGATGGAACCGATTATAAATTTAAGAGGCCTGGTGAAAAACTATGGCAGCCATAAGGCAGTGGATGGACTTGATCTGGACATTTACCGGGGTGAGATTTTTGGCCTGCTCGGGCCTAATGGTGCAGGGAAAACCACCAGCATATTGATGATGCTCGGACTTACCGAGCCCGACAGTGGTAAGGCCACAGTATGCGGATATGATGCTACCCGAAATCCTATAGCCGTAAAGCGGAAAGTAGGCTATATGCCCGACAATGTAGGCTTTTATCCGCATATGACCGGGCTCGAAAATCTGCTGTATATGGCCAGGCTTAATGGACTCGAAGAAGAGGGGATAATTGAGCGTGCATTAAGTGTACTGGATATTGTTGGACTGAAAGGTGCCGCATATCAGCGAACTGCTACCTATTCGCGGGGCATGAAACAAAGGCTGGGACTTGCAGAAGTACTTATCAAGGATCCCGAAGTGATAATATTGGATGAACCTACACTGGGCATCGATCCCACCGGGGTGCGCGAATTTCTGGAGCTGATTAAACGTTTAAAAGAGGAGCAGGGATTAACGGTGCTTTTATCCTCACATCACCTCCATCACGTACAACAGGTATGCGATCGGGTAGGCATATTCGTGGCCGGAAAACTATTGGCACAGGGCAACCTTGCTACGCTCACGGAGGAGCTTTTCGGCAATGCGGGTATACAAACCGTTATTCAATTGACTCAGCCACCGGCTGATGCAGATGGTTTACAGCAGAAATTCTCAAAGTGGCCAAAGGTTACCCAGTTGAGTATTTCAGGAGATCTATTAACCTTCAGCAGTACCGAAAATATTACGCCAGGGCTCATCCGTTCACTTATTGAGAGTGGAGCAGACATCCAGCGGGTTACCCAAAAGGCTTACGGCCTGGATGAAATCTATCAGAAATATTTTGAAAGCAGTTCTAACAACACAACAGACCATGAAAGCAGCATCCCCAACAGCATATTCAAGCGCGGCAGAAAAAAATAGTCTGAGCGCAGCAAAACAAAAGAGCCCCTTTAAGGTAATGGTGCATAAGGAGGTAGCCGATCATTTGCGGAGCTGGCGTTTCATTTTGCTGCTGGCACTGGTGATATTAACCTTTGCGGCTTCGCTTTACATCTCGATGGGCAACATCAAAAATGCTTTTACCAATACGGGAGACCCAGACCATGCCTTTTTATACCTGAAACTGCTCAGTACCACCGACGGTTCGATGCCACCCTTCCACGTGCTGCTCAGTTTTCTGGCGCCATTATTGGGGATCAGCATGGGGTTTGATGCAATCAATTCGGAACAGAACAGCGGCACCCTAACCAGATTGCTGGCGCAGCCCATTTACCGCGATAACATTCTGCTGGCAAAATTCTATA
>Ga0163161_10000744_pt1 | contig 25621 bp, 26 predicted proteins | sample S45metaG_FD_129847 | JGI IMG/M metagenome (GOLD analysis project Ga0163161, IMG submission 129847) | Switchgrass rhizosphere microbial communities from Kellogg Biological Station, Michigan, USA - S4-5 metaG | ecosystem: Host-associated > Plants > Roots > Rhizosphere > Soil | place: USA... | reverse complement strand
CGAATCACACGCAAGACATCCGAAAGCGCATCCAACACTTGCCCGCCCTCTTTTCCGGACGCCTGAGCAGGTAATCCGGCGTACTGGTCATTCACCGCCTGAACGGCGCGACCTAGATTAGCACCAACGCGGACCCGGCGATCAAGACTATCCCCCCGATGCTTCACCTGTGGTCATTGGCTCCGACGTCAACCGTAATGGCCCCATTCCATCTCGACCAAGGCAGCAGGAGATCCCTATGAACAGCGTCGCTACCCTACCCGGCTCGGAGTCAGACAACGCCGACCGTTACGCTCGAATTGTCAGATCATCGAAAAAAACCGAATGGCAGATCGATCGTGATTTGCTACAGGACCGGAGTTTCGACTTCTCGCGCAAATTCCTGCCCGATGGACTCTCGCAGGTCGACCGCCTGAGCTTTCTTGCCGGGGCCGAGGCGCGCCTGCTCAGTCAGATTCAGGGCCGGACCTATGCGTACATCTTTGGCCTGGTCGAGCGTTTTATCAGTGCCAAAATGCTCGATCAAGGTCGAGCCCATGTCTTTGACAATCAGCTCGCACTCGAAGCGCTGGTGCGCTTTTCCAACGACGAGATCAAGCACCAGGAGTTGTTCCGGCGCATGGAGACGATGATGGGATCGCACTTGCCTGCGGGGTATCGTCAAGTGGCCGATCCCAACGATGTGGCGCGTGCAGTACTAGCGGCCAGCACTTGGTCGGTGCTGGCGCTGACCTGTCATATCGAACTGTTTGTCCAGGCGCACTACGTACAGAGCATCGCACCGCGCGAGGAGCTGTGCCCACTGTTCAAGGATGTCTTCAAATTTCACTGGAAGGATGAAAGCCGGCACGTCGTCCTTGATGAACTGGAGTGGAAGTCGGAGCACGAGAGGCTCTCGCCAACCGAACGCGACCAGGCCGTGAACGATCTGATTGCGCTGGTGGCGGCCGTCGACGGAATTCTTCAGGCGCAATCGGCAGCCGATGCCGAGTACTTTATTCGCAATGTTTCACGACCGTTCCGTGTCGATGAGACAGCGCAAATCAAAGCCTGCGTGCTGAGCGCCTACCGCTGGCAATACATTATCTCGGGCGTGCAGCATCCACACTTTGGCCGGCTGCTGACGAGAATGACAACGCCAGCACAGATGTCGAGGATTCAGACCGCACTGGCACCCATCATGAGCCATTGATCGACAGCGCGCGACCGACTCCTCGTCGGCCGCGCGGTTGCGGGATGACGAGCCGAAATTGATTGATGGAGGATGGCGGCCATGACCCTACCGATGTGGATGTTGCTTGGGTTTGCGACCTGGACTTTGCTGCTGTTGATGGCAACCGTCGGCGTTTATCGCTGGGTCGCGATCCTGTTCTCGAAAGTTCCCATTGGCTCGTTCCGCAGCGATCAGCTCGAAGGCGAGGATTGGTATCGGCGCGGGACACGAGCACACGCCAACTGTGTGGAAAATCTGCCGGTCTTTGGCGTGATCGTGTTCGTGATATCGGCCTTGGGTGTCAACGGCCCTGCCGTGGACTACTTGTGCACATTCGTCCTGATCGCTCGCGTGTGCCAGTCCTTCGTGCACGTATCCCATGTGCAAACCGATAGGTTCGTGGCGATTCGGTTTACCTTCTTTTGCGTTCAGTTGGTCTGTTTTCTCGCGCTGATTGTGATAGCCGCTTATTACGGCTAAGCAGTCATTCAAGCAAATCGGTCTGCCATCACCGTTATCTGAAAACATTGACTCTATAGCGGTCGGGAACAGGAGCTACGTTAACGATCAATACTTGATGTCCCGAGCAGTGCGGCGCGTGTCCTGCTTGGTACTGCGCTTGTCCTGGCGACATTCTACATTGCTCTTGTCGCTACCCTGTCTGCAGTCCTGCTTGGTTTGCCGTGCGTCGGAGCGCCCTGTTTGCCTCGTATCCCGTGCTTCACGCCGTTGTGATCCCTGCTCGGTCGCGTACGCCGGTACCGAGACCCACTGCACACCCGCAGCGACAACCAGTGTCGCCAGGGCCATCAAGAAGTGCTTGCGAATCATGGTATTCCTCCAATTCAAAAACGCTCAGTCGGCTCGCTCGCCCATCAGTACGCTCACCGAGGATGTTCAGGGGACATTGCACTTACAGTATTCACTCATACGCCACAAAAACTTTTGTGGCGCCTGAAATCTGACGATAGGACCACCCAGGCATTCCTGCAAGGCGCTTCGGTCGTCGATAGCCCCAAAACGCCGGCAACCCACCGCCTCACTGATTCTCATCCTGCCGTTTGGCCCCCTCCACAGGATAGGTCGCGAGGAAGCTGTTGACCGCTGTACCTAATGTCGGAAAAAACGAGTTCTCGCCAAACTGCGTGAAAAGCCCGAATCGCTTCAGTTTGTCCTTGACCGGGTCTTTCATCTCAGCGAGGCACAATTCGATGCCCGCCGCGCGCAAGGTTTCGTCCAGTTCGGCCAACATGTCGGCAGAGGTCACGTCCACACTGGTCATCGGTTCTGCCGCAACGACCACCCAGCGTACCGGCGTAGGCGACGAAGCCACTGCGTCCAGCACCCGTTCATTGAACAACTCGGCGTTGGCGAAAAACAAAGGCGCATCCCAGCGGAAAAGGACCAGGCCGGGAAGAATTCGTGCGTCAGGAAAACGCTTGATGTCATGGTAGCCCTGAAGGTCATCGACACGTCCCAACACCGTGGAGTACGGCCGCCAGCCATCCCACAGGAATTCAATCACCGCAAGCACGATGGCCAGGGCAATCCCCTCGATTGCACCAAACACGGCAACACCGACAGTGCAGGCGATGGACAGCCAGAACTCCCACTGCTGAATGCGATAGATGCGTCGCAGGTCCGTGACCTCGATCAAGCCGATGGCTGATGCGATCACGACCGCCGCCAGCGCGCTGTTGGGCAGGTCCTGCAACAGGTTCGGCGCCACCAGCAACAGCAAGGCAACCGCCAGCGCTCCGACGACACCGGACAATTGGGTTTTGGCGCCTGCGGCCTCAGCCACCGGTGTGCGTGACGAACTGCTGCTGATTGGAAAACCCTGGAAAAACCCGGCCGCCAGATTGGCGACGCCGAGCCCCACCATTTCCTGGTTCGGATCAACGTAAGTACGCGAACGTGCCGCATAGACACGCGAGAGCACGCTGGTGTCGGCGAACGAAACCAGCGCGACGGCGAATCCGCCGATCAGGACCGGGACAATATCAGCTTGAGTGATCCAGGGAATGGCGAACGCAGGCATGCCTTGTGGAAGCTCGCCGAGGACCGATATTCCGTATTTCGTGGCAAGGTCCAGCACACCGACGGCGATGGTTGCGCCCGCCACGGCAATCAAAATACCCGGAATGCGTTTGTGCCCCTTGAGCAACATGATCACCACCAACGTGGCAGCACCGACCGCGAACGTGACCCAGTTGGTTTTTCCGTCCAGCACCGAGGTAATGATCGCCCACATGTTTCTCAGCGGCCCGTCGGACTCGATCTTGAAGCCGAAAAACTTGGGCAATTGGCTGATCAATACGGTCAGCGCAATACCGTTCATATACCCGTAGCGAATCGGTTTGGAGAGCAGTTCCGTGATGAAGCCCAAGCGCGCAATGCCGGCCAGGATACAGACCACCCCCGACACAATCGCCATCATTCCCGCCAGGGCGACGGCACGATATGGATCGCCGCCCGACAGTGGCAGGATCACCGCAAGGATGACGGCCGCCAGCGAAGAGTCCGGCCCCAGCACCAAAATCCGGCTCGGCCCGAATAACGCATAAGCCAGCAGCGGAATGATCGTCGCGTACAGACCATAAATGCCGGGTACGCCCGAGGCCACCGCGTAGGCAATGCCCACTGGCACCAGCATTGTGGTCAGGACGAGTCCGGCGACGATGTCATTTCGCAACCAGCCTATTTGATAGGTGAGCAGCGTATTCAGCCCCGGCAGCCAGCGGCGCCAGCTCTTCTGATCGGCGCCTGCTACCCGATGTGCAATACGACCCGGTTCCGGGGCGGAAGGTACAGAATTAGAATCGCTCATAGACCTGTAACCCCTTGGTGTACAGCGCGTAATGGCTTAGAGGCAGCGGCAGAATTGCCGTGCCCTCCTCTGTTCTTCATCCGCCGAGCGCGACGATCGCTACGATCAGCACCGCGCCGGTGACCGCCATCGCAATCCCGCCTTGCCACGGCTTTGCGCCTGCGTATCGCGCCAGTATCCAACCCGCGATGAACAGCACCACGAGCCCGACCAAATTAGATAGACGAACCGCGAGCGCCGTATCTTCAAGTAACAGGAAAGGCACCACGAGGGGAAAGGTCGATGCCACCACCAACAGAAAAACACCCAGTGCACCCTTGAAATCATCCCAACCAAGCTGCGACTGCACCGACGTGGCGGGGTAGTCAACCAGGCGACTGCGTAACAACTCCAGGGTCTCAGGCTTGGCGGCTGCCGCCAAGTGCGACGGCAGGGCACCCGCCACGAGCGCCTGGCCGGTGGCCGCGTCCGCCGCGCCGACCTTCTCGTATAACGTGCTTTTGCGCGTGCGATCGATCAAGGCTCGCAGTAGATACATCACCGCGTCTGCAAGCCCCCAGGCAAGGTTGCAACCGAGCGAGGCAAACATCATGGTACGTTCAGCTTCCTGGCCCGATGTTGCCACGCTGATCGTTCGGGTGAACGTCATCGCCATGAGCAGGCCGAAGATGACCTCTGTGACACGGTCGACGGGGTCGAGTATTCGTGCCCGCTTCTGTCCTTCGGTGTTTGGCATGCGTCCTACCTCGCTGAAAAAAATCCGTGTGGTGCAAGTTTCATTGACCAAAGCACCACACTTGAGGCGGTGCTTTTTTCGATTTCACTTCATTGTAGTGACAAAAAAAATTGTCGCTGCCAGCGTGCGTGAGTCTCCAAACACAGCACATCTGCCTGTACGCCAAATCTCACGTTGTAGCAGCTGGCGAAGCCTGCGTCCGGCGGTGTTGTTCCTGGAACTGAACGCACGGCATCAGCAACGACTAAGCTTTTACAGGTAAGTCTCGTCTCCCCAGGAGATTGCGATGATCGCCGCGCCCCTTTCTGAACTCGATGCCGCCCTACCCGGTCTGGCCCGCAAGATCCGCGTGCTGGATGCCCTGGCGTGGCCCGATGGCGTCGAAGAAGCCTTCCTGGCGAATTGGCGCAGCGGCCGTGCACAGTTGCCGAAGGTCGAACTGCGACCGCGTGACCACAGCGTCGACATCGCCGCACTGGAATCCTTTGTCGAGCACTGCGATGAGGCGCATCCCGCCGGGAACTACCTCGCCATGACAGCGCGAAGCTATGCCACGGCCGGACGCATGTTGGGGGCCATTGGCACGCCCGCCTTTACTGACTATTCGTCAGCGCTGTACCGGCGCCCGGATTTCCATTACCCACGCCTCAACCTGAGCATGCTCGACGCCGCCCGGTTCTTCCTCAATACCACCGACGCCCTTCTGGGCAGTGCGCGGATTCCACCAAGCCCGGCCGAGATCCCGGCCGAGGCCTTTGCCACTTGGATACAGCCGGAACTGGACCGCTTCTTCGGCGAGGGCCGGATCACGGTCGTGCTCGATTCGACCCTGGCCGCCAAGGCCATCGCCGGGTCGAGCCGCATCCGCCTGCGCGCCAGCGCGTTGTTCTCTGAACTGGACAAGAATCAGCTATTGCAGCACGAGGCGTTCGTGCACGTCGCCACGGCACAAAACGGCGCACGCCAACCCAACCTGAAAAGCCTCGGCCTTGGGGCGCCACGCACGACACAGACCCAGGAAGGTATTGCCACTTTGGCCGAGCTGTTCACCGGCAGCATGGACATCAACCGCTTGCGGCGCCTTGCCTTGCGCGTACTCGCCGTCCAGCAAGCGCTGGAAGGCGCCGATTTCATCCAGGTATTCGAAGGTTTTCTGGCGGCCGGCCAGTCGCAAGAGGAGTCGTTTCGCTCCACCCAACGGGTGTTCCGCGGCGCCGACCTGCACGGCGGGTCGGCGTTTACCAAGGATGCTGCCTACCTGACCGGCTTGATCGGCGTGCATACCCTGCTGCGCATCGCGATCCGCGACAACCGGCCGGAACTGGTCGGCCATTTGTTTGCCGGGCGCCTCAGTCTGGGTGACACCGTTCGCCTGGCGCCCCTGTTCGAGTCTGGCTGGCTCCAGGGGCCGGTCTATCTCCCGGCTTGGGCCAGCGATCTGCGCCTGCTCGCCGCCAACCTCGCCTTCTCTGCTTTTATCTCGCGGATCAAGCTGGATGTGCTCGATCTGGAAGTGCTCATGGCGTTTGCAGACGAGCACGAAACCGATGCCAGCGCCCAGTGATGACGGGGGGCTACGAACTGAATGCTCTCGGTTTGAGCGTCCAGGGCGAATTGAATGAACGTAAATAAATGGCAGAAATTTTTTGTTTGCTACGCTTAGGAAGCGGCATCGAAGCTGAGGCTTGGGGCTGGCAACGTCGGACCTCACTTCCCTGGCATTGATCCACTCATTCCAAACCTGCCTGACCACATGGAGATGCAATGCGCATTCCCTCACTCTACACGTTGTCAGCTGTCCTTATTTTGAGCGGATCTTTCTGCGTATCGCAGGCAGTGATTGCGGCCTCAAGCACGACCTCTGCCGTGCCAGCGCCCGCCAATTCGACGCTTAAAGATGCCGTGTTTACCCAGGAACAGTTGGATCAAATGCTGGCGCCGATTGCGCTATACCCGGATCCACTGCTGGCACAGATACTGATGGCCAGCACGTACCCCGGGGAATTCACCGAGGCAGTCGCCTGGTCTAAAGCCAACCCCAACGCCAAGGGTGACGATGCCGTCAAACAAGTGCAGAACAAACCCTGGGATCCGAGTGTGCAGGCGCTCGTCGCCTTCCCGCAGGTGTTGGCCACGCTGGGACAGGATCCTGTGGCGGTACAACGCCTGGGTGATGCCTTCCTGGCGCAGCCTGACGATCTCATGGCTGCGGTGCAACGCTTGCGTCATCAGGCGCAGGCAGCAGGCAATCTGCAGAGCAACCAATATCAGAACGTGACGGTTCAGAATCATCCAGCACCGGCAGCCACGTCCACAGAGGTGGTTCAGGCCCCAGCCAGCACCATCATTATTCAACCCGCCGATCCACAGGTTGTCTACGTTCCCACTTATAACCCGACAACCACCTACGGCACCTGGCCTTATCCTGCGTCGCCCCCCGCGTACTACCCACCGCCGCCAGCTTATTACCCCGGTCAGGCCTTGTTGACCGGTCTGGCGTTTGGTGCCGGTGTGGCTATCGTCGGTTCGTTGTGGGGTGATTGCGACTGGGGTAATAGCGACGTCGACATCGATGTTGAACGCTACAACAACATCAACGGCAACAACCGAATCAACGTTAATCAGAACAAGTTCCAACATAACGCCGCGCATCGTAACGGCGTTCCCTATCGCGACAGCAGGAGCCGCGAACAGTACGGCCGTCAACTCAACGGTGCCAGTCAGCGTGAGGCCTATCGAGGCGACACGCCTCAGCGAGCCCAGCAGCGTGAAAATGCTCGTAGTTCGATGGACAGGGCCGGTATCGAACGACCTCCCACCACCAACCGCGAAGCCCGTGATCAAGCGCGCGACGCCCAGGCCAGAGGTGTGGACGGCAATCGGGCACAAGGTGGTACGGACAGGGACGCTGCCAGACAGAATGCAGCCAACAGACAAAGAGCCGCTGAAAGACAGGGTGCAACTGACAGACAGCAGGCCGCTAACAGAGGCCAGGGCACTGACCGAACCGCTCGGGACGGTCAGCAACCCAGGAAACAGACCGCTGATGCCAGACAGCGCCAGGGTAACGCTCAGGCGCGACAAACGACGAAAAGTCGGCCGACTCCGCAGGCCGCCAGTAAGGGCAGCGCCCGCAACAATGCCTTCGCCGGCACACGCTCACCGTCCCAAGCCAACGCACAAGCCAATCGTGGCCGGGCCAGCCAGGCATCTGCCCAGCGCCAGAATGCCTCGCGAGGAGCCGGCAAACAGGTCAGTCGGCCTGCCAATCCACCAGCGCGTCAAAGTCAAAGGGGTGGCCGTCGTTGAATAACAATCCTCGAGTGAAGGCACTCATGGGCTTGCTTCGTCAGTCCCTGGCGATAACGGCAGGCGTTGCGTGGTCCTGCATGGTCATGGCCCAGCAGGAATTTGCAACGCCCGAAAAGGCCGCTCAAGCGTTCGTCGAAGCACTGGGTACGCAAAAGGCCGATAACGAACGCCTGACCGAGTTACTGGGTAAAGACTGGCGCAGTTACATCCCTCGCGCAGGCGCGGAGCGCAAAGATGTCGATGCGTTTTTGAAGCTGTACCACGAGAAAAACCACCTGGAAAAAAACAGCGACGGCGAGGCGATCCTGTCGGTGGGAACCAACAACTGGACACTGCCTGTCCCCATCGTAAAAGGCACGAAAGGTTGGCACTTCGACATCAAGGCCGGCAGTGCCGAAATCCGTGCACGTCGAATTGGCCGCAATGAATTCGCCGCTTTGCAATCGGCACAGGCCTATCACGACGCCCAGATGGACTATGCGTCGGTGGATCGTGACGGTGACGGCGCACTGGAGTATGCGCAGAATATCTACAGCGCCCCCGGCAAGCACGATGGACTGTATTGGGCGGACGACGATAGCGGTCAGATCAGCCCGTTGGGTCCCACGTTCGGCAACGCCATCGCCGGAGAACCCTGGCATGGTTACCACTTCCGCATCCTGACTGGCCAAGGTCCTTCGGCACCAGGTGGCGCCTACAGCTATCTGATAGGTGACAAGATGAGCCGAGGCTTTGCACTGATCGCCTGGCCGGCGAAATACGACGATACCGGCGTGATGAGTTTCATGATCAGTCATGACGGCCAGATATTTGAAAAAGACCTGGGCCCCGACAGTGAAAAGGTGGCGCAGTCGATGAAGCTCTTTGATCCGGATGACAGCTGGAAAGAGGTCACGGAAGATCAAGACTAGAACCTGGCAGTAGAACAGCCGTAGCGCCTGATGCCGATCAGTTAAATCGGTAGCGCAATTGTTGTAGCAGCTGGCGAAGCCTGCGTCCGGCTGCGTAGCAGTCGTGAAATCAGACGATGCGCTGATTCAGGAAGACCGCAAACTCAGGTTTTACGACTGCTGCGCAGCCGGACGCAGGCTTCGCCAGCTGCTACGGATCGTATTGCACGGCGTTTGCGACGTTTCCATCAGCAACTGATCCACTACTTGCGACAGAGCGGCTTGAGCATCCTCGGTGCTGGCCAGCGCTCGCTCGAAAATGCTGCGCTGGCGGTCTGCACTGGTACCGTTGCGCAGAATTCGGCGAGCCTGGGAAAAGACGTTTTCCACGCGCAGTTCCCGCGCTGCGTCGCCCAGGATCTGCTCTGCCAGGAAAAGCCACTGCTCAGCCGAGAAGGGTCGGTCGTCGTACCCTTCAACAATGAATGCCCCATGTATTCCAGAGCGTTTCGCCCGCCAACGATTTTCCTTGAGAATCCAATGGGACGCTTGCGACCAGGCCCGGCCCGGCCGAGGTTGATCAATGGCGTCGGCAACCAGCAATCGAAACAATGAGGCAATACACAAGGCATCCTCCAGGCGTGGGCAGGCGTCCGTCATACGCAATTCCAGGGTCGGAAACCTGGAAGCGGGCCGTACTCCCCACCAGCACTCGCTGGCCTGTCTGATGGTGCCGGTACGGATCAGCAAGGCGACGTAGGCCTCATAGGTCGCTTCATCCTCGAAGAACTCCGGAATCCCCATCCTCGGCCACTCATCACACGCCGTCTGCCGGTAGCTCATAAAACCGCTGTCGGCGCCGTCCCAAAAAGGTGAGGAGCTACTCAGTGCCAGCAACAACGGCACCCACGGCAAGACGTGGTTCATGACGCGAATACGATCCACGTATTCCGGCACTTCAACATGTACGTGCAGGCCGGACAGCACGCTACGCCTGGCCACGCGCTGATAGTCTTCAAACAGTTGAGTAAAGTGATTCTGCCGGGTGGGCTCTTGCACACGCCAGTCTGCCAACGGGTGACTCCCGACACACAGCAGTCCAAGACCATAAGACTGGAGCGTGCAGCGCAACGTCTTACGAGCGCTGACAAAGTACTGTCCGGCTTCGGCAATACTGGTGAAGACGGGAGACGCCACTTCGATTTGCCCTTGGAACATCTCATACGCGAAACAATCGCCTATCGCCGCTTTGCACGCGTCGATTGCAGCGCTGGGCGGACGCTCGGACATACGTCGACTGTCCAGATCAGTGATGAAGTATTCCTCTTCAATTCCGAATTTCAGATGCCTGTTCATCGATGTGCCCTGAGTGATAATCCTCCCCTGCTACGGCGAGTAAAAACGCCTGATCGGCCTCGATTCGCAGATCTCGCCACTCTTCCCAACTGACCAAACGCTGGCGATCCATCTCATCCGACTGCCGTAACAGTTCCTCATGCCAGGCCTCAGGCGAGTCCATTCGCAGGGCGATGTTGTCGAGCGCTCGATGCCAGGAATCCAGGGCATAAAGTTTTCGTTCCTGGGCCAGCGTCAGCTGGTTTCTGAAGGCGTTCATGGCAGTGGGATCCCAGAGTTATTTCTGAATGGATCAACAGGATTCGACGTCGGTTCATGGGTGCCGACCAGAGGTGCTGACCTTGAATAACGGGAGGCCTGTTTGGACCTCCCGTTTTTCTTACAGCCCTTTTACGGAGTACCCAATCCTCGAGACAGATCGGCTGGTGCATCGGATGCTTCGTGGTAGTCGCGTTCCGGTTTCATGTCTGCGTCCGCGTGATCCGTGGTTTTTGTCACCGTATCGCGCACCGCTTCAAAACCCTCCCGCGCCTGTTGTTTGACCTTGTCGGCCAGCCCTGCGCTGGTCTTGCCCATGTAGCGTTGCTCGGTCGCTGTCGAGGGTAATGCCGCCCCCAACATGGCCCCCAAAGCGATACCCGCAGCGGCGACCATCAGTGGCTGTTCCTTGAGCAACTGGCTGAGTTGATTGCCCATCATTTGTGTGCTGCGCACCAAACGGTCGCTGGCGTCATGCACGGCATGGCTGACGGTCTCGGTGGCCGCCCCCAGGTTTTCACCCAGGTTCGCCGCTTTGCCTTTCACGCTCTGGTAACCCTCCTTGAGCGTGTCCGCCGTCTGGTGCAGGTGGTCACGCGCACTGTCGATGCCGTCAGCCAGGCCATCGGCCCACTCCCCGACCTTATTGTGATCCGGGTTTGCGGGATAAACCGGGCGTGGGGTCGGCGGACGGTTCTGGCTCATCATCAACCACAGCAGACCCACCGACGTCAGCACCGCAGGAACGGGATTATTGCGCACGCTGGTGCCCAGGTTGGTCAGGAAGGTCGTGCCGTTGTTCTGCATGAAAGACAACGCCTGATCAAAGGCCTGTCCCGGGGTGAATTTGCTTTCCAGGGCATCGACAATGTTGCCGATACTCGCGCGCTGCGCATCAATATCGCGCTCAATGGCCTCGGGGCTTTTCTGCGACTCGTATTCAAATTCACTGTTCATGAGACTCTCCTGCGCAGCGCTTCCTGGTCTTTGTTCAAGGCGTCCAACGTCCGATCAGGCTTCAAATGGGACGGTTCGAACTGTTTTTTTCCGGCCTGCAGCATGGCGAACCCGACGATCATCACCACCACACCGACGATCAGTGCCGCCAACCATGGCGCCATCACGATGCTCAGGCCATAGACGGCGGACATCAACAGGATGATGAACCCCGCCAGCAGCACAATTGCACCGCTCGCCACCCCGGCGATGCCGGCCTTGAGCGTGGTGAGACTGGCCTGGAGTTCGGCTTTGGCCAACGCCAGTTCCTTGGTGAACAGCGCCGGCACTTCGCGGGCCAGCTGACGTAATAGTCCAACGACCGATGCGTCAGGGTCGGGTATGGGAAGCGGCGTTGCACCTGGGAAATTCGGATCTTCTCTGTTCATCACAGTGCTCCATTGAAGTTTGTCGAACCGGGGCTCGAAGGCGTTGCAAAGTCCGAAGGCTGGCCGTGGTCACTGGGTGCCCCCGGCGCGACGATGGTGCCGTGGTCATGACTTTGATCGGTGCGAGAGGGAACGGAGGTTTCGTAGGGGCGTTGCGCGCCAAAACCACCTGAAGCCGGCACGGAGTGGCCTGCTGCCGGATCGCCAGCATCGGGGAGCGTCGCCGCGGGCGCGGCACCGGCCTTGAGAAAGCGCGACAGGCCAAAGCCCAGCGCAATGCTGCCGGCTATGAACAAGGCAGGATTGTTTCGCGCCAGATCGGCGCCGTCATGGAGCAACTGTTCGGCACTCTTGCCACGCAGGTTCCCGGCCAGACCGCTCATGGACTCGGCCATGTCCACCAAGTAATCGGACATGCCCAGCGTGTCCTTGTCCTGCAACTCGGCAACGAAGGATTTCGCCCCTTGGGCCAGCGCCTCCATCTGGTCGGCTGCGGTATCCCGGTATTGACCAAATTGCGCATCCGCCTGCTCTCTGGCGCCGCCCAGTGCCTCTGTCACGTTTTCCTTCAAGTGTTCAAAGCCCTGCTCTGTTCCTCCGTTGTGGGGTTTATCGGGCTGACTCCCGGTTGTGCTGTCTGAAGTAATCATGTCGTCCCTCGCCTTCTGAATGAAAAAGCGTTATCAGGGTTCGCCACGAAATACCCGCAGCCCCCCTCAATCCAGATGACGGGGCGGCGGTGTGGGGAGTTCCAACGGAATGATGAGCGATGCGCTCGAGTTGACGCCTGAAGGGGGCGAGGGAGATCCGTTAAAGAATTTCGTATACCCTAGCGCTATCCCACTCCAAACGACCGCCGACGTGAATCTACCCAAACTCAACGCTCCCGACCTTGGCAATACGCCCTCGACCTCGGAAATCATCACCCGTCATTTGCGGGACGCGATCGTCGCCGGTCATTTTGCCGAGGATGAACCGATTCGCCAGGACGACATTGCCCGCCAGTTCAACGTCAGCAAAATTCCAGTGCGCGAGGCGCTCAAGCGACTGGAGGCCGAAGGCCTGGTGATGTTCCAGCGCAATCGCGGGGCGATGGTCACGCGGATTTCCGATGCGGAACTGGCGCAGATGTTCGAAGTGCGCATGTTGCTGGAGGACAAGGTGTTGCGCCTGGCCATTCCCAACATGACCGAACAGACCTTCGCCCGTGCCGAGAGTATCTGCCAGGAATTCATCGGCGAAGACGACGTAGGGCGCTGGGCCGAGCTCAACTGGGAGTTGCATTCCTGCCTGTACGAGCCGGCGCAGCGACCGTTTCTGGTCAGCCTGATTCGTTCGGTCAACGACAAGCTGGAGCGCTACCTGCGCATGCAGATGAGCCTGTCCGCCGGCAAAGAGCGTGCCGATCACGAGCACCGCGAGATCCTTGCAGCCTGCCGTGCCAAGAATGTGGATCTGGCGGTGAAGCTGTTGGACGAGCACATTGCCGGGGTCTGCAAGACCCTCTTCGAGCATCTGCCACACGCTCACTGACTGCTGCGGACACTGTGCTGATTTCGTCATCGGCACCGGTTAAATCCATCAAGCCGACACCCGACCGCACGGGCCACTCTAGCGTTCACTCAACCGAATGGACGTGGCCCTCCCATGAAAAGCATCTCCGTCATCGACTCCCACACCGGCGGCGAACCGACTCGTCTGGTGACCGCCGGTTTTCCTGATCTGGGTCGTGGCAGCATGGCTGAACGACGCAAAATCCTCGCCGAACAGCATGACCAATGGCGTGCGGCGTGTGTGCTGGAACCACGGGGCAGTGATGTGCTGGTGGGCGCCCTGCTCTGCGAACCCGTGGACCCGAGTGCCTGTGCCGGAGTGATTTTCTTCAACAACAGCGGTTACCTGGGCATGTGCGGCCACGGCACCATCGGCCTGGTGGCTTCTCTGGCGCATATGGGCAAGATCGGGCCCGGCGTGCACAGCATCGAGACGCCGGTGGGCACGGTGCAAGCCACCCTGCACGACGACCACACGGTCAGCGTGCGCAATGTCCCCGCCTATCGTTATCGCAAGGATTTGGCATTGCAGGTGCCGGGGATCGGTCAGGTGATCGGCGATGTCGCCTGGGGCGGCAACTGGTTTTTCCTGATCGCCGACCACGGCCTGCGGGTGTCGGGCGACAACCTTGAGACGCTGACCGCTTATACCTACGCGGTGCAGCAAGCACTCGAAACCCAGGGTATTCTCGGTGAAGACGGCGGCCTGATCGATCATGTCGAACTGTTCGCCGATGACGATCACGCCGATAGCCGCAACTTCGTGCTCTGCCCCGGCAAGGCCTACGACCGTTCACCGTGCGGCACCGGCACCAGCGCGAAACTGGCGTGCATGGCGGCTGACGACACCTTGCAGCCAGGGCAGATCTGGCGCCAGGCGAGTGTGATTGGCAGCGAATTCGAAGGCTCCTTCGAATGGCAAGGTGAGCGCATCATCCCGACCATTCGTGGCCGCGCCTTCATCAGTGCCGAAGCCCGCTTGATCATTGAACAGGACGATCCGTTCGCCTGGGGTATTCGCCCATGAACCAGGGCCATGTGGCCGATGTAATCGTCATCGGTGCCGGCATCATCGGCGCGGCCTGCGCCCAGGCGCTGGCGCGTCGCGGCTTGCAGGTACTGGTGCTCGATGCCGGCCTGCACAACGCGACGGCCGCGGGCATGGGCCACTTGCTGGTGCTCGACGACAACCCGGCCGAGCTGGCCCTGAGTGATTATTCCCTGCAACGCTGGCGCGAACACGGGCCGGACTTGCCCGACGGCTGTGCTTATCGCAACAACGGCACGCTCTGGCTGGCCGCCAACGCCGAGGAAATGGCGGTGGCCCACAGCAAATGCCTGAACCTGCAGGCTCAAGGGGTCGCCTGCGAACTGATCGGAGCCAGTGCCTTGCGCCAGCGCGAACCCGAACTGCGCGAGAGCCTTGAAGGGGGTCTGCTGATCAACGGCGACGGCATTCTTTATGCGCCGGCCACGGCCAACTGGATGCTCGACACGCCGAACATTCGCCAGCGCCGGGCACGGGTCACGGAGGTCGATGGTCATCGGGTACGGCTCGATGACGGCCACTGGTTGAGTGCCGAAGCGGTGGTGCTGGCCAACGGTGTTCAGGCCAATGAACTGTGCCCCGATTTGCCCATCGAACCGAAAAAAGGACACTTGCTGATCACCGACCGCTACCCCGCCACCGTCACCCACACCCTGGTGGAACTGGGTTACGTCACCAGCGCCCATAACGCTAAAGGCCCGTCGGTGGCCTGCAATATTCAACCGCGTCCGACCGGGCAATTGTTCATTGGCGCCTCGCGGCAATTCGGCACGACCGACCCTCAGGTCGAAGGCTGGATGCTGGCGAAAATGCTCAAGCGTGCTGCCGAATACATGCCGGGGTTGGCCCGGCTCAATGGCATCCGCGCCTGGACCGGTTTTCGTGCTGCCAGCCCCGACGGCTTGCCGCTAGTGGGTCAGCACCCGCAACGTCGGGGCTTATGGCTGGCGGTCGGTCATGAAGGCCTGGGGGTGACCACAGCGCCCGGCACTGCGGATTTGCTGGTCGCGCAACTGTTCAACGAAACCCCGCCATTGGCCGCGCAACCCTACTTGCCCCAGCGTTTCCTCGGAGAACCTGTGTATGCCTGAATTGATGCTCGACGGTCATGCCCTGAGGGTCGCCGAGGGTACCAGCGTCGCCGCAGCCCTGGCGCTGGGCGGCAACGGTTGCAGTCGCACCTCGGTCAGCGGACAACGGCGCGCACCGCTGTGCGGCATGGGCATTTGCCAGGAATGCCGGGTGACCATCGACGGTCGCCGTCGCCTCGCTTGCCAGACCCTCTGCCGTGACGGCATGCAAGTGGAGACACAGCCATGAACGAATACGCCGACCTCTTGATCATCGGTGCCGGCCCTGCGGGCATGGCCGCCGCACTGGCAGCGGCCCCCAGTGGCGCACGCATTGTCATGCTCGACGACAATCCGCTGGCGGGCGGCCAAATCTGGCGCGATGGCCCGCAAGCCAGCCTCCCCGCTCGGGCCCGTCAGCTGCGTGAGCGCTTGCAGTCCCACACCAATATCCGCCATCACCGCGGCACGCGGGTGATCGCCAATCCCGGCCCGAAACAACTGCTGGTCGAAGACGACGATCACGGCTGGCTAATCAGCTATGACAAATTGATTTTGTGCACCGGTGCCCGCGAGTTGCTGCTGCCCTTCCCCGGCTGGACGCTGCCCGGGGTCACCGGGGCCGGGGGGTTGCAGGCACTGATCAAAGCCGGACTTGCGGTACGCGATGAGCGCGTGGTGATCGCCGGAAGCGGCCCCCTCTTGTTGGCCAGTGCGGCTACCGCCAAAAAACACGGGGCAACGGTGCTACGCATCGCCGAGCAAGCTTCATTCGCGTCTGTCGCTGGCTTCGCTGCGCAACTGCCTCGCTGGCCGGCGAAATGGTTGCAATCGTTCAGCTTGTTCAACCGTCATTACCGGGCAGCCACTCATGTCATCGCAGCCCTTGGTACCGAACGACTCGAAGGCGTGCGCCTGCAACAGCAAGGCAAAATCGTCGAGCTGGAATGTGATCGACTGGCCTGTGGTTTCGGCCTGATCCCGAATATCCAGCTGGGGCAGGCGCTGGCTTACGCCATCCAAGGACAAGCATTGGCGGTAGATACCTGGCAGGCCAGCAACCACCCCGACCATTTCGCGGCAGGTGAATGCACCGGGTTCGGAGGCAGTGAACTGGCCTTGGTGGAAGGTGCGATTGCTGGTCACGCCGCAGTGGGCGACGTTGCAGCAGCCCGCCAACTGTGGCCGCGCCGGGCACGCTGGCAGGGGTTCGCCAATGCGCTGAATCAGGCATTCGCCCTCGACCCGCAACTCAAATCCCTGGCACACCCCGACACCTTGGTTTGCCGTTGCGAAGATGTGGCATACGCAGCATTGGCCGGGCACACGGACTGGCGTGAGGCAAAGCTGGCCAGCCGCTGCGGCATGGGCGCCTGCCAGGGGCGTGTGTGTGGCGGTGCGGTGCAGCATCTGTTTGGCTGGCAACCTTCAGCGCCGCGCCCACCGTTCAGCCCGGCGCGGATCGAGACGTTGATGTGCCTGGACGACACCCCGCCCGCGTGATGATCCCATCGGGGGTTTCGGCCACGCTGCCGAGCCTCTATGATCCCGGGGGTCGCCATCAGGCCCCCAACGCCATGTACCCCTCGCTCACCACGTTTAAACCCTGCGACTTGCCGACGCTGCTGAACAGTCTTCAGCCGATCGCACCGCTGCTCGATACCCTGTCGGACGTGGTGTTTTTCATCAAGGATCGAGAAGCCCGTTACGCCTTCGTCAACCAGACCCTGGCCCGGCGATGCGGTTTCAAGCACAGTTCGGAACTGCTGGGGCGCACCGCTGAAATGGTCTTCCCGGATCAGTTCGGCCCGCTGTACACCGAACAGGATCGACGGGTGTTATCCAGCGGCCGTGTACTGGCCGACCAACTGGAACTGCACCTGTATTTCGGCAACCAGCCGATCTGGTGCCTGACCCACAAACTTGCCCTCAAAGATGAACAAGGTCGCATCGTTGGCCTGGCCGGCATTTCCCGCGATTTGCAATCGCCACAATCCAATCATCCTGCTTATCAGAAGCTCGCCGCGGTGGATGCGCATATCCGCAGCCACTTCGCGCGTCCCATCAGCCTCTCTGAATTGACGGCCATTGGCGGCTATTCCGTCGCGCAACTGGAGCGTCACTGCAAAAGGGTGTTCCAGCTCACACCGCGACAGATGATTCACAAGGCGCGCCTGGAAGAAGGTTCACGGTTGTTGTTGCATAGCGATTTACCGATTACCGAGATTGCCTTGCGTTGTGGGTATACCGACCATAGTGCTTTTAGCCGGCAGTTCCGGGCGTTGACCAGTTTGTCGCCGAGTCAGTATCGCGACAACCAACGCTAGACCTGTCACCGGTGTTCCCTAAAGGGGCGCCCGCACCACCATTGCTCCCATCTGTAACACCGGCCCGAATCACTCCGACACGGCGGTGCCCCTCTGCAACACTTCTACTTCAAGGGCTGGCGCTAAATTCACGGTTCTGACTGGAAATCGGCACGTTGATTGCTATTGTTAATATCGTATACGAAATCCTCAATACGATATCCAACAGCACTTCACTCAACCGAGGCCTCTATGAAAAACCCCGCATTTGCCGTAGCCCTCAGCGCTGTTCTCAGTACCCTCTTTGTCGCCAACGCCCAGGCCGACAAGCTCGACGACATCATCGAAGCCGGCAAGCTGCGCTGCGCCGTCACCCTGGACTTCCCGCCCATGGGTTTTCGCGATGCCAGCAATAACCCGGCCGGTTTCGATGTGGACTACTGCCGCGACCTGGCGAAGATCCTCGGGGTCGAGGCTGAAGTGGTCGAGACGCCATTCCCGGACCGCATTCCGGCGCTGGTCTCCGGGCGCGCCGACGTGATCGTCGCCTCCACGTCCGACACCCTCGAACGGGCCAAGACCGTCGGCCTCACCGTGCCCTACTTCGCGTTCCAAATGGTGGTGCTGACCCGCGACGATACGGGCATCAATGGCTTTGACGACCTCAAAGGCAAACCCGTGGGCAACACCAGCGGCACCTATGAGGCCATCGCCCTGGAGAAAGACGTGAAGAATTGGGGCGCCGGCAGCTTCCGTGCCTATCAGTCGCAGAACGACACCCTGCTGGCCGTTGCCCAAGGCCACATCGACGCCACCGTGGTCACCAACACCGTCGCCGCCGCCACCCTCAAATCGGGTAAATACAAAAACCTCAAAGTCGCCGGTAACGCCCCGTACGTCATCGACTACGTGTCCCTCGGCGCCAAGCGCAACGAGTATGGCCTGCTCAACTACCTCAACCTGTTCGTCAACCAGCAGGTGCGCACCGGTCGCTACAAGGAGCTGTTCGTCAAATGGGTCGGCACCGATATCTCGCCGGCCAACCTGACCGTGCCACAGGTCTACTACTAAGATGTCCGGCATGCCTGGGTCCGTTTCTCTGGCCGGTCGCAGTCTGGTCGCGGGCGCTGCTCAAGGTGCCCTGCTGTTCGCCGATGTCGGGCTGAGTTTTTGGGGCGGAGTTGATTCCGGCAGTGGCGAGGTCATCGATCGCCACCACCCGCTCAGCGGCGAATTCCTGTCCGGGTGTGTGCTGGCGATTCCCAGCGGGCGCGGTTCGTGTACCGGCAGCAGTGTGTTGATGGAACTGATCAGCAACGGCCATGCACCGGCGGCACTGGTGCTGGCCGAACCGGATGAGATCCTGACCCTGGGCGTGCTGGTCGCACAGACTATTTTTGCCCGTTCCCTGCCGGTGCTCTGCATCGGCCGGGAGGCGTTCGCGACCTTGGTCGATCACGCTTTCGCCCGAGTCGATGGCGCCACGCTGGGCCTGTTCGAGTACCTGCCCGACGATACCTGGCAGGCGCTCGACAGACCTTCCACCGACAACCGCGCTTCAATCGAGCTCACCGAGTTTGATCAGGCGCTGCTCGACGGTCAGCACGGTCAAGCCGCGCAAATGGCTATGCACATCGTTCTGCGCATGGCCGAGCTGCAAGGGGCGCGAAGTCTGGTGGATGTCACCCAGGCGCACATTGACGGTTGCATCTACACCGGACCGGCAAGCCTGCGCTTTGCCCAACAGTTGGTGCAATGGGGGGCCAAAGTGCGGGTGCCCACCACCCTCAATTCGATTTCCGTGGACCAGCGCCGCTGGCGCGAATTGGGCATCGACCCGGCCCTCGGCGAGCCGGCCAGTGCCCTGGGCGATGCCTATATGGCGATGGGTGCGCAACTAAGCTACACCTGCGCGCCCTACCTGCTCGACACTGCGCCCAAGGCAGGCGAGCAAATTGTCTGGGCCGAATCCAATGCCGTGGTGTACGCCAACAGCGTGCTCGGCGCACGCACCCTGAAGTACCCGGACTACCTCGACATCTGCATCGCCCTCACCGGCCGCGCCCCGCTGATCGGCTGCCACCTGGACGCGCAACGCAAGGCCCGCTTGCAGATCGAGCTGCCGGTACTCGGTGAACTAGACGATGCCTTTTATCCGTTGCTCGGTTATCACATCGGTGCCCTGGCTGGCAGCCGTGTGCCGCTGGTACTGGGCCTGGAGAACCGCCAGCCGAGCCTCGACGATCTCAAAGCCTTCGGCGCAGCGTTTGCCACCACCTCGGCGGCGCCGCTGTTTCATATCGCCGGGGTGACACCGGAAGCCATCGACCCGACACAGGTGCTGGAACCGGGTGTATCCATACCCGTGGAAAAAATCCGCCTGAGAGACCTGCTGAAAAGTTGGCGCGAGCTCAACAGTGCCCGTGACCAGCGGGTGGATGTGGTGTCGCTGGGCAACCCGCATTTTTCCCTCAGCGAATTCGCGCATCTGGCGCGGCTGTGCCGGGGTCGGCACAAACACCCGAACGTGGTACTCGCCATCACCTGCGGCCGCGCGGTGCTGGAACAGGCACGCCTGGCCGGGCATATCGCGGTGATCGAAGCGTTCGGCGCCACCCTGGTCACCGACACCTGCTGGTGCATGCTCGGCGAGCCGGTGATTCCACCTGCCGCCACCACGCTGATGACCAACTCGGGCAAATACGCCCACTACGCACCCGGGCTGGTGGGTCGCAAGGTGCATTTCGCCAGTCTGGCCGAGTGTGTCGATTCCGCGTGCAACGCCATCGCCAGCGAACGACTGCCGGCATGGCTGCAACCCGCCGCCCAACTGGAGAGCCCCGCGCATGTTTGACTACACCTTCCAATGGCGCTCAGCCCTGCGCGCCTTGCCGGACATGCTCGCCGGCGCCGTGGTCACCTTCGAGACCGCGGCCCTGTCGATGATCTTCGGGGTGCTCATCGCCCTGGCTCTGACGGTCATGCGCGAAAGCAAGAACCCGCTGCTGCGCGGCATCGGCAACGGCTGGGTGTCGATTGCCCGCAACACGCCCTCGCTGTTCCAGATCTACATCCTTTACTTCGGCCTCGGATCGCTCGGATTGCATGTCAGCTCTTGGCTCGCGCTGCTGGCCGGGATCACGTTCAACAACGCGGGCTACCTGGCGGAAACCTTTCGCGGCGGGCTCAAGGCCGTGCCCCAGACCCAGGTGCGCGCCGCCCGTTCACTGGGCATGAGCGCCTTTCAGACCTATCGCATGATCGTCGTCCCGCAGCTGCTGCGCATCGTGTTCTACCCGCTGACCAACCAAATGGTCTGGGCGGTGTTGATGACGTCGCTGGGGGTGATCGTCGGGCTGAACAATGACCTGACCGGGGTGACCCAGGACTACAACGTCAAAACCTTCCGCACCTTCGAGTACTTCGCGATTGCGGCGGTGCTGTATTACGCGATTGCCAAGGCGATTGTCGCGAGCGCCCGGTTGATGGCCTGGCGGTTGTTTCGTTACTGAGGAGCTGTCCATGTTTGCCACCGGTTTTTCCTCGAATGACCTGCTGTTCCTGCTCAATGGCGCCTGGGTCACGCTGCAATTGACGTTCTGGTCGATCATCCTCGGCTCCATCGCCGGGCTGCTGTTCGGCTTGCTGCGCGCCCTGCTGCCACGGGCCAGTTTGCCGCTGGCCTGGGTGCTGGACGTGTTTCGCAGCGTGCCGTTGTTGATCCAGTTCGTGCTGTTCAACTCACTCAAAAGCATCGTCGGCCTGAACATCAGTGCCTTCAGCGTCGGTTGCATCGTGCTCGGGGTGTACACCGCCGCGTACTTCACCGAGATCGTGCGCGGTGGCGTGCTGGCGGTGCCCTTCACGGTACGCCGGGCCAGCCGCTCACTGGGCCTGAGTTTCTTGCAGGACCTGCGCTGGATCGTCCTGCCGATGGCCACGCGAGTCGCCTTCCCCGGCTGGCTGAACCTGGTGCTCGGTGTGATGAAAGACACCGCGCTGGTGATGTGGATCGGCATCGTCGAACTGCTGCGCGCCTCGCAAACCATCGTCACCCGCATCCAGGAGCCGTTGCTGGTGCTGTGCATCGCGGGCCTTATCTACTACGTCATGAGCCTGGTGGTTGCACGCCTCGGCGCTCGTCTGGAAAGAAGGTGGCAGGAAAATGATTGAGATCGACAACGTACACAAATCGTTCGGCAACCTCGAAGTGGTCAAGGGCGTGAACCTGACCGTGAACAAGGGTGAGGTGGTGTCGATCATCGGCGGCTCCGGCTCCGGCAAATCCACCTTGTTGATGTGCATCAACGGCCTGGAGCCGATCCAGAAGGGCAACATTCGCGTGGACGGGGTCGAGGTCCACCACAGCGCCACCGACCTTAACCGACTGCGGCAGAAGATCGGCATCGTGTTCCAGCAATGGAACGCCTTTCCGCACCTGACGGTGCTGGAAAACGTCATGCTCGCCCCGCGCAAAGTGCTGGGCAAAAGCAAAGCCGAAGCCGAGGAACTGGCGGTGCAACAACTGACCCACGTCGGTTTGGGCGACAAGCTCAAGACCTTCCCCGGCAAGCTGTCCGGCGGTCAACAGCAACGCATGGCCATCGCCCGCGCCTTGGCGATGTCACCGGACTACATGCTGTTCGACGAAGCCACTTCAGCCCTCGACCCGCAACTGGTGGGCGAGGTGCTGGACACAATGCGCATGCTCGCCGAAGACGGCATGACCATGGTGCTGGTGACCCACGAGATCCGCTTCGCCCGCGATGTGTCTGACCGTGTGGCGTTCTTCCGCAATGGGCTGGTGCATGAGATTGGCTCGCCGGATCAGGTGATTGGCAATCCGGTGCATGCGGAGACAGCGGCGTTTCTCAAATCGGTGAAATAGCGGATGGCCCCATCGCGGGCAAGCCCGCTCCCACAGTGATTTGCGTACACCACCAAACCATGTGGGAGCGGGCTTGCCCGCGATGAGGCCCCAACAGACACAACAAGGAACAGACAATGCGCTCATCAAAAATAATCCATGTCGTCAGCTGCCACGCCGAAGGCGAAGTCGGCGACGTGATCGTCGGCGGTGTCGCCCCGCCGCCCGGTGCCACCGTGTGGGAACAGTCGCGCTGGATCGCCAGGGATCAGACCCTGCGCAACTTTGTGCTCAACGAACCGCGCGGTGGCGTGTTTCGTCACGTCAACCTGCTGGTACCGGCCAAGGACCCGCGGGCGCAGATGGGCTGGATCATCATGGAGCCGGCGGACACCCCGCCGATGTCCGGTTCCAACTCACTGTGCGTGGCCACGGTGTTGCTCGACAGCGGCATCCTGCCGATGACCGAGCCGCAAACCCGCATGGTGCTGGAGGCCCCCGGAGGCCTGATCGAGGTGGTTGCCGATTGCCGTGACGGCAAGGTTGAACGGGTCGAAATCAAAAACGTGCCGTCCTTCGCCGATCGCCTGGATGCCTGGATTGAGGTGGAAGGCATCGGTTCTTTGAAGGTCGATACGGCCTATGGCGGCGACAGTTTCGTGATCGCCGATGCCAAGGGGCTGGGCTTTTCTATCAGCCCAGACGAGGCTGCTGATCTGGTGGCAGCCGGGCTGAAAATCACTCGGGCGGCCAATGAACAATTAGGCTTTGTGCATCCGCTGAACCCCGAGTGGTCGCACATTTCCTTCTGCCAGATCGCGGCACCCATAGTCCACGAGAATGGCATCGCCACAGGCGCCAACGCGGTGGTGATTCAACCCGGCAAAATAGACCGTTCCCCTACCGGTACCGGCTGCTCGGCGCGCATGGCGGTGTTGCAGGCCAAGGGCTTGATGCAGGTGGGCGAACGTTTTATCGGTCGTTCGATCATCGGTTCCGAGTTCCACTGCCGCATTGACTCAATGACCGAAGTGGCCGGCCGCGCCGCCATTTACCCGTGCATTTCCGGGCGGGCCTGGATCACCGGCACCCACCAATTGCTGCTTGACCCGAGCGATCCATGGCCACAGGGCTATCGCCTGTCCGACACCTGGCCGGGTGCCTGAGCGCTGAATCCCTGAACACCCAGACCAACGGCTACTAAATCCCCTGAAAAAATCGAAAAAGCACTGGCCGAATCTTTTCATTTTAAATATCGTATACGAAATACAATTAACGATCCGGAGGCAACAAATGAGCAAACGTATTAACTGGAGTGGCGTCTTCCCCGCGGTGACCACTCAATTCAACGATGACTTCACCATCAACCTGGATAAAACCCACCAGGTGATTTCCAACGTGATCCGCGATGGTGTGTCGGGCCTGGTGGTGTGTGGTTCGGTCGGCGAAAACACCTCGCTGACCGCCGAAGAAAAAATCGCCGTCACCGAAGTCGCCGTCGATGCTTCCCGCGGCCGGGTGCCGGTGATTTGTGGCGTGGCTGAATTCACCAGCGTGCAAGCGGCCAAGGTGGCCAACGCCGTGCGCAAGGTCGGCGTCGATGGCGTGATGCTGATGCCGGCGTTGGTCTACGGTTCCAAGCCGTTTGAAACCGCCGAGCACTATCGCTACGTGGCCAAGAATGCCGACGTGCCGCTGATGGTCTACAACAACCCGCCGATCTACAAAAACGACGTCACCCCGGACATCCTGATTTCCCTGGCCGACTGCGACAACGTGGTGTGCTTCAAGGACTCCTCCGGCGACACCCGGCGTTTCATTGACGTGCGCAATGAAGTCGGCGACCGCTTCGTGCTGTTCGCCGGCCTGGATGACGTGGTGCTGGAAAGCATCGCCGTCGGCGCCGAAGGCTGGGTCTCGGGCATGTCCAACGTGTTCCCGAAAGAAGGTGAAACCATCTTCCGCCTGGCCAAAGCCGGGCGTTTCGCCGAAGCCATGCCGATCTACGAATGGCTGATGCCGATCCTGCACCTGGATGCCCGTGCCGACCTGGTGCAGTGCATCAAGCTGTGTGAAGCCATAGCCGGTCGCGGCAGCGCGCTGACCCGTCCGCCACGCCTGGCGTTGCCGGAAGCGGATCGGCTGTTCGTCGAACAGATCATGGCCAAAGCCCTGGCGAACCGTCCGCAACTGCCGGATGTCGGTCTCTGAGTGATTGCCGGGCGGGCCTTCGCGGCCCGACCCGGCTGCCTGTTTTAGCGCCTCTACAGGAAACGTCAGCATGCCCAACCTTCAAGACACTCAACGCGCAACCACCCCCTCCGGACTCAAACGCGTCGTGGCCGCCGCCATGGCCGGCACCGTCGCGGAGTGGTATGAATTTTTTCTCTACGGCACGGCCTCGGCCTTGGTTTTCGGCCAACTGTTCTTTCGCCAGACCGACAGCCCCATCGACGGCATCATCGCCGCGTTCGCGCTGTACGCCGTGGGCTTTCTCGCCCGCCCGCTGGGTGGCCTGGTGTTCGGTCACTACGGTGACAAATTCGGCCGCAAGCGCCTGCTGCAACTGAGCCTGGTGGTCGTCGGTATCACAACATTCCTGATGGGTTGCCTGCCCGGATTCGACCAGATCGGTTACGCGGCGCCCGTGTTGCTGGTGCTGTTGCGGCTGATCCAGGGTTTCGCCTTTGGCGGCGAATGGGGTGGCGCGATTTTGCTGGTGTCCGAACACTGTCCGGATAACCGCCGGGGCTTCTGGGCCAGTTGGCCGCAAGCCGGTGTGCCGGCCGGGAATCTG
>Ga0163161_10000743_pt1 | contig 25623 bp, 23 predicted proteins | sample S45metaG_FD_129847 | JGI IMG/M metagenome (GOLD analysis project Ga0163161, IMG submission 129847) | Switchgrass rhizosphere microbial communities from Kellogg Biological Station, Michigan, USA - S4-5 metaG | ecosystem: Host-associated > Plants > Roots > Rhizosphere > Soil | place: USA... | reverse complement strand
CAAGGGCAAGATGACCTTCCGCAAGGAAGACCACCAGGCGATGCAGTCGATGTACCACTTCAAGATCAAGGTCGACCCGGCGTTCGCCTGGGGTGTGCCGGAGCTGGTGCACGAGATCAAGCCTGAAGAGATGGACATTCCGATCAAGAACAAGCGCTGATCGACACGGCGCCGATCGTTCCCTGATCCCATGACCCTGCGCGGCGCGCAAGAAGGCGCCGCTCCCATTTCGCCCCGGATGGCCGCCGGGCGAAGCGCCAGCCTGCGTCCGCGCAAGCCGGCGCGTTTCCACGGCCGATTCGTCAGTCTGCAAGCAAGCGTTCGATACCCACAACACAAGGAGACAGCGATGCAAGCGATGAGAAGGAACTGGAAGGGACTGGCCGCGGCTGCGGCAATGACGGTGGCGGCGCATGCCGCGATGGCGGCGGTGCCGCTGCCCGCGCTCAACGCCAACCCGGCGGAGGTGAGCGTGTCGGGCCTCTCGGCGGGTGGCTTCATGGCGGTGCAACTGCACGTGGCCTATTCGGCCACCTTCAAGCGCGGCGCGGGCGTCGTGGCCGGCGGCCCGTACTACTGCGCCGAAGGCTCGGTGCTCAATGCCACGGGGCGCTGCATGACGCACAGCACCAGCATCCCGGTGTCCACGCTCGTGAGCACCACCAACAGCTGGGCCGCGAGCGGCACGATCGACCCGGTGTCGAACATGACCGGCTCGAAGGTCTATCTCTTCTCCGGCACCGCGGACAACACCGTCAAACAGGCGGTGATGGACGACCTGAAGACCTATTACCAGAGCTTCGTGCCGACCGCCAACACGGTCTACAAGAACAACCTGGGCGCGGGCCATGCGATGGTCACCGACGACTACGGCGGCGCCTGCAGTACCACCGCCTCGCCCTACATCAACAACTGCGGCTTCGACCTCGCGGGCGAGATCCTCACGCACCTGTACGGCCCGCTGAACCCGCGCAACAACGGCACGCTGGGCGGCACCTTCACGGAGTTCAATCAGTCGGAGTTCATCACCGGCCACGGCGCGGCCGCCACGGGCTGGATCTACGTGCCGCAGGCCTGCACCACCACCTCCTGCCGCGTGCATCTGGTGCTGCACGGCTGCAAGCAGAACTACACCGACGTGAGCGACCAGTACGTGAAGAAGACCGGCTACAACCGCTGGGCCGACACCAACAACATCGTGCTCATCTACCCGCAGACCAGCACCGCGGCCACCAACAGTTGCTGGGATTGGTGGGGCTACGACAGCGCGAACTACGCGAAGAAGTCGGGCCCGCAGATGGCGGCGATGAAGGCCATGGTCGACCGCGTGACCAGCTCGGGCGGCGGCTCGTCGCTGCCGGCGCCTACCGGCGTCGGCACCTCGGGCGCGACCGCCAGCAGCATGGTGATCGGCTGGGCGGGCGTCTCGGGCGCCACCGGCTACAACGTGTACCGCGGCGGGAGCAAGGTCAATGCCGCACCGGTCGCCGGCACCAACTACACCGACACGGGCCTCGCCGCATCCACCACCTACAGCTGGACCGTGGCTGCGCTGGACGCGAGCAACGCGCAGGGCGCGATGTCGACGGCTGCCACCGGAACCACCACTTCGGGCGGGACCGGCGGCACCTGCTACACCGCGAGCAACTATGCGCACACCCTGGCCGGGCGCGCCTACGCGTTGTGGGGGCTGACGTATGCCTACGGCTCAGCGCAGGCCATGGGGCTGTGGAACATCTACGTCACCACCACGCTGAAGCAGACCGGCCCGAACTACTACGTGATCGGCACCTGTTGAGGCCGGTCGACTTCGACACTTTTTCTTTTCGCAATGACCAACGATGCTTGAGACCCGAGACCTGACCATCCGCTTCGGTGGGCACGTGGCCGTCAACAGCGTGAGCTGCGCTTTTGCGCCGGGCACGCTGACGGCCATCGTCGGCCCCAACGGGGCGGGCAAGACCACCTACTTCAACCTGATCTCGGGGCAGCTCAAGGCGAGCGCCGGCACGGTGTCGCTCGACGGGCAATCGCTCTCGGGCCTGTCGCCGTCCGCGCGCACGCACGCGGGGCTGGGGCGGGCCTTCCAGCTCACCAACCTGTTCCCCAACCTCACGGTGCTGGAGAACGTGCGCCTGGCGGTGCAGGCCACGCGCGAGGGCGCGCACCGGCGGGGCCTGAACCTCTGGAGCATCTGGAGCGATCACAAGGCGCTGACCGAACGCGCGGACCAGATCCTCGCGGACGTGGCGCTCAAGTCGCGCGAACACGCGACGGTCGCGAGCCTGCCGCATGGCGACCAGCGCAAGCTCGAGGTGGCGTTGTTGATGGCGCTGGAACCCAAGGTCTTCATGTTCGACGAACCCACGGCCGGCATGAACGCGGCCGAGGCGCCGGTCATCCTCGACCTGATCCGCAAGCTCAAGCAGGACAAGACCAAAACCATCCTCCTGGTCGAGCACAAGATGGACGTGGTGCGCGAACTCGCGGACCGCATCATCGTGCTGCACAACGGCACGCTGGTGGCCGATGGCGAACCGGCCGAGGTGATCGCCTCGCCGGTGGTGCAGGAGGCCTACCTGGGCATCGCGAAGGAGGCGGCTGCATGACGCGCCTGATGAATTTGAATTTCTCCCTCCCCTCCCGGGGGAGGGCAGGGGTGGGGGCTCGCGGCCTCCACATCGCCGCGGCTTCGCAAGCGCCGCTTGCCCCCATCCCAACCTTCCCCCGGAAGGGGAAGGAGCAAAGCCGATGACCGCTCTGAATCTTTTGACCCTCGAAGGCGTGCAGACGCACATCGGGGCGTATCACATCCTGCACGGCGTCGACCTCGCCGTGCCCAAGGGCCAGCTCACCATGCTGCTGGGCCGCAACGGGGCGGGCAAGACGACCACGCTGCGAACCATCATGGGCCTGTGGCATGCATCGCAAGGCCGGGTGCGCTTCGCCGACAAGGACATCACCGCGATGCAGACGCCGCAGATCGCGGGCCTGGGCATCGCCTACGTGCCCGAGAACATGGGCATCTTCTCCGACCTCACGGTGAAGGAGAACATGCTGCTCGCCGCGCGCGCCGCGAAGAACGCCGGGCAGATCGACGACACGCGCCTGAAGTGGATCTTCAAGCTCTTCCCCGCGGTGGAGAAGTTCTGGAACCACCCGGCCGGCAAGCTCTCGGGCGGGCAGAAGCAGATGCTGGCGGTCTCGCGCGCCATCGTCGAGCCGCGCGAACTGCTCCTTATCGACGAGCCCAGCAAGGGTCTCGCGCCCGTGATGATCAACAACATGATCGACGCCTTCGCCGAGCTCAAGCGCAGCGGCGTGACGATCCTGCTGGTGGAGCAGAACATCAACTTCGCTCAACGACTGGGCGACAACGTCGCGGTGATGGACAACGGCCGCGTGGTGCACAGCGGCTCGATGGCGGCGTTCTCCGCCGATGCGCAACTGCAGCAATCGCTGCTTGGACTGGCTCTATGAAGTATTCGACGTATTGCTCCCTCCCCCTTTGGGGGAGGGTTGGGGTGGGGGCTCGCGGCCTTCGATACAGCGCGGCCTTGCGGGCGCCGTCAGCCCCCATTCCAGCCTTCCCCCAGAGGGGGAAGGAGCAAGAGCAAGAGGGCTCACGCTCATGACCAAGATCGACTTCGACTGGAAGCCGCTGCTTCTTGCCCCCGTCCTCGCGCTCGTCGCGTTGCCACTCACCGGCTCTTTCTCCACCTGGCTCACCCTCACCGTCGCGGGCCTGGCGATGGGCATGATCATCTTCATCATCGCCTCGGGCCTCACGCTGGTGTTCGGCCTCATGGACGTGCTGAACTTCGGCCACGGCGTGTTCATCGCGCTTGGCGCCTTCGTGGCGAGCAGCGTGCTCGGGCTCATGGGCGACTGGACCGGCTCTCAGGAACTGTGGCGCAACCTCGTCGCGGTGTTCCCCGCGATGCTGGTCGCGATGGCCGTCGCGGGTGCTGTGGGGTTCGCCTTCGAGCGCTTCATCGTGCGGCCGGTGTATGGCCAGCATCTGAAGCAGATCCTCATCACCATGGGCGGCATGATCATCGGCGAAGAGCTCATTAAGGTGATCTGGGGCCCGGCGCAGGTGCCGCTGCCGTTGCCCGAGGCGCTGCGCGGCTCGCTGCTGATCGGCGACGCGGCGATCAGCAAGTACCGCCTGCTCGCGGTGGCCGTGGGCATCGTGGTGTTCGGCGTTCTCGCATGGACGCTCGGCCGCACGAAGATCGGCCTCCTGATCCGCGCTGGCGTGCAGGACCGCGAGATGGTCGAATCGCTCGGCTACCGCATCGGCCGGCTCTTCGTCGGCGTGTTCGTGGTGGGCAGTGCGCTCGCGGGCCTGGGTGGCGTGATGTGGGGGCTGTTCCAGCAGAACCTCGTGCCGCAGATGGGCGCGCAGGTCAACGTGCTGATCTTCATCGTGATCATCATCGGCGGGCTGGGCTCTACGGGCGGGGCACTCATCGGCGCGCTGCTCGTGGGCCTCATGACCAACTACATCGGCTTTTTGTTGCCCACGCTCACGCAGTTCGCGAGCATCTTCCTGATGGTCGCCGTGCTGCTGTGGCGGCCGCAGGGCGTGTACCCCGTCGCGAACCGTTGAGGAAGAAGACACCCATGTTCCTCAAACGACTCCTCTCCAACGACATGCCCCGCAGCCGCCTGCTGGCGCTGCTGCTCGTGGCGCTGTTCCTCGCGCTGGCATTCGCGCCGTTCATCTTCCCGGGCGTGAAGGCGCTCAGCGTCGCAGCCAAGATCCTCGTGTTCGTGGTGTTGGTCGCGAGCTTCGATCTGCTGCTGGGCTACACCGGCATCGTGAGCTTCGCGCACACGATGTTCTTCGGCATCGGTGCGTATGGCATTGCCATCTCGGCCTCGCGGCTCGGGCCCAACTGGGGCGCGGTGCTCGTGGGGCTGGGCGCATCGCTCGCGATTTCGCTGGTGCTCTCGTTCGCCATCGGGCTCTTTTCGCTGCGGGTGCGCGCGATCTTTTTCGCGATGATCACGCTGGCCGTGGCCTCGGCGTTCCAGACGCTGGCCTCGCAACTGTCGGACTTCACCGGCGGCGAAGACGGGCTGACCTTCAAGCTGCCCGAGCTGATTTCGCCGAGCTTCGAATTCTCCGAAGATCCGTTCCTCGGCGTCTCACTCGACGGCCGGCTGCTTTGCTATTACCTGCTGTTCGTCGCCGCGGTGGTGTTGGTGCTTGCGCTGCTGCGCATCGTGAACTCGCCCTTCGGCCGCGTGCTGCAGGCGATCCGCGAGAACGAGTTCCGCGCCGAGGCCATCGGCTATCGCGTGGTGGTGTACCGCACGACCGCCGCTGTGCTCTCCGCGCTGTTCGCCACGCTGGCCGGCGCGATGCTCGCGATCTGGCTGCGCTACAACGGGCCCGACACCTCGCTGAGCTTCGAGATCATGATCGATGTGCTGCTCATCGTGGTGATCGGCGGCATGGGCACCATCTACGGCGCGGCCATCGGCGCGGTGCTGTTCGTGGTGGCGCAGAGCTATCTGCAGGACCTGCTGCGCCTGGGCAGCGAGGCAGCGAGCGGGCTGCCGTGGCTCGCGGCGCTGCTGTCGCCCGACCGCTGGCTGCTGTGGCTGGGTGTGCTGTTCGTGCTCTCGGTGTATTACTTCCCGACCGGCATCGTCGGCAAGCTGCGGGCGAGGGCGGCACGATGAGCGCGCCCCTCTTTCCCACATCGCACTACGCGGAGCTTGTCGGCCGCGAGATTCACTGGCTCGAATGGGGCGCGCCCGATGCGCCGGTGGTCATTGCCTGGCACGGCCTCGCGCGCACCAGCCGCGACATGGACGAATTCGCGCAACACTTTGCCGCGCGCGGCTTTCGCGTGATCTGCCCCGACACCATCGGCCGGGGCCTCAGCCAATGGAGCCCGCTGCCCGACGAGGAATACCAACTCTCTTTCTACGCGCGCCTGGCCAATGCGCTGTGCGACGAACTGCGCCTCGGCCGCGTGCACTGGGTCGGCACCTCGATGGGCGGCGCGATCGGCATGGTGTGCGCCTCGGGCCTCTTCGAGCCGCGCATGAAGGCGCGCATCGCGAGCCTCACGCTCAACGACAACGCGCCGCAGCTTGCGCAAGCGGCCATCGAACGCATCCGCGCCTATGCGGGGCAGCCGCCTTCGTTCGACACGGTGGCCGAGCTGGAGGCGTTTTTCCGCACCGTCTACAAGCCCTACGGGTGGCTCAGCGATGCGCAGTGGCGTCGCCTCACCGAAAGCTCCACGCGTCGCCTCGCCGACGGCCGCGTGACGCCGCACTACGACCCGGCCATGGTCAAGCAGTTCAGCGCGCACGACAACGACTACCTGATCTGGCCGCACTACGACGTGATCGAGGTGCCGGTGCTGTGCCTGCGCGGCGCCGAGTCGGACCTGGTGCTGCCCGAGGTCGTCGAGGAGATGCGGCGCCGCGGACCGGGCGCCGAGGGACGACTGCAGGTCATCGAAATCCAGGGGTGCGGTCACGCGCCCGCGCTGAACGTGCCCGAACAACTGGAGCCCATCGAGGGGTTTATCCGGGCGGCCGGTCGTTGAACGGGCGGCGGCAGCACAATCGCCGCCGACTTCAACCACAACAAGGCTCGCCTCACCATGTCGCTCTCGCTGTACGACCTGTCCGTCCCGGTTTTCACCCGCGGTCTCGGGCAACTGACCCACCTGTTCGACAAGAGCCTGGCGCACGCCAAGGCCAACGGCATCGACACCGCCACGCTGGTCGATGCGCGGCTCGCGCCCGACATGCTCACGCTGGTCGGCCAGATCCAGCGCGCGAGCGATGCGGCCAAGCTCGGCACGGCGCGCATCGCGGGCATCACGGCGCCCAGCTTCCCCGACGACGAAAAGACCTGGGACGACCTGGTGGCCCGCATCGCCAAGACGCAGGACTTCCTTGCGACCGTGGACCGCGTGCTGATCGACGGCCAGGAGGAGCGCCCCGTGACCATCAAGTCGCGCGAAGGCGAGGTGACCTTCCCCGCGCAGCGCTACCTGCTGCAGTTCGCACTGCCCAATTTTTTCTTCCACGTGACCACCGCCTACGACGTGCTGCGGCACAGCGGCATGCCGATCGGCAAGCTGGATTACCTCGGCAAGTTCTGAACGTGGTTCATCACAGCTTCGCGACAAACTTCAAATTGCCGTGACACATGCGCGCCGACAGGGCGCGCGCCCAACAATCGCGCCAGACCGCTGTCGGTCTGACACGAATGGGGTTGCGATCATGGGCAAGTCGCTGTCGAGAAGGGCGTTTTCAGGTCTTGCCGCGGGTGCGGCCGCCATGGCCGGTTGGCCGATGCAAGGTGCGCTCGCCGCATCGCCGGGCCTCAAGGACTACGGCCGCGCGCCCGAGTTCGCGGGCATCGAGAAATGGCTCAACTCGGGGCCGCTCACGATGCAGGGGCTCGCGGGCAAGGTGGTGCTGGTCGACTTCTGGACCTACACCTGCATCAACTGCATCCGCACCCTGCCGCACGTGGTGCGCTGGTACGAGACCTACAAGGACCAGGGCTTCGTCGTGGTCGGCGTGCACTCGCCGGAGTTCGCCTACGAGCGGTCCACGCGCAACGTGCAGGACGCGATCGAGCGCTTCAACATCCGCTACCCCGTGGCGCAGGACAACGGCTTCACGACCTGGAAGGCGTACAACAACCAGTACTGGCCGGCGTTCTACCTGGTCGACGCCAAAGGGCAGGTGATGCGCCAGCATTTCGGCGAGGGCGAATACGCCGAGATGGAAGCGGCGATCCAGGCGCTGTTGGCGCGGAAGGCAGCGAGCTGAGTTACCTGGTAGGCCAGCCCGCGAGGTTGCGTTCGGCGATGCCAGCGAGCGCGGTGATCCACGCCGGGCTGTCATTCAGGCAGGGGATGTAGCTGAAGGCCTGCCCGCCCGCATGCAGGAAGGCTTCGCGGCCTTCCATGGCGATTTCTTCCAGCGTCTCGAGGCAGTCGGCCGGGAAGCCAGGGCACACCACGTCGACCCGTTTGATGCCGCTCGCGCCGAGTTCGCGCAACGTCGGTTCGGTGTAGGGCTCGAGCCACTTGGCGCGGCCGAAGCGCGACTGGAAGGTGACGCGATGCTGCGCATCGGAAAGGCCCAGCCGCGCCGCAAGCAGGCGCGCGGTTTCGAGGCATTGCGCCTGGTACGGATCGCCGAGCGCGATGTTGCGCGCCGGGATACCGTGAAAGCTCATCAGCAGCACCTCGCCGCGGCCTTCGCTCTTCCAGTGGCGCTCGATGCCTTGCGCGAGCGCGTCGATGTAGGCGGGGTCGTCGTGGTATTGGTTCACGAAGCGGAATTCGGGAATGCGGCGTTGCTTCCGGCTCCAGTCGTTCACTGCATCGATCACGCTCGCAGTGGTCGTGGCCGAGTACTGCGGATAGGCCTGCAGCACCAGCACGCGCGTGGCGCTTTCGGCTTGCAGTGCATCGAGGCGGGAGGCGATCGACGGGTTGGCATAGCGCATTGCATCGCGCACCGTCACGCGGTGGCCGCGTTCGCCGAGCCAGCCGGCCAGGAGCGTCGCCTGCTTCTGCGTCCACACCTTGAGCGGCGAGCCCTCGGCCATCCAGATGCTCGCGTACTTGGCGGCGGACTTGGCCGGCCGCACGCGCAGGATGATGCCGTGCAGGATCAGCGCCCAGAGCACTTTCGGAATTTCGACCACGCGCGGGTCGCCCAGAAAGTCGGCGAGGTAGGGGCGAACGGCGGCGGCGGTGGGGGCGTCGGGGGAGCCCAGGTTGCACCAGAGAACGGCGGTGCGGTCATTGGTGGAACTGGCGTTCTTCGGGTCATTCGTCGCGGTGTGGGGCATGCGATATTCTCGGGCATGACCTCCGCCCCCACAGCGCCGGTGAACGCCGCGCCGCTCGACGTCCAACGCATCTCCGCGATCTCGCTCGACCTCGACGACACTCTCTGGCCCATCTGGCCGACCATCGAACGCGCCGAAGCCGTGCTGCAGGAATGGCTCCTGCGCGAGGCGCCAAAGACAGCCTCGCTGCTGCTCACGCCCGGCATCCTGCGCGAACTGCGCGAAGCCACCGAGAAGGAGCGCTCGGACCTCGCGCACGACCTGAGCGCGTTGCGCCGCGAGTCGATCCGCACTGCGCTGAAGCGCTCCGGCGAAGACCCGGCACTGGCCGACCCCGCCTTCGACGCCTTCTTCGCCGAGCGCCAGCGCGTGACGCTGTATGACGATGCGCTGCCCGCGCTCAAGTGGCTCAGCGAGCGTTATCCATTGGTTGCCGTGTCGAACGGCAATGCCGACATCCACCAGACCGGCGTGGGCCGGTGGTTTCGCACTGCGTTCAATGCCCGCGCCTTCGGCAGCGGCAAGCCGCATGCGCCGATCTTTCGCGCCGCCGCGGCCTCGGTCGGCCTCTTGCCCAAGGACGTGCTGCACGTGGGCGACGATGCCGAGCTCGACGTGGTCGGCGCACTCAACGCCGGCATGCAGGCCGCATGGCTGGTGCGCGACGAGCGCCCCTGGGTGCACGGCGCGCGGCCGCAGCTGATCGTGCCGAACCTGCACGCGCTGTGCGTGGCGCTGGGCGCCTGAGGTTTATTCGAAGACTGGCCGGAAGAAGCTGCGCTCGTAGCTGAGGAAGCAGCGCGTGTCCTGTGCATACTTGAAGGCGGCCTGGCATTCGGGGTCCTGCATCGAGTCGGCGCGGTACTTCTCGTACGCGGCCAGGCTCGGAAAACTGAACATCGCCAGCGCGACATCGTTCGCGCCTTCCGAGGGCAGAAAGTAGCCGTGGTGCTTGCCACCGAACTTCTCGACCAGCGGAATCCAGAGCTTGCCGTAGTGCTCGAATTCCTTGAGCTTGTAGGCGTCGACGATGTAGCGCAGGTAGCAGGTGACCATGTCTTGGTTTCCGGAGGTGAGGGGGTAATCGGCGCGCCCCGGGCGGGCGGCTGGCCGTCGGACTATAGTTTCCCGCTCCCCATCCTTGGCTCACCGTTCGCGCAGGAAATCCGAAAGTGCACTTCTCCAACTGGCTCATCTTCTGCGGCGTGACGCTGCTCGTCGCCTTCACCCCCGGTCCGGCCGTGCTGCTCGCGGTGTCGAACTCGATCTCCGTGGGCCCGCGACGCGCGATGATCAGTTCGCTCGGCAATGCGCTGGGCCTGTTCATGGTGTCGGCGGCCGCGATGGCGGGGCTGGGCGTGGTGCTGACGACCTCGGCTTCCGCGTTCATGGTGCTGAAGGTGGCGGGTGCGGCGTACCTGATCTATCTGGGTATCAAGCAGTGGCGTAGCCGGGCCAGCGTGTTCTCCGACCTGGCCGCAACCGGCGTGCCCGCCGCGCCGCGCGCCGCGTGGCGCCTGTTCGGCAACGGAGTGACGGTGGCGCTCACCAATCCAAAGGGCATCCTGTTCTTCTCGGCGCTGTTCCCGCAGTTCCTCACGCACGACGCGCCGATCCTCGGGCAGTTCGCGGTGCTGACTGCAACCTTCGCCGCGGGCTCGGTGCTGTCGCACGCGTTCTACGTGCTGCTTGCGCGGATGCTGAAGAAGCAGCTGTCCGATCCGCGCCGCTCGAAGCTCTTCAATCGCGTGTCTGGCGGTGCCTTCGTGCTGTTGGGCTTGAGCCTGCTGCGCCTGCCCAACAAGGCGGCCTGATCAGCCGGCTCAGTCGAGCGCGAACTGCTCGCGCAATGCGGCGCAGAAGTCCGCGGTGCCGCTGAGCGAGAAGGTGACGGTGGTGAAGCGCGGGTCTTCGCGCGTCTCCTGCAGGTCGCAGTCCCAGGTCGCGCCTTCGTCCAAGGCGCCGCGCGCATCCGGAAACGTGGCTTCCGCCCAGGCGAGCACCCGTTCGATCTCGGCATGCACCTCGGGCGTTTTCTCCGGCGAAGTCGAAGCCATGGCATCGAAGGTGCCGTGGCCTTCGGTGTCTTCGCTGTAGTCGAAGTCGATGTAACGCAGTTCGGTCATGTGGTGGTCGAAGCCTGCGCTGCTGCCAATCCGCTGAGCACGGCGCCTTCGAGCGTGGCGGGGTAGGGGCCGTCGGTGTAGTCGCCGCAGGCTTGCAGGCCCGGAGCGATACGCATGGGTGGGCGTGCAAGCGCGGGCGTGCAGGCGAAGGTGGCGCGCTTCTCGACGACGGTCTGGATGATCTCCAGCGTGGTCTGCTTCAACTGCGCCGCGGCTTGCGCGATCACCTGTTCTTCGAGTACTTCGCGCGATGCTTCATTGGCGCTGATGACCAGCGCGAGCACGCCATCAGGACCGCCGAGCTGGCTGCGGTCGAACACGAACTGTGCGGGTGCTGTGGCCGGATCGCTCCGCAGGGCCAGCATCGGCTCTGCCAGCTTCGAGGCGCCGCGCACGTAGACCGTGGCGATGGCTTCGAAGCGCAATGCCTCGGTGGTTTCGCACCAGCGGTCGGCCGGCAAGCCCGATGCGCGGACGAGCCGCGCGGCGTCCCATGGGGCGCAGGCCAGGATGACCTGATCGAAGATTTCGTCATCGACGCGCCATTGCCCGGCTTCAGGTGCGATGGCCCGCACGCGTGTGCCGATGCGCACGGTCGCGCCGTGCTTCGTCAGCCATGCGATCGCGGCATCGGGAAGGAGCGCGCCGAGGTCTGCGCGCGGCAGCAGCAGGTCCGCACCGCCGCTTCCGCTGAAGAGCGCGTCGCGCAGCACGCGCAGGAACACTTCGCCGCTCGACTGGGCGACCGGCGTGTTGAGCGCAGAGACGCACAGCGGCTCGATCAGTTCCTGCATCACGCGCGGCGAGAGGCCGGTGCACAGGTCGGCGACCGTGGTGGTGCTTGCGCAGCGGAATCCGGAAAGTCGCCAGCCGACGGCGGTGCGCAGCAGCGAAGACTTGTCCCGCCACGTCCAGCCGCGCGCGGTGAAGATGCCCGCCAGCAGATCGAGCGGCGCAGGCAGCCGCGGCAGCTTCAACCCGCCGCCATCGGCGAATCGCAGCGAGAGCGGCAGGCGGTGCAGCGCCTTCTCGACATCGACGCCGACTTCGCGCATCAGCTTCAGCGTGGCTGTGTAGGCGCCGATGAGGATGTGCTGCCCGTTGTCCAGCGCCATCCCGTGCATGTGATCGACGCGCCGTGCCCGCCCGCCCGGCATGGGCGCCGCCTCGAACAGCGTGACGGCATGACCCAGGCGCGTGGCTTCGACGGCGCAGGCAAGGCCGGCCCAGCCGGCGCCGATGACGGCTGTCTTCAAATCCGCCCCAGCGCCTGGACCTTCCACGCCAACCAGAACTTGCGAACGGGCGTCAGGCTCACGCGCTGGTTCAGCACCTGGAAGTTGTCGCTTTCGATCTCGCGCAGCAGCGTGCGGTAGATGCTGGCCATCATCAGGCCCGGCTTCTGCGTGCGGCGGTCGGCCACGGGCAGCAGGGCGAGCGCCTCGTCGTAGGCGGCGCGTGCGCGCTCGGCCTGGAACTTCATGAGCGCCACGAAGCGGTCCGAATGCACGCGGTTGAGGATTTCGTGCGCCTTCACGTCGAACTGCTGCAGCTCGTTGACCGGCAGGTAGATGCGGCCGCGCAGGGCGTCTTCGCCGACATCGCGCAGGATGTTCGTGAGCTGCAGCGCCAGCCCGAGCTTGTGGGCGTAGGCGGTGGTCTGCGGATCGGTCTGCCCGAAGATGCGTGCCGCGACTTCGCCCACCACGCCGGCCACCAGGTGGCAGTAGCGTGCGAGGCCGGGGAAGTCGAGATAACGGGTCTGGTCCAGGTCCATCTGGCAGCCGTCGATCACCTCGATCAGTTGGCGTGCCTCGATGCCGTAGGCCGCAGCGTGCGGCATCAGCGCCAGCATCACCGGATGCCGCGGCGTGCCCGCGAAGGACTGCGCGACCTCGGTGCGCCACCAGGCGAGCTTGGTGGCGGCCACGCCGGGGTCGCTGACCTCGTCGACCACGTCGTCGACCTCGCGGCAGAAGGCATAGAACGCCGTGATCGCGGCGCGGCGCGGCTTGGGCAGGAACAGGAAGGCGTAATAGAAACTGCTGCCCGAAGCGGCGGCCTTGTCTTGCACGTATTGCTCGGGATTCATCGGGGAGGCGCTGCTTTCATGGGGCGCCATTGTCTCCGCATCCGCAGCGCTTTCCAGAGCAATACGGGCGCATCGGCCTTGCCGATGGTGGGGCGCTGGGAGAAGGTGTCGAAGCCCAGGTCGGTGATCTTGTCGAGGATTCGCAGCCCGCCCTGCACGACCAGGCGCAGTTCCCAGCCGGCGCGGCCCGGCAGGCGGTGCACCAGCGGCGCGCCTTCGTTCATGAGCTCGCACGCCCAGAACGAGACGACCGAGACGAGGTTGATGGCCTCCTGCGGCGGTGGTGCGGCCGACAGCGGCTCGAAGACCTTGAAGTGCTCGCGCGTGAGGCCGCGCCGGGCGCAGTCGGTCAGCGGGAAATAGAAGCGGCCGCGCGGCAGGTCGACGCTCGGGTCCTGCCAGAAGTTGATGAGCTGCAGCGCGCTGCAGATGGCGTCGCTCTGCGCCAGCGCTTCTGCATCGTGCACGCCATAGAGATGCAGCAGCAGTCGCCCGATCGGGTTGGCCGAGCGGCGGCAGTAGTCGAGCAGCTCGGCGCGGTCGGCATAGGTGCCGTGGTCGCGGGTCTTCTCGATGTCCTGCATGAAGGCGCTCAGCAAGTCGGCCAGCAGGTCTTCGGGCAGGCCGTATTGCGCGATGCTGTGGGCCAGCGGGCTGAACACGTGCGGCCAGCGGGAGTCGGCGAGCGCCTCGCCATGCGCGGCGGCTGCGAGTTCGTGCCGGTAGGCGCGCAATTCGGCCAGGCGCTGGTCGGGCGAGGCATCGCCTTCGTCGGCGATGTCGTCGGCGGTGCGCGCGAAGTGGTAGATCGCTGCAATCGGCGGTCGCAGGTGCGGCGGGCAGAGCCACGAGGCGACCGGGAAGTTTTCGTAATGCGCCGGCGGCGCGGCAAGTTGGGGAGTGGCGGACACGCCACGATTGTCCGCGACGCGATGCCCCGGCACTATGCTCGGTGCGTTGCCACTTTGAACAGATCGCCCATGAACGCACCGGCTCCGGCCTCCACGGCCCAGATTCCAGCGCAAGGCGGAGCGGCACATCCGGCGGGGCCCGGATTGATGATCGCGGCGCTGGGCGTCGTGTTCGGCGACATCGGCACCTCGCCGCTCTACGCCTTCAAGGAAACGATGAACCCCGAGCACGGCGTGCCGTTCACGCCCGATTCGGTGCTGGGGCTGCTGTCGCTGATCTTCTGGGGCCTGATGTTCGTGGTGACGCTGAAGTACGTGGTGTTCGTGCTGCGCGCCGACCACGACGGCGAGGGCGGCATCCTCGCGCTGCAGGCGCTGGCGCGCAGCGCGGTCGCCGGGCCGAAGACCAAACCCTGGGTGTGGAACGCGATCGGCCTGCTGGGCCTGGTGGGCGCGGCCATGTTCTATGGCGACAGCCTGATCACGCCGGCGATCTCGGTGCTCTCGGCGGTCGAGGGGCTGGAGGTGCAGGCGCCGATGCTGCAGCGCGCGGTGATCCCGATCACGGTCGTCATCCTGATCGCGCTCTTCATGGTGCAGAAGAAGGGCACGGGCGTGGTCGGAAAGATCTTCGGGCCGGTGATGCTGCTGTGGTTCCTCGTGCTGGCCGCTGCCGGGCTCTGGCAGGTGGTGCAGCAGCCGCAGGTGCTGGCGGCGCTCGATCCGCGGCGCGCGCTTGGCTTCTTGATCGAGCACAGGGCGCAGTCGCTCGCGGTTCTGGGCGCGGTGTTCCTGGCTTTCACCGGCGGTGAGGCGCTCTATGCGGACATGGGGCATTTCGGCGCCAAGCCGATCCGGCTCGCATGGATCTTCATCGCGCTGCCGGGGCTGGTGCTCAACTATTTCGGGCAGGGCGCGCTGGTGCTGGCGAATCCGGCGGCCATCGACAACCCGTTCTTCCGGCTCTTTCCCTCGTGGGGCGTGCTGCCGATGGTGGTACTGGCGGCCATGGCCACGGTGATCGCCTCGCAGGCGGTGATCTCGGGCGCCTTCTCGCTCACCGCGCATGCGATGCGCATGGGCTACCTGCCGCGCATGCGGGTGGTGCAGACCTCGGGCTCGGCCATCGGGCAGATCTACGTGCCGGCCGTGAACTGGCTCTTGATGGTGGGTGTGCTGCTGCTGGTGCTGGGCTTCCGCAGCTCGGGCGCGTTGTCGGCGGCGTACGGCATTGCGGTGTCGATCACGATGGTGACGACCACACTGCTCGCGGGCATCGTCGCCTGGGGCCTGTGGAAGTGGAACAAGGTGGCGGTGGTGGTGGCCGTGGCGGCCTTTGCGGTGGTCGACCTGACCTTCGTGATCGCCAACAGCCTCAAGGTGGCCGACGGCGGCTGGCTCACGCTGGCGGTGGCGGCCGTGGTGATGGTGCTCTTCACCACCTGGGCCAAGGGCCGGCGGCTGGGGCTGGAGGCCGCGGCCGCCGAGAGCCTGCCGCTGCGGCCCTTCATCGAATCGCTGGCGCAGCACATGCCGCACCGGGTGAGCGGCACCGCGGTGTTCTTGAACCCGGACGCCACGGCGGTTCCGCACGCGCTGCTGCACAACCTGAAGCACAACCAAGTGCTGCACGAGCAGGTGATCGTGCTGCGCGTGCTGCCCTGCGACACACCGCGCGTCGACGCCCGCATCCGCATCGAGGCGGAGCAACTGATGGAGGGCATCTGGGTGGTCACCGCGCGCCACGGCTTCATGGAGCGGCCCGACGTGCCCGAGTTCATCCGCATCCTGGCCTACCAGAAGACGCTGGCGATCGATTCGATGAAGACCTCGTATTTCGTCTCGCGCGCCTCGGTGGGCGAGGAGAACCTGCCGGGCATGAACCCGGTGCGGCGCGTGTTGTTCGGCTGGCTGCAACGCAATGCGGGGAGGGCGTCGGACTACTTCGAGCTGCCGGACAACCGCTTGGTGGAGATGGGTCAGCGGACCTGAAAACGCTGTCAACTGACCCGCGGGTCATTGACAGTATTTAACGTTTACCCTAGATTACTAACCAGTGGGTCATTAAAGGCCCGGGTTCGTACTTTCTTGGGTGTCTCATGACCGCCTCCACTGCTTTTCCCCGTGTGCGCAGCGCCTTGTGGCTGCTGATTCCCTCCCTCATCCTGGCCGGCTGTTCGCCCAAGCCGGCCGCCGAGGAGCCCGTGCGAGCGGTGAAGCTGGTGACCGTCGGCACCAGCGACTTCGACGCCCAGCCCGAGTTCTCGGCCGAGGTGCGGGCCCGCGTCGAATCGCGGCTCGGGTTCCGCGTGGCTGGAAAAATCACCAAGCGGCAGGCCGATCTCGGCCAGCATGTGCAGGCCGGCCAGGTGCTGGCCCAACTCGATCCGCAGGACTACAGGTTGGCCGCCGACGCCGCCCGCGCTCAGCAGGCCGCCGCGCTCACCAACCGCGACCTTGCTGCCGCCGATCTGAAGCGCTACCGCGAACTGCGCGAGCAGAACTTCATCAGCGGCGCGGAACTGGAGCGCCGCGAAACCACCTGGAAAGCCGCCCAGGCGCAGCTCGAACAGGCGCAGGCCCAGCTTTCCTCCCAAGGCAATCAAGCCAACTACACGACCCTCGTCGCCGATGTCGCGGGCGTCATCACCGCCATCGAGGCCGAGCCGGGCCAGGTGGTGCAGGCCGGCACGCCGGTCGTGCGCATCGCGCAGGACGGCGCGCGCGACGTGGTGTTCGCGGTGCCCGAAGACCGGGCCCAGGCGATCAAGCCCGGTTCGCCGGTCACGGTGCGCGGCTGGTCCGGCGGCAATGAACTGCAGGGGCAGGTGCGCGAAGTGGCGGCCAGTGCCGACGCGGTCACGCGCACCTATTCGGTCAAGGTCGCGATCGATGCGGCTACGTCGCCGCCGCTCGGCGCCACCGTCTACGCGCGTCCACAGGCGCTGGCTCACGCCAACACCGCCGTGATCAAGCTGCCGACCAGCGCACTGCGCCAGGAAGGCAAGGGCTCGGCGGTCTGGGTGCTCGACAAATCGACGATGACGGTGCGCTCGCAGCCCGTGCAGGTCGCCACCGCCGACGGCAACGAAGCCGTGATCGGCGGCGGGCTCTCGCCGGGAATGATGGTCGTGGCCGCGGGCGTGCATGTGCTCTCGCCGGGCCAGAAGGTCACCATCTACCAGTCGAAGGAGGCGGCCGCGGCCGCCGCCAATGCGAAGGACGTCGTGCAGGCCGTCGAGCCGGTCGCCGCAACCAAGAAGGAGATCGCTGCAGGTGCCGCCAAATGACGGAAGGCGCAGCGAACACAACCGATAAGCCCGCTGCCAAGTCCGCCGGCTTCAATCTCTCCAAATGGGCGCTGGACCACGCGCCGCTCACGCGCTACCTGATGGTGGTGCTGATGGTGCTGGGCGCCTTCGCGTACTTCCAGCTCGGGCAGGACGAAGACCCGCCGTTCACCTTCCGCGCGATGGTGGTGCGCACCTACTGGCCCGGCGCGACCGCGCAGCAGGTGGCCGAGCAGGTCACGGACAAGCTCGAGCGCACGCTGCAGGAGGCGCCGTACGCCGACAAGATCCGCAGCTATTCGAAGCCGGGCGAGTCGCAGATCATTTTCCAGATCAAGGATTCCTCGAAGGCCGCGGACGTGGCCAACGTCTGGTACACGGTGCGCAAGAAGATCGGCGACATGCGCAACACGCTGCCGCCCGGCGTGCAGGGGCCTTTCTTCAATGACGATTTCGGCGACGTCTATGGCGTGATCTACGCGCTGGAGAGCGAAGGCTTCAGCTACGCCGAGCTCAAGACGCTGGCCGACGAAACCCGCCAGCAGTTGCTGCGCGTGAAGGACGTGGCCAAGGTCGACCAGTTCGGGGTGCAGGACGAGAAGGTCTATGTCGAGATCTCGCAGAAGCGCCTGGCGCAGCTGGGGCTCGATTTCAACGCGGTGCTCGCGCAGCTCGGCTCGCAGAATGCGGTGGAAAGCGCCGGCACGATCCAGTCGCCGCTCGATGTGGTGCAGGTGCGCGTGGCGGGCCAGTTCACCAGCGTCGACCAGCTGCGCGACATGCCGATCCGCGGCACTTCGGGCAACCAGCTGAAGCTGGGCGACATCGCCGAGATCCATCGCGGCTACATCGACCCGCCGGCCGTCAAGGTGCACCACCAGGGCAAGGAAGTGATCGCGCTGGGTGTTTCCATGGCCAAGGGCGGCGACATCATCGCGCTGGGCAAGGCGCTGAAGGCGGCGACCGTGCAGATCGACCAGCGCCTGCCCATCGGCGTGAAGCTCGCGCAGGTGCAGGACCAGCCGGTGTCGGTGGCCAGCTCGGTGAACGAATTCGTCGGCGTGCTGATCGAGGCCGTGGCCATCGTGCTGGCCGTGAGCATCATCGCGCTCGGGCTGCACAAGGGCGGGCGCTTCGGCTGGTACATCGACATGCGCCCGGGGCTGGTGGTGGCGATCACCATTCCGCTGGTGCTGGCGGTGACTTTCCTCGCGATGAATTACTTCGGCATCGGGCTGCACAAGATATCGCTGGGGTCGCTGATCATCGCGCTCGGCCTCTTGGTGGACGACGCGATCATCGCGGTCGAGATGATGGTGCGGAAGATGGAGGAGGGCTACGACAAGGCCCGCGCTGCCACCTATGCGTACGACGTGACGGCCAAGCCGATGCTCACGGGCACGCTCATCACGGCGGCCGGCTTCCTGCCGATCGGCCTGGCGAAGTCGGTGACGGGCGAATACACCTTCGCGATCTTCGCGGTGACGGTGATCGCGCTGGTGCTGTCGTGGATCGTCTCGGTGTACTTCGTGCCGTACCTGGGCACGCTGCTGCTCAAGGTGAAGCCGCACGACCCCGATGCACCGCCGCACGAGCTCTTCGACACACCGTTCTACAACGGCTTTCGCCACGCGGTGGACTGGTGCGTGCAGCACCGCTGGCTGACCATCGGCGCGACGGTGTTGGTGTTCGCGCTCGGCATCTTCGGCATGGGCAAGGTGCAGCAGCAGTTCTTCCCCGATTCGAGCCGGCCCGAGATCATGGTGGACATCTGGTTCCCCGAAGGCACCTCGTTCGCGGCAAACGAAGAGGTGGCCAAGCGCGTCGAGCAGCGCGTGATGAAGGAAGAGGGCGTCAAGACCGTGAGCACCTGGGTCGGCTCGGGCGTGCCGCGCTTCTACCTGCCGCTGGACCAGGTGTTCCCGCAGACCAACGTGTCACAGCTCATCGTGCTCGCCAAGGACCTGAAGGTGCGCGAGCGCCTGCGCCTGCGCTTGCCGGCCCTGCTGGCCGAGGAATTCCCCGAGGTGCGCGGCCGCGTCAAGCTGCTGCCCAACGGGCCGCCGGTGCCGTACCCGGTGCAGTTCCGCGTGATCGGCACCGAGCCCGCGCAATTGCGTGAGCACGCCGACGAAGTGAAGGCGGTGCTGCGCGAGAACGCCAACATGCGCGGCGTGAACGACAACTGGAACGAGTCGGTGAAGGTGATCCGCCTGGAGATCGACCAGGCCAAGGCGCGCGCGCTCGGCGTGACGAGCCAGGCCATCGCGCAGGCTTCGCGCACGATGTTCAGCGGCACCACCGTGGGCCAGTACCGCGAGAACGATTTGCTGATCGACATCGTGCTGCGCCAGTCGCCCGATGAGCGCGAAGCCATCTCGGACATCGGCAACGCCTACATCCCCACGAGCTCGGGCCGCTCGATTCCGCTCACGCAGATCGCCCGGCCGGTGTTCACCTGGGAGCCCGGCGTGATGTGGCGCGAGAACCGCGACTACGCGATCACCGTGCAGGGCGACGTGAGCGAAGGCCTGCAGGGCGCGACCGTGACCGAGCAACTGTTGCCCAAACTGCGCGAGCTCGAAGCCGGCTGGCGTGCAGCCGGGCAGGGCGCCTATCGCATCGAAGTGGCGGGCGCGGTCGAGGAAAGCAGCAAGGGCTCGGCCTCCATCGTGGCGGGGGTGCCGATCATGCTGTTCCTGGTGTTCACGCTCCTGATGCTGCAGCTGCACAGCTTCAGCCGCTCGCTGCTGGTGTTCATCACCGGGCCGATGGGCATTGCGGGCGTGGCCGGTGCATTGCTGCTGCTGAACCGGCCGTTTGGTTTCGTGGCGCTGCTGGGCGTGATCGCGCTGATGGGGATGATCCAGCGCAACGCGGTGATCCTGATCGACCAGATCGAGAGCGACCGCACGGCCGGCGTGCCTGCCTGGGACGCGATCGTCGAGTCGGCCGTGCGGCGCCTGCGCCCCATCGTGCTGACGGCAGCGGCTGCTGTGCTGGCGATGATTCCGCTCTCGCGCAGCGTGTTCTGGGGGCCGATGGCCGTGGCCATCATGGGCGGGCTGATCGTGGCGACGGTATTGACCCTGCTGGCGCTGCCGGCAATGTACGCCGCCGCATTCCGTGTCAAGCGGGAGCCAAAAGCGGGGTAGCGGACGCCGCCGGGCCGCCCCAAGGTGGTCCGCGCCTCCTCCTCGGGAGGTGGCGAATTACACGAAGTGAATAGCCGGGAGGCCCCCATTCTTGCGTTTAAAATGCGCGGTTGACCGATTTCAGGCGGACGGTCTTTGGGCAAGCGGGTACCCCGGTATCCAATGCACCAGGGCCGTCCGCCTTTGCATTCACCTGAAAAATTGGCATAGCGCGGGTGGCGAAATTGGTAGACGCACCAGGTTTAGGTCCTGACGTTCGCAAGAACGTGCCGGTTCGAGTCCGGCCCCGCGCACCAGCCACACCCCTCACAAGGAAGACATCATGACCGTGACCGTTGAAACTCTCGAGAAGCTCGAACGCAAGATCACGCTGACCCTGCCGGTCGGCACCATCCAGAACGAAGTCGATTCGCGCCTCAAGAAGCTCGCGCGCACCGTCAAGATGGACGGCTTTCGCCCCGGCAAGGTGCCGATGAACGTCGTGGCCCAGCGCTATGGCTACTCGGTGCACTACGAAGTCATGAACGACAAGGTCGGCGAAGCCTTCTCGCAAGCGGCCAACGAAGCCAAGCTGCGCGTGGCCGGCCAGCCCCGCATCACCGAGAAGGAAGAGTCGCCCGAAGGCGAGTTGGCCTTCGACGCGGTGTTCGAAGTGTTCCCCGAAGTCAAGATCAACGACCTGTCCAGCGCTGAAGTCGAGAAGCTCTCGGCCGAAGTGGGTGACGATGCGATCGACAAGACGCTCGACATCCTGCGCAAGCAACGCCGCACCTTCGCCCAGCGCGCGCAAGACGCCGTCGCGCAAGACGACGACCGCGTGACGGTCGACTTCGAAGGCAAGATCGACGGCGAGCCCTTCCAGGGCGGCAAGGCCGAAGACTTCCAGTTCGTGGTCGGCGAAGGCCAGATGCTCAAGGAATTCGAAGACGCGGTGCGCGGCATGAAGTCCGGCGACAGCCGCACCTTCCCGCTGTCGTTCCCGGCCGATTACCACGGCAAGGACGTGGCCGGCAAGCAAGCCGACTTCATGGTCACCGTGAAGAAGATCGAAGCCTCGCACCTGCCCGAAGTCAACGAACAACTGGCCAAGTCGCTCGGCATTGCTGAAGCCACCGTCGAGGGCCTGCGCGCCGACATCAAGCGCAATCTCGAGCGCGAAGTGAAGTTCCGCCTGCTGGCCCGCAACAAGAACGCCGTGATGGACGCGCTGGTTGCCAACGCCGAACTCGACCTGCCCAACGCGAGCGTGCAGTCCGAAGTCAGCCGCATGATCGAAGGCGCCCGCGCCGAACTCAAGCAGCGCGGCATCAAGGACGCCGACAAGGCACCGATTCCCGAGGAAGTGTTCCGCCCGCAAGCCGAGCGCCGCGTGCGCCTGGGCCTGGTGGTCGCCGAACTGGTGCGTGCCAACGAGCTGCAAGCCAAGCCCGAGCAGATCAAGGCGCACATCGACGAACTCGCCGCCAGCTACGAAAAGCCGGCCGACGTGGTGCGCTGGTACTTCAGCGACAACAACCGCCTGGCGGAAGTCGAAGCCGTCGTCATCGAGAACAACGTGACCGATTTCGTGCTCGGCAAGGCCAAGGTCAATGAAAAGTCGGTGTCGTTCGACGAACTGATGGCGCAGCAGCAACAAGGCTGATCCCGTCGCTGACCGCAACGCCAATGGGGCTTGTGCTTTGCGGCACGAGCCCCATTTCACTCAGGCGTACAGTTCATACACAGCGAACGATTCCACTTCCCGGAGAGCTAATTCATGATCGCAAACGAAATTCAAGGCCTCGGCATGGTTCCGATGGTCGTCGAGCAGTCGGGCCGCGGCGAACGGTCCTATGACATCTATTCGCGCCTCCTGAAGGAGCGCATCGTGTTCCTGGTGGGCGAGGTCAATGACCAGACCGCCAACCTCGTGGTGGCCCAACTGCTGTTCCTGGAGAGCGAGAACCCGGAGAAGGACATTTCCTTCTACATCAACTCCCCGGGCGGCAGCGTGAGCGCCGGCATGGCGATCTACGACACCATGCAATTCATCAAGCCAGACGTGTCGACCATGTGCCTGGGCTTCGCGGCCAGCATGGGCGCCTTCCTTTTGGCGGCCGGCGAGAAGGGCAAGCGTTTCTCGCTGCCCAACTCGAAGGTCATGATCCACCAGGTGCTCGGCGGCGCACGCGGCCAGGCGACCGACATCGAGATCCATGCGCGAGACATCCTGCGCACCAAGGACCAGATGAACCGCATCCTGGCCGAGCGCACCGGCCAGCCGCTGGAAAAGGTCAAGACCGATACCGAGCGCGACTATTTCCTCACGGCTGACGAGGCCAAGGACTACGGTCTGGTCGACCAGGTCGTTGCCAAGCGCGGTTGACGTTGCCCTGCGCCTTGTGGCGCAAAAGGCAAAAAGCGGCGTTTTCCACACGGGAAACGCCGTTTTTGTTTAGTTATCATTGTCCATACCCCTGTAACGAGGCATCTGTCCATGGCCGAAAAAAAAGGCTCCTCCAGCGAAAAAACGCTTTATTGCTCGTTCTGCGGCAAGAGCCAGCATGAGGTCAAGAAGCTGATCGCGGGCCCTTCGGTCTTCATCTGCGACGAGTGCATCGATCTCTGCAACGAAATCATCCGCGACGAACTGCCGGCCGGTGAAGAAGCACGCGAAGCGCGCAGCGACCTGCCCACGCCGCTGGAGATCAAGACCAACCTCGACAACTACGTGATCGGCCAGGAGCCGGCCAAGCGCATGCTGTCGGTGGCGGTCTACAACCACTACAAGCGCCTTCGCCACAAGGAAAAGGCCAAGGGCGACGACGTCGAGCTCAGCAAGAGCAACATCCTCTTGATCGGCCCCACGGGCTCGGGCAAGACGCTGCTGGCGCAAACGCTCGCGCGCATGCTCGACGTGCCCTTCGTGATGGCCGATGCCACCACGCTGACCGAAGCCGGCTATGTGGGTGAAGACGTCGAGAACATCATTCAGAAGCTGCTGCAGAGCTGCAACTACGAAGTCGAGCGCGCCCAGCGCGGCATCGTCTACATCGATGAAATCGACAAGATCTCGCGCAAGTCCGACAACCCTTCGATCACGCGCGATGTGTCGGGCGAGGGCGTGCAACAGGCTTTGCTCAAGCTCATCGAAGGCACGATGGCCAGCGTGCCGCCCCAAGGCGGGCGCAAGCACCCGAATCAGGACTTCCTGCAGATCGACACGACCAACATCCTGTTCATCTGCGGCGGTGCGTTCGCGGGCCTGGAGAAGGTCATCGAAAACCGCACCGAGGCCTCGGGCATCGGCTTCGGCGCTACGGTCAAGAGCAAGGCGCAGCGCAGCATCACCGAGGTGTTCCGCGAAGTCGAACCTGAAGACCTGATCAAGTTCGGCCTGATCCCCGAACTCGTGGGCCGCATGCCCGTGGTCGCATCGCTCGCGGAGCTCTCCGAGGACGCGCTGGTCCAGATCCTGACCGAGCCGAAGAACGCGGTGGTCAAGCAGTTCACCAAGCTCCTTCAAATGGAAGGCGTGGACCTCGAGATTCGCCCGGCGGCGCTCAAGGCGATTGCACGCAAGGCGCTGGCCCGCAAGACGGGTGCGCGCGGGCTGCGCTCGATCCTTGAACAGTCGCTGATCGACACCATGTTTGAATTGCCGAACGCGACCAATGTCGACAAGGTGGTGGTCGAGGAATCGACCATCGACGAAAACAAGCCACCGCTGCTCGTGTACCGCGAAGCAGCGAAGAAGGCGTAAAGGATTTCGCATGTCTGGTCATACCCCTCTGCCTCCCGAAGCACTCGACCTGCCGCTGCTGCCGCTGCGCGACGTCGTGGTGTTTCCCCACATGGTGATCCCGCTCTTCGTGGGTCGCCCCAAGAGCATCAAGGCGCTCGAACTGGCCATGGAGGCCGAGCGCCGCATCATGCTGGTTGCCCAGAAGGCCGCCGCCAAGGACGAGCCCTCCGTCGAGGACATGTTCGAAGTCGGCTGCGTCTCGACCATCCTGCAGATGCTCAAGCTGCCTGACGGCACGGTGAAGGTGCTGGTCGAAGGCCAGCAGCGTGCACGCGTGAACCGCATCGATGACGGCGAGACGCACTTCACGGCCAACGTGACGCCCGTCGAGGCGACCGAAGGCGGTGAGAAGGGCACCGAGGTCGAGGCCCTGCGCCGCGCTGTGATGCAGCAGTTCGACCAGTACGTCAAGCTGAACAAGAAGATCCCACCCGAGATCCTGACCTCGATCTCGAGCATCGACGATGCCGGCCGCCTGGCCGACACCATCGCCGCCCATCTGCCGCTCAAGCTGGACAACAAGCAAGCCGTGCTCGACCTGGACGACGTCAAGGCGCGCCTGGAAAACCTGTTTGGGCAGCTCGAGCGCGAAGTCGACATCCTCAACGTCGACAAGAAGATCCGCGGCCGTGTGAAGCGCCAGATGGAGAAGAACCAGCGCGACTTCTATCTGAACGAGCAGGTCAAGGCCATCCAGAAGGAGCTCGGCGAAGGCGAAGAGGGCGCGGACATCGAGGAGATCGAGAAGAAGATCAAGCTCGCCAAGATGTCCAAGGAAGGCCTCAAGAAGGCCGAAGGCGAACTCAAGAAGCTCAAGCTGATGTCGCCCATGTCGGCCGAGGCCACCGTGGTGCGCAACTACATCGACGTGCTCATCGGTCTGCCGTGGAGCAAGAAGACCAAGATCAAGCACGACCTGGCCAATGCCGAGGCGGTGCTCAATGCGGACCACTACGGCCTCGAGAAGGTCAAGGACCGCATCCTGGAATATCTCGCGGTGCAGCAACGCGTCGACAAGGTGAAGGCGCCCATCCTGTGCCTCGTGGGCCCACCGGGCGTCGGCAAGACTTCGCTGGGGCAGTCGATCGCCAAGGCGACCGGCCGCAAGTACACGCGCATGGCGCTGGGCGGCATGCGCGACGAAGCCGAGATCCGCGGCCACCGCCGCACCTACATCGGCGCGCTGCCGGGCAAGGTGCTGCAGGGGCTCAGCAAGATCGGCACGCGCAATCCGCTGTTCCTGCTGGACGAAATCGACAAGCTGGGCACGGACTTCCGCGGCGATCCGTCGAGCGCGCTGCTCGAAGTGCTCGACCCCGAGCAGAACCACACCTTCGGCGACCACTACGTGGAAGTCGACTTCGACCTGAGCGACGTGATGTTCGTCGCCACCTCGAATTCGATGAACATT
>Ga0163161_10000742_pt1 | contig 25640 bp, 20 predicted proteins | sample S45metaG_FD_129847 | JGI IMG/M metagenome (GOLD analysis project Ga0163161, IMG submission 129847) | Switchgrass rhizosphere microbial communities from Kellogg Biological Station, Michigan, USA - S4-5 metaG | ecosystem: Host-associated > Plants > Roots > Rhizosphere > Soil | place: USA... | reverse complement strand
GCACATCGCTGGGGAAGATCTCCGCTTGATACACGTAGTAGAGATTCGAGAACCCATTGCTCGACCCCGTGATCAGCAGTCCGAACACGACAATGAGCGCGTGGACGGTCGCGGTCGCGAAAAGTACGCCACTCGCCGCCATGACGGCGACCATGACGATGATCAGGTACTTGCGTTCGAATCTCTTCAGCAGTGGGATCGAAATGAGTGACCCGATCGGATAGCCGATGAACGACACCGCCGTGAACAGCAGCGACGAGGTGACGTCGTAGCCGCGACTGACCAAGACCAGCACCGCCATCGTGCCGAATCCGTAATAGCCGAAGGGCTGGAAGAGATGAAACACGCCGAGCATGATGAGCCGCTGCCGGTAGGGCGAAAGCCGCAGTCGTTGAAGCGCTGACGCGGTCCGAACCGGCTCCGACGTGGGCCCGACGTCATCGTCTTCATCGCTGTCAGCGGCGGATGCCGGTGCCGCGCCGGATTCGAACGCCCGCAATGCAGCCCGCGCGTCGTCGATCCGACCCACACTCGCCAGCCACCGCGGCGACTCCGGCAGGCCACGGCGCAGCAGGATGATGAGCACTGCGCCGATTGCGCCGACCAACAACAGGACTCGCCAACCCTCGAAGCCGAAAAGGTTGCGACCGTTGAGCGACAGCGACAGAAAGCCCAGCGCCGGAACAGCAAGGAAGGAGCACGTGTAGGCCCAGGCGGTCAGGCGCCCCCGATGAGCCTTCGGAAGCACGTCGGACAGGTACGAATCGGCGACGGGACATTCGGCGCCGACGCCTATCCCCGCCATGAAACGCGACCCCACCAAGATCCAGGGATTCGGCGCGACGGCACCGATGGCGCTCCACACGGAAAACCACACAAGGCTGATCAGAAACGCCCGCCGCCGACCGATGCGGTCGGCGATCCGGCCGAATGCCACTGCACCGACGAACATTCCGAGGAATGAGGAAGCGAGCAGCAGCTGCAGTGCGGTCCCGCCGAGGCCGTATTGCGTCTGCAATGCGGTGGCGATCGTGCTGGACAGGAAGATCTCGTACACCTCGAAGAACAGGCCGAGCCCGATCGCGATAACCACTCTGCGGTGGACGGGGCCGACCGGAAGGTCATCGAGGCGGCGCCCGATGTGGGACAGCCCACCTTCTCGATCGGTGTGCAGTGTCGGGGCCATTTCGCTAATTCGATCGCCCGTTGTCGCTGCTCTGATCGTGAGATGACTGGCTGTTGGCGCCGTGATCGCCGCCCGAGCGGTTGTCGCTGTCGCGGTCAGTTGTCCAGCGGCTGCCGTCGTGGTCGCGCCGGTGCGTGAACCAGTAGAAGAGGTCGTTGCGGTTCCATGTCGGGGGCGTCGAGACACTGCCGTTATTCGACTGCCACTGTTGACCATTGGTGTTCTGCCAGGACTGATCATTGGTGTGCTGACCCTGCGACGGCGGCGTCGTGTATTGAGGAGGCGACTGCTGGCTGGACTTGTCGGAGGAGCCATGGCTCACCGAACGGGTTCGCGCCTGCTTCGTCTGATTTCCAGGCGTCGAAACGGGATTCGCCGGTGCCGCGGCGGGAGCAGGGGCAGGTGCGGGGGCAGGGGCAGCGGCACTGCGGCTGGTCGTGGCGGCTGGAGTGCTCTGCAGCCCGTGCAGCGCGCCGAAGATGCCGGCAGCTGCGGCGGCAATGAGGCCGCCGCCGACAAACGTCAGCACACCTGAGCGCATGGACCAGCGTCGCGGCCGCTGAGGTGAACGCGGTTCTGCGATTTCCGGCGACTCGGCCGACCACGCCAGGTCGGGCACGTACGGACGTGCGGCTGTTGGTGGTGTGACGTCGAATCCGGTTGCCGTGCGCGACGCCATCGTCGTTGGAATGGAGCCCGCCATGGTCGGAGCGTCCGACCACTCGTCGTGGGTCTCATTTGACGGCGAAGTCGTCACTTTCTTACTCCTTGCATCCATGCGTTGGCCATCACTGCTCACGACGCTATGGAGCTGCTCGTGTGTTGGCCCGCTTGTGCTCACAACCCGCACAACAAACGTTTTGTTGCCTTTTGCGCGTTCTCCTCACGCCGGGCCCTGGCGTGCCGAATGTTGCTGCCGCAGATGTGCTTTGGTTCCAGACTGCGCTTGAGCGCAATGCGCAAAAGTTCAATATCGCTGCTTGCGCGGCTTGTGCGCACAAGCGAGCCACCGTTTCCGTCGCTCCGTAACTTCGAGCGCATCAGGGTGTCGGGAACGCTTCCCGACACCGACACCTACCGAGGAGTCCACCATGTCGGCTGCGCGCAAATCGGGTCTGGCGCCCGCCGCGTTTCGTCCCACGGCATCCACGCCCACCGTGGGCGATGGCTGCATCGAGCGGACGGTGACCACGAGTGACGGTGTCCGCCTGGCAGTGCGTGACTACAGTGCTGACCGGGCCGACGCCCCGACAGTCGTTCTGCTGCATGGCCTTCTACTCACACAAGACAGCTGGGCACCTCAGCTGTGCCAACTCCGGCGTCGGTGGGGCAGCAGGATTCGCATCATCACCTACGACCACCGTGGCCACGGTCGCTCGACCGGCGCTCCGATGCCCACCTACCGGATCGACAAGCTCGCGGCCGATCTCGCGAAGGTTCTCAGCGACTTGGAGATCACGGGTCCGCTTACGCTGGCAGGTCATTCGATGGGCGGCATGACGGCGCTGGCGTACTTCGGTCGTCCCGCCTCGAAGCGTCCTGTGGAACCTCAAGGTCTTGTCCTGGTTGGCACTGCCGCAGGCAGCATCGCCGAGCGGGGCATCAGTCGCCTGCTGGCGACACCCGCGACGGGGGCGCTATTCGAACTCGTTAACCGTATGCCGCAGCGCGCGACGGATAAGGCGGTCCAGAAGCTCATCCAGCCGCTTGGCGCCGTACTTGGCAGATACGCCGACGACGGGAGCACGGCCGCCGCGGTCGCGGCCGCCGCCGTGCGCACAACGTCGCTGACAACGGCGGCCGGGTTTCTGCCCAGCCTGAAGCGCTACGACGTGTACGGCGCGCTTGAGTCGATTTCTGCCAAGACGTTCGTCGTCAGTGGCGGAGCCGACGTGTTGACCCCGGCATCCCACTCACGTGATCTTGCCGCCGCCATCCCGGATGCTATTCATCTGCACCATCCCACTGCCAGTCATATGTTGCTCCAAGACGCCGCAGAATGCGTCAGCGACGCAATCGGTCGTGCGATGGGCATGCGCCGCGGATCCCCCCGTTCCGCGAAGGCACGCAAGGCACGGAAGCCTTCTTCCACAGCGCAGCTCGCAGTTGTGGTGTCCTGATCTCGGTTGGCTCTGCCTTCGCGATCTCCTTGCCGTCAACACGGCCGCGGCGATTCTCGACACGGCAGCAATCCTCTACGTCGCTGAGCGTTATGCGCAAAACGCGGAGATCGCTGCTTGTGTGAGTAGTGCGTACAAGCGAGAAGTGATGGCACACAACAAAGTAACGTATCTGGTGGTGATCGAGTGATCATCAGAGATAGTTCTCCCCAGCGGGGGACAGCACACCGGAGCAAACGAACGCTATGAATGCCATGAAGAGTCTGTTGGTCGGCGCAGCCGCCTGCGCAGCGGTAGCCGCGGCCCCGGCCGTCGCCTCACTGCCCAGGCGTGATGCGAACCCGGACTCCGCCAACAGCGAAGCCACCGCGAACCTCAAGACCACTACGTTGCACGGTGACCGCGTCGCGTACCGCGATGAGGGCGCCGGGGAGGTGCTGTTGTTGGTGCACGGCATGGGCGGCAGTTCCAATAGCTGGAGCGGCGTAATACCGCTGCTCGCCAAGAAGTATCGCGTCATCGCACCGGACCTGCTCGGCCACGGCGAATCCGACAAGCCGCGCGGCGATTATTCGGTGGGCGCCTTCGCCGTCTTGCTTCGCGATCTACTGGACTCGCTAGACGTCACCCGAGTAACCGTCATCGGTCACTCTCTCGGTGGCGGGATCGCCATGCAATTCGCACATCAGCACCGCCAGTACTGCGAGCGGATCGTGCTAGTCAGTAGCGGCGGGTTTGGCGGTGATGTCGGCCGCGTGCTGCGCCTGCTGTCCCTGCCCGGATCCGAGCTCGTGTTGCCGCTGATCGCGTCGCGGCATGCCGTTCTCGCCGGCAATGCGCTGCGGGCGCTGATGGGATCGTCCGACCGCTTCAAAGCACGTCCGTCGCTGTCGAACCGGGACAACAGGCAGGCATTCCTCCGCACACTGCGCTCGGTTGTCGACTTCCGCGGTCAGGCGGTGTCCGCCCTGAATCGGTTGTGCTTTCATGGGGTGCTGCCCGCACTGATCATCAGCGGTGACCAGGATCGGGTCATCCCCGTCGAGCACGCACGTGCAGCCCACCAGACACTGCCGAACAGTCGGCTGCACATCATGTCTGGTGTCCACCACCATCCGCCGACGGAACGTCCCGAGGCCGTGGCACGCCTGATCGACGATTTCGTTGCCACAACTGCAGAGGACACACTCTGCGCTGCCTAGGCACTGAGAATACTCAGGTGCGCATGGTCCGCTCCGTGTCGACGAATTCTCAAGACCCGCTGAATCAATAGGTCTCGAATGCTGGCAATGTGTTCCAGCTCGGCCACGTCGTCTCCCAAACGCGGCTGATCCGGCCGTCGGTGAAAGCGGCGATCAACACGACCTCGATACGAGTGGGGTTCTCGCCCGGGCGGCTGGTCGTGATCCACACCCGGCCGGCGACCTTGTCGGTCGCCTCTACCCAGGCCTGTTCGTCGTACTCCACGGAGTAGCAGATCGGCGTGGCGTAGATGGTGCGGTGGCTTGCAGCGAATGCCTCGAAGTCCTGGGTGACGCCGTTGGAGAACATCACGAATGACGGATGGTAGAAGCGGTCGATGGCCGTCGGGTCTTTGTTCTCCACCATCTGCTCGAACATCTGACGCAGCACAGCGATGCTCATGGCCCGCCAGTCTTCATCTGGCGATGGCGCACAGTCAAGTCCTTCCCCCCGGCGGTGTTCATGCGACCTCCGCCAGGCATGACTTGTCAGGTTCGGCACGCCCAGAGACCACCGAACGTGCGGGTCACGAAACACGTCGATGCGATAGCGCCCGGTAGCGGGTTCGCACGACATCCCATTCAAAGCCGGGAAAAGCCGCCACTACTCCACCGAATCGCACGGCTGGTGCGGCGATTCGAGCTCGCCGCGGTCCAACATCACCGCATGAAAGGAGGGCCGCCAATTGGCGGCCCTCCGGTAACTACTGCGGAACAGCAGATCGGCTACCCGGCATCGGCATCCACCGCCTTGCGGCCAGGCGCGGCTTTGCGTGACTTCGTCGGCCACCAGTTCGCCCGCCCGATCAGCGCAGCCAGTGCAGGCACCGTGATGGTGCGCACCACGAACGTGTCGATCAACAGGCCTGCGCCGATGATGAAACCGATCTGCAGCATCGTGGAGACACTGCCGAACATCAGGCCGAACATCGAGGCCGCGAAGATGATGCCGGCCGAGGTGATCACACCGCCCGTCGAATGGACGGCGCGAATGATCCCGGAGCGGATGCCATTGCGGGACTCTTCCCGGATGCGGCTGATCAACAACAGGTTGTAGTCCGCACCGACCGCGACCAACACGATGAAGGCAGTGGCCGGCACATTCCAGTAGATGTGCTGATGGCAGATGAACTGGAAGAAGGCAACCCCCAGTCCCAACGCCGACATGTACGAGACCACCACGGAGGCAATCAGATACAGCGGTGCAACGATCGCGCGGAGCAGGGCGACCAGGATGAGGAAGACAACGACCAGCGTCAAGACGATGATCAATCGAAGGTCATGGTCGTAGTAGCTGCGGATCGCGCTGTACATCGGGGTGGTACCGACCATCGATATCGTCGCATCGGACAGCGTCGTGTTCGGCTGTGCGCCTCGGGCTGTATCGAGGATCGTCTGCACCTGGTCCATGGCGTCAGTGCTGAACGGGTCGAACTTCGTCTCGACCATGTAGCGGGCGGAATGCCCGTCCGGCGAGATGAACACCTTCGCGGCGTTCTTGAAGTCGTTCGTCGTCAGGACCTGCGGCGGAACATACATACCCGCCATCGACGGCGACGAGGCGTCGTGCTTGATCGACAGCAGCAGACCGGCCGCCTGGTTCAGTCCACCACCCATCTTCTTGGTTTGATCGACGAGCAACTGAACGCCTTGGGCCAGCTGCGCGCTGCCATCGGCCAACGCGTTGGCACCCTGTTGCATCTGCGAAATCTTGGCCTGTGCGCCTTGGGGACTGCTGATCCCGGCGGACCGCACGCTGGCACCTGCCGACTGCATCAGCGAGTTCAGGCGCTGCACCGTGGACAGCATGCTCTGCGCGGACGCCCCGGTTTGGCTGTAGCCCGTTGACGCGAGTTGCTCCAGCTTGGCACGGCCGTCGGTGCACACCGGATCGGCGTCGCACTGCGGGTTGTTGTTCAGTGCGTTCAGCATGGCAGACGCGGAGTTCACGACCCCGTTCACCGCGCCCTGATTGTCGCCGACGCTGTTCGCATAGGTACGAATGGCGTTCAGCATTTGGGTCGTTTGAGGTCCGTCCAGCTGATTCTGCACCTGGCTGAGTGTCGCCGTCATCGACGTCATGGACCGGCTGGCGCCGTTGACCTGGTCACGAACGGTGGCGAGGCTGCTGGCCAACTGGTGGGCACCACCGCTGAGCTTATCGAGATCGCTTGACTTGTCCGAGATCTGCGACGACGCATCCTGGAGTTTGGAGCCGACCTCACCAGCTTGATAGCTGACCTTGGTCTGCTCTATCGGCTGGCCCGTCGGGCGCGTGATACCGCGCACCGCCGCGACGTTGGGCAGCTGGGCCACGCGCTGCGCCATCTGCTCCATATCGGCCAACGCCTGCGGATTCCTCAGGTCGTGCGGCGAGTGGATGTAGATGTATTCCGGCAGCAACGCGCTCGTCGAGAAGTGTTCTGCCATTGCGGAATACCCCAGATTGCTCTCTGCGGATCCGGGCAACTGCATGCGGTCGTTGTACGTCGGGTTCATGAACAATGCGCAGGCGCCGAGTGCGACCAGTATGGTCAGGCTGACCACCAGATGCGCCTTGGGCCGCCGGACGATGTGGATCGCCGAGCGCTGCCACAGTCGGTCGGTGAGTGGTCGCCGCGGTGCGATCCACCCTCGCCGGCCCGCCAGCACCAGAACGGCGGGCAATAGCGTCACAGCCGCGACGAATGCCACCGCGATCGAAACCGCCAGCGCCGGGCCCACACTCGTGAACGCGGGGAGTTGGGTGAAGATGATGCCGAGGAACGTGACGGCCACCGTGGCCGCCGACGCGCCGATCACCTTGCCGATGGAGGTGAGAGCTTTTTGCACAGCCGCGTCGGAGTTCATTCCGGACCGGATGTACTCGTGGTAGCGGCTGATCAGGAAGACGGCGTAGTCGGTGCCGGCTCCGACGATCATCGCCGTCATCAACACGATCGTAAGAGCCGAAACGCTCATTCCGACCTCAGTCAGTGCAGACACCAACCCTTGGGCTGACGCGACTGAGATTCCGATGGTGATCAGGGGAAGCAACACGGTAACGGGACGCCGGTAGATCACCAGCAAGATGAGCAGGACCAACGCAGCGGTGGCGATCTCGATCACGTGCATGTCGTGGGCGGTAACGATCGACAGGTCACCGATGACCGCCGCCGCGCCAGTCACGTGGGTGGTGAGGTCGGAGCCGGCGGTGGCTTGCTTGACCATCTGCGTGATCCGTTGATACGCCTGCGAGGACTCGGGCGAGCCGGCCGGCGCCTTCAGAGTCACCGCCATGTAGAAGGCCTTGTTGTCCTTGCTGACCATCAACTGTCGCAACGGGGGCATGCTGTCGAAATCCTGCACAGCGGACACATCACTGGTGTCACTGCGCAGCTTGTCGGCGACCGCGCGGTAGGTGTTGTTGTCGGCGGGCGTCAGGCCATGCTCGTTGGTCATGACCGCGACAAGAATGTTTTGCGCGGACTCGTGGAAATCCTTGGCCATCTGGTCGGTGGCCGCCATCGCCTGCGGCGGTAGCGGTTGAATCGTTTGGTTCTCGACGACCTTGGTCAGGGCGGGAAAGGCCATGAACAGCACGACGACCAAGGCGATCCATGCGGAGATGACCAGCCAGGGAGCGCGTACCACGGCGCGGCCCAACAGCGAGAAGCCGTCGAAGTTCTTCGCGGTCTTGGTGGTGGCTTTCTTTAACACGGCGGGTCCTTCGATTTTGAGTTCGTCCTGCGGGCATCGCTGAAGTTACGGATGCGTCCCAGTCGTGGCTCGCTTGTGCGCACAACCCGCACAAGTGGCGATTCCTCGGCTTTTGCGCGTTGTGCTCACGCATATCAAGCGCATGAATCACCTCGTAAGAGGGTGAGCACAATGCGCACAACCGGTTGAATCGCTCACTTCGCGACTAGTGAGCACAAGCGAGCCATTCCGCCGGCGGCGCCCTACGTTCGGTCGCATCGAGTTAACGAGAACCCACGAACACTCACCGAATAAAAGGAGCTTAGAAATGGTCGCGCTCGGCCCCATCCATTCATGGCAACCGGCACCCGGCACAGTTACTACGTGGACGGCTACGTCGGCCGCACGGGAAAGCGCCAGTAGAGCGAGCCGGAGCTCTCTGCCTCCGAGCTTTCAGCAGGCTCAGCACCTGCGCAGCGCCTTCTACGGCAAAGCGCTCGGCCGGCAGCTACCTCGGCTGATGGTTGTGGCGTGGGATATCCCCGGTGTGTGCGACATCGCGATGATGACCGAAGCGATAAACACGCACCTGCGGCGCCACGACACCTATCACAGCATGTTCGAATTCGAAAATGGCAACATTTTTCGCCGCACAATTGACGACCCCAACGAAATCGAATTCGTGCCGGTCTCGTTCGGCAGTATGGAGCAGGAACAGATTCGCGCACATGCACTGGCGATGACATCGGAGACCCTCGAATGGGACTGCTTCAGCTTCGGCATCATTCAGAGCGAGGACCATTTCACCTTCTACGCTAGCGTCGACCATCTACACATCGACGGCATGTCGGCGGGGTTGATTTTCGTCGACATCCACCTGATGTATCAGAACCTGTCACAGGGGCGGCCTGTCACGCTTCCGGAGGTCGGCGGGTACCGCGACTACACCGCCCGTCAGCGCGAAAAGATCGCCAGCATGACCCTGTCGTCGCCGGAGATCAAGGACTGGATCGACTTCGCCCAGAACACCGGCGGCGACTGGCCGAGCTTTCCGCTGGAGCTGGGCGACACGTGGACCAACAACAAGGGCGACTTCGTCACCGTCGAGTTGTTGAACGAAGCCGACACGGAGGCTTTTGACACCGCTTGTCGCGAGGCGGGCGCTCGGTTCTCCGGCGGTGTCCTGGCGTGCGCGGCGTTGGCCGAGCACCAACTCACCGGCAATACCACCTATCACGGATTCACCCCGTCGGATACGCGTACGGCTGACATCGACACCATGAGCGTCGGCTGGTTCGCCAGCCTGTTCCCCGTCACCGTGCCGATTGGCGATGGCGAGTTCGCTGATATCGCCCGCGCAGCGCAGAAGTCGTTCAACGCGGGCAAGTACCTGGCGAACGTGCCGTTCGAGCGGGTTCTCGAACTGGCGCCGGTGGATCAACTCGGGATCAAGCTGCCCACCCGTCCGGGAATGATGGTGTCCTTCCTCGACTTCCGCAAGATTCCCATCGCCGAATTGTGGGAGCAGACCAATTACGGCATCTACGGCGACAACCTGTCGCACGGTGGGATCAACATGTGGATCAACCGGCACGCCGGACGCACCACTGTGACAATCTCCTTCCCCGACAACCCGGTTGCGCGCAAATCGGTCCACCGCTACATCGCGGCGCTGAGCAAGGCGTTCGCGGACGTCGCCAAGATCACCGCGGACTGGATCGAAGAGCTTGCCCACCATGCAAATTCCAGCGAATCGTGCGCAGTGTGCGTCGGGAGCCGGTGACCGAAATGACGAAAATGAAGGGAACTGAAGAAATGACGAACATTCTCGATCTGGCCGACCAGGCATTGTTCCTTGGCGAGCGGGCAACCGGAGCCACCAGCGTGATTCAGTGCATTTGGGTCTATGACCGGGCGATCGATATCGGCGGTTTGCGGCGCTTCCACCACCATCTTCAGCGGGGACGGCTGGCCCGTCGCATCGAACGGTCACCGTTGCCATTCGGCCGCCATCGCTGGGTGATGGGCAGCGACTCGTCCGACATCGAGTTCACCCAAACACCCCGTCCGCGGGAAGAATTCGACGCTTGGCTCACCGACCAGGCCCACACGCCCCTCGACGCCGAGCACGGCCCCGGATGGCATCTCGCGGTTGTGCCATTCACCGACGGCGGGACCGGCGTGAGCCTGGTAGTCGCTCATTCCCTCATCGACGGAGTCGGACTGGCCATGGCGTTGGTCGAGGCGACCTCCGCCGTTGACGATGCGATCATGTGGCCTCCCGCGGGGTCACGTCGCCGCTGGCGTGCGCTGCGTGAGGACGCCCGTCAGACCGCGCGCGATATTCCTGCCGTCGGCCGCGCCACGCGGGCAGCCTTCCGGATGGCGCGGCGTCATCGCGGTGATGCCAAGGCCCCGGCACGCGCATCGAAACATATCGAGTTTCCCGATGAACGGATCACGCTGCCGAGTGCGACGGCCTTTATCGATGCGAGCGAATGGGATGCTCGCGCCCAGTCGCTCAGCGGCACCAGCAACGCGCTGCTTGCGGGTTTGGCCGCCGACGCCGCTCAGCGGATGGGGCGGGTAACCGCCGGGGACGGCGCCGTAATGCTGTCGATTCCGGTCAACGAGCGGACCGACGGCGACACGCGTGCCAACGCGGTGACGAATGTCGACGTCACGGTCGATCCCACGAACGCGACCACCGATCTGCGCGGGATCCGCGCCGCCATCAAGCAGGCGCTGGTCCACCATAACGCGGTCCCCGACGAGCGACTGGCACTGCTGCCGATCGTTCCCCTTGTGCCCAAGCGGCTGATGAGAAGGATGGTCAGCGTCGCCACCGGCAATGCGGCAAGCGTGGTGTCGTCCAACCTCGGTGAGGTCCCCTCGGCGGTGACCCGGCCGGACGGCACCGACGCGGACTACTGCACGGCGCGGTCCGTCTACCCGGGGGTGACCCGAGCGACGATGCACCGCACGGGTGGGGTCCTGGGCTTCATTTCGGGACGGGTCAACGGCAAGGTCGGCATCTCGGTGCTGTCGTATCAGCCGGGCCGTACCAACTCGGATGCCGAGCTGCGGCAGACGCTTTCGAGCACATTTGCCGCGTTTTCACTCAACGCGACGATGGAATGGAAATCGTCTGAGCTGGTCGCATACTGATCCGCCGCAGTTCTTCACAATCCCCACAGGAGTATTCACATGAACACAAGCTGGTATCGCCGTCTCGTGCGACTCATGGCAGGACCCGTCGCCGCTGCGTGCGTCATTGGCGGCGCCATGGGACTGTCGGCGATCGCTCATGCGAACGCCACACCGCCGGCACACCCGATCGTGATATCGGTCAGCAACACGTTCGGTGACCGGTGACTGGTCATCGTGATCGTCCGGCGCGGTCGCTAGCGAATCCCCGCACCGCATGCGATCTCACGAAATCTGCGACCACCTCGTCGTCGTCCATGTCGAATGTCGCGGACGGCGTACTGAACAGCGAGAACAGAATTCGCGCGAACCACTCCCCGGCGGCGGCCACATCGAGATCCTTGCGCACCTCGCCGGTCAGCTTCGCCGCCGCCAGGTAGGGCGCGAGAAACTCGCCGCACTCACGCAGCAGCACCGCGGCGTTCTTGGTGAGCAGCAGGCTCACTTCGTCAGCATCGAAGTACATTTCGGGCTCGACGAACTGCCGTGCCTTGGTCACGAACACTGCCGCGAGTGTCAGCTTGTCCTCGAGCGACTCGCCCCGCCCCATCGCCCTGGCCATCTCGCGGTAGAACCGTTGCGATGAGTGCTCGGCACAGGCTTCGACGATCGCGGACTTGTCGCGGAAGTACTCGTACACCGTGCTTCGCGAGACGTCGGCCGCCCGTGCGATGTCGACGACGGTGGTCTTGGTCAAACCGTTTCTGCCGAAGCACGTGATGGCGGACTCGATGATGATCTCGCGCGTGTCGGTAGCGGTCGTGTCGACGGTCACAGAGCCTCCCAGAGCGCCATCATCCTGCCGGCGCGAGGATCAGTGCGCTCGTCGGTACGCCGGTGCCGGACGTAACCAGCACGTGCTCAACGTTTTCCACCTGATTGCACGACGTCCCTCGCACCTGGCGAACCCCCTCAGTGATTCCGTTCATGCCGTGGATGTAGGCCTCGCCGAGCAGTCCGCCGTTCGTATTGATCGGCAGCGACCCCCCGAGTGAGAGCCTCTCGACCGTAGCGAAATCCTTCGCCTCACCGCGCCCGCAGAAGCCCAGTTCTTCGAGCTGCGCGAATACGAACGGGGTGAAGTGGTCGTAGAGAAAGGCGGTTTGAATGTCGTCGGGTTTGAGTCCGGAGTCGCGCCAGAGCTTTTCGGCGACGACGCCCATCTCCGGCAGACCGGTGATGTCATCGCGGTAATAGCTCGTCATCATCTCGCCCTCGGCGGCCGCACCCTGTACCGCCGCGGTGATCACCGCAGGGGGCTGGCGAAGGTCACGCGCTCGCTCAGCGCTGGTGATGACCATCGCGACGCCACCATCGCTCTCCTGGCGGCAGTCGAGCAGTCGCAGCACGGGTTCGATGACCCATCGTGAGTTCTGGTGATCCTCGAGCGTGATCGGCCGTTCGTAGAACCACGCGTCGGGATTGCGTGCGGCATGGGCGCGGTCGATGACCGAGATCCTGCCGAAATCCTCGTTGGTAACTCCGTACGTCGACATGTAGCGCTGCGCGTGCAGCGCAACCCACGCTGCCGGCGTCAAAAGGCCAAATGGCGCGTAGTTGGCCATGAACAACGGTGTCTCGGCGGTTGGCCGCGCCGTGGCTCCGCCGAACCGGAACCCCGACCGTTCGTTGAACGCGCGGTAGCACACGACGGCGTTGGCGGTGCCCGTCGCCACGGCCATCGCGGCCTGTAGCACGGTGCCCGCTGCCGCTCCGCCGCCATGGTGCACGCGCGTGAAGAACGTCAGGTCGCCGATGCCGACGTTTCGAGCGATCTCGATTTCGTCACTGGAGTCCATCGAGAAGGTGACCATGCCGTCGACATCGCTCGGTTGCAGCCCGGCGTCGTCGATTGCGGCTTTGACCGCCTCGCAGGCGAGTCGGAGCTCACTGCGCCCGGACTCCTTCGAGAACTCGGTCTGGCCGATTCCGGCGATCGCCGCCTTGCCGCCCAGGCTCATTTCTCGGCTCCCGCTCGCTCCGGTCCTCGCTCGTTCCTCGCTGCGATCCTCACTCGCGCTCGCCTTCGGAGGCTCATTTCTCGGCTCTGTCATCCAGCAGGCTGATCGTCGCCGTTCCCGACACGTGGTCACCGAGGCTGTTGCTGCCCTTGAACGCGACCTCGACGAACCCCTCGCCGTCGCCGCCCTCGGACTTAGCCGTGACACTGCCTGTGAACCGCAGCGGATCGTTCGGAAATGCAGGCACGCCCAACCGGATCGCCAGCCTGGTCACCATCGCTTCCGGTCCCGCCCAATCGGTGAGGAAGCGTGTGCACAGCCCGTTGGTGGTCAGGATGTTCATGAACATGTTGGGTGACCCCTGCTTCTTGGCGAACTCGGGATCGTGGTGGACCGGCATGAAGTCACGCGATGCGATCGCGCCCGCGACGATCACGGTTGCCGTGACAGGAATCTCGAGCGGCGTGACCTCGTCGCCGACGTTGATGTCCCGCCAGTCCAGGGTCGTCGTGCGCGACTTCTGAGAATTCACGGTCGTCATTGGTCTCCTTCGTCAGTACGCTGCGCCGAGCCGGGCCAACTGTGCGGACGCCGAACCCAGCGTCAGCTCGTTGTGTTTGGCCCATAGGAAGTAACGGAACAGGGGATAGGTGGTGTCGATGCCGATGCCCCCGTGTACTTGTTGCGCGGTGGCGGTGATCCTCGCGCCCGCCTCGCCCGCCCAGAACTTCGCGATGCCGGCTTCCCGCGAGGCTCGCCTGCCGTGCCCGAGCAGCCAGGCGGCCTGCCACATGGTCCAGCGGATCGCTTCGACGTCGATGAACGCATCGGCCATCCGCTGCTGCACGGCCTGGAAGCTTCCGATCGGCCTGCCGAACTGCTCGCGTTCCGTCGTGTACGCAGCCGCGATGCGCAGTGCACGCTCGGTGACACCGAGCTGGATCGCGCACAGCCCGACGAGCGCACGGGCGTGCAGCGACTCGATCATCTCGGCGCCGTTGCCGTTGAGCTGGTCTCGACCGGAAACGACTGCGCCGTTGAGGAATACATCAGCGTGCGGCTCACCGTTTGTCGTCGTCACGGGCCGAAGCTCGACACCGTCGGCGTTCAGGTCGACCATGAAGACGCCGACTCCGTCGTCATCGACTGCGGGAACGAGCATGGTGTGGGCGACCTGCGCCGCTGGGACCATCTCCTTGCTTCCGTCGATGCGCCAGCCGTCCCGGTCACGGCGGGCGGTGGTCGCAGGCACGGTGGGATCCGAGCGGCGGGGTTCCGCTAAACCGGCGGTGAGCAATCGGCTGCCGGTCACGACGTCGGGCAGGTACCGCTGTCGCTGGCCTTCGTCGCCGTGGCGGGCGATGGTGTCGGCGCCGAGAAGGAGGGTGGCGTAGACCGGAACCGGCGCGACGCTCCATCCGACCTCGGCCAGAAGCAACGCCAGCTCGAGGAATCCGTGCTCGCTGCCGCCGACGTTCTCGGGCAAAGCAATTCCAAGGAGGTCGGCCGTCGCCAGTTCGCGCCACAGCGCGGCGTCGTAGCGCACGGCACCGGCCTCGACCTCGGTGAGATGTTCGGGTGTGGCCCGATGTTCGAACAGCTGACGCGCGATCTTGGCGATCGTCTCTTGTTCCTCGGTGAACGTGAAGTCCATGTCCTTCGCCTATCGGGCCGGGCGGAACTGGTGCAGCACGAGGTCTCTCCCGTCGACCGTGTCGAACGTCTCGTAGAAGACCTCGACGGGCATGCCGACTTCGACATCGGCGGGCGCGATTTCGCACAGGTTGGACACCAACCGCACACCTTCGTCGAGTTCGATCAACGCGACGATGTATGGGTACTCCATCAGCGGCATCGGCGGGTGCTGTGGCATCACGTAGCTGTACACGGCGCCACGGCCCGTGGATTCGATGGTGTCCCAGTCGAGTGAGTTGCACGCGGGGCACATCGGCCGTGACGGCTGACGCAGGGCCTGACAGCCGGCGCACCGCTGGATGAGCAGCTTGTGGTCACGCACTCCGTTCCAGAAGAAGTCGGTGTCCGGGCTGACTGTCGGTGCCAGTCTGGTCGCCATCAGCTCGCCCCGGCCGTGCCGGCGGGGACCCCCGCCTTGAATCGGAATACCCGGAACCGTTGGCGGCCGAGTACTTCTCCGTTCTGGTCGGTGTATGTCGCCAACCAGGTGATGAAATGGCCGGTGCCCAGCGATGTCTTCTTCTCATCGGAGATGTCCTCGAACACCTGTGTCACCGAGATGACGTCGCCGAGCCTCGGATAGCGCTCGATCTCGAACTCTGAGTTCGTCGCCACGATGCCGGTGAAGCCGGCTTCTTCGATGAAGGCCGCTGGGTTTCTGCCCATCTCGATCGGTACACCACCGCGTTCGGCGATCCCTTCGATCTTGGGCGCGGGCATGGTCCACGCCTGCAGCATGACCGGAGGAGACACGATGCCGCCGAACCGCGATTTCTCCGCGAATTCGGGGTCGAGGTAGACAGGGTTCATATCGCTCAGGGCATGGGCCCAGTGCCGAATCATCGGCTGGTTGACGGGATCCGGCGCGACGGTCGGCTTGCCGGACCCGCCGGTTGGCTGGCCGATCAGCGCGTCGAGCTTGTTGCGGAACTCTGTCTGGCTTTCAGTCACTTGTTATCCCCATTCTGTGTGGCCGGAGCCCGGAGGTCACGTGGCGCACGCGGCATGAAAAGTCCCGCCATCGCGATGATGTCGCGCTGAAGTTCGTTCGCCCCGCCTCCGAAAGTATTGATCACCGCGATCCGGTATGCGGACTCCAGTGCGCCGCGCAACGGGGCGTCGTCGCCCTTACGCGTGCCGGCACCATCAAGCACCTCGAGCAATTCGCGGGCCACCTGTTGCGTCAGCTCCGTGCCGAAGACCTTGACCGCCGACGCCTCGCCCATGCCGAGCGCGCCCTTGGTCATCGCCGCGTTGACCCGCATATTCATGATCTTGTAGGCCGCCACCTGCGCCTCGACTCGAGCCAGCGCAAGTTTCACCCACGGCTGGTCGATGACGCGGCCGTCGTCGAGTTCGGTCGCCCTCGCCCAGTCCAGCGTCTTTTCGAACAGCGGCTCGAGTGCGCCCATGTTGCCAAGTGCGGCCCGCTCGAAGTTCAGCTGCGTGGTGATCAGCTGCCAGCCTTCGTTCTCGCCTGCGACGATCGAGCTGGCAGGCACGCGCACGTCGTCATAGAAGGTGTAGAAGGTGGACACGCCGGGCATCGTGTGCAGCGGCTTCCACGAGAAGCCCGGTCTGGATGTCGGCACGATGAAGATCGATATGCCCTTGTGCTTTTTGACACTCGGATCGGTGCGCGCTGCCAGCCAGATGTAGTCGGCGTACGCCGCGCCGCTGGTGAACATCTTCTGGCCGTTGATGATGTAGTCGTCGCCGTCGCGCACCGCAGTGGTCCGCAACGACGCCAGATCACTTCCTGCCGAGGGTTCGGAGTAGCCGATCGCGAACTCGACCATCCCGGCCAGGATGGCAGGCAGGAACTTCTGCTTTTGCTCGTCGGTGCCGCACTGCGCGAGCGTGGGTCCGACGGTGTTGAGCGTGACCAGTGGGATAGGAGCATTCACCCGCTGCGCCTCTTCGAAGAAGATGAATTGTTCGAGCGCGGTAAAGCCCCGTCCGCCATATTCTTTCGGCCAGCCGACGCCGAGCAGGTGTGCGGCGCCGAGCGCGCGCACGCACTCCTTGACTTCCTCGTCCTCCATCCGGCCTGCGACCGCGGCGATCCGCTCCGGCGTCATCACCGCCGCCAGGGAGGCACGGATGTCCGCGCGCAGCTCCTTCTGCTCCGGTGTGAAGTCCAGGTACATGGTCAGCTTGGCGTTCCGAGTCGCACGGGCATTCGCTTGACCCCGGGCACCATCGTGGCCCGCATCCGGTCGACGACGCCGACGAGTTCGAGCTCGGGGTATCGCCCGAGCAGCACCTCGAAGAAGACGCGGGCTTCGAGACGGGCCAGCTGTGAGCCGACACACGAGTGCTCGCCGCAACCGAAGGCGATGTGCGGATTGGGATGCCGAGTGACCTTGAATTCCTCTGCGTCGGAACCGAAGATCTCCTCGTCGCGGTTGGCGGAGCCATACAGCATCACAACCATGTCACCCTCTCGAATCCGTTGCCCGCGGATCTCGACGTCGCGCGTTGCCGCCCGCGCCATGTGCGTCACCGGGCTGGTCCAGCGCAACATCTCTTCCACCGCACTCGGGATCAGCGTGGGGTCCGCAACCAGCCTGCTGCATTCGTCCGGATGCTCGATGAGCGCCAGCGTGCCAAGCGCGATGAGGTTCCGTGTGGTTTCGTTACCCGCCACAAGCAACAGGAATGCGAAGTTCAGCAGGTCTTCGTCCGTCAGCTTGTCCCCGTCGACCTCAGCTGTGGTCAAGACCGACAGCATGTCGGTCTGCGGCTCGGCGCGACGGGCGGCGATCAGCTGCTGGAAGTACTCGAACAGCTCGCCGATGGCCACGAAAGAGTCGAGTTCGATCTCGGGATCGGCGTTACCGGTGCATGCATCGGACCACCTGCGGAACTTCTCCCAGTCGTCGGGTGGAGCGCCGAGTAGCTCCGCGATCATCCGGGTGGGCAGTGGCGCCGCGAGTTCTTCGGCGAATTCGTGGGTGGATCCGGATCCGACATCTTCGAGGACTCCGTAGACGATCTCGCGGACCTTCGGCTCGAGGACCGCCACCTGCCGCCGGGTGAACCCGGTGTTGATCAGCTTGCGCAGCTGACGGTGCCGCGGCGGGTCGGTGAAGATGAGGTTGCCCTCCTGAACCGGGTTCGGCATCACGGGGTCGGGGATGGTGATGCCTTTGGTGGAGGAGAATTTGTCCGGATTCGTGGACACATACCGGATGTCCTCGTATTTCAGCAGCGCCCAGAACTCGGTGACGTCGTTCCAGCACACCGGCGCGCTCGCGCGCAGTTCCCGATACGCCGGATATGGGTCGCCCGCGTAGAAGTCGGGGGAGTGAAGAGGGAATGTCGTACGCAGCGCAACCTCCCTCGACGGAGTCGAAATCAGACATCTCAGATCTATCTGTCCGGTACAAGCTGTGTCTACTTGATGAGCGTGGCGCTGTCAATACTCGTTGATTCCCTTGGTTATCAAGTGAGTTGGATGTACACGATTGACGTGACAAGTCCGACAGGTGTAGACCATGTGTTGATACACCGACTTCGGTGAGGAAGTGATATGGCCGACCCGCGTCCGCTCCTCGATTCGTATTCGCTCTACATCGACGGCCGGTGGGTGGACCCTGGTAGCGGCCGCTACGACGACATCAATCCGGCGACGGAGGCGACGATCGCCCAGGCGCCCGACGCCGGTCTCGCCGACGTGGACGCGGCGATCGCGGCCGCGCGGCGTGCGTTCGACCCAGGGCCATGGGCCGTCGCGGCACCTGAGGAGCGATCGCGATGCATCACCCAGCTGGGCAATGCGCTCATGCAGCACGCCGAGGAGTTCTCCGCGCTGTCCCAGGCTGAGTGGGGCTGCACCGCGAACGAGCGTTTGATCCAGATCGACAGTCCCGGTTTCATGGCCCTGCGGGCGGGCGAACTCGCTGAGCAGCTCGCCGACGAGGCGATCGACATGTACGGTGCCGCCGGAACCACGCTGCTACGCCATGACCCGCTGGGTGTGGTGTCGATCCTGACGCCGTGGAACTTTCCGCACAGCCTCAACGTGATGAAGGTGAGCCGGGCGTTGGCTGCGGGCAATACCGTAGTGCTCAAGCCGTCACCGCTCACTCCGCTCGCAGGCCTGGCACTCGCGCGAATCATCGATGAGCACACCGACATTCCGCCGGGCGTCGTGAACGTCGTCACGCCGAGCGGCATCGAGGCCAGCAAGCTGCTCACCACCGACCCGCGAATCGACATGGTCAGCTTCACCGGCAGTTCAGCAGTCGGCCGCGAGGTGATGGCAGCGGCGGGCGGCACGATGAAACGGATCCTGCTCGAATGTGGCGGAAAGTCTGCGGGCATCTTCATCGACGACGTGGAACTGACCGACGATCTGCTGCAACGGTTCCTGTTCGACGGCTGCTCACTGCATGCGGGTCAGGCGTGCATTCTGCAGAGCCGGCTGCTGCTGCCGGAACGGATTCACGACGAGGTCGTCGAACGGCTCGTCGAGCTGGCCAGGAACGTAACGGTCGGTGACCCGACCGATCCGGAGGTGCAGATGGGCCCGCTCATCAGCGGCACTCAACGGGACCGCGTAGAGGCGCACGTCGCGGCAGCGCAGACCGACGGAGCGAAGTTGGTCGTCGGCGGACGTCGCCCCGCACACCTGGAACGAGGTTTCTATCTCGAACCGACGATCCTGACCAATGTGACGCCGGATGCGCGCATAGCCCAGGAAGAAGTGTTCGGACCGGTGCTGGCGGTTCTTCGTTACCGCACCGACAACGAGGCGGTCGCCATCGCGAACAACTCACAGTACGGTCTGTCCGGCGCGGTCTGGGGTGCCGATGTGGATCGTGCGGTCGGGGTCGCCCGGAGGGTCCGTACCGGGCAGATCGCCGTAAACGGTTGTACCCCAGGCGACGCGCCGTTCGGCGGGTTCAAACAGAGCGGATTGGGCCGCGAGGGCGGCGGACTTGCTGGCCTACACCAGTACATGGAGCCGAAAGCCATCGGAATCCCGGCGTGACGCCGGCTCTGGCGGGTTTGCGCGTCGTCGAGATGGCGGGCGACATAGCGGGCCCGTATTGCGCCAAGCTGCTGGCCGACCTCGGTGCCGAGGTCACCAAGATCGAGCGGCCATCAGGAGACCCGATGCGCGAGTGGGGCCCATTTCCCGGTGGCGTGCCCGATCCCAATCGGTCGGGTCTGTTCGAGTATCTCAACGCCGGAAAATACGGCACCACAGTTGATCTCGAAGCCGATGCCTCCGCCGCCAGCAGGTTGATCGCGGATGCGCACGTGCTCGTCGAGGCCCTTGGACCGGGAATGCTCGATCGCTTGGGGCTCGGTGTCCGCGTCTTGGAGGCACTCCGACCCGGCCTGGTCGTCGTTCGTATCTCAGACTTCGGCCATCGCGGACCACTGCGCGACCGGGTGGCCACCCCGCTGACCGTGCAGGCGGCGTCGGGCTGGATCAACACCAGGGATCCCGATCGGCCGCCGGTGCAGGCCGGCGCGAGGATCTCGGAGTATGTCGCGGGCGGCTACGGCGCGCTTGGTGCGCTCACCGCGCTGAGAACGTTGTCCAGCAACACAACCCATCTCGTCGAGGTGGACGTGTCGGTGCTGGAGTCGCTGCTGTCGACGCTTCCGTACCCGATGCTGATGGCCGAGAAGATGCGAAGCCTCGGCATGCCTGCCACCACCAGATCCGCGCCGATGATGGGGATCGTCCGCGCCGCGGACGGTTGGATCGGGATCAACTGCCTGACAGGGCAGCACTGGCTCGATGCGTGCGCGATGCTCGGTCTGCCTGAATACGGCGAGCATCAGATCGCGATCATGCTCGGAGGCCCTGAGCGCGCCGAGTTCTACGAGAAGGCGCAGCCATGGCTCGCAGAGCGAACCGTGGCCGAGATCGTCGAATTGGGCCAGGCGATGCGGATTCCGGTTTCCCCGGTCAACGACGGGGCAACGGTCGTGGACTGCCCGCAATACCGGGATCGCGAGTTCTTCGTGGGCGCGGCTGGTGACGACTGGTCGTTCCGCAGGCCGGGCGCCGCGTTCCGGCTGTCGCGGACGCCCGTGTTGCCGCCGCGCCCCGCGCCTCGCCTCGGTGCGGAAGCAGCCGCCGAAGCGCCTGCGAGATCATCTGATTGGCGCGCCGGTGGCGCGGGCGCGGAGCCGGCGCAGCCCTTCGCAGGCATCACGGTTCTTGACCTGAGCACATTCTGGGCGGGCGCCTACCTGACCTGCTACCTCGGTGCGTTCGGTGCCGACGTCGTGAAAGTGGAGTCGATCCAACGGCCCGACGGGCATCGCTATTCGGGTGCTTGGGCCTACGAGGGTGACCGGTGGTATGAGCGCAGCGCAATGTGGCAGGGCACCAATCTCAACAAGCGCGACATCACACTGGATCTCACGTCGGATCGGGGCCGTGGCTTGATCCGTCGACTCGTCCGCGACGCCGACGTCGTCGTGGAGAATTTCTCGCCCCGGGTGATCGAGCAGTTCGGGTTGGATTACGAATCTCTGGTGGAGCTGAAACCCGACGTGATCCTGGTGCGGATGCCGGGGTTCGGGCTGGAGGGACCGTGGCGCGACTACGTCGGTTGGGCACTCAACTTCGAGCAGACATCGGGTATGGCGGCCGTCACCGGGTACGCCGAAGGGCCGCCGTGCAATCTGCAGGGACCCGCCGACCCGATCGTCGGGGTGCACGCAGGGGTCGCGCTTCTCGCCGCGCTCGAGCATCGACGCCGCACCGGCGAAGGACAACTCATCGAGGTCGCTCAGATCGAGGTTGCGGCCTGCGTTGCCGCCGAGCCGATCATCGAATACTCGATGAACGCCGTCGCGCGGCCGCGCGAGGGAAATCGTCGCCGCGGTCATGTACAAGGTGTCCATCCGACCGCTGCGGACAACGCGTGGGTGGCGCTGAGCGTGCGTGACGACAGCGACTGGGCGCACATGGTCGAGGCGATCGGGCGACCGGACCTGCTCGGCGATCCGCGTTTCGCGTCGGCGGCGCAGCGTCTGCGTGCGCACGACGAACTCGACACGGTGGTCGGCGATTGGACACGAACCCACACGGCCGCAGAAGTCGTCAACATCCTTGGTGCACGGCATGTTCCGGCAGAGCTGGTACTGACAGCGGACCGGATGTACAACATCCCGCAACTCGACGCGCGGGGATACTACGAGGAGGTCGAACACCCGCTCACCGGGCCGCACCGCTACCCTGGCTGGCCGTTCACGATGGCACCGGGTCCCACTCGGCACCACCGGTCCGCACCGCCGACCCTCGGCCAGCACAACGAGGACGTCCTGCGGGATCTTGGCCTCACCGATGACGAGCTCGCCGAATTGCGCGCACGGCAAGTCATCGGGGACTCCGCGCTCAACGCATAGGCGTCAGGCGGCGTTACTCGCCGGTCCGTGCGACTGTCCCTGCGAGGGTGAGGTGCTCGGCGCAGAGTCCTGGGGTTCGGAACTCGGGGTCGACGACGCGGGCGTCTTCTTGCCGCTGCGGAATCCCTTGAATGTGTCTGCCAGCTGCGTCAACGGCTTCTTCTTCGGTGAGGTTGTTTTGGTGGAGGTGTTGGGGGTGGCTTTGTTGCCGTCCTCGGTAACGTCCCCGAGCGTCGGCCCTGAGTCCGACAGCGTGGACGCCGGTGCCTCGGTGGAGGACGTGCCTGGACCGGACGACGCTTTTGGCGGTACCGGATCAGTCGCCCGATTAGGCGGCTGGTCGTCGTTCACCTGCGACTGCTGCGGCTGCTGTGCCAGCGATCTCGCATCGATCGACGGTGAGGTCGTTGGCGCGAGCGGCCTGGGAAGCGAGCCCGGGATCGCTTCGACTCCGGTGACGAAGTTGTGCGCCCCTTGTTCGAGTGCACCCGGAACCTCGGCCACCGCCACGAGCACGTTGCTCCGTGGTGTGATGAACGAGAACTTAACGGGCATTTCGGGATTCAGGTTCTCCCGATCGGTGTAGCCCATGTCCACGAGCACCCGAAGCAGCGGTTCGACGGCGCCCAGCACCGGCTCCGTGAACAGCGTCACGTGCGCCATGGCCGCGGCTTGCCGCACGGGCGCCAGCAACGGTAGTTGGTCGGCAGGCACGAAAACGTAAGTGTCGGTCCCGCCCGCACTGTTCGAAACGGTCTTGACCAAGACCGGCGTGGTGCCGCCGCCTGTCAGGGGGTTGTAGTCCACGGGGTCGTAATACTGGTCCGGGTGGACGTACTCAATCGCCACGAGCGTGTTCGCGAGTGACAGCGGGTTGAAGTAGGCCGGGAAATCGGCGTAAGGGTCGTACTCGTTCGTCACATACGTGGTGTCGTACACCGACGGTTGTGCGGGACCGGTCGACGTGAGGACGAACGGGATCTTCAGGCCCGGGAATCGACCATAAATGCCGCCGTTCGGGAGATTCGGTGACGCGATCATCACGAAGAGCAGTCCGTCCTTCGGTGGCGCGTCGAGGTCGGCGGGGTCAAGCTCGCGTCGTACCTTCTCGGAGACAAGGGTTCCTTCCGAGTAGGCGACCACGGCGAGGAACTGGTTCGAATTGTCTTTCACCGTTTGGTCCAGCACCGGGACGCCCGCGTTGACGCTGTTGTCGATGTCGAATCCCGCCGGGTATTGAACCGGAATGTAGGAGAAGGTGTTCGGGACGACGGTGCCCTTCAGCTTGTGCGGGATGTTCGCCGCGTCTGGGTCACCGCGTCCGCCGATGCCGATGGTGGCAGCTGCGAGTTGCACCTGCGCGTTGTCCACCGTGGTGTCGGTCGCATGCCCGAAGACGAGGACTGTCGACAGCGCGGCGGCAGTGGTGCCGGCGAGTATCACGGAGGGTGACTGCCGACGCTCCCGGACCGCCCGCTCGACGGGGGCAGCCGGACCACTCTTGGGCTTGCGATGCTTTGCCACAGCCTGCTCCTCACGATCGCCGAGGCGTTCGGCGCGCGCTGAACGTTATCGTATGGCAGCCAGTTTGGCGGAAAAATCTAGGTGAAATCTCCTGTGAACACGCCTTAGCTGGAGCAGTGACCGGCTCTTAGCTCGTTCAGTGCGGCTCCGCGACCAGTGACCAGTAGCGTTGTTCGCGCTCGGTCAGCTCATTCGACGTGATCGCCCCGAACGCAACGGCGTCGCGAGCGAATCGGGCCGCGGCGTCGGGAAGCGCGTCCGGGCCCTCGAGCCGGAAGCAACTCGGCGCAAGCGGACCGAACAGCAGAGCGCGGCGCAGGTGCGGCCAGTTTTCCAGGCACCGTTCGACGCCCGCGGCCCTCGCGAACGCCACGGCGGCCAGGTTCATCCGGGTCTTCTGTGGCATCCCGCGCCGCGAACGGTACGCCTCGATGGATGAGCGCCGGTCGGCATCATTCGTCGCCGCAACCACATCGCCCCACGTGTACGCGATCCATCGGGCCTGCAACTCCAGCGGCACAAAGTACCCGCCCGACTGGTCCCACATGCCGACGAAGGCCAGCCCCGGCAGGTCGGGATGAAAGGTATGGCGGTCCGCGTCCATGTGCACCGCGTCGAGGTCGATGATCGCGCGAATCTCCTCGCTCAGAAACGGCAGGCCCAACGCGAACCCCGTGCCGAACACTATTGCGTCGAACTTCTCGGCATGCCCGTCGGCGAAGGTCACGGTGGCATTCGCGACGGAATTCATCCACGGTCGCACCGTGATGAGGCCCTCCGCCACGAGCGGAAGGTACTGCTGGCTGAGCGTGACGCCCGCGGCGAAGAGGGAAGGGTCTGGCGCAGGCGCTCCGTACTGCTCCGGGCTGCCGCCCGCCTCGACCACGATCTCCTTCAATTGCCGGTCGATCTCCGCCGCGGGGAGCCGCTCGGCCGCGATGGCTCCGTATCGCGTAAATATTCGATGGTCGGAGGGGACTCCCGCCGCGAACTTCGGCAACACATACCGCTGACGCCGCTGGGTGACCACGACGCGACTTGCGCCGACCTGAGCGAGTTCGGCGGCGATCTCCAAGGCGCTGATCGCGCCGCCGGCGACGAGTACGCGCTTACCGCAGGTCGGTGCGTGGCTCCGATAGTGATGGGTGGAGCTCACGCCTACCGAGCCTGTGAACCCGTCCAGCCCGGGACCGTTGGGATCGTTGGGGATTGGAACCTACCGGTGGCCACCACCACGCGGTCGAACCGCTCGGTCGTGGCGGTGTGGCCCACAAGCCATCCGGAGCCATCGCGGCTGACCCGGTCGACGCGACTGCCGAACCGGACGCGTGACACGAGGTCGAACGTCTCGGCGTAGCGATGGAGGTAGGCGAGGATGTCGCCGGCCGACGGGTAGACCAGGTCGGCCTCGTGCTCGAGGTCACTGAAGGCCGTCAGGACGCGACTGGTGTTGGTGTGCATCGTCGGCCACACACCACTGACGCCAGGCAGCCCGGTCCACTGACCGCCCAGCATCGGAGCCTGTTCGAAAATCGTCGGCTCGAACCCTGCGACAGGAGCCAACGCGCCGTCGCCAGCCCGCCGGGTCCGGCACCGAGCACCGCGACGCTTCCCGTCATCGGCGAACTGTCGCACGACGGCGACG
>Ga0163161_10000740_pt1 | contig 25655 bp, 24 predicted proteins | sample S45metaG_FD_129847 | JGI IMG/M metagenome (GOLD analysis project Ga0163161, IMG submission 129847) | Switchgrass rhizosphere microbial communities from Kellogg Biological Station, Michigan, USA - S4-5 metaG | ecosystem: Host-associated > Plants > Roots > Rhizosphere > Soil | place: USA... | reverse complement strand
TCCGTGCACTTTACCCGGGCAGACGCTGCACCATCACACGCGCGCCGAGACCGAGCGACAGGGGGGCGGTCGTGTGCCGGGCGATGGCAGCGGGACCGGGCCAAGCAAGCACCATGCTGTCTATCGAATGAGATCTGGCGCCCGGCGGTCTCAGGAACAGGGGGAATCCAGGATGACCGTGCTGCCGGGCGCCAGAAACCGAGTGACTGGCACGAAGAGCCGAGGCCAACGCCTCGGCTTTTTTTCGTTGAAATGAACACTACACCGTTCGAATGAACTGTGTGTGACTTTTTCGTCAACGAGGTGCTCGATTTCGGCAATTGGTGACGCAGTACGTCAGTTTCTCCCCGAGGGCGAGATCCGATGTGATCCAGCGCACATTTTTTCTCGCGCTACAGCGCGTGGCACGGCCGATGCATCGCAACATCCCGACCACTGAAAGAAGGGGCTGCACGCCATGAACGCTGTCATGTCCACTAACGAACCGATGATCCGCCACCACGACCTGCTCATCGAATTGGGCAGCCTGGAAATGGCCATGGAGATGCTGAGCGAGCGCAATGCCGTGGAGCAGGGTCGCCTCCGTCCGCGGATCGAGCAGCGCCTCGCGCACATCCGCGAAGCACTGGCCGGCATGAACGACTGACCTGGGCTCAGCCCAGGGCGACCCGCGCAAGAATATCGGTGAGATCGCGCGACAGATCCTTGCGTGACGCCAGCTCCGCGACCACCGCATGCGCCGACTCGCGGCGGACGGGCTCCAGGCGCTTCCACCCATTGAAGGCCGTCGCCACGCGCGCGGCGACCTGCGGATTGAGGGCGTCGATCGCCACCAGGCGATCCGCCAGCCAGCGATAGGCGGCACCGTCCGCACGATGGAAACCGCTGGGATTGGCCCGCGCGAAACTACCGAGCAACGACTGCACACGATTCGGGTTCTTCAACGTGAACGCGTCGTCGCGCTCCAGTGCCTGGATGCGTCCGAGGGCAGTCTCGCCCGGCAGCTGCGCCTGCACCGCGAACCACTTGTCGAGCGCCAGCGCATTGCCTTCGTAGCGTTGGCGGAAGTGGGCGAACGCGGGCGTCGCGGCGTCCGGATCCACCGTCGCCAGCGTGGCCAGCGCCGCCAGCCGATCGGTCATGCCGGGCGCTTCGTCGTATTGCGCGCGAGCCAGGTCACGCGCATGGGCTTCATCGACCAGGGAGAGCAGGTCGAGGACACGGCGCTTCAGCTGCCGCTGGGCCTGGCTTGCCGCGTCGAGCGCTGCACTGGTCGCCGCACGCAGCGCCTCGTATCGCGCGCGCAGGGCAGGCACGCCGATCCGGCTGGCCAGCGCCCTCAGCATGGCCTGGCGGCTGGCGCGGATGCGGTCCGGGTCACGCTCGGGCTGGCGCTCGACGAGTTCGATCTCGCCCGGTGGCGTGAGCAGCTCGGCAAGCAGCGCGTCTTCGACGGACGGATCGCCGAACAGCTGGGCGAGCGCCATCGTCCAGGCGCCGATCGCGGCGCCATCGACCTTGCCATCGCGGCAGTCGTCATAGGCCAGGCCGGCGAGTTGTTGTCCCGCTTCCCAGCGATTGAAGCCGTCCGGATCGTGACGGAGCAGGACGCCGAGTTCCTCCGGTGCATAGTCGAACTCGAGGATCACCGGCGCGGAGAAACCGCGCAGCAATGACGGTACCGGCGCGCTGGCGATATCTTCGAAGACGATGCTGCGCTCGGCGCCATCAAGCACGATCGTGCGCTCGGCCGCGCCGGCGGTGGCCTCGCCTTCCAGGCGCAGCGGCAAGGCCTTGCCCGAGGCGTCGAACAGCGACAGCCGGACCGGGATCGGCAGCGCATGCTTGACCGTCTGCCCCGCGCTGGCCGGCGTGCGCTGGCGCAGGATGAGCCGGTAGCGCGACTGTGCCGCGTCGTAGCGCGCTTCTGCCGTCAGCCGCGGCGTGCCGGCCTGGGCGTACCACGCGAGGTAGGCAGAGAGATCGGTGCCATTGGCGTCGCCCAGGGCCTTCAGGAAATCCTCGATCGTGGCGGCGTCGCCGTCATGCCGATCGAAGTAGAGGTCCATGCCCTTGCGAAAGCCGTCGCGGCCGAGGTGGCCGGCGAGCATGCGCACGAGCTCGGAGCCTTTTTCGTAGACGGTGGCGGTGTAGAAATTGTTGATTTCGCTGTACTGCGACGGCCGCACGGGATGCGACAGCGGACCGGCGTCTTCGGGGAACTGGGCGCGACGCAGCAGCGCCACGTCTTCGATGCGCTTGAGCGACACCGAATTCATGTCCGCCGAGAAACTCTGCTCACGGAAGACCGTCAGGCCCTCTTTCAGGCTGAGCTGGAACCAGTCGCGGCAGGTGACGCGGTTGCCGCTCCAGTTGTGGAAATACTCGTGCGCGACCACGGCTTCGACGTGACGGTATTCGTCGTCGGTGCTCGAGTCCGGATCGGCCAGCAGGTATTTCGCGTTGAAAATGTTGAGACCCTTGTTCTCCATCGCGCCCATGTTGAAATCATGGGTGGCGACGACGTGGAACACGTCGAGGTCGTAGTTGCGACCGTAGGTGCGCTCGTCCCACTGCATGCTGCGGATGAGCGAATCCATCGCGTAGTCGCAACGATCGATGACATCGGCTTCGGCCCAGATGTGCAGGGCCACCGCACGGCCATCGGCTGTGGTGTAGTCGTGACTGATCCGCTCCAGCCGTCCCGCGACCAGGGCGAACAGATAGCTCGGCTTCGGGTGCGGATCGACGAAACGCGCCCAGTGCCGGCCATCGGCAAGGTCGCCTGTGCCATCGGGGTTGCCGCCGGCGAGCAGCACCGGGAAGCGTTCACGGTCGGCGCGCAAGGTCACGGTGTACTTCGAAAGAACGTCCGGTCGGTCCGGAAAATACGTGATGTGACGGAACCCTTCGGCTTCGCACTGGGTCAGCAGGAAACCGCGGTCACGGCTGCCGGAAAGGTACAGGCCTTCGAAGGCGGTGTTCTCCGCCGGGCGCACCGCCACGCGGGCGCCCAGCGTGCAGCGGTCGGCATCGACGGCCACTTCCAGCACGCCGTTGGCGAGGATGTACTCGCCGTCACCCAGCGGACGACAGTCGAGAGTCAGTTCCAGCAGTTCGATGCCTTCACCGTTCAGGCGAATCGGCTCGTCGGCCTGCCGTACCAGGGTGAGCCGGCTGGTGACCTCGGTATGGTCGATGCCGAGATCGAACTCGAGCCCCACCTCCTCGACAGCCCAGGCAGGCGGGCGGTAGTCGGCAAGGCGGATGACGGCGGTGGGGGCGTCGGAACGATCACTCATGGCGGTAGGACAACACATGTTCTGGTCTGACAGGCAGGCTAACATGCGGTCGGATTCGTCAAAAGGAAGCCTCCCCATGTCCCGATTCACCGTGACGCGCTCCACCCTGGGCGCCAACGAGCTGGTGGTGCTGGTCGACGCCGACGCCGACCGCGAGGTCCGCATCGCCCGGCGTGGCGCCACCGTGCTGTCGATCACCACCCGCTGGCGCGACGAAACGCGCCCCGTGACCGACGGCTTTCGCGACGCCAAGGAACTGGTCGGACACAAGGGGTCTCGCTTCGCGATCATGACCCCGTTCGCCAACCGCGTTAACGATTCCCGTTACACATTTGAAGGAACGACCTACGATTTGCAGCCAGGTGCCGTCGGTGCCGATCGCGCCAGTCGTCACGGGTTCCTTCGCGGCACCCTGTTCGACGTGCAGCGTGAACAGGGCGACGACAGCAAGGCGTCGGTCACGCTCGTCACCGACGCGATCCGCCCGGGCGTGAATCCGGGTTACCCGTTCGCCCTCGACTTCAGTGTCACCTTCACCCTCGACGAGCACGGTCTCACGGTGGAAGCGAAGACGCGCAATGTCGGTGAGCACGCCGCACCGACGTTCTTCGGCTGGCACCCGTATTTCCGCCTGTCGGAAAATCCGATCGAGACGTGGGAACTGCGCGTGCCGGCGGACAAGGTCATCGCCACGGACAAGGACTTCATTCCGTTGCCCGGCACGAGTGCCTGGCAGGCGATGGACAAGGCCGACCGCACCCTCGATTTTCGCAAGGCGCGCGCCATCGGTGCGACCGAACTCAATCACACCTATGCCGACCTCCAGCTGGATACCGATGGCAAGGCCCGCACGCACCTGCGCGATCCGAAAACGGGTGCAGGCATTGCGGTGTGGCAGGAGCGCGGCGTGATGCTCGTGTTCACCTCGGACACCGCCGACCGCGACGCACGTAAGTCGGTGGCGCTGGAGCCGATGGAGTGCATGCCGGACGCCTTCAATCGCGATGACTGCACGCCGTTGATCACCCTGGCTGCCGGCCAGGAGCGTCGCTTCGTCTGTGGCGTGGAGTTCGACGCGTGATCTTGCCGACCTTCGCGGATGTCCGCGATGCCGCCGCACGTATCGCTCCCTACGCGTTGGTCACGCCGGCCCTGCGCAGCGATCGCATCGACGCGCTGGTTGGCGCGGCTGTCGTCTTCAAGTGCGAGAACCTGCAGCGTGGCGGCGCGTTCAAGTTTCGCGGTGCGACCAACGCGGTGTGGTCGCTCAGCGACGAGGATGCTGCGCGTGGTGTCGTGACTCACTCCTCCGGGAACCACGGGAACGCCCTGGCGATGGCGGCGCGCACGCGCGGGATCACGGCACATGTCGTCGTCCCCGAAGGCGCCGTGAAAACCAAGGTCGACGCGATCGTGGCTGCAGGTGCCACCGTACACCGTTGCGAGCCGACTACCGCCGCCCGTGAGGCGAAGGCGGCGGAACTCATGGCGAGCACGGGCGCAACCCTTGTGCATCCCTACGCCGACGCACGGGTGATGGCCGGGCAGGGAACCCTGGTGCCTGAGCTGCTCCGGCAGGCGCCCGGGATCGACACGATCCTCTTTCCCGTCGGTGGCGGCGGTCTTGCGTCCGGTTGCTCGATCGCCGCTCACGGCATCGACCCGGCCATCGTGCTGTTCGGCGCCGAACCCGAAGGCGCCGATGACGCCGCGCGTTCCCTGGAGGCCGACGAGCGCGTCGGGCCGTTCACTGCGCATACGATCTGCGACGGCCTCCGTACGCTGATCGGTGAGCCTAACTTTCACGTACTGCGCGAACAGGGCGTCACCGTGTTGCGCGTCAGCGATGCGGAAGTCGTTTCCGCCATGCGCCTGCTCTGGTCCGAATTGCGCATCGTGGTCGAACCGTCCAGCGCGACGGTGCTCGCCGCGCTGCTGCGCTATCCGGAGCAGGTCGCCGGTCGTCGTGTGGGTGCGGTGTTGACTGGCGGGAACGTCGATCTGGACGACCTTCCCTGGTAAGCATTCGCACGACGCGCACCACCTGAAGCGGACATCCGTGGCACCTTTGCGTGGCTATTCTCGTCTCACCTTCAGGACATGTGAGACGGGACATGCGATGTGCCTGGGCCGACCAGAGCGATGCCGAACGCCTTTATCACGACACCGAATGGGGGCTGCCGATCCACGACGATCGACAGCTCTTCGAGCTGATCACGCTACGTGGCGCCGCAGCCGGGTTGTCCTGGCGCACGGTCCTCGGCAAACGCGCGTGTTACCGCCGGGTTTTTCACGGCTACGATCTGTCGCGTATCGCCAGGATGACAGACGGCGAACTGGCGATGGTTCGGCGTGACCGCGGCATCATTCGTCACCGCCTGAAGATTGCCTCGGTGCGCGGGAATGCGCGGGCGGCGCTCCGTTTGATCGAGACAGAGGGGTCGCTATCGCGCTTTCTTCGTGCCTTCGTCGACAGCGATGTCGCCATCGTGCCATCGCGTTTCACCTTTGGCGTACGGACGCGAAGCGATGCCTCCGATGCCATGAGTGCGGTCCTGCACAAACGCGGCTTCCGTTTTGCGGGGACGGCCATCTGCTACGCGCTCATGCAGGCAACCGGCATGATCGACGGTCATGAACCGGGTTGCGAATACCGCGCCGGTCGTTGATCCGCGCTATTCAGAACGGTGTTTTTCGTCGCGATCCGCGCAGGTTCTCGATCGGGAAGCTGGCGATCTCGCCACTGCCCTCCCGTCGCGACTGTCCTGCGGGCGGGCCCCAGGCATGCGCCGTCACCACTTCCCACGTTGATGGAATGACGCCCTCGTGGCGCATGGCCTCGTAGGCATCGAGCATGCGGCGGTAGTGGTGCTTTCCGGTGAGCCCGCGCTGGCGGTCCGCATCGGCGTTGTTCGCGCCGAGCCCGCGCAGCTCATCGAGCAGCGCGCGAGGGGTGGGGTAGGTCAGCGTGTAACGCTCGGCAAACAGCACCGGGTCGCGCAGGCCCGCCGTCAGCATGGCGTCGCCGACATCGTGCATGTCGAGAAAGCGTGCAACGTGGGCGTGCTGGTCGGCGGATGCCCAGGCGGCGCGAAGCTCGCTGAGGGTATCGGGGCCGAAGGTGGAGAAGGTCAGCAGCCCACCCGGCTTGAGCACGCGCGCGCACTCGGTGAACAGGCGGGCGATGTCTTCGCACCACTGGAAGCACAGATTGGAAAAGAGGATGTCGACGCTGTGGTCGGGCATGGGCAAGGTGTAGGCATCCGCTGCGACGCGCGAGAAAGGCTTCAGCCAGCTGCTGTGCTGTTTCGCCTGGCGCAGCATCGGCAGCGCGAGATCCATCGCGATGACCTGGGCCTTCGGATAGCGTTTCTTCAGCGCCGCGCTGCCGCGGCCGGTGCCCGCGCCGACATCGAGGACGATCTCGGGGACCTGCTCGTACATATCCAGACAATCGACCAGGGTCGACTGCACCTCGCGCTGGAGCGCGTCGTGCTTCTCGTAGGTGCCGGCGGCGCGACCGAAGTTGCGCCTGACCTGGGTCCGGTCGAAATGAAATTCGCTCATGCGTCTGCTTCGGTGAACTGCGTCAGGACATCGGCCACGGCGTCCGCGTGTCCGATGAAGGGGGCGTGGCCGGCGTGGGCGATTTCCTCGAAGCGGCCGCCGGCCGCCTCGGCGCACCAACGCATGGCCTCGGGATGAACAATGCGGTCGCGCCGGCCGGCTATCCAGAGGCTGCGCGTGCGCAGATCGGACAGGCGCGGCCGAAGATCGGTACTTTCGAGCAGGCGGAGCCCTTCCATCAGCACACGAGGATCCGGCTCGCCACGGGAGAAGGCTTCTTCCTTCAGGCGCCGGGCTTCGGCGCGGGGATCGGCACTGCCCATCGCTTCGAGCGCGATGAAGCGCTCCAGCGTGGCGTGGTAGTCGGTTTCCAGGTCGGCGGCTAGCTTCTCGACCATGGCCGCATCGTTGCCGTAGGGCCAGCCCTCGGTACGCACGAATCGCGGCGTGGAGCACAGGGTGACGACGGCGGTCACCTGCTCGGGCAGGTCGAGGGCCGCGGTGAGTGCGACGAGACCGCCGAGCGACCAACCCATCCACGTGGCCGGTGGGGTTGCCGCGGCGATGGCCTTCGCACACGCCACGGGCTCGAGCGGGATGTCGCAATCGCGCGAGTAGCCGTGACCGGGGAGGTCGACGACATACATCGTGTAGTGCGGAGCGAGCGCTTCGACCAGTGGCGCAAGAATGCCGCCGTGCATGGCCCAGCCGTGGATCAATACCAACGGTGTTGCGCCATCGCCGTGGCGCTCGATGTGCAATCCGCTCACGGTGCGATGTCCGCTGTGTCGCTCGGCGCCAGCGTCGGGTCGACCGCGCCGCGCTCGTCGAAGACGAAGCAGTCGCCGCGCCAGTGCGCACCGCCGGCTTCCTCGAAATATTTCAGGATGCCGCCTTCAAGCTGGAAGACGTGATCGATACCGATCTCACGCATGTGGATGGCCGCCTTCTCGCAGCGGATGCCGCCGGTGCAGAACGAGACCACGGTCTTGCCGTCGAAGCGCGCGCGGTCCGCGGCGATGGCTTCGGGGAAACCGGTGAAGCTCGACAAGCCGTATTCCACTGTGTTCTCGAACGTACCGGCCGCGACTTCGTAATCGTTACGCGTGTCGACCAACACGACCGGACGGCCGTCGTCGTCGTGCCCCTGGTCGAGCCAGCGGCGCAGGTCGAGCGGTAGCACGTGCGGCGCGCGGCCTTCCTCGGGACGGATCGAGGGCGCGCGCATCGTGATGATTTCCTTCTTCAGGCGCACGCGCATTCGCCCGAAGGGCACGTCGTCGGAGACGCTCTCCTTCGGTGTGATGTCGGCGAAGCGCGGATCCTCGTGCAGCCAGCGCACGAACGTCTCGATCGCCTCACGCGGAGCGGCCAGGAACAGGTTGATGCCCTCCGGCGCGAGCAGGATCGTCCCCTTCAACGCCAGGGCCTCGCAGCGCTCGACCAGGCGCGCGCGCAGCGCGTCCAGATCGTCGAGGCCGACGAACTTGTAGGCGGAAATGTTGAGGATCGACATGGGCATAGGGGAAGGGACGCGGCCGCCCATTATACGGCGGCGGTCCCGCCAAGGCCGGGGAGGGCGCCCAGTGCCTCCAGGAGCGCGTCGATCTGGTCGAACGAATGGGCCGCCGAGAGGGTGATCCGCAACCGGGCGGCGCCCTGCGGGACCGTGGGCGGCCGGATGGCGACCACGAGGAAGCCGGCGGCTTCCAGGGCTCGCGACGCGCCCATGGCGGCCTCGGTCGAACCGACGAGCAGCGGCTGGATGGCGGTCGACGAGTCCAGCACGTGAAGCCCGAGCTGCTTCGCACCCGCGCGGAACCGGGCGATGTGTGCCCCAAGCCTCTCCCGGCGTCCGTCGGTGTCGGCGCGCACCAGTCGCAGCGAGGCGCGTGTCGCCGCGGCGAGGACGGCCGGCATCGCCGTCGTATAGACGTAGGGCCGCGCAAACTGGACGATGGCTTCGATCAGGTCGTTGTCGCCTGCGACGAAGGCGCCTGCCGTGCCGAGCGCCTTGCCCAGCGTGCCCATCAGCACCGGCACCTGACGGGCATCGAGGCCGGCCGCCGCGACGCTGCCCGCGCCCTGGGGGCCCATTACACCAAGGCCGTGCGCGTCGTCGACATAGAAAAGGGCGTGACGGTCACGGCAGAGGGCCGCCAGATCGGCAAGCGGCGCGATGTCGCCATCCATGCTGAAGACGCCATCGGTCGCCAACAGGGCGGCATGGTCGGGCCGGGCAGCGAGCTGGCGAGCCGCCGCCTCGGCGTCGCCGTGGGGATAGCGACGGAGCTCGGCGCCAGCCAGTTGGGCGCCGTCGATAAGACTGGCGTGGTTGAGGCGGTCCTGTACGCACAAGGCCTCGCCGCGGCCGGGAAGGCCGCCGGCGCCGAGCAGGGCCTGCAGCGCGCCGAGGTTGGCCATCACCCCCGTGGAAAACAGCACGGCGCGCTGCCGGCCCGTCCAGTCCGCCAGCTCGTCCTCGAGCGCGGCGTGCTCGCCTCGATGGCCGGACACCAGATGCGCGGCGCCGGTTCCGACACCTTCGATCGCGGCCGCACGCGTCAGCGCGGCGACCAGGTCGGGGTGTCGTGCCAGACCGAGGTAATCGTTACCGCAGAAATCGATCAGCACGCGCCCGTCGACGCGGCGACGGCCATCTGCCGTCACCTCGCAGGCGCGCGCACGACGCAACAGGCCCTCCCGCTCGCGCTGTGCCCGCGCGGCTTCCACGCGGGCACGGAGGTCCGGCCGGCTCACGCCGCGTCGGCGCGTTCGACGATGTCCGCGTGGACCGTGCCCGGCTCGATCTCGACTTCCATCGGCTTGAGGCCGAGGCGCTCGAACAGGCGGCGATCGTGCTCCACATCGGGGTTGCCGGTGGTGAGAAGCTTCTCGCCGTAGAAAATCGAGTTGGCGCCGGCGGCGAAGCACAATGCCTGCAAGGCGTCATCCATCGACTCGCGTCCGGCGGAAAGGCGCACGACCGAGGCCGGCATGACGATGCGGGCCACCGCGATGCTGCGCACGAACTCGAACGGATCCAGTGCCTCCGTACCGGCCAGCGGCGTGCCGGCGACCTGGACCAGGCGGTTGATCGGCACGGACTCCGGATGCTCGGGAAGGTTGGCCAGCGTGGTCAGCAGACCGGCGCGCTGCGCGCGCGACTCACCCATGCCGACAATGCCGCCGCAGCAGGTCTTCAGGCCGGCCTGGCGCACGTGGTCGAGCGTGTCGAGGCGATCCTGGAACTCGCGCGTGTGGATGATCTCGCCGTAGTAGTCCGGCGCGGTATCCAGATTGTGGTTGTAGAAGTCGAGGCCGGCGGCCTTGAGCGTGTCGGCCTGTGGCTGGGACAGCATGCCCAGCGTGGCGCAGGTCTGCAGCCCGAGGCCCTTCACGGCGGCGACGATCTCGGCCACCTTGACCACGTCACGGTCTTTCGGCGAGCGCCACGCGGCGCCCATGCAGAAGCGGCTGGCGCCGGCGTCCTTCGCGGCCTGGGCCCTGGCGAGCACGGCTTCCACGCTCATCAGCTTCTCGGCCTTGACGCCGGTGCTGTAGCGGGCCGCCTGCGGACAGTAGGCGCAGTCCTCGGGACAACCGCCCGTCTTGATGGAAAGGAGGGTCGACACCTGGACCGCATTGGGGTCGTGGTACTCGCGGTGCACGGTCTGCGCCTGGAAAAGCAGATCGTTGAAGGGCAGGGCGAAGAGGTGCTCGACCTCCTCGCGGGACCAGTCGTGGCGGATGGCTGCGGTCATGGTGGGTTCCCGTGGCGAAGGCGCGCAGTGTCGGCGGGGGCCGGGATCACTGTCAACCTGGTCTACGCAGTGAAAGTTGACCAAGGGCCGCCTGGGCTGCCAGGAGTCAGCTCGTTGGCGATGCCCCGTCCCGGTGCGAGGCGCCTACGCTTTCTTGCCGAAGCCACCACGCTGTTTCATAATTCACCCGTGGAACGCGAAAGCCGGTGTCCCCTCATGGGGTAGCTTCCATGCCGCCAACGTTTCGACGTTGGTTTCCACAACGGGGAATAACCAAGTGGCCCGGCATTTATTCTGAAAGCCCCTCGTTGAGGGGCTTTTTCTTAGAGCCAATCGTGCTTTGTCTTTTGCGAAAGATAGAACGGCGTGAGGATCTGGAAGAAGCGACACGTGCCACGAACTCCCGCCGGTTGGTTGGTTCGGTAGTGCACGCTCCGAATGTTCAAGCGCAACTGCCGGTGTCTGACGTTGGTGTCGAGGCGGCCGCAGATGTACCAGCCGTGGACGCTACTTCGAGCCTTTGGATCACTCTTGAGGCGGTAGAACACTTGGTTGTCGTTGCCTCGAAAACACAAAGCATGGCCTAGATCTTCGATCAGTCGAGGAAGCTGAACCGAAAATTCGTATCGCTTCGGGCAGAAGATGCGTTCATCGTAAGTGCCATCCCTTTTCAGTTCGCGAAATAGAACGGCATCGTCCGGGTCGTCGGCCGTTCGCGAGCGGGTGTAACAGTGGTTGGCGTAGTACACATATAGATGGATCGAAACCTGCTCCCGATCAAGCAGGAGGTGGAATGGAATTGCCTTGGTCCTAAGATGCACGACCGGATATGACCTGCCAGTGATGGCATCGAATATTTCGTCCATGGCTCCTGGGTCGCCCTCGCGTTGCGGTCGTGTGCACTGACATTCCTATGCACGTGCGGAATCGCTAGACGAGCAGGGTGCGTGGAAGACGCAAGATATCAACGCCGATACCGCGCTGGCTTTAGGCGAATTCTGAAAAATGAAAGAGATTGGCGCGGCGGCGAGCTGGCGTCTGCGTCGCCGGGCTCTGTCGTCGCGCAGGCACCAAACTTAACGGATGGTCAACGGACTCATGCGCACCTTCGACGACTCGCTTACTATGAAGTCGTTCCCATAGGAGGGTTGCACATGAGCGACGGACAGGGCAGCAGCGGCAACGTGCTTGCCGCGATCTGCAGTTTCTTCATTCCCGGCCTTGGTCAGCTGGTGCAGGGCCGTGTGTTCAAGGCGCTGATCATGTTCGTGATGGCCGCGGTGCTCTGGGTCATCTGGCTCGGCTGGATCATCCACCTGTGGTCCATCGTCGATGCGGCGCTCTACCGCCGCCGCTACTGATCGCACGGAGCGACGCATGGATGCGTCCCGACTGACTCGATGGTTCGCGGCGGCTGGCCGGTTCGTCCTGCCACCGCGATGCCTCGTCTGTGCCGAACAGGGATTCGAGACGCGTGAACTCTGCCGCGCCTGTTATACCTCTCTGCCGCGCAATCTTTCCTGCTGTGGACGTTGCGCCGTTCCGCTGCCGTTGCCGGTCCCCGAATGCGACACGTGCCGCGCCGAATCGCGACCCTGGTCGGACCTGTGGGTGCCTTTCGAGTATGCCTGGCCGCTGGACGCCCTCGAAGCGCGCTTCAAGTTCGCCGGCAGTCTCGCTGCGGGCCGCGTGCTGTCGGATGCGTGGATGGACGAGGGGCCGCCCCCGTCCCTGCCCGAACTCCTCCTCCCTGTACCGCTGCACCTGAGCCGCCTGCGCTCTCGCGGCTACAACCAGGCGCTCGAACTCGCACGACCGCTGGGACGTCGTTATCGCATTCCCGTGGCCCATGACGTGCTCTACCGAGCGCGAAAAACCGACGCGCAGTCCGAACTCGATGCGCTCGCGCGTCTTGGTAACGTGCGCGGCGCCTTTGCCGTCCGCCGTGTGCCGACGCAGAAACATGTCGCCATCGTCGATGACGTCATGACCACGGGTGCCACGTTGGCCGAGTGTGCGAAGGCCCTCGTCGCGGCGGGTGTCGAGCGCGTCGACGTCTGGGCGTTGGCGCGCACGCCGTTGCCCGGAGGCCGTTAGTGATTGATGTAGACAGGGTTGCCGAGGACCAGCAGCTTGCCCTCCGGTGAGCGCACATCGACGCGTAGCCAGTGTGGCTTGCCATCACTCGACCAGTCGAAGGTGACCTCTCCATTCGAAGGAATGACGTTGCGACCTTCCAGGTCGACCGGCTTGCCATTGTCGGTGACGCGCAGGTATTGCCTGCCGAGGGCCGTCGTCCGTACGAGTACGTGCACTGCGGCGCCTGCGGGGAGGGTCAGCGCATCGCCCATCGCCGCCGTCGTCGCGCCGGTCGTCGCCTGGACATCCAGCGAGCGATCACGCGTGCCTTCCACATCGATGAAGACATGACCCGCGCGAATGCCGTCGAGGATACCTTCCATCGACAGGTCCGGCGCGTGGACGACCGTCGTTGGCGATCCGATACGCCCCGCGAACTGATCACGTGGCGCATCGCTGCCGTCGTGGCTGTCGCTGCCACCGATCGCAGTGATACGCAGGCCGGCATTGAGTTGGACCTCCCAGAATGGAATGCCGCTGTCCGGGCGCGTTGCGTCGCCGCCGTTGACCGCTTCGATGGCCTGGAAGCCATGCATGTCCACGGTGTCGTGCGGCGTGAAGCCGCAACCCATGCAGGTCTCGTCGTTGGGCCGCCTTGGGTGGTTGATCGAGATCAGCCCGTGCGCGTGGCCAACATCGGCAAGCAAGGCGTTCCAGTCGGGCACGCTGGCGCTGCCGACACGAAAGTCGAGCGGCCGCGACACGCCGAACAGGTTCGCATGGCCTTCGAAGGTCGTGATCTCGCGGGCCGGGATCATCAGCATGGTGTCGAAGTACGGCTGGAGCTCACGCATCTCCGACACCTGCGACATCGTGTTGTGCTCGGAGATGGCGATGAAGTCGAGGCCACGCTTCGCCGCGGAAGCGACGGTGAGGAACAACGGGCACGGGACCTTCTTCGTGCCCGATGCGTTCGGACAGCCGCCATCGCTGTGCGCCGTGTGCATATGAAGGTCGCCGCGATACCAGCGGGCCTGCGGATTCAACGCGGCGGAAAGGCCATGCTCCGGACCGAAGCCCTCATCGTCGTGCGACAACCACACCTGCGCCGTGAACGTGGCGGTCGACGCCGGGCGGATATTGGGGATACCCAGCAGAAGACGCCACTTGCCGGTTTCGATCGCACCAGGAAGAAACGAGGCGGTGGCGTCGGTCGCGGACACCGTGAAACGACGCTTGCTACCGCCACTCCAGCCACGAAAGCCATCCTGGCCGGTGAAGCCTGTCGGCCCGAGCAGGCCCAGATCGATCGTGGTCTTTTCGTCGCGACCGGTGTAGTCGACGTCGATGGTGATCCGCGTCGTCCCTTTCGGTACGTCGAACGGCACTTCGCGATACGTGTGTTGGTCCTTGCCGGTCAATGCGCCGCGAAGCACGATATCGGGCGCCCGCTCCGCCGCGACGGAGGCGGCGAAGCAGGCCAGCAGCAGGGGGATCAGCGAGCGCATCAGAAGCGGTACATCACGGCGGCGCGGAACGAACGACCCAGCAGCGGGCGCGCGATGAAGGTGTTGGAGCCGGCATCGGAGCTGGCCAGTTCGCCAGCGCGCGGGTTGCCCTCGGTGAGGCCGAGCGAGTTGAACAGGTTGTCCGCGTAGAGATAGAGCGACAGCTCCGGCGTGGCATCGTAGCGAGCGCTGGCGCCGACGACGTGGTACGACGGAAGCACGACGGAGTTCGCGGTATCGACGAAGCGTTTGCCTTCATGCTCGTACGACATCTGCAGGCGCAGCTTGCCGTCCAGGAGGTTCACGCCGGGTACCACACGGTAGCTCACCTTCGGTACGCGGATCAGCTGGTTGTCGTCGTAATCGCGCAGTACCGGTCCGTTGTTGACGTTATCGGTATACGACAGGCCCTTGTACTTCGGGTCCTGCAGCGTCGCATTGAACTGCACGTCGAACCACTTCGTCGGATACAGCGTGCCTTCGAGCTCGAGGCCGTAGGTCTTGGTGCTGGCGAAACCGGTCTGCGGTGTCGACGTGTTGCCATTACGGTCGAAGACGTTGTTGGTGAAACTGACGTTGTCGTACTTGGTGTAGAACGCCGTGGCATACAGGTCCATGAAGCGGTCGCTGTACTTCCAGCCGGTCTCCGCAAGGTCCATCGTCTGCAACAACGGCGTCGCCGTCGGGCTGGTGATGTACGTACTGAGGTTGGGCAGGCGGAAGGCCGAGGTCCAGCGTGCGAACAAGCCCTGGCGCGGCGAGAACTGCCAGTTCGCGCCGAGCGTCCAGCCGGTCTTGGAGAACGTCTGGTCGTAGTGGGTGAATACGCCATTGCCGGTAAGTACCGTCGCCGCTGCCGGTGAACCACCGAGATCCACGGTCTGCTTGCCCTCGGTATAACCCTGGACATTGACCCGCTCGTAGCGCAGGCCTCCGTCGATGCGCAGTTCCGGTGTGATGGTCCATTCATCGGAGACATAGGCCGCATTGGTATTCGACTTGCCGCTGGCATGCTCCCATTCGTAGCCGTAACGATAGACGCCATGATCGGTAAGGGATCCGACGACGTTGCCATTCCGGTCGACGCCGACCAGGTCGATCGGGCGTGCATTGTTTTCGACATCGGTCAGGACCGTGGACGAATAGCGGTCGAAGTCCTGCTGGAAGTTGGCGTGGTAGTAACCAAAGGTGACATCGTGCGTCTGTTCGCCGAACTCGAACTGGCGAAGCACGCGCGTATCGTTGATGAACTCGTTCACAGGCATGGTCACGCCGCGCAGTCCGTCGGTGAGGACGAGGCCGTTGCCGTTCTGGTTGGCGGCGTTGAATACCTGGCCCGGGTTGTCGACGTAGCGGAACTGCAGCGCCGTCGCCCCGGGAATGAGCGACAGGCGCTTGCTGTCCTGCGCGATGAACGACGACGCGCTCTGCAGGGCGTTCGGGAACACGCCGTTACGCTGCGTATCCGTGGTGTTGTAGCGCATCGATTCGGCCAGCTTCCAGTCATCGCCGAGGTCGTGGTTGAACTTGAACGAGACCTGCGTGCGCTTGACGTGCGTGCCTTCGCTGTTGTCGAAGTTGTAGAGGCTCCCGTCGCCTTCGCGCATCTGCAGGTGCTCGGTTTCCGGGCCGGCCAGGGTGCCGTAGTTGCCGTTGAAACCGGGTACCGCGCGGATGTCGCCATTGCCGTTCGTCCGCATGGGAATGCCCAGGTAAAGGGCCACCTTGTCGTCCAGATGCTTCACGTCGAAGCTGATGTCGCCGCCATCGAGCTTCTTCGACAAGGTGGCACGCAGCTGCCCACCATCGTTGGCGCGATACCCCGGATTGCGCTGGCCATCGTCGATGCGCCAGAAGCCGCCGACGCCGAGTTTCCAGCCACCGCCGATCGGCGTGCCGTACCAGAAGTCGAGACGGTTCAACGAATAGTTGCCCACGGTGTACTTGATCAGGCCTTCGGGCGTGTCGCCGGCCTGGCGCGGAATGAAGTTGATCGCACCGGCAGGTGCGTTCGAATAGAAGATCGACGAGGGGCCGCCGCGGACGACTTCGACGCGCTCGATGGTTTCGTCGAGACGGAAGGCCTGGTCGGCGTTGAGATAGCCGAGCGCCGGGTCGTGCTGCACCGGGATGCCGTCTTCGAGCAGGGTGACCGAGCCGTAGCCATCCACCGGGATGCCGCGCGCACGGATGTTGCCCGAGGCTTCGCCACCGGAGGATTCGACCCAGAACCCGGGGACCGACTTCACCGCCTCGGTGACGCTGGTCGGCGCCTGCATGCGCAGCCGGTCCTCGTCGATGGTGGTGATGGAGTAACTGGTTTCGGCCTTGGTGCGTGTCTCGACGCCCGAGCGGGCCGTGACCACGACGTTGTCGAGGTCGGTCGTCTTCTTCTGCGGGGGAGCGTCGTCGGCGTGGACGGCGGTGGCGACGAGCAAAGCAGTGGCTATCGCCGCGCGCAAGGCGTGGCAGAGTGGCTTGGTACGCATGACGGGATAAAGCTCCGGGGAAGGGGCAACGCAACCCGTAGGAACTTATGCGTCAGTCATGACGGATCGACTCACCTCGCATGACCGTGCGGTTTCAATCGTGATAAATCGCCATGGAAACGCTCGGGACGTGACGACGATCACAGAGGACGGTCACAGGGCGAGCGCGATCACGATGCCCAGCCACAGGGCCAGGCCCACCCAGTTGTTGTGACGGAAGGCGCGCAGGCAGGCATCGCGCGCCCGGTCACGCATCAGCCATTGCTGGTAGGCGAACAGGCCAGCCGTGGCGGCCAGACCAAGCCAGTAAGGCCAGCCAAGCGCCGAGCGTGTGCCGACGAGCAACATGGTGACGAGGAAGGTACCCATCAGGATACCGATGATGACCAGGTCGGCGTCGGCGAAAAGGATCGCGGTGGACTTCGCGCCCGCCTTGATGTCTTCCTCGCGATCGACCATGGCGTATTCGGTGTCGTAGATCACCGACCACAGGATGTTGCCGATGAAAAGCAGCCAGGCTACCGGCGGCACGCTATCGGTTACCGCTGCGAAAGCCATCGGGATGGACCAGCCGAACGCGGCCCCGAGGACGACCTGCGGCAGGTTGGTGTACCGCTTGCAGAACGGATAGATCGCCGCCAGCGCCGCGCCGCCGAAGGACAGCAGGATCGTCAGCCGGTTGGTGAGCAGGACCAGCAGGAAGGAGAACACCAGCAGGCCGGCGAACACGTAGAGCGCCTCCCGTGGCGTCACCCGCCCGCTGGCGATCGGCCGTCCGGCCGTGCGTGCCACCTGGGGATCGAGCTTGCGGTCGGCGTAGTCGTTGATCGCGCAACCGGCCGAGCGCATGGCGAACACGCCGAGGGTGAAGATGATCAACGGGCCGATCGGCGGGAAATCCTTGGCCGCCAGCCAGAGCGCCCACCAGGTCGGCCACAGCAGCAGCAGGGCGCCGATCGGGCGATCCATGCGGGTGAGCACCAGGTAGGCGTGGATCTTCTCGCGACGCTCGGGCGGCAGGCCCTTCAAGAGGAAGGCGAGGACGCGCTCGGCCGTGGTCGACGCATCGGCCGGCCGGGCAACGGGCTTCGGCGGGGCGACCTTGCGCGCGGATGGCGCCGTCGTGCGTCGCGGCTGGGGCTTCTTGGGAGGGGGGCTCATGCGGGGAAGTCTAGCCAAAAAAAGGGCGCCTTTCGGCGCCCGGGGAAGAACATCAACGCTTGAGCGGCTCGATGGGATCATCGTCCTCAGGCGGCTCGGGGTCCGCATCGTACTCGGGCTTGTAGCTGCCCGGCTTGCGGATCTCGCTATCCGGGCGGTTCTTGCCCGGCTCGGCGAAGGGCGGTTGCGGGTTGCTCGGGTTGTAAGGCATCGACGGATCTCCACTCGACTACGGGGAAGACACCCAACGTAGGATCGAGGCGGTGAAGTGTCTGAGACGATACCGTTACCCTTTAGTCGACGAGGGTATCGAGGTTCTCCAGCGTCGCCCGCACGCCCTTCTGCTCCAAAGACGCGACGTAGATGTCGTACTGCTTGCGGAAGCGTTCGTCCTTCGCAGGCAGCGGGCCGACGAGCTCCACGCTCTCGATCAGGGTGTTCTTGCTGCCGCTGTCGATCAACGGCTGGACCAGTCGCATGGCGTTGGGCTCGCGCAGCGGGTAGGTCTTTCCGTTGTCGTCCTTGCCCACGCGGACATAGCGGTCGAAGGCGGCGAGAAGGAAGGCGAGGCGCCGCGCATCCTGACCGTTCTCGAGGCAGGCCGTGAGGGTCGGGCCGAGAAATCCCGGGATCTTGGAGCCACCGTCCAGGCACAGGCGGTCCAGCTGATCGGCGATGGACGCATTGCTGAAGCGGTCGAGCAGTTTCTTCTTATACGGGTCCAGGTCCATGCCGGGCAGGGACGTCAGCCAGACGCCCGCATCCTCGTTGAGGAAGTCGGTCAGGTAGGCGTTGAACAGCGGATCCCTCACCGCTACATCGACCTGGCGATGGCCCGACAGGAAGGCCGGGTACGAGAGCATCTGGTGCGAGCCATTGAGCAGCCGGATCTTGGCATCTTCATAGGGCGACACATCGTCGACGATCTGCACGCCATGCCGCTCCCAGGCCGGGCGGCCGTGGCGGAACCTGTCTTCGAGAACCCATTGGACGAAGTCTTCGCAAACCACGGGGGCCTTGTCGTCGAGACCGGTGGCCGCATTGAGCTCGTCACGCACGGTGGGCGTCGTCGCCGGCGTGATGCGATCGACCATGCCGTTCGGAAAATCCACTTCCCTGTCGATCCACGCCGCCAGCTCGGCTGACCGCGCCGATGCGAAGGCCAGCACCGCCTTCTTCGCCTGGGAGCCGTTGTGCCGGAGGTTGTCGCAGGACATCACGGTGAATGGCGCCACGCCCGCCTTGCGACGCGCATCCAGCGCGCCGACGATGAAGCCGAAGACACCCTTCGGCGCGTCCGCATGCGCCAGGTCGTGCACCACTGTCTCGTCGTCGAGACGGAAGGTGCCGTGTTCGTCGATCAGATAGCCCCCTTCGGTGATGGTCAGCGAGACGATGCGGATGGCAGGATCGGCAAGGCGTTCGAGGACGGCTTCACCCTCGTCGGGTGCATACAGGTACTCCACCATCGCGCCGACGATGTGGGTCTGTCGTTCCCCGCGCGGATCGAACTCGCTGACCGAGTACAGGCCGTCCTGGGCTTTCAAAGCGTTCGCCAGAGGGCGATCGTGCTCGAGCAGGTTGATGCCGAGGATGCCCCAGTCGCGCATGTCGGCATCGGCAAGGACGTGGTTCGTGTACATGGCCAGGTGCGCGCGATGAAAGGCACCGACACCGATGTGCGCGATGCCGGCGGTGACCGTCGTGCGATCGAAGGGGGGTGCATCGACGCCGCGGGGAAGGCGGTCGAGTGTGTCGTTAGCGAGGGGGACGGGCATGAGACGGCCTCAGGGATGATGGATGGCAGTGCCGGAGGCATCGAACACATGGGCATGCGTCAGGTCGAGGCGAATGCAGATATCGCGGCCGGCGCGGCGCTCGAAATCGCCGTCGGCGCGTACCGTGATCGAGCCCACCTGCGGAACGTCCACATAGGCATACGTTTCACTGCCAAGGCGCTCGACGACGGCGAGCTTGCCGTTGACCGTTTCTCCCGTGCCGTCGCCGTCGCATACACGCAGGTGTTCAGGGCGGATACCGATGGTGACCTTGCCGCTCAAGGAAGATGCGCCCGGTATGCTCACGCTGTTGCCGTTACCCAGGCGGACACCTCCACCGTCGACCGTGCCTTCGAAGAAGTTCATCTGCGGCATGCCAAGGAAGCCGGCGACGAACTTGTTGACGGGCCGGTGGTAGAGCTCCATCGGCTTGCCGATCTGGGCGATGCGGCCTTCATTGAAGATGGCGATCCGATCGGCCAGGGTCATCGCTTCGACCTGATCATGCGTGACGTAGATCATCGTCGCGTTGAGTTCCTGGTGAAGGCGCGCGATCTCCAGGCGGGTTGCCGCACGTAGTGCGGCATCCAGGTTGGAAAGGGGCTCGTCGAACAGGAACACGCGTGGCTCGCGCGTGATGGCGCGACCGATCGCCACGCGCTGCCGTTGGCCACCCGACAACGCGGAGGGTTTGCGATCGAGGTAGGGCTCCAGCGCCAGGATTTTCGTCGCGCGGCCGACCTTCTCGTCGATCGTGCGTTGGTCCAACTTCGCCAGACGCAGCGCGAACGACATGTTCTCGCGCACGGTCATGTGCGGATACAGCGCGTAACTCTGGAACACCATGGCCAGGTCGCGCTTATCCACGGCGCGGTCGGTGATGTCGTCCTTGTCGAGGAGGATCTGCCCCTCGTCGGCCTCTTCGAGGCCAGCGATCAATCGCAGGGTGGTGGACTTACCGCAGCCGGAGGGGCCGAGGAACACACAGAACTCGCGATCCTCCACCACCAGGTCGATACCCTTGATGACGTCGACACCCTCGAACGACTTGCGCAGCGAACGGATTTCCAGACGGGACATGAGTGACTCCTATTTGACTGCGCCGAAGGTGAGGCCACGAACGAGCTGGCGCTGCGACAGCCAGCCGAGCACCAGGATCGGTGCGCAGGCAAGCGTCGAAACGGCGGACAATTTCGCCCAGAACAATCCCTCGGGGCTGGAGAACGAGGCCACCAGCGCGGTCAAGGGTGCGGCACTGGCGGTCGTGAGGTTGAGCGACCAGAAGGCTTCGTTCCACGACAGGATCAGGCAGAGCAGCGCGGTGGAGGCGAGCCCGCCGCGGCTGACCGGGATCAGCACACGGAACATCGTCTGGCCCGTGCTGGCGCCGTCCATGCGCGCCGCTTCGAGGATGTCGTAGGGAATGTCGCGGAAATAGGTGTAGATCATCCAGACCATGATCGGCAGGTTGATCAGGGCGAAGATGATGATCAGCGCGGTCTTCGAATCGAGCATGTTGAGGTCGCGGCAGATCAGGTAGATCGGCACCAGCACGCCCACGCTCGGCAGCATCTTGGTCGAGAGCATCCACAGCAGGATGTTCTTGGTCTTCAGCGTGGGGTGATAGGCAAAGGCATAGGCGGCCGGCACGGCGACGATCATGCCGAGGATGGTCGCGCCGCCTGCGGTAACGATGGAGTTCCACGCGTAATGCAGGTAATTGGCGCGGGCGAGGATCTGCTCGTAGTTCTCCAGCGTGGGCGTGAAGAAGAAATGTGGGGGCATGCTGAAGGCATCGAGTTCCGACTTGAAGCTGGTCAGCAGCATCCAGAGGATCGGGAAGAAAATGACGATGGCGACGACCCAGGAGGCGACGATGCGGATCGTGCGTGCGACGTGATTGCGTTTGCGGTTGGCCATGTCGTATCTCCTCACGTCTTCTCGGTCAGCGACTTGCCGATCAGGCGGATGAGGAACACCGCCATGATGTTGGCAAGCACCACGGCCACCAGGCCACCCGCCGATGCGGCACCGACGTCGAACTCGAGCAAGGCCTGCGTATAGACCAGATAGGGCACGTTGGTCGTCGCATCGCCCGGGCCGCCGTTCGTCGTGACGAAGATCTCGGCGAAGATGTTGAGCAGGAAGATCGCTTCGACCATCACAACCACGGCAATCGGTCGCGCGAGGTGCGGCAGGGTCAGGTAGCGGAAGATCGCGAAGCCGCGCGCACCGTCCATGCGGGCTGCCTCCATCTGCTCACGATCCAGCGATTGCAACGCGGTGACGAAGATGAGGATGGCAAACGGCAGCCATTCCCACGACACCACGGTGATGATCGAGAACAGCGGCCAGTCGGCGAACCAGTTCACCGGCGTGGCACCGAACAGTTTCCACACCCAGGCCAGGAAGCCGGAAACGGGATTCATCAACAGGTTCTTCCATACCAGCGCCGCGACGGTCGGCATGATGAAGAACGGGGATATCAGCAGCATTCGCACGATGCCCTGGCCCGGGAAAGTCTCGTCGACCAGCACGCTGACCAGCACGCCACCGACGACGGTGACCACGAGCACGCTGCCCACCAGGATGATGGTGTTGAGTACCGAGGTCCAGAAGCTCGGGTAGGTGAAGAAGTAGGCGAAATTCTCCAGTCCGACGAAGGCGGTCTTACCCGGATAGAGCAGGTTGTAGTACTGCGTGGAGAAGTACAGCGTCATCGCCAGCGGTACGATCATCCATACCAGCAGCATGATGATCGCGGGCTGGGCGAGCAGCCGCTCCGGGCGTTTGCGGATACGCGCGCTCATTTCGGCGGCTCCTTCGAGATGACCGGCTTCTGGTCGTAATAGCCCGCCCGTTTCATGGTGCGGCTCACGGCGGCATCGGCGGTATGCAGCAGTTTGTCCACGTTGCCGCGCCCCGCCAGCGCTCCGGCGATTTCACGACCGACCAGGGTGGCGACGGCCTGGAACTCGGGGATCGAGACGATCTGGATGCCCTTGTACGGCACGGGCTTCAACGTGGGATGCGACGGATCGACCGCCTTGAGCGAGTCGTAGGTGACCTTGGCAAACGGCGCCGCACTCATGTACGCCGCATTCGCGTAGGTTGATTCGCGCGTGCCGGGTGGCGTGGCCTGCGCGCCGTACTTGTCTGCAACCATCTTCAGGTAAGGCTTGGACGTGGCCCAGAGAATGAAATCGCGCGCGGCGTCCGGCTGCTTCGTGCTGTCAGGAATGGCCAGCGACCAGACCCACAGCCACGAGGAGCCGCGGTCGGTCACTTCGTGCGGTGAGCGGGCGAAGCCCACGTTGCCAACCACCTTGCTTTCCTTCGGATCGGTGACGGTGCCACCGCCGACGCTCGCGTCGACCCACATGGCGCATTTGCCGGAGGCGAACAGGGCGAGGTTCTCGTTGAAGCCATTATCCGAGGGGCCGGGCGGGCCGTAGTGGCCGAGCAGATCCACATAGAAATTGACGGCCTTGTGCCACTCGGGCGTATCGATCTGCGGGTGCCACTGCTCGTCGAACCAGCGGCCGCCATAACTGTTCACGACGGTGCCGAGCAAGGCCATGTTCTCGCCCCAGCCGGCCTTGCCGCGAAGGCAGATGCCGTAAACGCCGTGATCGGGATCGTGGAGTTTCTGCGCGAAGCCGCGGATCTGGTCCCAGGTGGGCTCGGCAGGCATGGTGAGGTTCGCCCTGGCGAACAGGTCCGTGCGGAAGTAGGTGATGCTGGCTTCGGCGTAGAACGGTACGGCGTAAAGGTGGTTATCCACCGTGAGCTGCTCGCGCACGTTCTTGAAGATGTCGTTGACGTCGTAGTCGGCAGGCAGGTTGTCCAGCGGCTTGAGCCACTTCTGCGCGCCCCACAGCGGTGCCTCGTAAGCGCCGATGGTGATGACGTCGAACTGACCGCCGTGGGTGGCGATATCCGTGGTCAGGCGTTGGCGCAGGGTGTTCTCCTCCAGCACCACCCAATTCAGGTGCACGCCGGGATGCGTCTTCTCGTACTCGGACGAAAGGGCCTGCATGCGCACCATGTCCGCGTTGTTCACCGTGCCGATGGTGAGCGTGGTGTCGGCATGGGCGACACCGGTCGCTCCCAGCCACAACGCTAACAGGGCGGAGACGACACCTCGTCCAGGGCTGTTCCGGTCATCGCTCATCTTGCCTCCCTTTGCGGCGAACCGAATGGATGTCCGTTTATAGGTTCAAGGGCACGATGACCACCAATACGTGTCTCGTCGTTTTCCGGTGAAGATGCGTACTATTTTGCAGAATAAGGCTGCGCGACCCTTCTGAAATGCCCGTCGTGACGCCGCTAATGCTGCTTTGCAGCAACGTCATGACGAGGCAATAAAGTACGTATGGATGCCGCGGTGCGCGCGGTCGCGGTCGCGCCGGGTGACGCGTCGCGACATTACAGATCGGCGGCGGGTTGCCTGTGACGCATTCTGTATTCGCGCGGCGTCATGCCCGCGAGGGCAAGGAAGCGCCGGTTGAAGTTCGACAGGTTGCTGAAGCCGACCTCGTAACAGATGTCCGTGATGGAGCCCGCGGATGCGACGAGCTTCTCGCACGCGCGTTGCACGCGTGTCTGGTTCACGTAGTCGATGAAGCGATAACCGGTGTGCTGGTGGAAGAAGCGCGAGAATGCGGTTTCGGACATGCCCAGGCGATCGGCCACCGTTTTCAGCGACACATCGCCAGCATGGTGACGGTCGATGAAGGTCACCGCACGATGCAGCTTCAGCGACTGGCTGGGGTCGGCCGATGCCTGGAAGGGGCGGCTGCTGAGCGGGCGTCGTGTGCTGTCTTCGGACAGGGCTTCGATCATCTCGAAGAAGCTCGCCACGCGACGCAGGCCCGGATGCTCCGCCACGCGACGGAAATACGGTTCCAGCTGACGTCCGAGCTCGGGCGCGAACTCGATGCCGTAGCGCGCTTCTTCCAGCAGCAGCGATTTGACGTGCCGGGCGAGCGGGAAGAACTCGATGCACCGGCGCACGAAGGCTTCCGAAAACAGGATCACGCGATCACGGAGCGCGGTGGGCTCGCAACTCGAGTCGGTCACCCAGTTATGCGGTACGTTGGGCCCGGTCAGCATCAGCGTATAGGGCGCGAAGCGGCCTTCGTAATCGCCCACATAGGCGGTACCCTCGGTCGCGACGATGAGATGCAGCTCGTAGGCGGGATGGTAGTGCCAGCGGATCAACCGGCTGCGCGAGCCATGGTCGAGATAGTGGATCGTGGGTTCGTCGGTCAGGCCCAGGACGTCCTGCTCACGACCGAGCGCCGAAGTATCGGCCATGGGCGGCGGCAGCGAGAGGGCGGCACGACGGTTCATGCGCCTGAGCGTACTCTTTCCGGTTACCAATCACCAAGGAGCAACACATGAAGGTCCTCATCGTGGGTGCCAACGGCATCCTGGGCAAGGCGGTCGCGGCGGAACTGGGCGCGCGGCACGAGATCGTCGGCGCGAGCCGCTCGCATGGCGAGGTGCGCGTGGACCTGCGCGACACGGCCAGCGTCGAGACGATGTTCCGCGATGTCGGCCCCGTGGATGCGGTGATCTCCGCCGCCGGCAAGGTGCCCTTCGCACCGCTGGGCGAGTTGACCGAGGCACAGTATCTCGAGGGATTGCAGGACAAACTGCTCGGCCAGATCCGACTGGTCCGCGGCGGTACGCCTCATGTACGTGACGGTGGTTCGTTCACGCTCATCACCGGTATCCTCACCGAACAACCGATCCTGTCCGGAGCCGTCGCCAGCACGGTCAACGGGGCGGTCGAAGCCTTCGTACGCGCTGCCGCGATCGAGCTTCCGCGCGGCATCCGCATCAACGTCGTCAGCCCGAATGTACTGACCGAGGCGATGGATGCGTATGCGCCCTATTTTCGCGGCTTCGAACCGGTGAGTGCCGCGCGCGCCGCGATGGCGTTCTCGCGATCCGTCGAAGGTCGGCAGACGGGGCAGGTCTACAAGGTCTGGTAAGCCGC
>Ga0163161_10000736_pt1 | contig 25779 bp, 29 predicted proteins | sample S45metaG_FD_129847 | JGI IMG/M metagenome (GOLD analysis project Ga0163161, IMG submission 129847) | Switchgrass rhizosphere microbial communities from Kellogg Biological Station, Michigan, USA - S4-5 metaG | ecosystem: Host-associated > Plants > Roots > Rhizosphere > Soil | place: USA... | reverse complement strand
ATATAGCATATAGCATATAGCATATAGCATATAGCATATAGCATATAGCATATAGCATATAGCATATAGCATATAGCATATAGCATATAGCATATAGCATATAGCATATAGCATGATGAACGGATAGGGAAAATTTATCAGAACAGTGCGGCTGAACCGTGCTATCGATGCCCTTTACCCATACACTCTTTAATAACGGCTGTCACCTGCATTGACCCTGCCCCAAAATCAGTGCAGTGCTAAATCAGAGATCTTCGTCTTTCTGGAGACTTCGGATAAATTCAGCCGGAGTCATGTCATTTAATGATGAATGCGTTCTCTCATGATTGTATTCTCTACGCCAGTTGTCGAGTTTACCCTGTGCATCTCCCAGTGAAAAAAACCAGTGAATGTTCAGGCATTCGTCCCGCAGACTGCCGTTAACTGACTCAATAAATGGGTTATCTGCTGGTTTTCCGGGACGAGAGAAGTCCATCGTAACACCGTGCTCATACGCCCATTTATCCAGACTTTTCGAAATAAACTCGTTGCCGTTATCCGTCTGAATACGCGCCGGCAGGCGGTTATCCAGCACCCGAAGTGCTTCCATTACTCTGACCACATCCTTGCCTTTCAGCGATTTTCCGGCATGGATCGCCAGACATTCCCGACTAAAATTATCCACTACAGTCAGCGCCCGGAAACGCCGCCCGTTAAACAGATTATCCGACACAAAATCCATACTCCAGCACTGATCGACATGCGTCTGGGTTTTCTTGTGGTTAACAAGCCAACCCTCCTGGCGTAACTGGATATGAGTATGTGGACAACCGTAGCGTATCCGGGTTTCTGCTATCTCCCTGATGCGCAGGGTTATTGCCCGATCGTCACGCCGACTCTGCCAGTGATAAAACAGTTCTGCTCTGCATCAGCAGCCCGCATCCCCGCCGGACACTGATACGGTAAACTTCCAGCAGGAAATGTACCACCTGGCGCTTCTGAGCCGGCCTCAGAACTTTTGCTTCAGTACTTCCTGCAGCATCTCCTTATCCAAACTCAGATCAGCGACCAACTTCTTCAGCCGCTGATTTTCATCCTCCAACTGCCGCAGACGACGCAGTTCCGTCACGCCCAGACCGGCAAATTTCTTCTTCCAGTTATAAAGAGTGACCTCAGAAATCCCCATCTTTTGCAGATTCCCCCAACGCGGGTGCCGGTTTCGGCTTGTTTCAGCGCAAAAGCGATCTGTTCTTCGGTATAGCGGGTCTTTTTCATGGCAGATATGCCTCCCGTTAAAGTGGAAAAAAGACCGGATACTCCAGTTTAGCTTGGCACTGCTTTCCAGGGGGAGAGCAATGACCACTGGTCGTTCAGCTTCCTTATCTCGGTGAGATTCGTTAAGTATCTACACCTGTAAATTTAACACCTGTTTTTTTAAACATGCCACAAAACCCCACCACAACGCCCCATAAGCGATCAATGTTGTTAAGCAAGCCACACATCAAAAATACCGATAAAACCCCAGATAATCGCTCTGGTGAACACTGAGCGCATAAAGTGTACTTGTTTGAAAGAATTTAGATGTGTGTTTCAGAGGGACATGGTAATATTGAGGTTCTGGTGATCATGGATTCCAGAAACGAAAAAGCAGCTATCAGGCATATATGGTTTCTCAGGACCGCCCGATAGCTGCTCATGCTCCAGTGCAGAGACTGAAGCGGCCCAACCAAATTTCGCAAATCTGGTCAAGCCGTGGCGGAAGATTACGGCTAATTGTCGTAGATTTCCAGAAGATTTTGCATTCTTGCAAATCTTATTTACAGCTCTGCATTGGGTTTATCAGCTCTAGATTTGAGTAAACCACTATGACAGAAAAAGATTTTAATCAACGCAAAGTCACCGACGACTACGCACCTGAGATGGCTCGTATCAAATTAGTATCCTTCTTCGAAGGATATCCATCGTTATTGGAAACCGTCCAGACACTCAATCGTACACAGGCATGTGTGCTTGCTGCTCTTTTAGATGACAAGTCGATCACTACGTCGGGCTATACAATCCCTGCTGATTATGGTGTGAAGCGTGCCTCTGCAGTGATCCATGCTTTAGAAAAGATACACTCATTCCCCATTTCCAGCCGACGTGTTGAAACTGAATCGGATGTGGGAAACCGAACAAAACAATCATTGTTCTTCATCACCCATGAAGATCAGGAACGGTTGAAAGCTGAGCCGGAATCCGTTCTCAAAGAACGTCATGAAAGTGCCTGTCGTAAGAAGGAAAGCCAGGCGCAAAAAGAGCTTGGCCGTCTGGTCAAAGAGTATGGGGAAGAGGGTGTTTTTGAGCTTCTCAAGAGAGCCGCTAATGACGAAGCTGGAGCGGATTCGAACGCAAGCTAAATAATAATGGGCGGGCCTTCTTTAGCCCCGCCCATTACCTATTCTCTATCCGATCTGAATTGGAATCCATGAGTCTTCAGTTCACAGGCGAATGAAGTCCGGCCCGATAATGGCAATGATTCGACGCTTATGTGTCAGTTTGACTATTTTTTGCTGTTGCAATCCCCACAGCAGTTTTCTGATTTCCTGACTGCGGCGTATATTCAGGGTATTCGATAATTGCTCATGTTTGAGAGCATGAAAAACCGTGGGGCAGTGTGAGCTATGCAGCCATCGCTGATATCTTCCCGTCACTTTGTTCGTCCATCGAGAACCCCGGATACCAGCAGGCGAATTTATCCTGCAGCTACCGAATTAATCGGCAGGGTTGATACCGTGGTACGACAGTTAGGGGGGGGGGTTTTTAGCTCGTAGTGACAGCACAGTAGCCCCTTAACCACACATAAAGAGGTAATCAGTGATGAACAAAAAAGATGAGATCCGCAGACTCTGGTATGCCAGGGAACCACAGCAACAAACCCCGCAAGAGGCGGAAAAGCTGGCTGACGAAGCCTGGTTAGCGGGCCTGCGTCTTGCCCGCCATCCACTCACACATTACCAGTATGTGATGGATTTGGTGCGTCCCACCTTCAGGGGATAGCGATAGACAAAAGGCTACACAAAGGGAGTCTCAGAAACAGGGTTGTCAGTGACCTGCAGGTTAGTGATGGTATTTAGGGGGCTGATTGGGAAAATGCCCCCTAAATAAAGTACAAACCTTTTCCGTTTCCTAAATTGCCACCTTTTATGGTTACCTCCACCGTTACGCCAACCTAGCGACTGGAATATCGTGCAGACGTGTTGTGTAGCAGGGGGAAAGCAGTTCGCGACGCATTGCCCAGGCTTTATTGATCCCCTGGCCGGCAAACCAAATTTTTCCCAACCCGGAGTGGTTTATGCCATCGACGGCTTTCATCAATTGTTCGCTACCGGCGCGCGGTGGATGTTCGTCGAAGAGATCGCTCTGGCCAAGTTTGTCACAGAAATCGTTCAGCATGACCCTGCCTTCTGATACCGATACCTGTCGTGCCAGATTACTTCGAGGGCTTTCACGGCCGCTGACACGACATCACGTGTATCCTGCGTGGCCAGCATGAGCCGTATGCTGTTGCTGTTCGCGTAATAGGGATCGTGAGGGGCAAACGGGCAGGTTCGCAAAAATACTGAAATGTGTCGGCAATACTGTCGCTCCCGGCGGAGTTTCTCGGCGGCACGCTCTACGTATTAGCACACCGCCTAGTGCATGTCTTGCAACTGCGTGACGCACTGACCAAACGACCGGCTGACGATGATTTGCTGCTTCGCCGGCAGCGCCTCGATCGAGATGCACGGAACGCCGTTCAGTTCGCGCACTGTGCGCTCGAGTACGACACCAAACATCCAGCCTATCAAAGCCTGATTGCTGTCGGCGAGCTACAGTGCGGTCGTGATCCCCATCGTGGCCAGCTTTTTCGTCAACTGGCGCCCACATCCCCAAACTTCGTTGACCGGCAGCAGCGCCAATCAGCTCAAATTCGTTTATTACAAACCGTCAAACAGGGTCGCCGCCAACGCCGCCACAGCGCTTTCCTCGTGTAGCGGAGGCGATGACAGCATGGGCTTCCTCGGAGCGTTTATGGGCTTTGGCTCTGAAAAGGTGTGTCTTAATAAAATTTACTGTTTCAGGAGGAATTTCTATAGTGATTCTTTGCTCGGTCGACGCAGTAAGTACCCCTTCTAAGTCCCCGCTTTGTTCTAATGTTTTAACTAAATCAGAAACTTCTTTTAGGCTCCAAGAAACATTTTCATCGCCTTTATAGAGAAATGGTAGCTCCATAAAACCCCCTTTAGAAACCAGACGAAAAATAGTTAAAGTGCATAACCTTTATAAAAACCGGCTTGTTAAGAGTAGTAGGTGAGATAGTTTCTTGCCAGTAATCCATGCCCGGACTATGTTCCATCAGTAGTGCCTTATAGAAAGCAGTTTTTTCACACCTAAGTGGTTAAAAAACAGCCTTTACGTACAATATTTTCCGTTTCCCAAACGGAGCCCTAAAACGGCCACACATAGGCAGGTGATCATTTTGTGCCGACATGGCCAAAGTATAGCTTCAGCGGCGTGGGAGGATTTAGAGCCAGCAGTTAATTTTATAACTCATTGAAAATGTTAAAAAAATACATAAAATCCTGATTATGTTAAATTTATCAATGACTTATATTGGTGCAAGGTTCACCGTTTCAAATTAACACCACGCACCTGGCTGATGTAGGGTTGCGTTATGTGGCGCCAGTAACGTGCGATTATGTAGAAGTCCATCTGGCTTTTATCCCGTGTGAATCAAAAACGCGTACTATTCGTTCAGCTTGTTCATGGCTCACACATGGGAAATCAGAATTCCTGTTCATCATCATCTGCTGAATAATCACGCCGTGACTCGGTATTACTTCCCAGTTCTACCTGATAATCATCTACTGAAAACTTGATACCTTTTAGGTGTTTAATCATGATACTTTCCACATCCAGTGCCAACACTAATTTTGATTCGTTGGACGCCATATGTCTTGAGCGAAAGGTGTTGTTTTTTGTTGATTTTATTATCCTCCTGATTTTTGGGTTAAATCCATAATAAGGAACGCCATTATCATCTTCATCTTCACATTCATACAAGTTAACAGCATATTGCGGTTTTTTATCCTCTAAGTCTGAGTTTTTTACTTTTGCGGATTTATTGAATAACACAATGTTGGTTGTATCAATATCTTCATCATCATTATTTACCTGTGTCGATTTAAACGTTATGCCATCGAGGTCAAACCCTTCGTACAATCCAAGGTATTCAGCAACTGCTTGCGTCATGAGGTATTCATGGCCATTAGCGCTATTCAACACTGGGATCGTGAGTTTATGCGCTAACGTTTTTAAAAATATAATTTTTTCCCTGACCTGCAGATGTTCCGGGTCGAATTTACTTACTCCAGCAGGGAGGATAAAATTCATTGAGGAGAGATCAAGTATTCTTAAATCACGCAAGGGGCGAAATTGGGCAACGATGACCCAGCTGCCAACCACCGGTCGGATCTCTGCCATGGCCGTCTCAGGTGACAGAGCGCCATAAAAAACAGGGACTCCAAGGGCATTCATGCGTCCGGATTTTGCGCTATCGGGTGGCGGCGGCCCCAGGTAGCGTTCCGGTTGAGACAGTGCCTTTTCAACTTCACTGATTTCTGTAAAGGACCGCGCACGATAGAATACGTTGACTGACGTATAGGATTTTATTGCCGATCCGCTTTCATCCGTGCGCATGGTGTGAATGTCTTTAAACAATTCATCCAGAAAGGATTTCGCTTCCTTATTAAAGAAACGAGACTCGTGCTTTAACGACCGTGTGATCTCTTCCCATTTGGTATCATAATGACCGCGTATAGTCTTGATGGGGACAAATGTGGTGTCGTCTTCATACTTTGCTTCATTATCATAATAATAGCTGTCGATTAACGGGTTACTCTGCATGGATTCATAAATATCGGCAGCGATATCAATATTGATACCCAGTTCTTCTTCTATTATAAATGGTGCCTCTTCCCCCCTGGCATTGCCTGCATAATCATGCCCCCCCCGCTCATAATAAGTATCAAACATGGTATCAATCCATTCGCCGAGTTGTTCGACACTGATATTTTTCACCTTTTTTTGGCAATAGCTGCAATTTTTTTCACGGTTTCCTTCATTTTTGATTCTGGCCTTGACATGTTTATCCGGCACGCATTGATAACATATTAATTTGTCTTCTAGCATAATCCCGCCCACCTATATTCATTCTTCATTCGTGCCGGTTGTTGTTACAGAGCCCCGACTTCTCCAGGAGGCGGTCAGCAGTGTTTCGGAGCCAGTCATACAGCTCTTCACCATTTTCCACCGTATTGTCGATATTGATATCCCGCCGCGTTACGGTGCCCCCGAACCGTTGTATTTCACGTTGCATAGAGGCCAGCGTGCCGTACTTGTCTTCAATGATCACTCGGCGGCTATACTCCGCAAACTGGTTCAGGGTCAGGTCAATGTACTTATCACCCAGCGCCACAATGACATGCGACTTAACAGTGGATTCTTTGTCAACCCGATAACTATGGGTCGCCTCCATATGGATAATTACGGGCTGCAGCGTCGGTTCCGAGTCCCGTAAATACTGCGCCAGGAAGTTGCTGGCCAGATCGCAGCAGCCGTGAGGGAATTCGTTCAGTTCCTGCCAGCGACCCATCGCAAAACATTCGTGTGACCGGGTGTCAGCGGCAAGCGCCAGAGCGTTGCGGAAGGCGTGGATACGCCGTTTGATCTCATCTGTCATTTGTTCACCATCCCTTTTATTCACTTGTATTTTCACCGGCAGACCCGCGTCATACATCGCCTGATACCACCCGGCGACCTGCAGGGCGTCCCCCTCCAGTCGTACGACCGTGCCACCCACGCGCCACAGCTGCAGGCAGGTGGTGCCGTCGAGCCGTACCATAATAACCCCGCTGCAGGCAGTATAGCCGGTGCCGGCGATCACCAGTTCCTGGTCGGCCAGGTTGTCAGCCGGGCGTACCGGCAGCACGCGTCCGTCAGCTCAACTGCCAGCTGAAGCGAACGCTTGTTACACAGGTGCGCAACCAGCCTGCCAGAAGACGAAGCTGGTTATAATCTTCATTACACTGATTCTCCAGGACACCTGCTGTCAGGGCGAGTTTGGTCCAGAGCAGACAGGCACCACTGCGGAGTCCTCTTTCATAGGAGTCCAGTGGCCGGTTTCCCTGATTGATATGCAGCATGCGTAAAAATTCTTTCGTGTCGTCCAGCAGTTCGGCGTAGGTGACATCCAGTTTCGTATCGGTGTTTTTCACGTTCAGTGCTGTCGTTTATAAAGGTATTAAAAATATTAAATCACATCATGAATGATTTAATATTCACTAAGCAATAATCATATCAGATATGATTAATGGAATTATGAACAAAATCACAGTTGATATGATTTTTTTCATAAATAGATATAATCATACTTTTTTATTGATTTCCCGCATCGCAGATCCGGTTTCTGGCAGAGTCGGATGTATAAAGGCCCGGTTCAACGGGCCTTGGATTCCGTGCTGAAGGTTGCGTATTTAGTTGCGGGCAGTCATTCTTTTATTTATCAGCTCAAACAGTTTTTCGAACCGATCCAGTTCTTCCGTAGACAGCAGCTGATTATTGCCGTCTTTCAGATGGTTCATAAATACGCGGGCAGGTTTGGTTTTAACGAAATTTTTCCTGTCTGCCGAGAAGGCACTTTCAATCTGTTTGACAATACGTGGGATTTTCTCATTCAGCTTCAGAGTTGCTGGTTCCAGGCCGTAGCTTTCGCCAACCAGTTGGAGGAACGTGTCGCGATTAAAGAGATCTTCAATATCGCACTCGTCACGGTTGGATTCCAGAGCATCAGAAACAAATACGACATTTTTCCTGTTCAGCATCCCTTGCTGCTGAAGTTCAGCTGAAGTCTCCCGGCTCTGTCTCTCATCATCAAGCAGTACGACTACATTGAGATTCTGTGAGGACAGTAGTGACACCATATAGGAAACACGTTGTGCCCCGCCGGCAGGTGTGATGGTTATTTTACTGCTCAGGCCTTTCCTGCCCGATGAAGCAAGTACATCTGAGATGGTGCTGAGGTACCAAAAATCAGTCACACCCTCAACAATCAAATTATGAGAACCGATAAACAACGACTGGGCAATGTCATAACCCAGCGCTGCCTGCAACGGGAATAAAGTCGTGGAATCGCCACTGGGATCGTTGGTTACTGTCGTCCCCTTATCTTCGTTAATCGAGACAGTCTTTACATCTGCAATGCTTTTAATCGGAACCAAGAATGGTGAATGCGTAGTGTAAATAATCTGATTTGCAAAATCATTACTCAGGTGATTAAGCAAATCCGTTTGAGATTTTGCATGCAAGTAAAGTCCGGGTTCATCCAAGAGGATGATTGCATTTTCTGCATTACCCCCTTTAGTATCGGCAAAGAATGTAATATAGAATGAGAAAAACCATTTAAAGCCACGACTTCTTTCGTCGAGATTAACGTCAACATCATAGGAGTGGTTGGTGTCGGAAACGTAGGTGTCAAAATGATCGTTATCAACGTTAAACCTTATTTTAAGTGGTTTATCCTTCCATAGTCTCCGGATTTCTTGTGTGACCACAGCGCTAGCTCGGTTAACGAGCTGATTTCGAATGTCTGAGTTGTTTTTATTTTCGCTCAGCTCGGCAGGATTAATGCCTGCAACTTTACATAGTTTTTCAAAGTTAATATCGGCCTTGGACATATTTCCTTGTTGTTTACGTTGATTATATTCAGCCATATTTTGATGGCCGTTTAGCTCAGGATAATCATCAACCATGACAAAGACAGGCAGTTTTGATTTAATCCATTTTCGTGCTTCAGCCTGCCTTGCGTCATCACTGATGATCTCTTCAAGAATATCTTCAATTTCATCAAGAGCGCTCTCTGAGGAGTCTTTAATTTCAATGCTGTTTTTTAAAAGGAGTTTTCTAAGCTCCTGTGGCTTGCCTTTAGCTTTTGCAGACCAGCCTAAAGGTCGTTCTGGAATGGGAAGCATTGCGCTACAGACGTCTCTTATGAGCTTCAGCTCAGCCTGGTTAGCTTCTGTATTGTTTTCTTCTCTCTCAAAAAAAATGTCTATCTGCGCAATAATGGTTCTGATTTCTTTTTTTATTTTTGGGGCGTCATACGTGAACGTATTTAGGCCGTGAAATCCAAAATATCTTATATTGCCGTTGTAGTTCCGGCTGATGCTGACAGAGGTGATATTGCTTGCCCTGGGGTAAACCTCAGCAAGTTTTTCACGCTCCTCTTTGGTCAATGTCCAGTTTGATTCAACAACTGGAGTATCTGGTGTACAGTCGCTCAATTTTCTGTTTCTTGGAAAATTTTTGATATTATTTAGTTCAGAAAATCCGGTTGCTGGGTTAAGGCTTTCCAGAGCCAAAAGAAGGTTTGTCTTACCGCTCTCATTCCTACCCAAAATGGCGGTCAGTTTATCGGTTGTAATTAATCCACTATCAAAAATGGATCTGAAATTTTGCACACGAAAAGATTCTAATTTCATACACTGTCTCCTATTTCAGTAGTGCTGTGGCAATCGCAGTGATAGAGGAAAGAAAAGCCAGCCCCAGGGCGGACCATATCTTAAGATTATTGGTTTTAATTTCGAAACTGAGCCTTTTGTTCTGCTCTTCCACGGCAATCATCTTGGTCACGAGATCCAGCATGATGCCCATCTCTCCAGAACTGATAGGAGGAGATTCTCGTTCATCTGTTTCACTATTCTTCCTTCGTCTTGCATAGCGCAGATGAATCATATACAGGGGTTCGCCCTGTACACTGAGGTTGGAAGAGCATCTGAAAAAAGCCGGGTATGATGCAAGTATCCGTTCGACCTCCTGCATATTCATACCTAGGCTATCAGCAATATTTCTGGGTGTTCTGCTGTTCCAGCGCTCATGTGCGCCAAGGTGTTGTATGAGCACTGTCAGATAGTGAAAATCATTAACAAAAGATAGCTGGACTTCAGTTGATTTGTTTGATCTCTGTGCGAATATCATATTTATCCTTAAAAGATACGGACACTTCCCAGTAAAAATAGTAACAGGGAGATCACCCATGCTTTTTATACATGTAAAGAGCCTATTGTAAACACATTTCTGGCCTGACAACATTGTGGATTTTGTCGCCTTAAACGTCCATACGGAATGCATGATTATTATTGCTATAAAGTCATGAAATTTTATATTTAATGCTTAAACTGTAAAAGTACCCCCATCGCAACAATAATTCTCCATTAGTGCGTTTTCAGCATTAGTCTCTCACTTCTCCTCCTGAGATCCGAAAAGCGGTAGTTCCGGAACAAGTGTGTTTTTTCGCCATGAAAATGTGAAAAACGGGAAAACCTGCTATAATATAGAAGGTTAGTGGTGATCAGGGAGATGGTGTTACAGATACATTCAGCGATATAACCGTACTGTGAAGCGCTTCCTGTTTCCGATTATCTGAAATGGTAAAGTTTCCGGAAGGTCTGGTGCAGGCTATCCGGTAATTCCGTCATGGAACTGTTTTACTGCTAACCGTCAACTGCGCGGCGACATGAAGTCACCTGCGTAATTATATAAGTTCAAATGATAAGGAGATCATATATGAACAATCTAAAAATTAGTTTTGAAACTGCGTATGCGGCAGTGAGTTTTCTTCAGGACAGGATGGGTCACCGTCGTCTGTGGATCACCAAGTTTTATGTGGGGATAGCAGGCGTCGGGAACTACTACGCTCTTGTTGACTGGGATCACCGTGTGCTTGCCGACTGGAATGAGAAAACCTGTCGCTGGGATTTACGATCTGAAGCCTGGATTGTGGTTCAGGACAGCAGATACTATCTTCCGGAAGACGTGTTGACTGAAGTCATTTCACAAGCGCAACTCTTTCAGCTCTCCACTGTGGAAAGCTTTTTATAATCAAGGGGAGGGGCTTAGCCCCTCTTTTTTTGTCTGCGACACAGCCTGTGATGAATCGATAATAGTTTTCAATAAGGAACACACATGGGGGACTGGTTTATTGCCACTGAGGGTGTGAAGATCGTCAAAGACAGCGCCAGCCTGTGGCCGCAGATCATCACGGCAGTTTCGTCCGCCGGCGCGGCCCTAGGCGGTGTGTACCTGGCCCACTATTTTACCCGCCAGCGTGAAGAAAGAGCGGCGGCTGCGAAGCAGGCCAGTGAGCGTCTTTTCATTACTACTGAGCTGGTTTTTTTACTGGAGCGCTATGCGATTAAGTGGTTAGAAGTGGATATTGAAAGGGTTGCTCTCCATTACAAGGCAGAAAAAATACCCAGTCTGAATTTATTAACTGTAGCCGGTAATTGGCGTGCCCTGGATGCAAATCAGATATTCAGAATACGTGAGTTCGATGCCAATCAGGCTGTAATGTTTCTGACATTAAAGCTAGAGCTTTCTGAGGCTGACTATGTGTTATTTCTCTATGAAGATAGAGTTTATGTCTTAACGCAGGCAATTAAAGCTTTTCTTCTGGCGGCCAAACTTCGTCGTGAAGTTGGATTGCCGGATTCGGTTCATCTGAAAGGAAATCAGGGTGTGTTGGTACCACTTTACAGGGCAAGAAAAGTATATCGGCGCCATATTCTGAAAAAGCGCAAAGAGAAAGCAACTGAAAGCGATAATGGTGAATGAATTGACTGGTCTTTCAACATTTATTTCCCTTGAAAAACAGACACGAATACCCGTATCTATCGATTATCAAGCGGCACTTGCGCTACGACAGATGACGATCATACAGGACGAGCTGCCAAAGTATCTGCTGGCACCAGAGATCAGCGCCCTACTCCACTATGTGCCAGATTTGCACCGGAAAATGCTGATAGCCACCCTGTGGAATACCGGTGCGCGGATCAACGAGGCGCTGGCGCTGTCACGAGGAGACTTTTCGCTGACACCGTCTTACCCGTTCGCCCAGCTGGCCATACTCAAGCAGCGGGTAGAGAAGGCAGCGCGAACTGCGGGTCGGCTCCCGGCCGGCAGCTCAGCACACCACCTGGTACCGCTGTCTGATCCGCAGTACGTCGCGCAATTACAGACCATGGTGGCCACACTAAAAATTCCGCTGGAACGCCGCAATCCAAGAACCGGCCGCATGGAGAAGGCGCGCCTGTGGACGATCACCGATCGGACGGTACATAGCTGGCTGGCTGAGGCTGTGGAGGTTGCAGCCCACGATGGTGTGATTTTCTCGGTCCCCATCACCCCGCACACTACAGAGACTGGCAAATAGCCATTGGTTGTTATTTCAGCTATAGTGGCGAAAGACCTAACAAGATATAGGGTGGCATTATGAGCCAAACTCGAAACCAGCAAGCCTACCAACGTGGCGTTCGGATAGCACGTATGTGGAAGCGTCTGAAAAGCACGATTTTGAGATGGGATTCATTCTGTGTGTCTAAAGCTAGTAAGCACAAGCTTCCGACTTGGTTGGGCCATGTACCTATCACTTGTTTAGTTGCCGTATCTGCCATTAGTGGCCTAACGGGTGGATTACTGGTAGCCATTGTAATTTTGTTTGGCTGGGCGCTGTTACTACTCCCTTCCATGATGGAATTGCTCAAACCTACAGTAAATGTAAAAGTTACTAATTGGGAAGAAGAGAGCCATAAATGTAATTATGGCTCTAATGGTTCAAACGGATCTGATGGCTCTACAGGATCCTAACTATTTACCTCCTGAAGCAACTTTTGAAACAGCGGCGTCACCGACAATCCCGCCTGTTTGTTGAGACTTAGATGTTCCATCAGTGACCATGCGGGAAAGTTCACCAATTCGAACACCTGCCCATGAAAATGCTGCAAGCCATACAGCTGGCAGTACCAGAAACATACACCCCATCACCAAATTCATAATGAGGTCATCAGAACTGTTCTGAAAACCGGCCACGTTCCATCGGCTGTGCGTATCCGAACCGTAAAGAGCTTCCAGCAACCAGCTGTCCAGCCACCGCGCCAACTCCCACCAGAAGGTCAAAAAGTTCAGCGCGAACACCACGAACGTCACGGTGATCACCGTCTTATACTCGTAGGCCGCAAAAGCCAGGATAAGTGGCACCATGATATACACCGCCATCAACAGTACTGCCTGCACCATCGGCAGCGCCTGACGCATCGCATCAAATGCCGGATACGCCGCCAGGCTCCCCAGCGCAGTCCCGCCCATCGAGGCAATACGGTTAACCGAGTTGTCCAGGGTAAAGTCAGCGTTACCGCCATAGCCGGCATACGCCCGTCCGCCCTGGGAGACAGTCAGGTTATCCGGGCTGACCAGACGACGCACCACCGCTTCTTTATAGTCCGCGTCAGATTGTCCCATCATCTTCAGCGCAGCGGACATCCGCAGCATTACGCCCGGGTCGACCTGCTTCACTACCCTGGCCTCCAGGCCCGTCTCGCTGGCTGACCACCACTCGCTGCAGGTCGGGTACCCACCCCGTCCGGTGTTTGGCCGACCGCTGTCCCGCCCTTCATTCCACGGGAAACTGGAGCGTGGCGTTTTCGACTGCAGGTTGTTGTAGTAGCCGCCGTTCAGGAAGGTTTTCGACCCTAACCACTCGATATCACGCAGCGTGGCCTTGTCCGTCGTCTGCCCCTGGTCGCGGTTCTGCCAGGTATACAACGCCAGCGCGTAGCAGTCGTTGGTAAAGTCCTGCAGCTCCTTCGCCAGCGCCGGGTTGTTGACCCGACTGTGCTGGACCTCAAAGCGGACCTGTCGCAGATCCGGCCGGCACGGAATCGTGGCCACTGCCGCCGACGTGATCCCCTTAGACAGCTTATGCACCACCAACCACCATACCGGTACCTTCGCCGTCTGGCCGTTCATGCTCGACATGATGTTGGCGTACCCGGTTTCATCCGGTTTTTTGGGGGTCCAGGTACCGCAGGTTGCCGCCCGACTGCTGTCATATTTGATGGTGTCCAGACTGACATTCATCAGCGGCAGACAGCAGGCAAGCATCACGAAGAACGCGCCATAGAGCAGGTTCTCAATGCGCGGCAGAGACAACATCCCCTTGTTGCCCTCATCTTCCCCTTCCTCACGCACCTTCAGCCAGATGGCCGCCACCTTGAAGAGCAACGGCAGCACAAACAGCCCCGTGCTAACCAGCAGCTCCCACAGGCCGTTGTTAATCAGCCAGCCGAGCAGCGTCAGGAAATACTCCAGATAGCTGTTGGTCATCATAACGTCAGCCCTCCGCCAAAGAGGCTGTATTCACATACCAGGGCAAATACCGCGCACGCGATGGCCATGCGTTTGAGCGGTTGCCGGTATTCCGGTTTGCAGCCCGGCGCATGCCAGATTTTCCAGCCACCCCAGGCAAGCACGGCGTAAAGGACCAGGCGCCAGCTCAGCCAGCCATAACGGGTGCTATGCACCCAGTCACGCAACGCGGCACTTTTCCCTGGATGATTGACGCCCCAATGGGCCATGCCCAGCGCCACTACCATCGCAATCACAAGCATGCCCAGCATCTGCAGGACACTCTTTGCCCGGTGACCGAGCCGGCCGCCCCTGCGGGGCGACATACCTTTATTCTCTGTTCCAGTCATTGATGCCTCCCCACGATTACTGGTCGGTTTCCGGTACGGCCAGCTGGTTGAACTTGGTGTCCGGGCTGTCAACCGATTGGCGCTGCGGGTTGGTTTCCGCACGGTTGTTCTCGCGATCGATGATGGTCAGCACCGCGTTGCGGGAAATCTCGCGTTTCATTTCCATTTCATTCTTCAGCGCAGTGATCTCGCGATCCAGCGCCTCGATACGACGATCGCCCTCTTCCATCACCACTTTCTGTGCGGAGGCATTGGGCTCGGACATCCCGGTAGTGATCATGCGACGCATAATGAAGGCCGTTTCAATGGTGTCCGCCATCGCCAGTTCGCTGGCCAGGCGACCGACCAGGGCAGCATTATCCGGGTCGCGCTGGAGTGCCTTGATGACTCCGGCGGTCACCGCCAGGCTGCCTGTTTTGAGTTTGGCCAGGTTGGCCGAGGTGGGTTTCTCTGCCCCGTTGACCAGTTTGGCCAACTGCTCGTTATTTGCTTTTGTCGCCTCTTCCAGCATCGGCGCAAAACCGGTGCCGGCCACGGTACTGCCGGGCTGTTCGCTCCCTTCACCACTGGTACATTGCGCCGCATCCTTACAGGTACGCAGCGAGGAATCCCCCAACACCTTCACCACTGCAGCGGCCGCTTCTTCGCTGCTGGCATATTTGGCACAGGCGCCGCCGGTGCAGCTGCTGCCGGATACACTAGAGGTACTGGTGACCGGCAACGCATTCATCATGTTGTAGCCGGCGGCCGCCAGGTCGTGCGTTGGCTTGATGGCCGGCTGACCGGCGCCACCTCGCTTCTGGCCGCCGATCCAGGTCTGGCCGGATTGCCCGGTCACTTTCTCCGTGGCATTCATCGATCGCACCGCATCCGCGTCCCCGTTATTGACCAGGCTCTTGGCTTCCTCCATCGCTGCCGCCTGACTCCAGCCGCCGGTATCCGCCATGTCCATCATGCGCTTGGAGAGGTTCTGACAGTTCAACTGCGCCTTGTCGAACGCGACGCCACCCTGCAGCACTCCGTTGGTCAGCATTTCGTACAACCCCGGGTTAGCACGCTGGATAGCCATCGCCGGCAGGCTGGCCACCGCGCCGGTAGCGCCCTGGATAACACTGCCCATCAGGTTCTTGAAGCCGTCGGTGACACCATTAAGCTGATTACCGATCGTCGTTTTCAGGTCGAAGTTGCCACACATCAAATCCGAGCTCCAGCCCAGGTTCATGCCCAGGCGTTGCATGTTGCCGCGTGTCGCCGGCTGTGAGATCACCGAGCCACCGCCCAGGGAATAAAACAGCTTGTCCGAGACCGCGCCGCTGGCGCTCTTCCCGTAACCGATATTGCTGTCATTCACCTGGGGCAACGAAATGCCAAACAAGGTACCGTTATCATCATTGTCGTCAGCGTGCGCGTTCATGCCGACCAGCATCAGACTGCTGACAACCAACAGAGACAGCATGCTGCGCCGGCCTCGGAAAGTGCGTTTATCCATCGTGTTATTCATCGTTCATGCCTCAAAAATCCGTGCTGGAGAGGAAACGCTGCCCGCGGCGCTGGCAGCAGCTGTAGGGTTGCCACAGGGCAAAGGCAGCGTTCGCATCCGCTGCCGGCGGATGGTCACCGTCCGGAAACACTGCACAAGACTGGCTGAGCTGCGGTGCCAGACGTTGCCACTTGTGGTTGCTGGTACCAGAGTTCTCCGTCACCGCGCCTGGAGGCCAGTACCCCTCAGAGCGCTGGCCCATCAGGGGTTGATAGACGTGGGGCTGGCCAGAACGGGTGATGATGTCCGCCACCCGCTGTGCCACCAGGGCGCCGGCCTTGTCGTCATCAACCTGGGTCACAAACCCCGAGCGGGGATAGACGTTGCCCCACATATTCGCGGCCGCCTGACTGCCAACCTCACGCATCCCCGGCACCAACGCCTCTGGGTAGAGGGATTCGGGAATACCAGTACGCCATGCCAGGCTGTCCAGCGTGCTGAGGAAATACGGCACAAAGGGGGTCGCCGCGCTGCGGCACGAATAGCCGGCAATGCTGCCACCAATCAGGGACGTTGCCGGATGACCAATGGCATCGGCATACTTGAAGTGGAGGTTGGTTTTACGTTCCCCGGGGGTTTTCAGCTCGTTATTGCCGCCGCCGGCAGATACGCCACTCAGCGCGCTGGTGATACTGCTTTCCAGCCCGCCGGCAGCCTGACTTACCATCGACATTTCACTCCAGGGATTACCTCCCTGGGTGTTGTACGCTGACACCACAGCTTCCGGGATATAGTGGGTGACTTTGACGGAAGTGCGCACCTTGCAGCCAAACGGCGTGCACAGCAGCCAATAACAAATGCCGCTGACGCGCCAGCTGATACAAGCCTGCGATACAGCACTGGCGACAATCTGCGCGCTGTTGAGCGCAGCATTCGCTGCCGGCACGCTGGCCGCGGTCAACATAATGGCCACACTGAGGGATTTAAGGGTAAGGCGAGGTTGCTCCAGGGGCATCCCATGCAAAGGGGTTCGCTGCATATCACTGCCCCCCTTGTGACTGGGTGCGCAACGCCATGGCCTGGGCTATATCAGCCGTGCCATACACCACTTCCCTATCGTCAAACACTACCGCGGGGACTTTTTTGACGCCCAGTTCCCAGGCGCGCACCACCGCACGGTAGACCGTGGCCAGCTCCTGTTCATGAGCCTGCCATTGTGGTGACTGCAGTACGGCTTGCGCCTGGCGCTGCGCTTCATCCGGGTTCGACGACAGCTCTCCAAACGTCTGCGCCTGCAGCTGTTCAGGACCGTCAAGATAAATAACGGAGACCGAGGCATCAACGTTACTCGGTGGATTGTGGGAATCGGTATAGAGTACCGTGCCGGCAAACACTGACGCCGGCATCAGCAGAGGGAACAACGTCAGCAACATGCTGATTTTCATGGCCTGCACTCCTGCGTGGATAGAATCCACACAGGGTGCTATGGGCAGCTCAGAAAGGCAGCAAAGAAGTCTTTATTGGATTATGATAATTTTAGTCGTTGATGCTTCAACCGACCTTAGGTCATCGCGCTCATAATCGTCAGGGCGTGAAGCGGACGTTGTGCCTTTCGACATCGCAGGTAAAAATCAGTAGATCCTATGACGACATAATTTACATCAAAAAATTCACGTGGGGTTGCACCCAAAGTCGAACGGAAGGTTGCCGTAAAAAGCAGCAATGCACAATACTCTGATCTGGTAGGCTAACTGTTTGATGGGAATGACATTGTGTTGCTGATGTCCTTAAATGCTGCCATTAACGTTCTATTATGAACCCACAGGATAATGATGTGGTGACTATCGATCAGCCTTAAGACGATCTGGATAACCAGACTATTTATGATGTCGTAATCAAGGTTATCAGGGTGATGAAACCTCAGACACAGTTCATCTTTGCCTACCACAATGCCATGCTTGTAAGTATCTGCGTGGTAAAATTCAGTCATCTGGTGGGGGAATGATGCACCTTCAGTTCAGCAGAAAAACATTTCTGTGATGGTAATGGGTGTGAAACCTTCGAGCGATGCCGGGAAGTTTACTGTTCCTGGCCCAGCAAGCATTGATACTCATTGAGTCTTATATTCAGAGCCTCACGCTGGTCGCCCCAAAGAATTCTACGGGGTCAATTCTGGCCCCGTAAAGTTACCCATTTGTACTCTTCACTGAAATAGAAACGTTGACGAGTTAGGCGTGTATCCTTCATATCAGATGTCACTGAAAAATTCGCGGGAATTTTTCAAGCAATGATACATGACCCTTTTCCAGTGGTTGTTGAACTGATGTGAATCGATTACTGGCTGCAGAATAGCGTCGATAAATGCTCTTATTATAACTTCCGATGATGTTAGTGGCATCAAACCACGGATCGTTGTTTTGAACGCATTCTTCTGATCAATCACCTCACTAAGATGCTTACCGGCCTCGATGCTGTATCTATGCGCAATATTTAGACTAACAAAATGATTAAGTGCTCTGTCTTTATCCTCTTGTCGCCATGTGCCCGGGCAATTAACATAATATTCTATAACTCCTGTATCTTCATCGATGTAGTTCGCAAAGACCCACTGTTCCTGAAAGAAAATATCCTTATCGATATACGGATGGATCGTCTGCTCTGCCTCGGCAGTAGCAAAATTCGCGCCTTTTTCTCCCATATTACAATCTCGGCAGGATGGGACCAGATTGAGTGGCATAACAGAAAATTCAGGAAAATGTGCTTTAGGAAGAAAATGATCAAGGTTTCTGGTTTGTCCTATATCACCACAAAATGGACACTTTTCTCCGGATGAAACCATTAATTTATCATAAAAATCCCTGGCCGGTTTTTCTTTGTTACGTAAGTTATTTTCATAGAGATTATCCAGTTTTGCCTTGGTCAAATTACCGATAACTGGTGTTGTATTAGTGAGAGGTTGGGTTTTAGGATATAGGAATAGTTTCCCTGCCAAACTTTGTGTCCGATATTGTTGCTCTTTTTGCAAAAAGGTTGGGAAGTGATTAATAAAATTGTCACGCACATTTTTTTGACTCATACCATCGGAACACTTCTCAAGCATTTCGGTAAAAGACCTAGCAGGAAGGGGTATTTTTTTCATTGAGTTTTACCTGAATCTCTGCTCAACACCATTGCTTTCAAAACTGCCCTACCTTCTAAACCAATTTGATTACCATATTTACTCAATATTTTTTCGTATGATTTCCCCGTCGAAACTGAATCCTGCAATAAATAGTGATATCCAGAATTAGTTACCTCTAGTGAAAACACCTCTCTTGTTAGCACACCTAAATTCTCACCAAATGTTTCTATATCCGGGCGAGTTACACAAATAGCCTCTCTGGAGCGTAACACTTTCCATACACAGGACTTTGGAATTTCCTGCAGGACAACAGGAGAGTGTGTTGCAATTATTGCCACTCCATTTCGTGCATCCAGTAAATCACTCAAGGCTCGTAAAAAGGCAGACAGCAAAGGAGGATGCAAATGAACTTCAGGTTCATCAATCAGCACCAGAGATTTTTCCCCAACCGTATCTACCAGTCTGGTTATAGTGAATAATACAATGGCATGCCCTGAGCTCATTCTAGACAGATACTTCTGAATATCAGTATAAAATAAATCCCTGAATGAGTCATTATCCACCTGGATTTCTACTTGTTTACTTTTCAGCATTTCGTATTTTAAAATTAGTGCACTCAGTTCCATATCAGAAAAATTTTGATCACTGCTTAGTTTCTCAATAGCTTTAACCCAGAGTTCTTTTTTCTTCTCCGTTCTAAGACAACCAATCAAAGCTGTAACAAACTCAAGCCGAAGATTGTCCAGCGACTTTAATTTTTGACTCTCTGAGTTTTTCAGCCCGATGTAAAAATATTGTGTGCCTTTAGCTGGGTCCGGTTGCTCTTGAGGGGGCGAAAAGGGGTCAAATGCACTGAATGATACTGAAATAAGCGAACGAAAGTAACCTTTAGGAATCCTGGACTCACCGAACCTTTGTCTCTCCGTAAAATAATACCCATCATTATTTGGGTCATTTATAGCCTTAATCATGCCATTCAGTATTGTTGTTTTACCACATCCATTACGACCGATAAAAGCATGAATATTTGTACTGGGCATCGAGTTAACTTCAACGTCGAAAGGTATCTGTAGATTACTATATGCTTCGACACCAACACGGTTGAAAGAAAAATAAAAATCCGATAATTCACTCAAGCCATTTAAAACACGAGATAATTGACCATGAATTTCAGAAATTGTCACACCTCTAAGCAACGAAGTATTGAGAACACTCTCATTTTCGATTTCGTTTAATCGCTCAGGCATCAGGACGATATCGTTCAATGAGGTGAGGATTTCATTTTTAAATTTATCATTTAGCTTATTAAGGTTTTTGTAATAATCCAAACCGTCGCCTAAGGAAAAATAATTAGCTGAAAGAAAGGTGAACATCTTTTCTAGAGTGGAAAATGTGGTCACCTCCTCCTTCTGGCCTTTAAATCCGATTTTAACGTTTCCTATTTCGTATTTCACTCCACTCTCATCAAATACAGTCAAATTAAACATTGTGGTAAACGAATAATCATTCCAGTTATCTGCGCGAAGGAATCCTACATTTACCCCAGATGATGGTGCATATACATTTCTGTCTAGAGCCATAAACTTGAACATTTTTCAAATCCTTATAAGCCATTCTTCTTAAGAATTCTTTCCATATATCGACAATCGTTGTCACATACTGCTCCCACTTAATCTAACTTAATATTATCCCTGATCTCAATGAATTCAGAACGTAAGTAGTGTCCATCTAGCCAGATCCGGATATCCCCCGTTGACCAGTAGCTCTTCGTCGCTTCCACGACTTTTGCGAAATCGGTCGCACTTTTCCTCAGACGGCTTCATAAAAAACCGGCCAGAAGGCCGGTCAAAGAGTAATAGCACTTCAAACTAATTCACCCGGAACCGTTCGCACAGCTCGCTCAGATGAAGCAACAGATACACCACATCAGCGGCGTCCGGCACCGTGACATACCAGCGCGGGTGGCTGTATTCGTCCGGCTGCGGCCACAGCGTACTGCCAGTCACCGTGATCAGCACATCGATGCAACGCCCCAGCCGGCCTTCAAGATGCAATGCCACGCTGGTACGACTCCCAATCCGATGCGGGTGGGTGGTCAGTTGGACCGGCCCTAGCAGCCGATCGCGAATAGCCACACAGAACGTTTCGAGCGCCAGTGCATCCGTGTCGCTTAAGGTGGCCACGCCCTGCGGAGGGAGGGTAAACAACGACGGTTCACGACAGACCTGGCCGAGCGGTCGTACAACAGGTTCCGGGTATTTCAGGGTCATCATGCAGCCCGAGCCTCCTCGTTCACCACCAGGCCGCGCAGGCGGTCAAGCTTTTGCGCCACCTTGCGGGCAGCCTCGAGCTCACTGCAGCCAAATTCCTGCATCAGCGCGCGGCGTTCGGCCTTCTCTTCTTTCTCGGTCATCCCCAGTGCCAGATACAGGCTTGGCGGTACCGCACGGAACAACGCCTCGAGTTTTTTCGACAGCACCACGCCTTCGGTATAGCAACCGGACAGCTTACTGGCTGACAGCAGCACCGCTTTTTGCTCCTCGGTCAGCGCCTTGAAACGGGCAATATCGTTGACCTCCTCCGGCGGCATCGTCAGACAGACCCACCACTCCGCCATGTTCAGCATCTTCTCGGCAATGTCCGGAAAGTCCTTCAGGTTCTGTGTCGCCAGCCACAGCCAGGCGCCGAGCTTACGCCACATCTTGACGATTTTGGTCATATAGGGTGCCAGCAGCGGGTTCACCGTCACGATATGCGCTTCATCCACCGCAAACACAATGTCCCGCTCCGAGTACTGGTCTCGTTCGGCAATGTTGTTGATGGTGTTGGTCAGGCTCACCATCGTCAGCGCCATCTGCGCCTCATACCCCTCACGCGCCAGATGCCCCAGGTCAATCAGGGTGACATCCGCTTCTGGCCACAGGCTACCCTCGCGGTTAAACAGCTCCGCCTCGAAGCTGCCGGCCTGGGTAAACATCCCGAGCGACTCGGCCATTTCAGCCGCCTTGGCCCGACGCTGCTCATTACGGATATCACTCCCTTCGTCTTTCGAGAGGGTGTACAGCGCCTTCTGCAGGTCTGCCGGCAACATCTGTCGCCCTTCGTCATAGGTCTGACGCGCCGCCATCAACAGGGCTTCGCGGATCATCGCGCGGTCGGCACGCTTCAACTCGTGCTCTTCCTTCGCATCACCGCCAGTGATCATCATGCGCGCCGAGATTTCCATTTCACCCAGGTAATCGCGCTTGTCGTCATCGTCGTCGTCATCGGCATCGATGTCCGGCAGGTCATTTTCATCCAGGGCCAGCGTCGTTAATGCGTCTTCGACCAGCTTGTGCGCATAGGAGAACGGCGGCAGCGAGACGCCACTGCCCGGCTTGATGCTCACCTTGTTGACGCTGAGCCCCTGGCTCTCAAAGTAATCGGCCAGTAACCCAAACGAGTTGCCCGCCTCTGCGATAAACAACCGTGGCCGGTGTATCGCCATCAACTGGGATAAGGTCGCACACAGCGTCGCCGATTTCCCCGCGCCGGTCGGGCCAAAATACAGCATGTGCGCATTTTGGCTGCGGTCATGCTTGTTAAGCGGGTCAACCGTCAGCGTATCCCCGCCGCGGTTGAAGAAACTCATGCCGGGGTTACCGGTCCCGGTCTCACGGCCGGTCACCGGCAGCAGTCCCGCCAGGTGCTGTACCCAGGTCAGGCGGGTATACCAGTGTTTCTTGTCGGTCTCCGGGTTAAAACACATCGGTAACGCCCGCAGGTAGGTATTGAGCGGCGCTACATCAAACTCTGGCCGTACCGGCTGCAGGCCGGCGCCCAGCAGCACGTTGGTCAGATCGACACGTTTGTGGTTGAGTGTGGTCATGTCGCCGGCACGCAGCAGGAACGTAATTCCGGCACGGTACAGCTTGTGGCGATTCCCCAAGTACTCTTTCACCTGCGCCACATCCTGACGCACGCGGCCGGACTCGGTATTCTCGCCGACGGCGTTTTTCGACAGCTTGTTGAAATCATTCTCCAGCGTGTCCTGAGGCTGTACCACGATGGTCATGCACAGCATCGTTCCCTCCGGGAACAAGTCCATCAGCGCATTGATTTTCTTCTCGCCGCGTTTCATTTCACCGGTGATGGTGCCTGGCTCCGGCGGGCGGCGCAGCTTCTCGACGGGAATGGCGCAATGCGCCTGGTTATCGAACCACCATACCCCCTGATCCGGATCGGACACGGGAGGGGTGAACAGCAGGGTCTCGGCAAAATCGTTCTGCACCGGCATGGCGCCTTCCGGCGTATCACGACTGTCAAAATAGGCGGCGTCACGGTACAGGGTCTCTTTTTCCACCCACTCCGGGTTGGGATTAAAATGACGCAGCAGCCAGTCATGGACCTGTGCCCCGTTCTGGCGCACGCAGATCACGCCGGCACCGGCGAGCGCCCCGGTCACCCGCTCACAGGTCTGATTCAGCATGGCGATCGGCGGCATCGGATCATGATTACCCTTGCCAATCCAGCGATACACCACCATGCGGGTACGACGTTGCTGCCCACGCCATGGCTGATCGGTGATCAGCGTGTCCTTGAACAGACCTTCCGGACGAGCGATACCGCGCATATGACGTTCGGTTTCTTTCAGCCAGTCTTCTGTGAACGCGCTGCCCTGGGCATGGGGTTTGACGTAATTTCTCAGGCGGTCGATATACGCCTCGACGTTGTTCTCGTCCTGGCAAAAGAACTGCACCACCCAGGGGTTTTCGTCATGCTCGTCAAACGAATCCTGCAGTGCGTCTTCCACCGTGTCGCGCATTTGCTCCAGACGATCGTCCGTGCGTCCTTCGGTCGCTACCGGCGTGATGTCAAAAACAGCCCCGACGGACACCCCGTCATCGAGCAAAATACACTGTTCGCGGTCGAGAAATTCCGCCCAGGGCAGGTAATCAACGATGGACGGGTTGGCGTGATACACCTGCTGCTCATCCTTTACCGTCATCTTGCCGGGCCGCCGTAACGGTTCACGCCCCTCTACGGACAACGGCACGCCATCCTCGGTCGCGGTCAATGTGTCTTGGACAACCGCCTCCGGTACCGACGGCGTCTTGCGCGTCAGGCGCTTTTTATCAAGCAGGGAAAATCGCATCAGTAGGCCTCCGTCCGTTCACCCGGCATCGCATATTGCACCTGGCTATAGAACGGGAACACGGTGCTATACCCCGGCACCGGTGCGTTACCGTCCGCCAAATGCGGGAAGACATACATCACCAGGTCGGGGTTCGGCAGCCGCGGAAACTGCTGGCTGATTTCGCTTTCCTGGGTGCGGCTGTAGCTGCGATCGTCCGCCGCTGTCGCCTGGCGTTCGCTGTCGGTGAGTGGGCGGCGCAGACTGTCGCGGGCCGCCACCGCATTACGCGCCGAACCGCCGCCGTCTTCACCCTGCCACAATTCAAGCATCGAGCTGTCGCCCGGTGGCAGCAGTTCCTCTTTCGACGTCGAGCAGCCGGTCAGTGCGATGGCACCGACCATAACAGCGGTAGCCAGGACTCGGTTAAATAGGTTTTTCCTCATGATTATCACTCTCTTATAAGCAAACTCAGCAGAAGCAGCACACTCAGCCAAAACGCGCTGCAGGACAGTAAAATGAACGCCCAGCTCTGTGGGCGACTCATCCTTTCGCATTGACGCCACAGCCACAGCATGCCTTTTCTCCTCTGAATGACGCGTTAATCCAGTCTATCGGTGCTGCCGTCTTCGCCTGGCAGGCTGAAGTCGTAACGCACCTTGCGGCCCTGGGTCTCAAAATCGATCGCCAGTTGGCGGGTAATGTGCACAGCCAGTTTCTGGCCCGGAGGGACGTAGACGGCGTCGAACATCATGCCGTAGCGCTCGCGAACCCAATCGGCGGTCTCTTTCATCCCGCCGGACAGGGCTTTGCCCAGCACCGCTTGGCCGGCATTACCGGTCATGGTGGCGCTGATGCCATTCACATTGTTTTGCGTGGTGTATTGCCCCTGGCTGATCCCCTCACCGGCAGCGCTGGCAGCCGACAACGCGGCAATGGTCGGCAGGTAGGTCGAGGCATTGGATTTACGCTCCCCGCCGATGCAGGGAATGCCATTGTCATCGGAGATCCAGCCGATACCGGCGGTGGTGCTGACGTCTTTGGCACTGTTGCCGCTATTGTTGTTGCTGTTTGCCTTCATATTGGTGTCAGGATGCGGCAAGGTGCGTAGCCCAGGTGACAATGACGCCGGCGCCCGCCAGGTAACCCTGCTTACGCTGCGTCGCCCCAAGAATGGCGCCGATATCTTTACCCTGGCTGGGTTTCTCGCACAGGTAGAGTTGCATCAGATAACCTCCCGTCAGCCCAACTGACCTTTGGCAACCTGCTGCAGCTGCGTCATCAAACGTCCGAGGTAAGCATCGGTCAGGTGCGACGCATCCGGTGAGCTGTACATCACTTTCAGGCGACTGCCGGCACCCTATTTAGAAGAACCCGCCTATGGCGGGTTTTTTGCTTTCTGGGGTATGGACTCTACATCGAACAAGTTCGATTATTCGGCCTGAAGACCTCACCCTGCGGGCCAACGCTGAAGCGT
>Ga0163161_10000735_pt1 | contig 25793 bp, 27 predicted proteins | sample S45metaG_FD_129847 | JGI IMG/M metagenome (GOLD analysis project Ga0163161, IMG submission 129847) | Switchgrass rhizosphere microbial communities from Kellogg Biological Station, Michigan, USA - S4-5 metaG | ecosystem: Host-associated > Plants > Roots > Rhizosphere > Soil | place: USA... | reverse complement strand
TACACCAGTTTTTTCAAACTTTTTCTTGAAACGTTTAAGGGCTTTATCTAATGATTCGCCGTCTTTAATGTTGATAATGATCATAACGCTGAAATACCTCCTCTCGTGGTTTTTAAATTTCCCGTGTTATCGGGGATGCAAATGTAAGCAAAAGATTGAAAATGAGAAAGGTTTTTAAAAAAGAAATTTTATTTAAATCATTAAGCAAATTCAACTGTTGATTAACTACATTTATATATATCATCATTATATGTCAACAGGCAAAAAAGTTACCTCAATTATCGCGGTTATAGTGGTTATCGCATTAGTCGCGATTTGTTATTACCGTTATTTCTTTGTTTTTGGCGAAGGTGTTAAAGCCGGCGAATTAAATTATGTCGTAAAAAAGGGCTATGTATTTAAAACCTACGAAGGTAAACTGATCCAGAGTGGTGTAAAATCCAGACAGGCAGGAACCTTACAAAACAATGAGTTTGAATTTTCAATCGCCAACAAGGAAATTGCAGAAAAAATGATGGCCAATAGTGGTAAATTTTACGAACTGCACTATAAAGAATACAAAAATACCCTGCCCTGGCGTGGATTTAGTGTATATGTAGTAGATAGTATCTTAACTTCGAAAGATATACCACAATAAGCTGAAAGTCCAAAGACTAAAGCTGAAAGCGCAATGCAGGTAGTTTTAGCATATCTCTATTCGCTTTGGTCTTTAATCCTTTTTCTTCGGCACTTTCGCTCCTGCTTTCCTGGCTTGTGATAGCCCGATAGCAACTGCTTGCTTTTTGGAGGTTACTTTTTTGCCAGAGCCGCTTTTAAGCTTGCCCTCTTTCATTTCGTGCATGGTTTTTTCTACTTTCTCACCAGCTTTTTCTGAATACTTTGCCATATTTTAGGTCATTGGTCATTATAAAAACATGCCTTCAGGCCGCTTGGTTTTGAAAATTTAAACAAAAAAAATCCGGAGGTGGTTAAACCGTCCGGATTACTCATAATATATTTGGTTTTTAATAAGGTTGAAGGCGGAAGGTTTAAGGTATAAGGTTCAATGCATAGAGCCCTAAACCTTCTACCTTAAAATCCTCTACCTTGATAATATTTCTCTGGCGATTACAATCTTTTGTATCTCGGATGTGCCTTCACCTATTGTACATAATTTACTGTCGCGATAAAATTTTTCTACCGGAAAATCCTTGGTATAACCATAGCCGCCAAATATCTGAACAGCTTCCGTTGCTACCTTTACCGAAACCTCCGAGGCAAAATATTTCGCCATGGCCGATTCTTTTGTCATAGGCAAATGCCTGTTCTTTAAATCTGCCGCCTGACGGATCAGCAATTCGGCTGCTTCAATTTCAGTAGCCATATCAGCAAGTTTAAAACTAATCGCCTGAAAGCTGGAGATTGGCTGACCAAACTGCTGGCGTTGTTTAGAATACGATACCGCTGCATCAAAAGCACCTTTGGCAATGCCTAAGGCCAATGCTGCGATAGAAATTCTTCCCCCATCCAAAACTTTCATGGCCTGTTTAAAGCCCTCCCCCACATTTCCCAACAAATTAGCCTTTGGTACGCGGCAATTATCAAAAATCATTTCTGTGGTTTCTGATGCACGCATGCCGAGTTTATTTTCCTTTTTGCCTGCTGTAAAACCGGGTGTACCACGCTCTACCACAATGGCCGAAATCCCTTTAGAACTCCCCTGCTCTCCTGTTCTTACCATTACCACGGCGACATCACCGCTTTTACCATGGGTGATCCAGTTTTTCGCACCGTTTATAATATAATCATCGCCATCTTCAATAGCGGTTGTCATCATTCTTAAGGCATCGGAACCGGTATTCGCTTCAGTTAAACCCCAGGCGCCAATCCATTCGGCTGTGGCCAGTTTCGGCAACCATCTTTGTTTTTGCTCTTCGGTTGCGAAGGCCAAAATATGGCCGGTACATAAAGAGTTATGCGCAGCCAGCGATAAACCGATTGAGCCACAAACCCGGGCCACCTCTACAATCACATCAACATATTCCTGATAGCCTAATCCAGCGCCACCATAGGTTTCGGGAACCAAAACACCCATTACGCCCAATTCTCCAAGTTGTTTAAACAGTTCTATTGGGAAATGCTGCGCCTCATCCCAGTCCATAATGTTTGGACGAATGTTTTTCTCTGCAAAATCGCGGACCATAGCCTTTACGCTTTGCTGAGTTTCTGTTTCCGAAAAATCGAAGCTTACGCTCATTAAATTTTATATTTTAAGTTAGTTGGGGCAATTATAAACAATTATTTGATAGTTAGTTACCATTAAATATTTGTGTAATTGCAGAATGAAATGGTATTTGGTTCAATTAGTTATTCGTTTAATTTCTAAACCTCGAAATTAAACAGGAAAGTTTTTTTTATTTTTTTCACAACCAAATGCGAATATTTTAACTAAACCGGGCTTTTGACGAATATGGACTGAAGGATCATCATGCATACATCCTGTTTTTACAGAACATTTCTTAATATCCATTTATCTGAATACCTTCTAAAAAGAAATATAAGGCGTAATCTTGTCAATTACCTCCTGGTTTAAGATTACGATCTTTTTTAAATCGGCCAGACCGGAATAATTGCCATGCTGTTTGCGATATTGAAGAATGGAGTTGATCTGTTTGTATGACAAATAAGGATTTCTTTTCAAATCGTCAAAAGTAGCGGTATTGATGTTAATCATTTTTAAAGATCCTGCGCTGATAAAAATCTGACCCTCTATTTCGGCATATTTATTGGCATCCAAACCATAAACTTCCATCAGCTGCTCTTTTTTGTAAAAACCACCTAAACGCTCACGGTATTTGATAATCCTATTGGCAAAAGTACCACCAATACCTTTAACTTCATCCAATTGCGCAGAATCTGCCTTGTTGATATCGACAATTACCGGTGCTTTTTTTACATACTCCTTTTTCTCGAAAGGAGCATATGACTTTGAACTGCTATTGGGCTGAGTCGCTATTTTAACATAAGGGAATATCTTTTTGTACGTCTCCGGAGAAATGGTATACATTTTCTGCAGATCTTCGGCTTTATAAAAATGTCCCCCTTTGCTGGTGTAATTTATGATAGCTTGGGCCTGCTTTCCGGATAAGCCTAAAGTTTGCCAGCCATCCACATCCAAAGTATTGGGATCGAAATTAAAGAGTTTGACTATTTTTTTAGCTTTTGAATTTTCATTTCTATTGCGAACAGTATTTGCATACTTCTGATCCTCAATAGTTATTTTCTGAATTTTTGCCAAAAGATTGGGCTCGTCTTTTTCAACAGGTTTATAAGCACTATAAATAACAGGTATGGCTTTTAATATAATAATAATCAGGATGAGAAGCAGCAATCCATTGAACTCACCCTTACTAAAACCAAAATTTTTATTGAGCCAAATTCTCATTGATGCGATATGACATGTGTATTATAAATATAAATCTTATTTTTGGGATTGCAAAACTGAACAGGTTTTGCTTATCAACGCCATAAGAATTTTATATGAAGATCATAACTACGTCTGAGTTTGCGAAAGCAACAAAGATAGATAAGCTAGGTGTACCGGGTTTAGCAGGTTTGATGATGGAGATCATGAAACTGAACGACATTAATGACGTATTCGCTCAAAATCAACACTTTAAAGGTTTAGAATTTGTAGATAAGATATTGGAAACCATTGGCGTTTCTATCGAATTTGATGATGATGACTTAAATAGTATTCCAAAAACAGGCCCCTTTATCGCCATTGCGAATCACCCTTACGGTGGTGTAGAAGGTTTGGCGCTGGTTAAACTTTTATGTACAGTTAGGCCAGACGCTAAAGTGATGGTAAACTTCATTTTGAAAAAAATCCCGAACCTTGATGAGTTTTTTGTTGCAGTAAACCCTTTCGAAAATGTTCAGCACTCCTCAAGTATCAGTGGTTTAAAAACGACGTTTGATTTGCTTAGAAACGGTGTTCCGATTGGCATTTTTCCGGCTGGAGAGGTTTCAACCTTTAAATTGGATGCACAGCAGGTAACCGACAGGATGTGGCACCCCGTTGTGGGCAAACTGATTGCCAAAGCAAAAGTTCCGGTTGTACCTATTTATTTCCATGGCAACAATGGTGTTTTCTTTAATATTTTAAGTTTCATCCACCCTACTTTACGTACAGCTAAGCTGCCTTCGGAATTTTTAAATAAACATGGTCGCACCATTAAGGTAAGGATCGGGAAGCCAATTGCGATTTCTGAAATCTCGCACATGAACAGCAGCAACAAGTTAATGGACTTTTTAAGGGCCCGTACTTATGCGCTTGGAATTGGCCTGGATACGGAGAAAAAACTTTTCAATCCACTAAACTTATTTAAAATTAAAAAGAAACCTGTTGAGGTAATTGAAGAAACCTCCAGGCTATCGATTAAAAGTGAGGTAGAGAAATTAGAAGATTTTAAGGTTTGGACGGAGAAAAATTATGAGGTATATATTGTTCCGACACTAAAAATACCCAATATTTTAAGAGAGATTGGTCGCTTGCGTGAAATTACCTTCCGCGAAGTGGGTGAAGGAACAAACAAAAAAATCGACCTGGATAACTACGACATCTATTATAACCATTTATTTATCTGGGATAAGGATTTAGAGAATATTGTAGGCGCTTACCGCATTGGTAAGGGTGATGAAATTTTAGAAAGCATGGGCCGCCGTGGGTTTTATCTTTCTGAACTCTTTAAAATGAAAGATCAGTTTTACCCGATGTTGCGCCAGGGGATCGAACTGGGCAGATCTTGGATCAGAAAAGAATACCAGGGTAAACCATTGCCTTTATTTTTGCTTTGGAAAGGGATTTTAAAATACCTGATCGATAATCCACAGTACCGCTATATGTTCGGGCCGGTAAGTATCAGCAACAATTTCTCTAAATTTAGCAAGGCTTTAATTGTTGATTATATTACCAAAAACCATTTCGATTACGAGATGGCTAAATATGTTAAACCGAGAAACAAATTTAAGGCGGATCTTTTACCCATTTCTACTGATACCCTGGTGGATAGCAGCGAATCTTTTAAAGATTTAGACAGTATTATCGGCGATATTGAAAATTCGCACATTAAAATCCCGGTATTGTTAAGGCAGTATATGAACCTGAATGCGAAGATTATCTCTTTTAATATTGACCCAAAATTTTCGGATTGTTTAGATGGTTTCTTAGTGGTTGATACACATAACATTCCACCAGAAATGCTGGAAAAGCTTGGCAAGAACCTATAATTTTAGGCAATAAAAAAACCCAGACATCCATCCGGGTTTTTTATTATCAACTAACCTAAACTTTATAAATACTAACCAAATATTTATGCCACAAAAGTAAGATGAGCTTGTTAAATTGATATTAATGATATGTTATTTATAGAATATTTCACGATACAATTTGTTAACGAATAATTACGCACTTGTTCATATTATTCTATTATCTTTAGCTACTCTGTATGAGCTATGTTGAACATCCTTGTTTACAAAACAGGATGTTTCCCTCCCTTATATTTAGCTCAAATAAATAATCTTTTATCAGGTTGGTTTGTATATGAATCAATCTTGAAACCTTATTATGACAGTCATTTCTAAAGAAAATTTCTTAAAAGCAACAGGTATAGGCAGTATTCCAATTCCTGGATTAGCATCTTTCTTAATGAAGATTATGAAAATTGATGCGTTTAATGGGATAATTGAGGATGCCAACAATTTGGAAGGACAAGAGTTTGCCGCCCATTTATTAAATAATTTAGGTGTTAATTTAGTAATTGACGATGGAGACCTGGCCAATATACCTGCTTCGGGTTCGTTCATTGCAATTGCCAATCACCCTTACGGCGCAATAGAATCTTTGGCAATACTGAGCATTCTGGCTAAGCATCGTCCTGAAACGATGTTTATGGGTAATTTTTTAATTAAAAAGATCCCGAACTTAGAAAAATGCATCATAGCAGTAAATCCTTTTGAAAAAGTTATCGATTCATCGAGCATCAGCGGTCTTAAAGAAACATTAAAAACTTTAAAAGACGGCATACCTGTAGCGATCTTTCCAGCTGGTGAAGTATCCTCCTATAAATTCAAAAAAAACCAGATCACAGATAAAGAGTGGCATCCGGTAGTTGGAAAAATTATATCAAAAGCCAACGTACCTATCCTACCCATCTATTTTCATGGCAATAATGGAATACTTTTTAGCCTTTTAAAACTCATCCATCCATCTTTACAAACCATTAAATTAATTTCCGAGTTATTTAACAAAAAAGGGCATGTGCTTAAAATTCAAATCGGCAAACCTATTTTAGTTAAAGATATCGACTGCGGAAAATGCAATATTTCACTTTTAAAATATCTGAGAGCCTCAGTTTACACCTTAAAAACTAAGCAAAATACCACGCTAAACTAAATACTTACCCATCTAAGCAACATTACAAGCGATTAATATTCCTGGTATGGGTAATACCAACACAATAAAGGGTATAACCATATAAGAGAAACAAAGGCATAGAAGTTGAATGCTCACCTTAAAATGACTTATATGGTTGGTACATGATTACTTGTTACCATTTCTCCAACCCCAGCAATTTTTTCCCTAAATCGCTAAGTTTCGCCACTTCATTTTGTTGTTCTCTTTTTAGGGGATCACCGGGAAAAGCAAAACCTTGCATCGGTTCGCGACTTTGCCAACTGTTGATCCGCCATTGCCTTAACGCTTCATTTTCTTCCTGAGCGGGCATCATGGCAATGTATTGTGCAATACGAACTTTATTGGTACTTGTATTCGGTCTTATCCCATGTGGCTGTAAACTGTTAAAAATCAAAAGATCTCCTGCTTCCATTTTTACTTTTTCGACTTTAAATCCTGATGTGTCAGGTTTATAACGGTCACGATCTTCTGGCTGGCTCAATTTCCAGGTTTCATAGGTTCTAAATAATTCCGGAATACATTGAAAACCGCCCATATTTTCATCCGTTTGATCGGCCAGAGCCAAAACGCCCTGCACATTTTGTGGTTTGGTTTCCGGGTCGTAATCCCAGTGGATAAAACCCTTATATTCAAAACCCGGTCGCAACGGAAAATTTAAATTTGCCCGATCAATGGTCGACCATAGTTTATCAGTACCCCAAATATCTGCAAATGCCTGATGTACTTTTGGATATTGCCGGTTATCCCATAAATACTGGTGGTTATAAATTTCTACCATGCCTGTATTGTTCAACTCACTCATTTCTATTTCAGCATTTGGTCTTTTATACCAACTTTCCATATCATCAGGGTCTTTATTTTCATAAGTCCACAAATAATCAGCAAGGCGTTTGGCCTGTTCTTTTGGCACCGCGTTTTTAATCACAACGTAGCCGTTCTCTATCCAAAAATTCCAGTCTTCTTCTGTTAGCAAACGTAAAGGTTCCCCGTTACTTCTGTCGTTTAATTTAATTTCACTCGTTTTTGCTGTAGAAGGATTACCTGGTATTTCTTTGTGCAAATCAGTAGGTTCCATTTTCATATAGATCTTATTTTAGGTTTACAATTCAAAATTACCCGGCAGAAAATGAGTTTTTTTCTCTGCATTATCCTTAATTTGCGCTACATTGATATTTCAATTAACTAAATGATTTATTTATTGGTAATAGAGAATGAATGTGATCCAATTGGAACAAATAGATTTTGAACCGGGTAAATCTTTTAAACTATTTTCTCCACGTTTAAAAAACACCTATTTCTGGCATTATCATCCAGAATTCGAATTGGTTTATGTTGAAGCAGATGCGGGGATCAGGCATGTTGGTACACATGTTTCTTCCTATACTAAAAGTGATCTGGTTTTTATTGGCAGTGATTTACCGCACCTAAATTTCGACTATAGGCTTAGAACAGCGTATAATCAAATCGTGATCCAATTGAGGACAGATTTTTTAGGCACAGCAATTGGTTTAGTGCCGGAACTCGCATTGGTTAACAACATGTTTAAAAACGCGGCATATGGAATCGCTTACAATGGAGCGATTAAAACGGTAATTGGCGAAAAGCTAAAAAAATTAAATGCGTTAAATTCTTTAGAGCAGCTCCTTGAATTGATTTCGATCTTTCAATTATTGGCTTCCGCTGATGATGCAACTATTTTAAACAATGATTTAAGTAGTAAGGATTTTATCATTAAGGACAAAATAAGAATGGGGGCCATATATGAGTATGTCAGTAATTCGTATCATCAAAAACCCGATGTAAACAGGGTAGCAGAAAAAATAAACCTGACTACTCCTGCTTTTTGCAGGTATTTTAAACGTCAAACCAATATGACCTTTACCGATTTTGTTAATCAGTTTAGGATAGAAAGGGCCAAAAACCTGTTGATGCAAAACCATAATGTGAGCGAAACCTGTTACCTGGTAGGTTTTACGAGTTTATCTTACTTTAATAAGTTATTTAACGCAATTGTCGGCGAAAACCCATCCCGATTTCGAAATACTTATAATCAACAAAAAACAACCAAATAAAGATTGTTAAGTTAAGATTACCTTAACAAGCATGTGTTAACATAAATAAATTGTTGCTTTTATGTTAATAATAGATAAATTTAATGTAACCAAATGGAATGCGATTTGAAACGAGGGGTTTACATATTTTTTCTGAGCACTTTTTTATTTGCTTGCCTGATGATGAATAGTTTTCTCGTAAGGGGACAGAACTACTCTTTCGATTTTTATAATGGCACCTTCAATTTTAGCATTGATTCTTCCGTAGTTCTTCCTGTATCCAAAAGCGCTACCTCTGCTGAAGTCGCTAAATTTTACAGCAATATTTCTTCAGGCAATTATACTGCGCTGATTTCTTCACTCAAAAAATACCAGGAAAAATATAATTTAAACGACTGGATCTATTATCAACTGATTCGTAAAACAGCAGAACAGCTTAGCCCCAAAGCCGATAATTATTTTCGTTATACTTTATATAAATGGTTTTTGCTCAGTAAATGTGGTTATGATGCCAGGCTGGCCGTTGGCAACGATCAGGTTATTTTTTACGTGCGAAATGACGAGGACATTAGCGATATCCCATTTTTTATGATAGATGGCAAAAAATTCATGTGCCTGAATTATCATGACTATGGAAAATTATTTAGACAGGCAGACACCTACAAGCCGGTTAAAATTTCTATTCCGGAGGCAAAAAACTCTTTTTCATACAAGGTAACCCGCATGCCCGACTTTAAACCCGAAAGTTATGAAGAGAAGGATGTTCAGTTTAGCTACCGTCAAAAAATTTACCACTTTAAGTTAAAAGTGAACGAAGATGTACAAGCTATTTTCAAAAATTATCCTGGTGTAGATTTCGAAAGTTATTTCAATATACCATTAAGCCATGAAACTTATAGTTCGTTAATTCCTATTTTAAAGACGAATTTAAAAGGGATGGATCAAAAGAAAGGGGTAGATTATTTAATGCGTTTTACCCGATATGCCTTCCTTTACGAAAATGACGAGCAAAATTTTGGGACCGAAAAAAGACTATCACCAGAGCAAACCCTGTTAAACAAATATAGCGACTGCGATGACCGGGCAGCTTTGTTTTTTTATCTGGTTAAAGAAATTTACAACTTACCAATGGTTGCGTTGCTTTATCCTACCCATTTAACTATGGCTGTTCAGTTTGATAAGCCTATTGGTGAATGCATAACCTATAATGGTAAAAAATATTCTTTTTGCGAAGCCACACCTCAAAAAGAAAACTTAAATATCGGGCAGATTGCCACCAGTCTTAAAAACATTAAATATGAGGTAGTGTATGCTTATGAGCCGGTTAAGCGGTAGAAATGCAATTCCTAAAGATTATCTTAATGTTAATTAATTGTTTAATTAGTGTTATCTTATCAATAACAAGCTGAATCATCGGGTAATTGCAGTATTTTTATCTTTGAACTGATGTTAAATATAAATTATCCTTATGTCTGCAATAATATATACCATTTTAAAAGAGTTTTTTGTTGAGGCAAACGGCCACGCCATAAAGGCGAGGATTATGTCGCCAATTCACGACGACAAAGTTTTTGTTTTCCAGATCAGTTCATTTTATAAAAGTAAAACTGATGCTGATGCTTACGAACCTGCGTCAACATTTACCTCTTATGCAAATGCTGAGCGACATTTACTTCAATATCTGGAAGGTTTTCAGAACACATTAGATCTGGGCGGAGCTATTGCACCCGGGCATCACTTCTAGATATTTTCTTTGTCGTCTTTTTCAGGAGGAAGCTCCGACTGGATCACCTCTTGTTCAAATTCTTTTTTATCCTTTTGGTTTCTTTTGATAAGATAGCCTACTAAAATAACGACCAAAACGATAACTCCGATCAATATTGGATCATTCATATTTGCTGGATTAAAATATAACCGACCTGATTTAAACTAAGTTAGGAGAAATTTTTTACATGTTAAGCACACGACTAAGTGTTAACATAATGATAATATTAATTTAACTTTACGATTCTTTATCTTTGAAAATACCCATAAGTTTTAGATGAAAAAGAACAAATCCAAGTCGAAAAATCATTCGGCAAGCAAGAAACTACGTAAAGAATTAGAATCGAAATTAGCCCTTGCATTTAACGAAGTTGTTACCGCATACGGCAAAGCAAAAAAGACAGATAAAGTAATAGAAAAGTTCGCCAAGCAATTGACTAAAAAAGTTACCTTCGCTAAGCAAGACGATTCTATTGCTCCGTTTACAAAAGAGGATAAAGCTACACCTGCTACCCCAAAAGAAAAAACCGTTAAACCTGTTGGAGCAAAAGAAGTTGTTAAAAAAGCAAAAGCAACTGTAAAGGCAGAGACTGAATCAGAATAAAATTTTATTAAAAAAGGTCCCGATTTTCATCAGGACCTTTTTTAATATTATGTCCAGTCCTAAAATAAGTGTCAACCTAGTTTAAGGGCTAGTCGTAGTTTAACTTAAGATTATTTAACTACACCTGGAGTAGTGTAAGCTAAAAGTTGTGCATCAGCATCAGCCCAACCAGTAGCCCAGTTAGTTGTTCCAAAAGCACCTCTATAATCTACTTTATCGAAGAATGTACCAGATACTTTAGCATTAGTGAATGCAGCACCTGTTGCGGCAACTGAGTTAGCAGCTAAACTGAAATTAGGCACACCTGCTGTAGGAAGCGGAGTAGCTGTAGCGCTACCAAAATCAGTCGCAAATAAGTATGGAGAAGTGAACAATGCGTTAGCGAAACTAGTTTGAGCAAATGTATTGTCAAGACGTAACTTCGTTTCTATCTCTGCAGCTGCTGCGGTATTACTTACTACAACCTCAGTGTTTTTAATGCCGTAAATCAAATTATTAGCAATTACCATACTACCACTCTTAAAGTTTGCAGAAGTTGAACCCGCTGTTACAACTTTGGTATCATCAATATATAATCCAATTGGGAAGCCAGAGATTACCGAATTTAAGATACTGATTGAAGAATTACGACGGATTTGAGCACCATGATAATAATTTGCATTATAAGCACCACCAGCCGCTCTGATCGGGCCTAAAATAGTAACATTTGAAAATACAGCAGATGTTTTAGGTGTTTGATCAGTACCAGTAGCATTGTTATCGGATTCGAAACCATTTGATTGTGATTGATCGGCAACAGTAGCCACACGTTGCGCTAACGCAAACTGTACATTACCTGAATAACCAAAATCTGTATCGAAATCATCATCCCAAGTACCGATAGCCAATAAGTGTTTAGCATTAACTGTACCACCAAACCATTCGAAAGCATCATCACCTGACCGATAAACCTGAATATAATCTAAAGTTGTACCTGAACCAACGCCACCCATTGTTAAACCGTTAATTTCATTATCAACCGAATAGGCAATCCCGGCAAATTCGATACGCACATATTTCATTATACCTGAATTATCAGCTGCCTCTGTACCACCATAAAAGATATAGGCTTTTTCATCTTTACCTGTAGGTTGTACTAAACCACCTTCAATTTTAACATCAGTACCTTGGTTAACCGGTGCTTTACCTAAAAGGATAACCCCACCCCAATCGCCTTGGCTACGTGCACCAGAAGCTAAAGCTGACGTAAATACAATTGGTTTGTCAACTGTACCAGTTGCGTTTATTTTAGCACCACGGGTAACAATTAATGTACCTTTTGAAGCTTTATCACCCTTGATAATTGTTCCAGGCTCGATGGTTAATGTAGCGCCATTGCTAACAAATACGAATCCTTTTAACAAATAAATTTTGCTTGCTGACCAAGTTGTATTGGCTGAAATTTCACCAGTAACCTCTACAACATTCGCATTTGAACCTGTAGGTGTTTCTGTTGAAGGTGCTTCAACGATTACATTCTTTTTGCAAGAAGTTGAAAACAAAACTACTGACAAAGCAAGTAGCAAAAATTGGTTTTTCATTTTTTTTTCTTTTAAATATTTTGTACAAATAGAGCTTTTTAATTTTTCTTCAGGATTAATATCCTGTTAACATATTGTTAAAGGTTAGAATGTGTAGTTAAATGATAATGAAATGTTTCTTCCTGTTTTATAAGATGTAAATGTTTCATCACCACCATTACCTATGCTCCCATTGTATTTTTTATCGCCATTATAATCGAAATAGATAATATTCCTTTGGTTCAATAGGTCGCCAACATTTAATTTAATTTCACCTTTCGATTTAATTACTTTATAGCTGGCCTGGAAATCAATAACATCTCTTGGATTTTCCCACGTACTTGGAAAACGGATACCTCCCGCCTGAACAATTCTTCTACCAATTTTATTGTAAAGAATATTGAAATTTAATTTGTTATCCAGTGCACTATGTTGTAAACCAGCATTGATTAGATAAGGAGATTGACCAACCATTGGACGGGTCTTATCAATATAATCCTGATCTGTTGGGTTGGTAACCTTAGATTTGATCAGTGATAAGTTGAAATATGCTGTGGTATTTTTAAAGAAGCCTTCATCACTGATAAAGTTCAAATTTTTTCTTCCTTCAAACTCTAAACCATAAACATAAGCCTTTGGCGTATTAAAAAAGTTTACATCAACTGTTGATAATACGTCGTAACGATATGTTTCTATCGCATTCGTAAAGTGCTTATAAAAAGCTGACACCGAGAAAAGCTGGCCTGCTTCAGGGTAAATTTCATAGCGTAGATCAAAATTATCTATAATTGATCGCTTCAAATTTGGATTACCAATAATATTACTTAATTGTTCATAATCATAATATCCTGATAAAGATAGCTCTCTAAATTCTGGTCTTGCCAATGTACGGTAATACGAAGCGCGTAAATTTGCCATTTTTGTCAAACTGTAAGTTAAGTTCAATGAAGGGAGTACATCAAGTTGTGTATCATCAACATAAGTACCTAAGGTATTCATTAACTTCACATTATAATTCTCTACCCTTGCACCGTATACAGCTCTAAAGTTTTCACCGATTTTTTGATCAAGCATTAGATAACCGTAATTAGTAAATGAATTGGCATCATAGTTATCCAATTCATTACCAACCTCTGCTAATTTATATACACCAGATTCAATTAATGATTGAGAATATATTTCAGTAATAGGTAAAGATCTTATCTTAGTCTGTAAGTCGATATCATTCGTTTGCAATTGCGCACCGATAAAACGTGCATTGAAAGTCCGCTCACGATATTGTGAACCTAAACCCACTTTCATTATAGTTGAAGCATCGAACAGCTTAAACGGTGTGCTATAATTAATGTCTCCCGCATATAGGTTTTCATTTAAATCAGAAAACAATCGTGTATTTTCTTTTCCTAACGATGTAATATTGGCCTGATAAGGAACAGAAGGATCATTTTGTGCGGATAAAGCTTTCTGATAGTTAATTTTTAACTGATTGGGCTGATTGTTGGTGATGTTACTGTAGGATGCAGTCCATTTTAACTTATTATTTCCTTCCCCAATCTGATGATCACCCTCGAAAGTTGCTTTATAAAGTGACTTCTGCATAATATCATACGCATAGAACTGATTCAGGGTATTGCCATCCCTGATTCCTGTACGAACAGTATAAGTATCATCATAATTTTTGTTGTAGATGTTCTTGAAACTTATTTTGTTTTTACCAAAGCTGTATGCAAAATTTGCCAATGCACCTAAGCTGCTAGAGAATTTATATTGGTTATCGTTATAATTATAGATATAAAAATTTCGTTCCACGTTCTCATTAATATTCTGTGAGTTTCTATAAGTCGCAGACATTGTTGCTCCAAAGCTATTCCCATTTTCAAAATGTTTTACCCGGCCTAAATTAAATTGGTAGTTTTGAGTGGGTAAAGCGCTCGTAGTTTTAATAGCGTTATCAGCTGGAAAAGATTTTAAAGCTGCAATGGTTTTAGCATCAGATAGTGTTCCGTTTGCAATTGCAATACGACTTGGAAAGTTTTCAGCAAGTTGCTTTGAACCATCTTCATAACCTAAATAGGCCAAAGCATTTTTCTTAGTTCCAAGAAAATCTTTAAATGTAGACTGACTATTGTAACCATAGCCAATTCCCAATGAAAGGAAATTCTGATCAGGAATATCTTTTGTAACAATTTGAACTGCCCCCCCAGCAAAATCTGCTGGTAAATCAGGAGTAGCTGTTTTACTGATCGTAATTTTATCTACAAGGTTGGAAGGAACAATATCGAATGAGAAAGCTTTTCTATTGGCCTCAGTGCTCGGCAGCGTAGAACCATCCAAAGTAGCGGTATTATACCGATCACTTAAACCACGTACAACCACAAATTTGTTATCTTGTATGGTAGCGCCACTAATTCTTTTTAACACATCAGATGTATTTTTATCTGGTGATTTTTTAATCTGGTCGCTGGAAATACCATCAGAAATTAAGGCACTGTTTTTTTGTTGTGCGTACAACGAGTTAACCGATTCTTGTTTAAAACTTGCCTTAACCACAACTTCCTGCAAGTTTTGTCCGCCAGCTTCGTTAAGTACAATATTTAAACTCGTGATTGATGGAGATTTAACCTCGATATCGGATATTTCTTTTGTTTGATAACCCACATATGAAAACTCAAGTGTGTATTTTCCGTTAGCCATTGCCTGGAGAATATACTTTCCATCAACGTCAGTAGAAACGCCTTTGGTCGTTCCTTTAACTTTAACAGTTACACCAATTAAGGTTTCTCCAGTTTTTTTATCACTTACTGTTCCGGAAATTTTACCTGTTTGAGCGTAGGCTGCTATACTTAGAAATAGAACGAGTACAGTTAATACTGTTCTTTTAAAAAATGTGATTGATTCCAATTTGCCTGTATTTAATTTTAGGCAAAGCTATTACCACAATGTTAGCTATATGTTAGGTGTTAATTAACATTTGTTTAGCTAAAGGTTAACGTAATGTTACCAGGCTCAGGATTAGTACCTGATACCTGCCTTATTGCAAATGAAGTGCAATAACCAGATCGGACCAATTAACAGGAATTTAACATCATCCAGAAAAGATGGTTTTTTTCCTTCGATTTTATGCCCGATAAACTGGCCTACCCAGGCGGCCACAAATATTGTTGCATAAATGGCATAGGCTGTTCCACTGCCTAAACCAACGGCCTGCTCAATTTTCACGATGACGTAACTCATTAGGCCTACCACCCAGATCATCAGGAAAAACAATACCGGCGATAAGGTAAAATAATAATACAGGCTAAAAGCCAACAGAAAAGATGCCCAGTTAAAGAAACCGTTATAGCTACCTAAAAAGCCAATATACGGAAAAGGGATCTGCCAGATCAAACCCAGTAAACTGAACACAATTAATGGAACACAGATCCAATGCACCAATTTGTTGGTTGGGTTTTGATGGCTCTCGGCGTACTTATCAAAAAGTACATCTACCGGTCGTTTTGGTTCGGTTGTTAGGGTTTGCTTGCTCATTATGTAAAAATAAAAAAAAGCGATGGAATATCCATCGCTTTATATTCTGTTTAATCTCCACCGAACTTTATGCCTTCGCAAACCCTGTGCAGGGTTCGTTTCGTGAAGACGCGAACGAGGCTAGCGAAATAAAATTAAATCAGTACTATCACAAAATCGGTGTAATCATTTTCTTTACTTCGCAAATGCTACAGAACGGGTTTCCCTGATTACCGTAACCTTAATCTGTCCTGGATAGGTCATTTCGGTTTGGATACGGGTAGAAATATCAGCAGCTAAAAGTTCTGCCTGTGCATCGGTGATGCGTTCGCTTTCTACGATAACACGTAATTCCCTACCTGCCTGGATAGCAAAAGTTTTCTCCACACCTGGATAAGATAAAGCCAGTTCTTCTAAATCTTTCAAACGTTTGATATAACTTTCTACCACCTCACGGCGTGCTCCCGGACGGGCGCCAGAAATTGCATCACAAGCCTGGATGATCGGAGAAATCATTGATGTCATCTCGATTTCATCGTGGTGGGCACCAATTGCATTACAGATTTCAGGATGTTCTTTATATTTTTCGGCCAGTTGCATCCCTAAAATTGCGTGCGGCAATTCAGGATTATCATCAGGCACTTTGCCAATATCGTGCAATAACCCCGCACGTTTGGCCATTTTTGCATTTAAACCCAATTCTGCAGCCATGGTAGCACAGAAATTGGCTACCTCACGTGAGTGATGTAAAAGGTTTTGTCCGTAAGACGAACGGTAACGCATACGACCAACCATACGGATCAGTTCAGGGTGTAAACCATGGATACCTAAATCGATCACTGTACGCTCGCCGATTTCAACGATTTCATCTTCGATCTGTTTTTTGGTTTTGGCTACAATTTCTTCGATACGTGCCGGGTGGATACGGCCATCGGTTACCAAACGGTGTAAGGCCAAACGGGCAATCTCTCTTCTTACCGGATCGAAACCAGATAAAATAATCGCCTCAGGGGTATCATCAACAATAATCTCGATACCCGTGGCAGCTTCTAAAGCACGGATATTTCTACCCTCTCTACCAATCACACGGCCTTTAATCTCATCGCTCTCGATATGGAAGATAGAAACTGAGTTTTCAATCGCCGCTTCGGTAGCGGTACGTTGAATGGTTTGGATAACCACTTTTTTGGCTTCTTTACTTGCTGTAAGTTTTGCCTCATCAACAATATCCTTAATCTGGATCATGGCCTGTGTACGCGCCACTTCCTTTAAGTTTTCGACCAACTGGTTTTTAGCTTCTTCAGCCGATAAACCAGCAATGGTTTCCAATTGCGTGAGGTGCTGGTTTTTTAGTATTTCAACTTCTTCTTGCTTTTTGACAGCGATTTCGGTCTGTTTTTCGAGAATACTTTTTTGCTTATCGAGTTCCTGTTCTTTTTTATTGAAATTCTCCATACGCTGATTTACCGATTGCTCTTTCTGCTTCATGGTATTTTCGCGTTGGTTAATGTTGTTGTTCTTCGCATTCACTTCTTGCTCATGCTCCGCTTTCATTTGCAAAAACTTTTCTTTTGCTTCTAAAAGTTTATTCTTTTTTAAGATTTCTGCATTGTTCTCTGCATCTTTTAAAATCTTCTTCACTTTGTTCTGTGCAGCAACTTCCTGCTGTTTAAGCAAGTTACGCAGGAGGAATCTTCCTACCACTACTCCGATAGCTATACCCGCTATTACGGCAAATACGTATCCTAATATTTCAACTATTTCCATTTTGTTTTTTAAGTAAAAAAAAACCGCAACTAATTTTTTAAAGTCTCATACATTTTAAACCTCAACTAAGCATAATTAGGGTTTAAGCCATTTTCAGGTGCCATAGCAGATGAAATACGCCCTCTTAACCCTATAGATATTGAAGTGTTAAGTTTTATAAAATTTGAAACTCAAAAACTAGCCGCGGCTATGTTTTTATGCTAAATATTGGCGCTGTCATCCTAAATTATTTTAGGCTCTGAAACAAGTTCAGAGTGACGAATCGCCGAAAGAACGAACCTTATTTTGAAAAGAAATTACTGAGTAAAACATCCAATTCTTCGACTTTATCGGCAACAGCAGTATCCTGGTTTTGTACTTTATTCTCTGTTCTCAATACGGCTGTTGCATAATGTAACACTGCCATAGAAAGAAGATCCTGCTTATCTCTAACCGCATAATTATCCTGATAATCTTTTATGCGCTCATTGATCATTTTTGCTGCCCGTCTCACAATTTCTTCCTCTTCCATATTCACCTTTAGTGGATAAATACGGTCGGAAATGGTTATTTTAATCGAGATTTCTCCCATTTGTTTAGCTTAGTTTCTGATTTCTCTGCATCATTATTTTTTTAATAATGCAATACTTTTATCAATCTCACGCACAAAATCGTTAATTTTTTGTTTAATGTCAAGCGATTTTTCGCTTGCCCCCTCTATACTTTTAGCCAATTTTGTAACCCTTAATTTTTCATCAAGTTCTACATTTTTGCCCTTCGCTGTATCGAGTGCTACTTTTAACGATTGATTTTCAAGCTTTAATAAATCATTTTCTTCCTGTAGCGCATTACATAGCTCTAATACCTGAGCCGTTTTTTGTAATACTTTATCTAATTGATCTGCAACAGAAGCCATGAATTTATTTCTAAAAATACGAATTTATATTTTATTTCCTAATTTCTGCACCAGCTTGTGCCGTTAAATTCGCGATTAATTTCTGCATCGTGTTTTCAATCTGCTTATCGGTCAAGGTTTGTTCTTCATCCTGTAGAATGAAGTTCAAGGCATATGATTTTTTGCCTTCAGGTAATTTATCACCAACATATACATCGAAAACACCAACCTCCTTGATCAGCTTTTTATCGGTTTTGAAAGCAATGCCTTTTAAAGTATCGAAAGTTACCGCCTGATCAATCAATAAAGACAAATCTCTGCGCACTTGTGGGTACTTAGAAACTTCTTTGTTAACGATTTTATTTTTCCTTACAATATCCAACAGGGCAGCCCAATCAAAATCGGCATAAAAAACTTCGGCGTTTACATCGGCTACTTTACGGTCGGCTTTGGAAACGGCACCAAAACTTACCAGGGTTTTATCTCCACGGAAATATTTAATCCCGTAAGCAAAGTTTTCGTCATTTAAAGCATCAGATTGATAGCTTGCGATACCTAAACGCGATATAATCGCATCAACTGCCGCTTTTAAATTATAGAAAGTTGCCGGTTTAGCATTTTGGTTCCATTGCTCGCTCTGTTTAGCCCCCGAAATCAACAATAATAACCTTGAGCGCTCTACATACTGCTCATTAATTAAATGATAAGTTTTACCGAATTCATAAAACCTAACATCAGCATTTTTACGGTTCTGGTTGTAAGCTACACTCTCTAATGCCGGCATCAATAGATGCTGGCGCATTACATTTAAATCGCTGCTTAAGGGATTTAAAATAAATACGGCTTCGTCTAAATTTTTCGAATAGGCCGATTTAGTTAACGAATTGCACATAATTTCTGCATAACCGTTTGAGGTAAGCATGTCTGCAATTACGTTGTGCGTATTTTCTTTTTCGGGCTTAATGCTGTAAGAAAGCGATGCATTTACCTTTGAAGGGATTTCGATATTATTATAACCGTAAATACGCAATACTTCTTCTGTAATATCACATTCGCGGGTTACATCAACTTTAAACGACGGTACTCTTAAAGCCAAAGTATCTTCAGAGGTATTGGTTGCTGAAATACCTAAAGCAGTAATAATGTGTTTAATTTCGGCTGATGGAATATTTGCACCAATTAATTTATTGATGTTGGTATAACTTACTTCAAACTCGAAAGGCTTGATATGACTTGGATAAATATCGGATACTGATGAAGAAATTTCCCCGCCAGCCAGTTCTTTAATTAATAATGCTGCATATTTTAAAGCCGTAACTGTAATTTCAGGATCAGTACCACGCTCGTAACGGAAAGAGGCATCGGTTTTTAAGCCATGTCTTTTAGCAGTTTTACGTACAGAAACCGAATTAAAGTAAGCACTTTCTAAGAAAATATTTTTGGTATTGACATCAACTCCCGAAGATTTTCCACCGAAAACACCTGCAATACACATTGGCGCTTCAGTATTGCAGATCATTAAATCATCTGCACTCAACTTACGTTCAACATCATCAAGGGTTACAAATGGTGCTCCTTCGGCAACTTTTTTCACGATTACTTTTCCACCGGTAATTTTATCGGCATCGAAAGCGTGCAACGGCTGACCCAAACCATGAAGTACATAATTGGTAATATCAACTACATTATTGATCGGACGTAAACCAATTACCTTTAATTTATCTTTTAACCACTCTGGCGATTCTTTTACGGTAACGCCAGAAAGTGTTAAGCTGCTGTAACGCGGACAAGCTGCTAAATCTTCTACTTCTACCGGGATTACCAGATTTTCGTTATCCGTTTTAAAAGCTGAAAGATCAGGCATTTCATACCCGCTTCTGAAATAAGCCGCTAAATCTCTCGCCACACCTAAATGTGACGCCGCATCAGCACGGTTTGGTGTTAATCCGATTTCGAAAACAAAATCATCATCCATTTTGAAATGGTCTTTAGCAAGGATCCCTATTTCGGTATCCTCAGCAAGGATCATAATCCCATCATGCGATTTACCTAGACTAATTTCATCTTCGGCACAGATCATCCCCTGCGAAAGTTCTCCCCTGATTTTTGATTCTTTGATTTTAAAAGGCTCACCCTCTAATGGGTATACCGTTGTGCCTACAGTAGCTACTACCACTTTTTGGCCAGCGCCTACATTTGGAGCACCGCAAACAATCTGAAGGTTTTCTTTACCACCAACGTTTACCGTAGTAATGCGCAAACGATCGGCATTGGGGTGCTGAATACAGGTTAATACTTCTCCGATAACCAAGCCCTCTAAACCACCCACAACGGGCTGCACTTTTTCTACACTTTCTACTTCTAAACCAACATTGGTAAGAATTAACGAAAGCTCCTGAGGTGTTTTATCGATCTGTACGAATTGTTTTAACCAGTTATATGATATTTTCATTTTGGAGTATCAAGTAGCGAGTGTCCAGTATCAAGACAAATCTCGAAGGACACTCTAATTTCATAAAACGCAAAGATATTATTTAAAGGTCAAAGGAGAAAGCTAAACCCGCAATCTTGACACAATAAAAATGACTAATGGCCAATATTTAAATTAGAGAGAATTACTGCACATGCCCCTGCTCCTATTACCAACATGATAACAGATGCAATAACTAATTTAAGGCCGGGTTTAACGGGTTGGTTTTTCGCAGCTTTTAAAATGATCTGAATGATGCCAATTACAAACAACAGTACGACAATTACCCAATAGACTATAAAAATTTCCATGAACTTATTTTGAGATTAACTGTTGGCCAGTAGTACTGCACAAGCACCAAAACCGATTACCACCATAATTACCGAAATGATAAGCAGTTTTAACCCAGGTTTTACAGGTTCATTTCTTGATGATTTAATAATAATCTGAATAATGCCAACCACAAAGAGTACAACTGCGGTAAGACAATAAACAATGAATAATACAAATAAACCTCCCATGTTAGTTCATATTTAATTTTTCCCTGATCAGATCTATTTTGTTGTCGCGGTAAAAAATATTCATGGTTTCGAAGGGTACCATTTTATATTTATCACTCACAATATGTACGCATGATTTTTTAACGGCGCGTACATCAAAATCCAGCGGATCCATAAAATTCATGATGATAATCCGAAATAAATTATCATAACTTAAACTATCCGATTTTACCCTTGGCAGACAACACATCAATTCGCCAAAGGTATCTTCGGCACAATCGACCGAAACACCTGTACTAAACAGATTGAGCATGTGTTCTTTCAATTTTTCATCGTGTTCGAAAACGATGGTATTTTTTGAATTGTTGAGTAAATCTTCAGGATTGATCAGATGTGTCATCGGGATCACCTCATCACCGATTTTTAATGCATAAGCCATACACAGGGCATCGGGATTACAGGGCACAGGGATTAAATCCTGAGGAGTAAAAATAGGATATTGCTCATAAATTTTTCTGCGCACTTCAGTTAGGGTGATTCTTCCCTGTTGATCATTATAATCATCATTTCTTCCGGCAACCTGAGTAGGCTGAAAAGTAACCCCACGGACACATTTCTGTTTAAGCGCATAATCTAAAATATCGCCAATTTCATGATCGTTAAGGCCATTTTGCAAAGTAACCACCAAAGTAGTAGATACATTAAACTGGTTGAGGTGATCGATGGCTTTTCTTCTTACTTCGGTAAGATCTTCTCCCCTTAGCTTGGTTAATACTTCGGCGCTGAAACTATCAAACTGCAGATAAATTTCGAAATCGGGCATATAGCTTGCTAATTTCTCTACAAAGCCAATATCTTTTGCAATCCTGATCCCATTCGTATTCACCATTAAATGTTTAATGGGCTTTGTTTTGGCAAGGTCTAAAATCTTAAAAAAATCAGGATGTACGGTTGGTTCTCCACCCGAAAGCTGAACCACATCGGGTTCACCTTCATTTGCCACAACAACATCCATCATACGTTCTATTTCTTCCAGCGTACGGTGCCTGCCATAACTTGGAGACGACATGGCATAACAGGTTGGACAGGCCAGGTTGCAACGATCGGTAACTTCTATTACTGTAAGGCACGAATGCTGTTCGTGATCGGTACATAAGCCGCAATCGTAAGGGCAACCATAATGCACTTTGGTATTAAACTTAAGTGGCATTTCAGATTGTTTATTGTAATTGCGGATCTGTTTGTAATATTCTACATCATCAGCAATCATTACTTTGCTATCGCCATGCGTTCTACAGTTTTTCAGCATAAATACCTTAGCATCCTGAAAAACAATTTTCGCATCGCAAAGCTGTAAACATTCAGGGCAAAGACTTTTGGTATAATCGTAATATATATAATCTCTGGTATTGGCCATAATGTTTACTGTTTGTGTAAAATCTGTTTCGAAATCCTGATGATGAATTTATAATAATAAATAAAAATAAACAATGCAGACCAATGAATGCTACTTAAATTTAAAAATAATGAATGGTAAGGTTTTATAAATTCTATCCCAAAACGGAACAGGAAATATAATACCATAAACAATTTAAAACGGTCTCCATTGATCAATATCTTATTTTTTAAGCCATTGAACAAAAAAATCAAAAGTATGAGGTAAACCATTTCATAGAGCATAATGGGATGCCGCAATATACCATCGCCCAAATCCATGCCTGTAAAAAAATGGGTAGGGACGCCGTAGGTTGGCTCATCGATGCCCATGGAAAAGCAGCCGATACGGCCAATAATAAGGGCGACCAAAATCGGGATCACGTAGATATCTCCAGAGGCGATATTCACACCTATTATCTTTTTTATCAATTCAACACCGAACAAACCGCCAAGCAAACCGCCAACAATGGTTTTACTTTGATAAAGAACTGAAAAACTAAGGTGGTGGAGTACTTCTGGCGTTTCGAGTACAGCAATTACACGCGAGCCAATTAATGCCCCAAGCATAGCGCCCAACATAATCCACAGCCTGTTTTCGTCAGATATCGGGTCTTTAATTCCTTTTTTATAGAAATAATACAACCTAACACCAATTATAAATGCCAGTGTTTCGAAAATATAGTGATAGTGGTATTGGTTACCAAAAAGCTCGAATTGAAAGGGAAACAGAGATTTTAACAGCATTTATTAAAACCAAAGTCTGCAAAAAACAGGTAAATGATCAGAGTAATACCTTTTATCCTTACTATCAGTTAATACGGCGAATTTCTGCACCTTAAATCCTTTGTTTACAAAAATGTAGTCGATCCTGTTTTTGAGATCGTTGTTAAAATCAAAACCATTAAAAGTACCTGTCGGACCATATGGAGGCTCTACAGAAACATCTTTCGCATCGATAAGAAAAGATTTTATGGTAGCAATGGCTTCAGTTTCGGGTGTTACATTTAAATCACCTGTAAAAACAACCGGTAAAGTAGGAGCTATCTGCTGTATTTTTTGTTTCAATAATTTAGCTGATTCAATTCTCGCTTTCACACCAACGTGATCGTAATGTGTGTTAAAAACGATAAACTCTTTTTTATTCTGCTTATCGAACAATTTAACCCAGCTGCATATCCGGTTAAGTGCGGCATCCCAACCTTTTGATGGAACATCTGGTGTTTCTGATAACCAAAAAGTTCCGCCATCCTTTTTAGTAAACCTGTTTTTATCAAAATAAACGGCAGAAAATTCGCCCTTTCTTTTGCCATCTTCACGGCCAACACCCACTACATCGAAATTGGAATTCTCCAAAAGCGCATCAAACTGTTCAGGTAAGGCTTCCTGTACACAAAGAATATCAGCATCATGAAATTTCACCAGGGCTTTAACATTATCTTTCCGGTTAGGCCAGGCATTAACACCATCAGATGCTACATTTAAACGGATATTGTAAGTAATAATATTAATTGGGGCTGGCCTTTTTTGCGCAAATGCCAATACGGTTAACAAAAGAAAAACAGGGATGATCTTTAAAGTATTCATAAATATAATTACACAATTTAATTAATGCTGGCTAGCCAGTAATATTTAATTTTAAGCCGCTATTATACTAATTTAACGTTAATTGTACTTTAACAACCAAATATCTTTTAAATTAAATCTTCATCCCGATAACTATAGTATCGGTTATTGGCAAAAATCAGGTGATCGACCACATACAGACTAAGCAAATTTCCTGAAGCAACCATATTCCTGGTCAATTTATCGTCGCTCTCACTGGGCTTTAAACTTCCTGAAGGATGGTTATGTGCCAATACAATATTTGCGGCATTATTTTCTAAAGCTGTTTTAAAAATAATTTTCGGATCGGCCACTGTACCTGCCTGTCCCCCTTTACTGATCAAAAATTTACCTATTACCCGATTTGATCTGTTTAGGAGTAATATCCAGAACTCTTCATGATTGAGATTAGCGAAAGTTTGATGTAAATATTTATAAACATCGTTAGAAGTAGTAACATGGGTAATGGCCTCTTCAGCGGTTTCCTTTCGCCTCAAACCAAGCTCTAAAGCGGCAATTATAGTTAATGCCTTGGCTTCTCCAATACCTCTAAACCTGGAAAGATCCAGAATAGAAGCATTCCCCAGTTTTGTTAAATTGTTATCGTAAAACGACAGAATCCTTTTACTTAAATCGACAGCAGTTTCATTTTTACTTCCCGAGCCAATTAAAATAGCAATCAGTTCGGCATCTGTTAGATGTCTTCGGCCGTGTAATAAAAGTTTTTCACGGGGGCGATCTTCTTCAGCCCATAACTTTATACCTAGTTTCTGTTCGTAATTTTCCATTTTTTTAGACAAAAAAAGGCATCCTAACTTTTGGTTAGGATGCCTTTACTAATATCGTAAAAAAATTGGCTTATTTTAAACCATTAACGAATTTCGTTAATTTTGATTTGTTATTAGCCGCTTTGTTTTTGTGGATAATATTCTTTTTAGCTAAACGATCTAACATAGAGATTACTTTAGGCAATAAATCAGATGCAGATTTTTTATCTTCTGCAGCACGTAATCTTTTAATAAAGGTACGTGTAGTTTTTGCCTGATATCTGTTACGTAAACGTTTTGTTGCGTTTGCTCTAATTCTTTTTAATGAAGATTTATGATTTGCCATTTCTATTTAGCCTTTTATTTTTCTTATTCGTTTCCTATAATTCGGGTTGCAAATATAGGATTAATGTTTTTAAATTACAAAACACTTT
>Ga0163161_10000734_pt1 | contig 25804 bp, 14 predicted proteins | sample S45metaG_FD_129847 | JGI IMG/M metagenome (GOLD analysis project Ga0163161, IMG submission 129847) | Switchgrass rhizosphere microbial communities from Kellogg Biological Station, Michigan, USA - S4-5 metaG | ecosystem: Host-associated > Plants > Roots > Rhizosphere > Soil | place: USA... | reverse complement strand
TATGGGCAGTCGAAGACGGCCAATGCATTGTTTGCTGTCCACCTTGATCGGCTTGGTCAACACGAGGGTGTCCGGGCTTTCTCCCTTCACCCCGGCAAGATTCTCACTCCGCTCCAGCGTCATCTGGCGCAGGATGAAATGATTGCCGCCGGCTGGCTAGACGTCAACGGCCACCTTGCCGATCCGACTTTCAAGACGACGCAGCAAGGTGCGGCAACCCAAGTTTGGGCCGCAACAGCTCCACAGTTGAATGGCATGGGAGGCTTATATTGTGAGGACTGTGAGATCGCTTCGCTGGATGCAAGCGAACCACCATCCTTTGTCGGCGTTCGGCCTTATGCCGCCGACCCTGACCAAGCCGAACGCCTTTGGGCACTATCCGCTCAACTTACAGGGATTGACGCTTTTGAAAGGAAATGAGTGATCGGTACAGAACGTCAATACCTATGTTGCTCTCTGTCCGAGGCTGAAGAACTTCTTTGGCTGCGCAACGGAGAAACTGCCCATCGAGTCGCCGCTGCTGTCGCGCACGACGGAAAAACTGGGCAAAGACCCTGGACGAACAGTTGTTCATCCGCACTGGCCGGGATAGGGAAGGCGACTTCGCTGGATGGTTACTTTCGAAGCGCGTAATGATGCGGCGATTTTCCTTCAGTCAAGGGCCGAAACGCTCCGGCATGTCACGCCAGTCTGCGCCCGAGCAAAGGAGGGCAGTCATTGGTCCTCAGCTGACCAGCTTCGAGCGACTGGCGCGGCGGTCGTCTAGCAACAGCCATAGGTAGAGCGAGCACTCCTTCATGCACTCAAAGTCTTGAGGGGTACTGGGCGTAGAGTGTGAGAAATCACGATGAAATGCGGGTTTGATCATGTCAAAGCACATCGCAACACGTCTGGAAGAAGGTCCAACGGTGGTATTACGATGAAGCCGGAAACCTCTGCACATGTCGGTGTACGATATCGTCAAAAATATTTCGGTCGAGAACGGAGCGAGAGCAGGAAGTCGAGTAGCCTGACATATGATTATACAAGTGGGCGATGTCAGATGTTCATAAGACGCTCCCCAGCGCACTGCACTTGGCTCAATAGCTCAAAACGAATGCGATTGTTCATCGATTTATGTTCATGGACGAGATTTTCCGCTCGTCTGGTCGATCCGAACTTTGGCAGCTCCTCAGCGGTGAGGACGCTGCGGTACCGGGCAGGGAGTCGCATTGGGGGCTTGCCATCACAAAATTCCTTTCCGTAGATGGCTGGGAACCCTACAGAGTTTCAATTTTCGAAGGGCGCCGATTGGATTTCTTGGGATTTCGTAAAGTCCCTAAGACTAATGGGATGGTTACCATATACTGTGATATGAACGATGGGCTTAGTACACCCATCGTCCTTACCCAGCTATCGTCCTCCGGGTATCAAGCGGCAGGAGAGGAGTCACCACGCGGCTTCTGATCGCCTGTATTGCGTGATTGCAGTTCAGATAACCTCATGTTGAAGATGAAGTCTTTTTCCTGCTCATCCGAAAAGTCCTGGAAATACCAGCCTTGTGCTGATTTAAAGAAACTAAAATCCCAAAAATTGGCGTACTCGTCGTCTTCAATAAAGCTGGATTCTGCCTCATTGAAAGATGGAATAATGAAAACCATCTTTTGGAATGTGAACTGGAACTCGCCTATCGCCAGCGGGAGCCCTCCACCGTTATTGGTTCTCCGGTAAATGGTTAGCTCAGCACCTTTAGTAAAATGGGCGTACGACCGCAAAATCGCAATTTTTGGTAAGCGGGCGACGGTCTGATCCCCAGCGACCCACTCGATGGTTTTTTCGAATCCTGTGAGGTTTTCAGTTTCCATAACGCTCAGCGCAAATTTGACCAGCGCCTTGTACACTTGCTGCATGCTGAGTTGTTCTTTGAACTTGAGTGGCAGACTTTCTGGTGGCCTGTCCTCTGGCGCGCGCGCGCCGTCTTCCAACGTGTACTGTAGGCAAAAATCTAGCGTGGAGATTTGCTGCAGATCTTCAGATGAGAGCTGATCTTTCAGTGTTGAGCGGTTCTCATCTGGCTGTGCCATTTCAGAACCTACCTGCGCCTCCAGTACTTTCTTTTTTCTATCCTCAGACAAATAAAGTAACTTAAAATTCTTGCCTATGATTGATGATACGGTATTGTCTTTATTCTTGACTTTGAAAAAAGTTCCGAGGCATCTCAAGTAAGTGTAGATATGCCTCTCGCAGGATTCGGCAAAGAACTTGTTGCATGCGTCGCACTCTTCATTGAGAATGATTGTTTTGTTACCTAGGGCCTCAGAGATAGCATGCGCCTCCTGCTTGAATGTGGTAACCAACTTTTCAGGGGAGTCATTCTTGGCGGATGGACGAGTATTATGGCAAAAACGGCAGATGCGATCTTTTTTCAGCGGCTCGCCTATCGCTGTTTTCTTTTCAGTGATCCGACCGTCAATTTTGTAGTTATCGAAGAACGGCCCGAGGTTATCCTTGAAGGCGGCTAATGCTTGATCAGGGTCTTGACCTGCATCCAGCGCCATTAGCTCAATGTTCGCCAGAAGCTCTGCCTCAGAAGGCAATTTACTCATGTTGGGTAAATAGAAGAAATGTTCCCCGTCAGGGATCCGATTGATAAAGCTTTTTATCTTGTAAGTTTTGGGATCAATTTTTTTGTAAAGTTCAACGAAAACGTTGATCCGTTCTCTCAGCGCAGGTGAAGATACCTGTCTGCACGATATCGCTAATTGATTGTTAACAGGGTTGACGGATTGAGCGAAGCACAGCGAAATGTCCATTGCGAACGTTGACACATCATCTACCGCATCGGCACGCCAAGACAGCTGATGCTTTCCGCGGAAGAGCAAAAATTCAAAAGAATTCATACAGTCCTTGCTTAATTGTCCAGTATTTATACGCGATGATTCTATTCGTTTCGTATGACGGATTAGCCCCTAAAATACGCAGGTGACTCTACTTCACATAGGCATCTGCCACCCAGACTTCACCCATCGGAACTTTGGCTCTTGAACCTTCGGCCCGCCGAAGTCTTCACCTTCAATCTTGAAGCACCTGGCCATCAGATCCCGCACCCCCCCCAAGCGCTCCATGGCAGTGAGTTCCTTGGTGATGTCCTTGACAACCGTTGTAAACGCCTTAGTCGATTCTGACTTCATGAACTCGGGAGTGGAGAGAGCGAAATCCCGGTCGGGTAACGAAACCCCAAATAGACTAGTAACAGAGCTTGCCGCCTTGATTAGAAAGCTCCCCTGGATACCTTGGGCAGACCTGAGACCGTAACTGCGTTTAAGGTCGCCGCAAATCTTGTCGACATCATCCATGAGCTTGGTGATGCGCTTGTTTCCACTCGCGAGCCCTTGCTCGTCGAAGGCAACTCGAATGGCCTTTAGGGTTTCACGCATCGTTACGAAATGGTCTTCGCTGCGGATCTGTCGAGCTGCCTCGATCGCACCGGAAACGCTTCCGGCGGATTGAGTCAGCCATGCCGAAAACAAGGGCAGGTCCAAAGCAACGGTCTGAGTTGCTCCGTGCGACTGGATTTCAGAAATGCTCGTACTGGTTTTGTCCGAGAGGTTTGCCAGGAGGCGGGCGGTGAAGTCATGGCCGAAGGCGCCGGCTTTCTTCATCCAGTGCACTTGATAGGCATGCCTGATGGGATGAATGAATGAGTCTGCTTTCAGGTGTTTGGCTGCAGTCGTGTAATAAATTGATTTGTACGCGAGCCAGTTCAGCGAGGCGACGAACATCTCGAGTTGCTTGGAGGGACCTCCGTAGGCACCAGGATACTCTCCAGTGAACTCTGACTTGCTGAATTCGTGGCCATCCGAACCCACTAGCTTGACATCTTTCGACCAACGTCCGCGCGTTTCACTGGCATCGCTTAACTCTGCGAAGATTGCTGCGCTTAGGGCACTGTATTTGCCATAGTCGTCGGACGCACGGTAGCCCAGCATCCTCATGGTTAGGTAATACACACTGGAGGCTTGATCCCAGGTGCAGACCATGTTCATTTTCAGTTGCTCCAAAAGGGCACTAAAGTCCTCATCCACGAACTCGCCGCCGCGAATTTCAGGACGAATCAGCGATGCTTCTTTTTGAGCGACCGTATCAACCCCGTCCAGCCCGAACTCGGTAGGCGACAAGAACCTGAGGTAGGGGAATTGTTGCTTGCGGCTTTCTCTGTGATCTGCTTTGTAGTTGTCTATGCAGAGGAGGTCGTCGTAAAAGAGGTTGCCTTGCAGGAAATTCTCTAACGCGCACAGGTCTCCATTGATCGTATCGCTGGTCTTGACCGCAACCGCGCCGGTGGCGCGCTGGACGGCAGTGAGGGTGGCGTTGTCTATCAGTGCGTAGGTCATGTATTCATTGCCCATCCTAGTGTGGCTGAGACTATAACCACTGAGATTGGATGGTGGCTATATTCGACGGGCAGTCTTCGCGAACCATGAAGCATGGTCTTGGCGCAGGTGAAGCGCCTTATTCGACTGCACGCTCATTGGCGCAGTTCATACGCGCTTGAGCGTGTAATCAAGTGGATGGGCTCGACTATGCTGGGCCATTCACGATCGGATTGACATCAGGTGCTGGAATACTAAAGAAATGCGTCGAGCAACCAGCGATGAATCTGGGAGGGCAGCGATCCATTGAGTGCATTTGGATAATTCTCGAGGCATCTTGGTAACCGCTAGCCATTGCAATGCAATGGCTGGGCGCCGATCTGTGGTAGTGCCAAGTAGAATTTAAGTTCACCCTCAAGCCGGGCGGTGCGAAACCTCGACAAATCGCATCTTCCAGCACCCGCTGCAGCTACTCACTCACTAGCCAGTAAGCTTTTGCCGAGCCCTGACGTGCGTAGCCTATGCAGAACGCCATCAAATCGCTCATGCGCTCATCAACCATGGTGCGCCGAATGCCAGGTTGAACGCCTACCACCGTGAAGGTAAGAGCTGTTGCAGGTGTTGACCGCAGCAACTCGTAGGTTTCATCCCTGTCCCCGCTGACAAAGTACGAAGGAGATGTGTGTCTGCGATGCATGCGATCTTCCATATGATGCAGCAAGGTCGCGACGTTGCAGAAGTAAGCTGACTTTACCAGCTGTCCCGCAACCTCATACACATCACCAACTCGCCCTCCATTAGCTGGCCCTCCTGCACCTTTACAGTGATAGAGGGTTACGTTCACTTCATGGGCTGCATTGACAGTAACGCAGATGTAGTCGGCGGCCTCGCCTGAGCGATGGTCGTAATACAAACACCGGAGATCTGGAAGCGTCAGAAGGTATTGCTCCAAGTGCTCCTGCACAGTTGCTTGGCCATTGAGCTCTGCACGTCGCGCCAGTGTGCGAGGCTCCTGATTGTTCGGCAGGAACTCCACCTCGATCGCGCAACCTGTCCAATCGATTGACTCCGCATCACCTGGAGCAAGTGCGAGGGATCTGAGAAGAGGGGCAGCGATTTTGTTTAGCCCTTCAAACGAAGACTTATCTGTTGCATAGAAAATAGGAGGGTACTCACTAAGCCAATCGGCCAATGGCATCCAGCCATCCTGGCTAGACTCGATCGTCATTGTGGCATCTGGTTCCAGGCAGCGAATCAGTTGGCCACCCTCAAGACTCAGGCGCATACGAATCTGCCCCTCAGCATGAACGATCGAAAAATCCAAGTGCCCGGCTTGTGGATCGCACTCAAAGTCCTGGATATCCCACTCCACAAGCCTAGAGGTTTGTAATTCTTGTTCCTGCGTAGTCCTGAAGTGAATACGAGGATTGCGAGTGAGACCTTGCCGCGACCAGTTGGCTGCCATCACCGCTTCTGGTAGCTCCCGAAGAGTCGTAGTGGTTCTGACCAAGTCGAGGTGTGTTTGGCTAAACGCAGCATCTCCTACGATGCGCCCATGAAGCGTCTGCACCCAGGCAAAGAAGTCAGGAACGGATAGGCGCTGATTGCTCCAGATTCTAGAGCTGCTACTGGCTCCGATGGTTTCACGCACCTGGCCGTTCATGCCACTCCCGAAGTAGTGACCCTGAGCGTAAGCGCGGCTGTCACCGGCAGTGACCGCGCGCTCGGCTTGAGGGCCAGTTAGGGTTCGATAAGTTTCGACTTGCGAATTGAAGGTCGTGTTCTGCAAGCCAACAGCAAAAAACCTCATCCCCTCCAGTCCGGCCCTCGCTCGGCTCGTTTCTTCATAGCTCAACCCTCGGCTGCCGGCACGGCAAACGATATCCATGATGGTCAGGTACAGCTTCTCTGTCCTGAGGGTTGAGCCGATGAAGCAGTAGCTCGATTCAGGAAAATACGTCAGCAAGAAGGCCTCGTGCCGAATATCAGTGAGCGTGTTTGAGGTCGACCAGTTCGGAGGTGCTTCATCTGCTGTCAATACGAGAGACAGATTGCCATCTGGCGTTCCCCACTGCTTTACAATCCGAAGCACTCGACCGACCTTTTCTCCCAGCAAGTCGAAATCCGGCCTGCGACTGCAGTGAAACCCTCGAACGTGCGCGTACAAATTGAAGGACAACGCAGACACGGATTCATAGTCAGATTCAGTCATCCGACGCACCGGCAAGCTTTCGATGAATTCTTGGGCTTCAACTGCGCCCTGGATCTCAGCAAGCGCGGCATCATCAATCATCTGAGCCAGATCGACTCCCTCTCTGAGCAGAGTCGCGGTCGCCTCACGCACTCTGAATGCCGGTGCAATGAGGGTTGGGCGTCCCGTTGCGTTGTCGATCCTAGCGAACCTGCCGATGAACTGGATTGTGGGTACCAGTGATTTGTGCGGTGCGTGCAACGCGGCGACCTTGAGTTTTGGGAAGTCATAGCCTTCGCCAAACATGTCTACGCAGATGATGGCCTTCAATTCACCAGAAATGAGCTTGGCTTCAATTAAGTCCTGTTGTCGTTTGGTCAGTCGGCTGCTTATGGCGGCGACGGAAACGCCCAATTGCTCGTAGATCGGGACGAGCGCTTGCGCGGAAGATATGGTCGAGGCGCGTACGAAAAGCCTATGATCAAAACCGTTAGCAATATCTTCTTCGAGCTGTGCCACTGCAGTTTGGGCAATCACCCGATCAACATGCTCATCATCAAGCTCGTTATCTATTGGGGCCTCTCGGAAGACGATAGGGTCGAACGCCCCTTCAGATACGGCTCTCATCACAGGATATCGGTAGACTAGCTTGCCCGGAATAACGCGGTCATCGCGCCTGAAGGGTGTTGCTGTCAAGAATATAAATCGAGCGGTCGAGTAGTGATCCAGATACGCTGCCCAGGAATCCGCTGGCGCATGGTGAGCTTCATCGAAAATTATCACGTCAAAGAGGTCGGGCGCAGCGCCCGGGGCAATCATTGGCGAAGAACTACCGGGGGTTGAGATCACGACGTCGAACTCCCGCAACTGTTCCCAAGCCTCGGGTGTTATCGGCCGCCCCGAATGCAAGTGAGCGGAAGGTAGCGGCCCGTCTTCAGGTAGCGCACCGATGCGCCTGAGTGTTGAAAGGGTGGAAAAATGCGAGTGCACCTGTTTGCGTAGAGCACTTGATGGCTCGACGACGAGGATCCGGGTTGCTCCAAGTAGAAGCGGTAGCGACATCATCAATGATGTCTTTCCATAGCCAGTGGGCAAGCAGATGATAGCGGGGTCGTCTTGCACAGAGAAATGGGCCAATGTTGCATACATTGCGCCAAGCTGACCCGGCCTGAAGCCGCTATTAGGCGCGTCAGCTTGCTGAAGAAGCTTGAGTGATCCCGCCTGATCTACGAAAAATCCAGCCATTTCGACCGTCCTTGGATATTTCTAACCAATCCTAATGTGCGACGGACTTTAAACAAGTGGTGAAGGTACAAATTTCTTTCAGCATCTCCTAGCTTCTGCTTGATTCAGCAGGCATGGGGACTGAGGTGCCACCCGAGCAACTCACACTGGCTCTCTTGAGCGCGGCCCGTTCATTGTAATCAGTATAGGTGTTTGAATCGCCACTGGTTTCCAATAGACGCGACGCAATTCCAGGGCTGCAGTTCGCAAACCTCTACTGGGATCTTGTCCCAGGCCCACATCGTCAGAGCAGCTTCCGGACCAGTCTTTGTAGAGAAATGGTGCCCCTCAGACTCGACCACGCCAAAGCCGCGCACAGTCCAGCGCTTGCGGCGCCGCACTCATCCTCCGAATTTGGGTCTTCGCGCCGCTATTCGTGCTGTGGTGTAGGCGTTGGCGAACTCGGACTGGTCAATCGTGCCCCTCGTTAGGCTCTCATTGAGCTCGGTATAGATTCGCAACCCTTCGCTAGCCGCTACGGATTCCAACTGAGCACATTTCGAACCCAGCAACCGGATAGCAACCCTCTCAAGACGCTCGTCCATCTGGTCACCATGATGAGATTCGACTAACAGCCTGTAAACCGCCCAGAGTCCTTTAGCGCTGGCCTTTGGCAAATGCCCCCTGAGTGCGGCGGCGATGATCAAAATGACAATGGTCTCAAGGGCCTGATCAGGGGCATCACTTTTCATGGCTGCTTTGACATGCCAGTGTCGCATCAGCGCTGCTAGCCCAATCTCAGGAAGCAAAGCCTGATCCACCAGCATACGTAGCACCGATGCTGCATGCTCCAACACTTTCTCAAAGGTCGCGCGGTAATCCCAGAGCGCCGAGATTACTGAGATGAACCTGGGTTCTGCGTCAAGGATTTCTACGGCTTGACGTACGGTTCGTGCAGTAAAGGCAGCCGGGGGAAGCAGCCGCACAATCTCGGAAAGCTGCACGATTACGCTGACCCTCCATTCGCACAGCTGCGCAATTTTGCCGGCTTTCTCAATGGGGGAGAGCTGCCCAACCTCTGTCATTGCGGCCAGGACATCAAGGGTGCAGAAACCGTCGACCTCGGAACCTGCAGCACAAAATATCCGCAGCGATTCGTCATCAGAATAGAGCCGGTACCGTTCCGGCTCTTTGCCAAGTATCTCCACGATTTCACTGTTGCTGCGCCCAATGACTCTGGCGGGCGATGCCTCGCTTGCCACCTCTGGAGGGGAGGGCTGAAGTATCGAGGCGAGATGGGGTTTCAAAGCGTTCTGTAGCTCCAAGCATTTGCTTCGCTTTGGGCTTCCAAACACGGGGTTCGTGAACTCGGCAAGCTCCTCCATCGTGGCCTTGGCTACCGCAATTTGACCGAAGAAATTGATGACGGCGTCGATCAGCCCCAAGTCGTTAAGGACTAACAGTGCTGTCCAATCCAGCAAAGGTACTCGCTTGCGCAGGTCATCGGCACCGGTCGGCTGCCAACCTGTATCGTTGACCATTGCCAAGTGATACTGGCGATCATCCCGGCTGGACACCTTGGCAATTTCCCACAGGTGCACGATATCGCAAACGTAAGACAGCACCAGTCGTGGGCGCCACGAGAAAGGAACGGTATTCAATCCCTGCTGTAGGGAGCGCTCTAGCCGCTTCTGGAAGGCCTCTCTGTCGGACGTCATTCCAGTCAGTGCTTTCAGGCTTTCCACCAACTCCGTGCCAGAGGCGCCCTCTCGGATTTCGCCTCTCCAGAGCATCCGGGAATTCGGGAAATTCCTGAAGAATGCATCAGCGCGTGTGCGGAACTGCTCTCTATCCCTGGCAAGGTCGATGTCACTGCGTCCATCCAGAGTGCCGCTCAGGTGCATCATCAAGTAGGTGCCTTCCTGGCTCTCTACACTTTGATCCACCAGTTCGCCAGCTCGCAGGGCCAGCTCCAGTAGCCGTTCGCTCGTTGGGTCGGAAAACTGAATGAGAAAGAACAGTAACTTAACGAACTCCAATTGTTCCCCTTTGGACCTCGCAGTTTCGAGCGCTCTTTCCGCTGCCTCCACGGCGTCATCGACGTAGCCGCAACGCGTGGCAATCGTCGCATAGGTGTTCAGTGCCAGTGGATCGTCAGATCCTGTGGCTACAATTTTCAACAACCGATCGCGGGCCTTTTCCGTTTCGCCCAGGTGATCAAGTGCCAATGCCTCGAAGGCTCCCATTCGATCACCAGGCTCAACGCGGACTCGATTGCTTTGACACAGCTCTACGATGCCTTGCCAATCTCTCAAGGTCACCAAGGCCAACCCAAGCCGCACAGCCACCGCAGGCGAGAGGACATAGTGCTCAGTGATCCTTTCGGAGAGTCGAACACACGCCTGCGCGCTCTGCGGGTCGGTAGGGTCAAGCTCGTGGATGAGGGTGAGTGCAATACTGACGGGCCGATCCAGTTCTTCATACCTGGCCTGCAGCGTCCTCAACGCCTCATCCTTGGCCAACCTGCTCATCTCCAACTGGAGATAAAATTGTGCGAGGGCGGCTTCGGGGGCCAGAGCAGGATCTGCTTCGAGCATCCCCATCCACTGGTTCACGAGGCCGGTCTGAACTGATTTGTGCGCCGAAATAGACGCTGCGGTGACAGCCGACCCAAACAGGGGGTGGCTGCGATCCACGTCACCGACGTATGCGCCAAAGCCTTGATAGCACGCCCGAAATTTACGGGTTTCATAGAGCAGAAGCGTGCCCCAGAGCTGCTTGTCAGGTGAGTCGGGCAACTGATCATTTGCCGACAATGCGAGGGTGAAGTCCGCCAATTGACCCGCAATGCCCCGCAAGACCTCATGGATATGGGGCAAGTCCGGGCGCTTCTGCGCTGCATCCTTCAGGTCTGCAAGTATCGACTCTGCCTTGCCAAGGGCCGACGCTGTGGCCCCCCAGATGTCGACGAGCTGCTCTATGTTGGAGCCCCAGCCAGATGCCTTTATGGACAGGACAGCATCGTTAATCGCAACCCAAGCTTCCTCAAGCTTTTGAAGGTCTACACCCGGAAGACCTGCGGGTGGGATAGATTCACGTCGCGGCGTAGTGGCGGTGGCCACTGCGAGGGAAAATTTGGCTCGGGCCCTAAGCAACAGCAACAGTTCACGAATGTCATCGGACGCGTCACAGGCTTCAAGGCCCGCCTCGCAGTCTGTCAGGGCATTTGCCGGTTCTTCAGACAGCCAATGTGCAAACGCTCTGGCGAAAGACCGTTGAGGTTCCGCAAGCAAATTCGCCTGCTCAACGGCCAACTCGTAATGCCCTTGCACGGCATGCAGCCGGGAGCGAATGGCAATGATGGCTGGATCTTCACCCTCCAGTAAATCATGTAGCTCTGCAAGTGAGTCGCTATCGTTCTCGAATCGGATGCGGATCTCCGCTTCCACCTGGGCTGCTCGGAACTTGGGGAGCGGCGTTACCTCGTACGCGTTCTGGTAGGAAGAGACTGCCGCTTTGTTATCTCCCGTTTGAACCTGCCACTTGCCACGTAGGCGCCAATATTCTGCGCGCTCAAGGGTGGTCGACCCTTCGAGTTTTGGCTCTGCCTCATCGAGCTGGATCTTCGCTCGATCCAGCGCGGTGACCTGTAGATCTGCCTTGGCCTGAGTCAAGTTCCAGGCAAGCGTGCCGCGAGCTGGGTTGACCCAGTAGTCTTCCGTTGGGCCTGCCAAGGCGTTCATCAGTGCGGAGCCTCGTGCAGCCACGCCTTTTACCACGCCCTGAACCAGGGTTAAGCGGTCATCTGCTTGCATCCCTGGGTGTGTTTGCTCTGCGCGCTCACTCAGGATATGCCCCATGCGAGACAGTTCGTTCTGGTGGCGAATGTCCTCCGAGAGATCCGTAGCTATTTTTAGTACGTTCTTTGTGGGCGCACGAAGGGTGACGGATTTGCGTTCAGCGGACAGATCGTCGACCGAGATGCGATTCAGCTCATCCCTGAGCCAAACATAGTAAAGGGGGCAGTCGACAGGATCTTCGTTCATCGATAGGTCGCAGATCACCAGAAGTACCGGTTCTACGGCTCGGGCGTAATAGCGGACAGTGGTGGCTTTCAGAGACACCGAAATGTATTCGCCATCCGCCGTCAGGTTCGGAGAGCGGGTGCCCTTAAGCTGGATACGGAAAATATCCGTCGCTTGTTGATTCGGCGTGGTCTGCACTTGGAAGTCATAGCCATAGTCGTCAGTCCCTTCCAGGCTTTGCACTCGCCAATTCTTGGGATGTCGAGCCATCAGGCAACGTGTTGCATCGGCATTGATGTCGTGCTGATCACCCGTCCCAGGTAGAGGCCCGTCAACTGGCATGGTGCTTCCTCGGTATTATCAAAAATGGGTGCTGGAGGCTTGAACGGCGTTTTGATGCAGCACTATTTGTCCTGAGTATACCGGGCGTCAAACCGGGTTTGGGATCAGACTATGGGATCAATATCTCTGTAACTGGGGCTGCGAGTCAGGTTGGGTGCATCCCCCCATGTTGTACGAGACTGCCCAAGTTTTTCCGAACTGCGGCCCATTCACAATGCTCGGTAATGGCTTCCTGATGCCAGTCCGGTTACGCTGATGCGTATCAGGGAGGAGGCGCAATGAGTCAGTACCTTTTAAGTTTTGCCAGGCAGAACCTTGAGGGGCGTACTGATGCGTACCTGGTGCTTCTTTGGTGTATGTACCAAGCCAACCAAAGCAAGGGCCGCTACTCCGACCACATCAAGTCACACATCACCACGGCGTCGGATCAATTGCTGGGTCGCAACTACCAGCGTGTCGCTGCTCGCTTCAAGAAAGTGCTCGATAAAAGGCCTGAACTGGATCGGATACCACCCTCGGGCTTGGGGGCGTTGGATTACCTGCGCGTCAGGAATTTCCGGGGCTTTGGCGAGTTTGGTGCTGACGACAAAGGCACGTTCATTCGATTCAGTAAGCTGAAAAACATTTTCTACGCGCCCAATGGCGGCGGCAAATCATCGCTCTGTGAAGCCATCGAAATTTGCACCACTGGGGACATCAAGGAAGCCGCCAGGCGCAAGACCAAGGTCAAGCAGTACATTGCGCGAGGAGAAACCAAGCCTCAGCTCGCTCTCCTGGGAGCGAATAAGCTCAAAATTGCGCCCAGTATCAGTTGGTCAAGCTGCTTTATTGATCGTAATCGCCTTCAGGAGTTTTCGCTCCTGGGCTCCAAGGACACTGGCAGTGGCGAAAGTGATGTCTTGGCGACCCTGTTCGGTCTGGAAGAGCTTCAGGACGTCATTTCCCGATTCGTGCGCCCTGACAGTTTTACGCTCAAGGCATTCATGCGTGCCGACCAGGCCGAGGCCCTGACGAACCTTGAACGCGCTCGAACAGAGCTTGGCCAGGTGCGGAGCAAGCACAGGGCAGATCTGTACGCTGCGATTTCGCAAACCTGTCAGCTCTTGGGGCTGCGGGCCGATCAGGATTTCGAAATTCGTCCAAAGGCAAAGCGGCTGCGCAAGACGATAGATATGCACATCCGTGGGGCCGAGCGACTGCGAGCCGCCAAAGCACCGGTGGTCATTCCCATCAAGCATGTTGCGCGTACGTCTGCCATCGCCAAGCGGTTGCTCAGCCGCAAAACGCAGATCGAGACACTGTTTCTGAAAAGGGCCAGTGACGTTAACTATCGCGCTGTTTTTGAAGCCTTGGAGGCTTTGGAAGCCACCGAACAGCCGTCTGAGAAGACCTGTCCCGCCTGTTTGACGCCCCTTGACCAAGTCACGGTGAACCCGTTTGAAAGGGCTCGTGATCAGATCAAGGCGCTCGGGGCTCTGGAGGCTCTGAAGCAATTCAAACAGAAAAATGATGCTCAAGTTGTCCTCTGGGCTTCAAGGATCGCGACCGGGATCAGTTCCGTGAAGGCCAATGCCTATGCCGATGTACCCTGCCCACTGGCGATGGACGCATTGGAAGCGGTGCTCATCGAGTTCCATACGGCGACTGACCGCTCGACAGTGGCGGGGTCTGTCCTCAATGCTTTCATCGCGCTCTGCGCTGACAGTACAGTCCAGATCGAGGCCTATCTGCGTGCCTGCGAGCGCAAGCAACGGGAGGTTGATCAGGCGGAGGTTCAAGCGGCTCGTCTGGATGCGCTCATCGAACACCTCAAGCAGGTCGATGAGTCGCTGAAACGACAGTTTGACCTCAAAACCCAAGCGCTAACCGGGTTCACAGACGCCAATGATAGGATGCTTGCGCTGATAGGGCAGAGAACGGCTTTGCTCAATGACTCGGTGGATAACAGCCACTTCAACCAGTTGCTCAAGGATCTTGAGGCTGAATACCGAACGCTCTACGGCGACCTGTTGGACTACAAGCTGGAGCTTGAAAAGGCGCGCATTACAGGGATCGAAGCCAAGGCTGCCGACTACTACCGAGCGATCAATAACCACGACGATGACCATGAGCAAATAGAGACGCTGGCCTTTGAAAAGCTTACGGAGAGCTACCGGATCAAGATCACCAACGTGGACGGATCCCTGCTGGATGCGTTTGCTGTGCTCAGCGAAGGGCATCTGAGGGCGCTGGGCTTGTCGATTCTCTTGGCGATGGCTGAGAAAAACAATTTTCCGCTCATCGTTTTTGATGACGTCGTCAACGCGATCGATACGGATCACCGATCCAATATCATCGACTTGTTTTTCAATGATGACTACCTGCGCCGGATCCAGATGGTGGTGACGACCCACGATCGCCTCTTCTGGGAGCGCTTCTGCATCATCGCTGATCGCCATCCTCAATCCGACCAGCATGCAAACCATGTGCTCAGCTATACGAACAAAGGCATCGTTGTCATTGATCATGCAGGCGGTTTTCAGAGAAAGGTGCACGTGGCGTTGTCGGTCTACGACGTTCGGCAAGCATTGCTGTATTGCCGGATCTGGTTCGAGTCCATGGTGCTAGAGTTCTGCATTGAAAACGGCGTTCAGGTGACCGCGAATTTCAACAAATCGCAGCTAAAGAAGAGTATGTACCTGCAGGTGAGCCTGGAGCACACCTTCAAGCTGGTGGAGCCCTTCATTGACTACGACCTTTCGCATTTCAATTTCATCAAGAATGACTTGGTGAACTGGGGTGGCCAAAACCAGGAGCACCACGCCTTTGATGAAGGAAGCCTGAACTTTGTGCACTCCAAGACAAGTGGTGAGGTCCTGAAAATCTACGATGCCATCCGCTTTCTGGAATGCCAGCTCTTCATGGACAAAAAGAGAGAGTCAGGAGAAAGGTACCTTGCAGAGGTGAATGAAAAAATCGAGAAGGGCCGCAGGAAATTGGTAGGACTCGCCAGGGCTCCGGAAGAGGTGCAGCAAGAACATCAGGCCGGATTAAAGGCGCTGGAAAAGCGCGCCATTGAGCTCACCCAAGAGCTCCAGGTCATCGAGCGCTGCGTAGTGAGCGTTGCTGACCGCGAGCGAGCCAGGGATCTGCCAGCTGAGTTGCCGCCTACCTAGCCGTGTTGCAAGCCACCGTCTGGATGGTTGTTCGAATGATCAGTTTGAATCGCCCTGCGTTTTGTAGATACCTCGTTGCCCTAAAACTGAGACCGAGTACGAAGAGCCCTGAGCAATCCGCGTCTGGCTGAAAACACAACAGCGATAAAAGGGTGAATACTAGGGAACGTCTTACGAGAGTTCAGTGCAACACAGCAGAAAGGCAAAAGCCCGGTCGTTACCGGGCTTTGCAGATCCCTCAAGGGGAGATAAAGCTCAAGTGCCTCAAGGGCTACCAGCCAGACTCTACGAGCGGTAGGCGCACATGTCAACGTTTTGCGTCTGGGACGAAGTAGTCAGGATACGTGTACCATAATGTGTAGTCGTCAGAGCTGACGCAGTCCTGTCTAGCACTGTGGGCGGGATACCATGCCGTAATCTGTAGTCGATACGAAGACTACTAATCTGATTTATTGGGTGTTTCTCAACGGTGCCATTACTGACTCTACGTCCAAACCGTTCATAAGGCAGTTGTGTGCTATTACTGACAGAGCCTCGAAAAGCTTGTCTCGCTGTCTTGCCAACGCAGCGTTCTCCGCTTGAAGACTTGCAATACGCTCTTCGAGACTTCTGCGCCGGCGGGCACCATCCGGATCCCTCCCGCTTTCCCTCATTTGAACAATACGGGCGGCCTCAATTCTTTCTCCACGGTCACCTCCTAGCGTAGCTCGGCTTGTCAGGCCCAGTCGGCGCTGTACCTCCGGTCGGGAAATGGGAGCGAGCTCCACTCCTGAGCTAATCATCTGGGCGAGGAGAGAGTCTATTGCTTCGTCAAGAGTGCTGCCCCTCAATGTTTGTCGTCGCGCCATAGTTGCCCCTAGTCATCTGATACCGAACTGTGTCGTTTGTCCGAGTCCGCAACCGTGATTGGACGCCCATTTGGAAACACGCGTTGCACACCTCCACTGGTATCGCGTGCAAGGACAGATTTTAAATTGTTGAGCTTGTCTTCCTGGTCTGCTAGCCATACATCGCTGCCTGCCTCTCCGGTCCCTGCGTCGCGCATGATGGATATTGCCTTCGTCAGATTCTTGGCTTGTTCTTCAAGGTTGACCCGCTCCGATGGAGTGCCCATCAGATGTAGATGCGAGCAGCCATTCCAGCACTGAAGATGCTTAGGGCAGGGTGCCTGGGAGAAATCGTGGATACAACCTCCGAAAGGGGTCACATGCAGCGCCGTAGCGTGTACGGTGAGGAATGCTTCCGCGGTTGTTGTACCTTTATCTGATAGCAAAGCATGGTAACTATCGGTCAAAGCGCCATGAATGCGCTTATCTCTTATGGCTGTATGTAGAAAGTCGAGGCGCTCGTGATAGCTATTGAACGCCAGAAACTCATGATGGGCAGCGGTGTTTTCTTCAATGCTCGTGTGTTGGTAATAAACATTCTGGTCGAGGCGTTTTCGCCCCAGAGCCAATGCTTGCTGAACATCGCTCATACCGGTCAAGTGGTAAATTGTGTTCCGCCAGTGTCTAGGTTGGTGGCTTGTTAGCCTAATCGGAGTTCCATCGGATTCGGTTAATGAACGACGCGAAAAAATGGACGTATATTTTTCATCGTCACCTAATGCGTGATTGATATCCCCGAGGGTGACCCGACGCGGGACCGCACGAAACACATTCGCCTCACGTCCACCGAAACGAAATTGGCCGTCGAAAGCGATCGCAAGCGTTTCGCTGGTTCTAAGTACGATACGAACTTGTCCCCCGACATTTTCTGTCAATGCCGCGTGCCCACGGATCCTCGGGACGATCAGTCGCTCAATCTCCCCGGCGACGTAACGTCGCTTTAACGACCTTCCTTGCTTTTCATCCGGTTCATCGTCAAATGGATGGACACCGTTGCGTGTGAGGAAAAGGTATAGATTTCTGCTTGCGCTTCTTGCTTCGCTAAAACCTAGCCAGTCCAAGACCTTTGCATCGGATATCACTGACTGAGGGGGGTAGCTCCAAATACGTCCTGGGTGGAGTTCTTGCCAGGCGGCAATTTCTCGTTGTTCATTGGTTAGCGTTTTTAATCGCTCTACTGCGCGCCTGGCTAGAGGAATGTCGCTTTCAGCCAGCCAATGAACACGGGATTGAAATTGCTTTTCCGCGAAGTACCTAATTCCGCATTCGACGAGAGGCTTGCCATGGGCATCGACAACTACTTCTCCTGTCGTCCCTTTGATCGGCCTTTCGACCCAACAATCATAAGGTATTACTGATACTTCGTTACCTCGTTGCCCAGTCGCTATCAATAAGTCGATCACTCGCAGCAAAATTTCTTCGCCGTCACTGAGTGGGTTGTTCGAACATATGGCATATGCCTCCATCGCCTCACGAGAAGGTAATCTCTCATCAGATTTACGCTGTTTTACCGCACGATCAGGATCGTGCAATGAGATGAACTCGTGGCGGCTTTTTTCTGGTTTTGCATCATGTGTAAAGTGGATGGCGGTGTCGGTTAATTGTAGTTTATCGATCGTATCCGCAATTACCTGAAGATGAGATATCGCATCGTAAAGGTTCTTGTAGCCACTCCCTCTGAGAAATTCTACGACACGGTCAAAATCGCCCCGCGTCAACTGTGTAGGGTCGGATACACGTCGTTCAAACAACGGATTGTAAAGTCGGCGTACCGCAATATTGTAGGCGGCGACCATCGAAAACTTCAGGCTTCGGGTGCGTTGTAGATATACGATTAATGCCTTGCAAAAATCCTGGAAATCCGAGGGAAGGGCAGCTTTAGGAGGAACAGAATAGCCATTCTTTTCAAGCGATTGTCGGTGAGTTTCAAAGGTTATAGTCTGCTGCTTTAAGCGCTGCGGCAACCAATGCTGGACCGACCATAGCGTTGACTCCCAAGGGGTTGGAATCGATAAAGACTGAAAAATCACTTGTTCCTGTTTAATGAAGCCTTTGAGGCTCTGCCTTGCCCTAGACAGCGTCATCCGCGGAACCCTCCGTGTGCTGCCGGCAGCGTTCGATTGTAGCGCGTACTGCCAGGATGGTTGTCTGATGTTGGGCGAGGGGCCGGTTGTGAATGAGGTCACCGGCTTGTTCTGCCATGTCAATGAACCGTTGCGCTTCCCGTTGCAACGCATCTTTCACCTGCTCATGGCGGCCGTCAGCAAAGGGATGAAATTTCTTGCAGGTGTAGCAGGCGTAGACGGGATTGTAGGGGCAGTGGGTATGAACTGGGAGGGCACAGGCACCAATATCCCCGATGTACTGCGTATCGATCACACCTCGGATGGCTCTTTCCGGCACAGTATCATGGCGTTGGACGATTTCCCCGGTCAATAAGCTGCGCATGATGCGTTGATAGCTAGGGCTCTTTCCGAGTGCTTTCTCTTTGATCCGGGCAATGTTCGGGGTTGCGGTGACATAAGCACGCGCCGCAACCGTGGTGTTGTGGCCGAGCAGTTCAGCAATCATGTCTGCCGGAGTTCCCTGATCCGCCAAACCTTGACCGAGGTGATGACGCAGCAACATTGTTACCTGGTTCGGCTTATCTATCCCGGCTTCACGTAGCTCGTGTTTGAGGCCCACACCGATTTCGGTTACAGACATGCGTCTGCCGTTAGGACTTACAAACAATGGTTCGCAGTCGCCGCCAAAGCGGCGCCGCATTTCCGAGACATGCTGCAAGATTTTCTCCCCCAGCCGTGTTGTTATTTTGCGGGGCCGTCGCTCCGGTCTGCGTTGACCGACCTTTTTGGCCATGGGTAGCCAGAGGGTGTAGTACCTTTCATGATCAGCGCTTTCGATGAACTCAAAATCCACAATATCTAGCGAATGGAATTGAATCGAACGCGGGCCTAATTCGAAACTCAAGTGGAGCATCATGTTGAGTTGAGCTTCACTCCAGCCTTTGGTATGGATATCACGCTCAATTCGCTGCAGTAGCCGGATCTCTTCATTAAGGGCTAAACCGGACTGGGATAGAAATATACGTTTGTACGGATCATGGCGGTTCGTCTTGATTTCTTTAAGTGCTAGATATGTTTCCTTATCAAAGCCGAATATTCCTCGGTTAAGGGCCCAGCGATAAAACGTTCTAAAAAAAATAGTGCTCTCGCGAAATTTCGCCCAAGTACTTATGGTCGTCACTACCTCTTGTCGCGTCCAAGGAAACTTGGCTGAAATAACGCTCTCGGACAGTCGCAGGAACACCCCGGATGCTTTGAATGCCGTTACCGGTGCATACTTTTCCAGTGCATAGGCTAGGAACGCTTTGGCGATTTGCATGAGGTTAGGATTCAGGTGGAGCGCAGTCCAATCTATTTTCATAGCCGTTCCGCCGTCGTACCACGTCCAAACGCTCAATCGAGTATCGACGTACCTCGGCTGGTCATTAGTGCGAGTTCGAATCGCAACTTGAGCCGGGCCCTCGAACACGTAAGCCGAAAAGGAGGAGGAGGGTGAAGCGTGTTCCTGATCGGCTGATTTGGTCATGGCGAACCTTCCTAACTGTCAAGCCTGCTCCAGGCTGCCGAGGCACGCTGGGCATTGTGGAGATTGGCCGACTCGGCTAGATAACGACTTGCATAACGGCGTGGCATCGTCGAGGTGTCAGACCAACCGCAGACTCGCCGGAGTTCGTCCGTGGCCCGCTCGAGGTCATACCCACGCTTCTCGACCAGGTAAGCCAAAAACCGGTCGGCAAAGGTGTGGCGAAAGTCATGGGCGGAAAGTGTAGGCAACAACCCCGGATGAGCCAGTTCAATGGTCAGAAACAGCCGATCAAGGACGTTTGACAACGCGCGAATCGACAGCGGACGGCCTTGGTCAGAGATGAACAAATAGCGGTACAGCAATTTCATTGGTTTGCCGTTACGCAGGGGGCGTCGCTCTCCTTGGATATAACGCTCGTAGACCTCATACAACTGCGCGGAAATACCTACTGTCCGTCCGTGTGTTTTCAGCGCTGGCTCTTCAGTTCGTGGGTCGCCGGGATCATGTTCGCGATCATTGATACTGACATAGGCATGCTGAGATCCCTGATTGATATCCGTGGTGTAGAGCTTCAGAAGCTCTCCGCGACGGATACCCGTCTCCAGCAGTAATTCAATCATTAGCCAATTGCGCAACTGCAGTCGCTCCGGAAACGGATTCTCCGCAGCGCCCGGGCGAATCAGTGTGCGAATGATCTGGAGTTGTGCATCTGTCAGGCTGCGGTAACGAGCGTGGTCGGGACGAACATTGATGATATGGCTCTCAAAGCGTCGTTCAATGACGTCGGCGACATCTGCAAATACCACCTCGATGTTAGCCTGGGTGGTTGAGTTTTGACGAGCACGCGGGATGTATCGGGTGACACACCAGGACAGGTACTGCTTTAACAGCCGCAGGTACTGGTCACGGGTGCGCGGATCGATCTGAAGAAAAGGTACCGTTTCAACTTTGCCGATTCTGGCGACCAGGTTATCGGCTTGACGGCCGCTTTGGAGCCAGATGGCGTAACCGTCGAGTAAAGCCAGAATCGACTCGAAGTGGCAGGCCAAAATGGCGTCATCAATATTGATGTCACGGCTTTTGGCATAGGTGTAGAAAGCCTGGATCGCGCGCAGGTGCGCCGCAGCTGTGTTGTAAGCGCGGTGCCTGAGTTTGAGTTGGACGTAGATGAACGGAATGAGTATGGGCAACGGCGCTGCATGACCAGCTTGCACGAGCAGCGGCACACGCTGACCTGAAGAGAAACGGCACTGAATCAGCTTCATCGGCAGCCACCTCATTCAAGGACTCGCCATGAACACAAAGGACATGGCCCGTTGAGAGATTGGACGTCAGAAGCGGGTTTGTCGAATCAGTACCTTATGAGCCTCATGAACATTTCTAACATGGCATCTGGTTTAACATAATATACATTATGCGTAATACGATGTTACGGATTCAGGGGCAGCCCCCATAGGATTTCAACGCAGCGCTCAGGTGTTGCTTCTAGCAACACACGTTCAGGACGACGACTTCTGGGCTTGGCCATCCTGCCGCTTCAACAATCGATTATCCGTCTCGCTGTACCCGAAGATGCACAACTCCTGCCCGCCATTGAAATCTCCGCTGCTCAGGCATTTCGAATGATGGATGCGTTGAGTTGGCTACTAGCTGAATCGCCTCCGATGCCCATCGAGGGTCTTAACCAACTCATAGCGCTATCGAGTTGCACTTGATGACTAAATCGCCCGCAAGGATTTCTTAGGGCTGAGTACGATGACATTCACAGACGTGCCATGAAATGCACCGTTTTACTCCCGGTTAGGCTTTTCAAACCCAAGCCCCGCAGACCTGGATCAGAGGCTAGCGGCGATGTTCAGCGAGGATTAAAAGCACGGATTCGCTCCGGAGCGTCGGTGTGTCGTGGCATGGCCGGTGACTTAAATAGGAGCTTTCAGGCCTTTAGGCTTGTAGAACCGGGTGATGTGAAGGATGAGCTACCCTTCCCCATCAATAACCATTAAATATAACTAAACTAAATGACTATTTAGTTTAGTTATAATCCATTTGTTATTAACGGCATACGCATCAACGTCAGTACCCGCCCGCCGCCGTCACCGCACCGCCCACAATCGCAATCCCCGAACTGCTACCCAAACGTGTAGCGCCCGCTTCAATCATCTTCACCGCCGTCGGGTAATCGCGTACGCCACCGGACGCTTTGACTCCAACCCCGGCGCCCACGGTTTTACGCATCAGGGCGACGTCTTCGGCGGTGGCACCGCTTCGGCTGAACCCCGTGGACGTCTTGACGAATGCCACACCCAAGTCCCGGCAGATTTCGCATGCCTGGACTTTTTGCGCGTCGTCCAGCAGGCAGATTTCCAGGATGACTTTCAACGGCACGGCGCCGCACGCCTTGTGGACCACGGCAATGTCTTCGCGTACTGCCTCCAGCAGGCCGTCCTTCAGCCAGCCGATATTGAGCACCATGTCAATCTCCCCTGCCCCGGCGGCAATCGCCCGTTCGGCTTCGAAGGCCTTGGTGTCACTCAGGCCGGCGCCCAGCGGAAAGCCCACCACGGCACAAATCACCACGCTGGCGCCGGTCAGGCAGGACGCTGCGTAAGGCACCTGCCCCGAGTTCAGGCACACCGAATAAAAGCCATGCTCCCGGGCTTCCTCGCACAAGGTGCGAATCTGTTCACGGGAGGCGTCGGGCGCCAGCAAGGTGTGATCGATGTACTTGGCCAATGCTGCGGGTTGAAGAGTGTTCATTTAACGTGCCCTTGCCTGTATGTTGCGAATGATCGTGTGCCGCTTGTCACAGCGACCACATTAATACGTTACAATAATAACACCAGATGTTACTTATCTAACACAAACAATCAAGCCCTGGAATACTCGTGGACAGTAGAAAAGCCGAGCGACTCAAGCTTATCCAGCAAGCCTTGCAGGACCAGAACGCTATTCACCTGAGGGAAATGGCGGCGCTGCTGGAGGTTTCCGAGATGACCCTGCGCCGCGATCTCAATCACTTCAGCGACCATCTGCGCCTGTTGGGCGGCTACATCACCCGGGTCGGCACTGAAGTCAGCGACTACCGGGTCGCCGAGCAGGACACTCGTCACGTCGAGGAAAAACGCCGCATTGGCAAACTCGCCGCGCGGCTGATCCAGCCCGGTGACACGGTATTTTTCGACTGCGGTACCACCTCGCCCTTTGTGATCGATTTCATCCCTGATGAAGTGGAGTTCACGGCGGTGTGCAGCTCGCTGAACGTGCTGCTCAAGCTGCATAACAAGCCCAACTGCCACATCGTGTTGTGCGGCGGGACCTTTCACCGCAAGAACCAGGTGTTTGAAAACAGTGCCGAAAGCAGCATCCTCGACAGCGTGCGCCTGACGTGGGCCTTCGTGACGGCCGCCGGCGTCAGCCAGGAATTCGGCGTGACCTGCTTCAACTTCAACGAAGTCGAGGTCAAGCGAAAGGTCATGCGCCAGGCCCAACAACGCGTGTTGCTCGCCGATTTCAGCAAGTTCGACACAGTGCGCACCGCTCATTTCGCCACCCTGGAGGACTTTCAGTACGTGGTCAGCGACAAGAAAATCCCCCGCAGCTACAAGGAAGCCATCCAGGCCCACGGCGCGCAATTGCTGGTTTAACCCAGCAATCGCTGCCGTTCCTGCGCACTCAGATAGCCAGTGGTCACATTGAAGGAGGCGCTGGCTCCCGCCGGCAACAGACGCACGTGGCCCTTGGCTTTCTCGGCGTTATAGCCCTCGGGTTCACAGGTCGATGGCAGCACGAAGGCCGCCACTTGCTGATCCGGCGTGTGCAGGATCCAGCGTGCGGCGTGCTCGAATTGTTCGGGGCGATACCGGGTGTAGAACGCCGCGCCATCGGGATGATCCAGCAGAAAGTGTGCCTGGCCTGCGGCGTCCGTGCCGACGTCGTCGAAGAAAAACACGATTTCAGGGTCGTACAACGCCGGCTTATCCAGACACACCAATTGCGTAGGCTGCTCGGCCAGTTGCGCCATGTAGGCGCTCCAATCCGGCGTCGGCTTGACGTGGTCCGGAATGCTGGTGCGCAGGCGCAGGTGCTGCATGCCCAACGGCTCGACAAACCGCGCGCCGGCCACATACGCATAATTCATATGGGCCATGTACATCAGCTCCATAGGCTTGCCAGCCAGGTTGGTCACGTCCATATCGATATCGAACAAGGCCGAGTCAGCGCGCAGGGTCACGCTGGGGCACGCTCGGTAACGATCGCCGAAGCCCTTGGCATATTGATAGAAACCGCCCAGGCGCACAAAGCCCTCGCCGATTTCCAGCCAGGCCGAATCCATCGGCGCGCAGGGCATTTCACCATGCAGGGCATGGGTGTCATCCGGCGCCGGGCAGCCGTTGCGCAGCAGGCCACTGTGAAACATGAAGCAGCCATAGGTATCGATGACCGTCGGGCTGGGCCGGGGTTGCTCGAACAGGTTGCTCATGGTCAGGTCGCAACCGTCGAACACTGCCGACCAGATCATCTGCCCTTGATAAGGCAGGAGCACCAGTCGTCCACGGCTGTTCTCCAGGCTCAGCGCCTGCACGCCGGACGCGTAGGTCCACCCACAGACCTTGAAATCCTCAGACTGCAACAGGATCTTTTCCTGCTCGGCAAACAGCGCAGGATACAGCGGGATACGCGTGTTCATGAGGCCACCGCCGCCGCTGCGCCCGAGGGCAAGGTGCCGGGTTGGCACAAGCATTTGAGCGCATACATCACGATCACGATAAAGCACAGCAGCGGCACGCTGTAGGCCAGTTGCATGTTGCCGCCGCTGGCGTCGGACAACAGGCCCTGGAAGATCGGAATCACCCCGCCGCCGACGATGCTCATGACCAGCAACGAGCCGCCGACGCCGGTGTCTTCACCCAGGCCATCGATGGTCAGGCCGTAGATGGTCGGCCAGCAAGGGCCGAGGAAAATACTCACACCCACCGCTGCATACACCGCCGAAATGTTCGGCACCAGAATGGTGTAGGCCAGCAGCACGATGCACAGCACACCGTAGATTGCCAAGACCTTGGCCGGGTGCAGGCGTCGCATCAACAGGTTGGCGATCATCTTGCCGACAAAGTAGGCGGCAAAGGTGGTCAGCAGGAACCAGGAAGCGCTGCGCTCATTCATACCGCCCATTTGCATCGCCAGGCGAATGGTAAAGCTCCACACGCCCACCTGCGCGCCCACGTAGAGAAACTGCGCCAATACGCCAAAGGTAAAGCGCGGGTTACGCCGCAGCCGGCCCAGGCTCTCACGCAGACTGCCCGGCTTGCTATCAGCAGGCTTATTGCCCTTGCAGGCGGGGAACCGGGTAATGGCGATCAGGATAAACATCAGCACCAGCACCGCAATCATCCACTTGTACGGCAACAGCGTGGACTGGATCATTTGCAACTGCTGCACAGCCGCCTCGGTGGCGCTCATCTGTGTCAGCTGTTCGGTGGTGGCGTCGGTGTCCTTGAACATTACGAAACTGCCGACGTACACCCCGGCCATCGCGCCGAAGGGGTGGAAGGTCTGCGAAATATTCAAGCGCCGCGTCCCGGTTTCCCGTGGCCCCATCAATGTCGAGTAGGTGTTGCAGGCGGTCTCCAGGAACGACAGGCCGGCGGCAATCACAAACAGCGCCAGCAGGAACATGCCGTACTTGGCCGTGGACGCCGCCGGGAAAAACAGCAGGCAGCCGAACATGTACAGCAGCAACCCGATCAGGATCGTGCTCTTGTAGCTGAAACGGCGCACTACCATCGCCGCCGGAATCGCCACGAAAAAGTAGCCGAGGTAAAACGCCGACTGCACAAAGGCGGTCTGGAAATCACTGAGCAAAAACGCTTTCTTGAAGTGTGCGATCAGCACGTCGTTCATGCTCGCCGCCGCTGCCCACAGCGCAAAAATGCTGCACAGCAGGATAAAGGCGAACCAGGGCGTGCGGTTCAGGTAGAAACCATCGGGTGTCTGTTGCAGCGCAGGTTTGTTCATTATTGTTCTCCGGGCTGGTTTG
>Ga0163161_10000733_pt1 | contig 25815 bp, 15 predicted proteins | sample S45metaG_FD_129847 | JGI IMG/M metagenome (GOLD analysis project Ga0163161, IMG submission 129847) | Switchgrass rhizosphere microbial communities from Kellogg Biological Station, Michigan, USA - S4-5 metaG | ecosystem: Host-associated > Plants > Roots > Rhizosphere > Soil | place: USA... | reverse complement strand
TCTCGACAAAAAACAGGTCGATCTCTCGACGCCGTTCCTGATCAACGCGACCGGCAAACTGGGCAAGGACGGCAAGCTCGACCCGAAAAGCTTTCGGTGGATCAAGGCCGAGAGTCCAGACCCGAAAATGCTAGAGGTCGTTCGCGAAGCCATCGAGGCCATGAATGCGAGCAACTACCTGCAGTACCTGAGCATGGTCGATGTAAAGAACGTTACCTTTACGATCCAGCAGGATAACGATAATGTGACGGCGTTGGTCGAGTCGCAGTTCGAGAACGAACTAAGGCCAAAGAGCGTTGCCGATTCGCTGAATCTTTACATTAACTACAAGAAGAAGGCCAAAGAAGCACCGGATGCGTCGCAAAACGACAAGGACGACCTGCTGCTGCTGCAAAACGCCGCTGTGACCCCGCAGGGTAAAAAGGTCGTCATACAGTTCACCATTCCCAAGGCGAACATCCAGCAGATGATCCAGCGAAAGCTCGCCGAGCAAAAGGCCGAGCCAAAACAGCCCAACGGCAGCGCCACTGTTAGGCCGGCGGACAACACGGCCAAGAACTGATTTGACGAACCGCAAGAGCCAAAACTCGATACTCTTCCTCACGACGCTCGGAGTCTATCTCGGCCTCGTCCTCGTCGGCGCCACGCCGCAGGTCCTCGCCCAGGCCGCAACGGCGAAGCAGTTTAGTGTTAAGGATGAGATCGAGGTTAGGGATGATCTTGATACCGATCCGAAAAACTCGGGCTTAGCGAACTTTGTATTCGGAAGAATCGAAGCCGCACTTCCCGACTTCCTTAGAAGTTCTATTTCTACCGCGGGCCACTCAATCTTCGGGTCGAAAGCGAGTAGGCCCAATACTTTGAGCGCCTCTCATTATTTTTGTTCGGAAAATCAGATCGTTCATCGAACTCCGAGCTTGGACGACAATGCAAAGAGCGTTCAATTAAACAATCTGATAGAAAGCTTAGACGCGGGCAGGAATTGGAGTTTCCAGAATGTTCCTCGATTTGTAGTTGAACCCGAATCTTACGAGGGAGCGGTTCTACAGTTGGGCTTTTGCCGGAGCGTTGCGGTAACAATTGCCACGAATTCCGATGAATTACGAATAAAGTTTGCGGTTTCGCAACAATCATCCGGCGATGCATTTATTGTCGCTGGAAAACTTAATGACACCCTTTTTGAAAGGGCTCATTTCATTTCTGATCCTTTGATCAAGAAATTGTATGAGCGAACACGAGCTACATCCGACTATACGGATCTAATCGTTGAAACTCGCCTTCCCCGCGGCTCACTCGACTCGCTGCTTGCAACCGACGCAAAGTAGCGGCGAGCTTCATAAAGATCTCTTTTCGATCCAACTCGCCATCCCGTCGGAACGCAGGCTGCCAGCCTGCGAGTCTTTCGACATAAATTACACGCAGGCTAGCAGCCTGCGGTCCGACACATAGAGGAAAACATGGCTGTTAACAGTTTTGCAGATAAATTAGTAAAGAAACTTTTCGGCTCGTCGAGCGACGTGTTTTTGAAGAACGTCCGCCCGATCGTCGACCAGATCAACGCGCTCGAGGCAACGATACAGGCAATGACCGATGAGGAACTGCAGGCGCAGACGCCGAAGTTCAAGGAGATCATTGTCAAGCACCTCGAGGGCATCGAAGACAAAGAAGAGCGAAGAAAAGCCGAACAGGAAATTCTGAGCGAGCTGCTGCCCGAGGCATTTGCGACGGTCCGCGAGGCATCGAAACGCGTTACGGGGATGCGGCACTTTGACGTGCAGATGATCGGCGGCGTTGCGCTGCACCAGGGCCGCATCGCCGAGATGCGCACGGGCGAAGGTAAAACGCTCGTCGCGACCTTGCCGTCATATCTCAACGGCCTGACCGGTCGCGGCGTGCACGTCGTGACGGTCAACGATTATCTCGCGTCGCGCGACGCCGAGTGGATGGGCCGCATTCACAAATTCCTCGGCCTCACCGTCGGCTGCATCCAGAACGACATGGACGACGTCGAGCGCAAGGACGCCTACGCCTGCTCGATCACGTACGGGACCAATAACGAATTCGGCTTCGATTATCTGCGTGACAATATGAAGTTCGATGTCGAGTCGCTGGTCCAGCCGGACCACTACTTTGCGATCATCGACGAGGTCGATTCGATCCTCATCGACGAAGCGCGAACGCCGCTCATCATTTCGGGAGCAAGTGACGAAGCGACGGACAAGTACTTCACCGCGAACCAGATCATCCCGCAGCTCGAACGCGGGCACAAGGACGAAGAGACAAAGGTCACGACCGGCGATTACCTGCTCGACGAGAAGAACCATTCGTCGGTGCTTACCGAACAGGGCGTCACCAAGGCCGAACGTTTGCTCGGCGTCTCAAATCTCTACGACCCGGCGAATATGGACATGCTCCATTGCGTCGAGTCGGCGCTCAAGGCCCACACGCTCTACAAGGTCGACCATCATTACGTTGTTCAGGACGGTGAGGTGATCATCGTTGACGATTTTACCGGCCGCCTGATGCACGGGCGCCGCTGGTCCGACGGTTTGCACCAGGCCGTCGAGGCAAAGGAAGGCGTGCAGATCGAGCGCGAGAATCAAACGCTCGCGACGATCACGCTGCAGAATTACTTCCGCATGTACGAAAAGCTCGGCGGCATGACCGGAACGGCGGAGACCGAGGCTGAGGAATTCAATACGGTCTACGGCCTCGACGTCGTCATGATCCCGACGAACCAGCCCATGATCCGCGAGGACAATTCGGACATGATCTATCGCACGCTGCCCGAAAAATGGGACGCCGTCGTCGATGAGATCAAGGGCCTTCACGAAAAAGGCCAGCCCGTTCTGGTCGGTACCGTTTCGGTCGAAAATTCCGAGGTCGTCGCGGCTAAGCTAAAAGCGATCGGCGTGCCGCACAACGTCCTCAACGCCAAGTACCACGAGCGCGAGGCCGAGATCGTTGCCCAGGCCGGACGCAAAGGCGCCGTTACGATCGCGACCAACATGGCCGGCCGCGGAACCGACATTCTGCTCGGCGGCAATCCGGAATTTCTCGCCGCCGATTACCTCAAACGGCAGGAAATAAATCCGGACGAGGCGACGCCGGAGCAGTTCGAGGAACAGCTTAGAAAAGCGAAAGCGGTCGTCGCCGAGGAGCACAAAGAAGTCGTCGCTGCCGGCGGCTTGCACATCCTCGGCACCGAGCGTCACGAGTCGCGGCGTATCGACAACCAGCTTCGCGGACGCGCCGGGCGACAGGGCGACCCCGGTTCATCTCGCTTTGTTCTCTCTCTCGAAGACGACCTGATGCGAATCTTCGCGGGCGACAAGGTCCGCTCGATGATGGAATGGCTCGGCATGGAACAAGGCGTCGCCATCGAATCCAAGACCGTCAGCCGCCAGATCGAACGCGCTCAGAAAGCGGTCGAGGCGAGGAATTTTGAAACTCGCAAACACGTCCTTAAATACGACGATGTCATGAACCGCCAGCGCGAGACGATCTACGGACTGCGCCGGCAATTGATGTTCGAGCCCGAGCATCGCGAATACCTGCTCGGCGAGAACGGCGTCGCAAAAGACCTGCTTCACGACCTGACCGCGAGCTATCTCTCGCTCGAAATTTCGCCCGACAAATGGGAGATCTCAACCTACGCCGCCGAGATCGAGAGCATCTACGCGCTCGATCCCGCCAAGGACGCGGGCGTCGACTTTCGCCGGATGAATCCGATGGAGATCGAGGAAGCCATCTGGCAAAAGGCGATCGCGAGCTACGAAGAGAAAGAGAAACTTGCGGGTGCCGAATCGCTTCGTGCCTACGAGCGCTACATCATGCTCAACATTATCGATTCGCAGTGGAAGGACCACCTTCTCTCGATCGATCAGGTCAAACAGGGCATCGGCCTTGTCGGTTACGGGCAAAAGGACCCGCTCGTCGAGTACAAAAAGCAATCGTTCGATATGTTCCAGGACATGCTCGACCGCATCGACACCAACACGACAAAAGCCCTCTTCCACCTGCAGGTCGTCTCACAGGACGAACAGCAGGAACGCGAACGCCTCGAGCGATTGGAGATGCAGCGGTCCCGCCGCCAAGCCGCCGGCATGGCCTTCACGGGAGCAATGGCAACGGCAGAGTCCGCCGGCGCCGAAGCCGCGAGGCATACGCCCTTCGTCAGGGATTCGCCAAAGATGAAACCCAACGAGCCGTGCTATTGCGGGTCGGGGAAGAAGTTTAAGAAGTGTCACGGGGCAGGAGCTTGAACGGATGCTTGTCAACGGCGGAGCTGACTATCGATCCACCCGTCCGCCGATCGACCTCCCAGACTTTTTAAGATGTTGTCCCGTTTCGTTTTCGTACGCGCGAACTTGCTGACTATATCAGGACGTGTTCGCAGCGAGCGGGTCACGACGTCATAGTACAGTGGGTCCTTAGCGCTCTGAAGCAAAAAGGACCGCTGGTCACTATTGATCGTCAGGGACGCAAGCATCTGGGCACTCAATGGAAGTCTTGCCTCGATGACCGCACCGCGAATAACGATCAATCTGCCGCCCGTCCCGCTGGTTTCTAAAAATGCCAGGCGGCTGCAGTCATGGGACCACTGTAACTGATCGATAAGTGATGGACCGTCTGGAGCCGCGTAGATCGCCGCTCCATTCACTTCAACCCGGCTTTTGCCGACGCCGGACTCGCCGTTCTCGCTTGTTATGTAAGCAACTTTTCTACCGGTTCCGCAGGTAACGAATCCCGTTCCAAGGTATCCGCCGACCACGTGCCCCGTGTCGGCGTCGAGCACACGATACTCTGCTAGCCGAGGGTTGATGCTGCCTTGCACATAAAGCGCATCATTACCGAGCCATCCGCTGTCCTCAATAAAACGCAGCCCGCCAACGACCGTGCCGTCGCTCTCCGTTGCTAAAACCTGAATGCCCCGCAACCGCCGTCCGTCAGCGGTGACCACAATAAGCTCTGCGTGTGTCGCCGGATCCGCAGTCTGCTGGCCCTTCACCCGATACATGATCTTCCTTCTATCTGGCGACCATCGGGGACTTGCCTTGGCGACACCATCTTTTGTCACGACACGGGCATCCAGACCGTCCTGCGATGCCGTAAGCACATCATTTCCTTTGAGAAAGACGATCCGCGGGTTTGCGGCGGCCGGGGCCTGACCAGCCGCCGGCACAATGGTGACCATCAGGAAAAGGCAGGAAACGAGTATCGTCTTATGGTTCATAACTTAGGGAACTGGTGACTTGAGTGCCGGGCATGTTGTCGTGCCGGGATCACACGTCCCAAACTCCATTCGATTCTTAAACGCTTTACAAGCCTTTTGTCCGGTCCCACCGAAGACATCGAGTCGATAACCCCTGATTGCGCCACCCGTGTCGTTCGCCAAGAAGCTGCCCGTCTCCAGGGTTACCGTCGTATTCCCGTTACCTCCAACGAACGCTCTGTCTCGTGCGACTGAGCCATTTTCGACAAGCGGTTTACTATCGGCGCCCGTAAAGTCTGTGATCGTCTTGAAACGCCAGTTCGGATTATTGCCGCTTACATAGGCGATCTTGGTCCCATCCTTGGTAGTGCCGCTGCCCTGCAATCGAACGTCGGCGAGGAACGCCGTACAATATTCGCCCTCGGGCAAACCTGTTGGATCGGTCGTGACCCCAGTGTATCTCGTGCTTCCGATCCTCTGAGACTTACACCTTATCGTCGGAGCGGGTGTTGGCGTGGGCGATGGTGACTCGTCCGGTGCCGGTGCCGGAGAGCCTGTCGGAGATGGAGAAGCTGACGGAGACGGCATCGGAGTTGGAGGCGGCGGGTTCGGCAACAACCAATCGTTCTCATCTGCCAGGACGTAGCATGACAGGCCGAATACAGCAACGCTGAACTTTTTCGTTAAGCTTTCTCCGCCTTCGCACGTGTACGCGACACTCATCTCTACCAACGAGCCCGGTGACGGCTCCCCTGATGAGCCCGCATCCTGTGACGCTTTTAGATCACCCGTATTCGGATTGGCGTTTGCATCAGCCGTGGTATACGTTGCACCGGAGCCTGCGGTGTACTTGAATGCCGGGTTCGCGCCCGGCTGCGGGTCGCCCCTCGAGTAGGTCTGGACGAGTGAATCGCGGGAAACCTCTAGCGTGACATTCCCAGCCTTGCAAGGTTTCTGTTCCGGCGACGGAGATGCTGACGGCGGCACACCCGAAGTCTGTTGGGGATCCTTCAAACAAGCGGGGGATTTCCCCTGGGCCTCGTCCGCAGCTACCATTGCCTCTATGGCCGACTTGGCCCCGGCCGGTAGGTCGGCAAGGGCTTCCGCAATGGAGACATCGACGCCGCGGCACTTACCCGCACATGCAGTGTATAACCCCATATACGGCCTCCCGGGCGGGCCGTTCCCCGGGACGTTGTACCAATATACTGCGGTTACGAGGCTCGTACTTTCGCAAAACACAAGTAGCTGGTAAGACTTGAACCCTTCCAACTTCTGGGCCGAAAGTTCCGGCACACCGGCAAAAAAGATGGCGCCGACCACCAATGTGTAAATCAGGGATCTCATCCCTTTCCTCATGGTTCACCTCGGTCTGATCTGTATTTTAACGCGCCACTTATATACTTTATCGAAACCTGAGTCAAGGCTTCGCTTCGCCGCTCCTCAGGCTCCATAGGTTAGTCGCCATGGCGACAAAGAATCGCTAACTAAACAGGGCAAATAGCCGCTGAACATTTATATACTCACACCGTTGTTTTATGTTCACGTAGTAGTTAATTCACCTGGTCGCCTATTGATATCGCATCGCTCGTCTGGCTGCCGATGGCGGCGGCGAGTTTTTTGCCGTCGGGGGAGAAGGCGAATGAGTAGATCGGTGCGGGCTGCCAGAATGTGACCTGCCGCGGCGGGCCGCCGTCGATCGGTTGTGCCCAGATGTTGCCCGCGGGATTCTGACGGTCGGCATAGGCAAGCGCGGTGCCGTCGGGCATCCATGTAAACTGACCGTAATACGCCGGCAGATCGCAGATGACGCGGATCTCACCGCCATCGATCGGCATCACGGCGAATTTGTTGCGATCGGCAACGGTCGCCCGATAACCGAACGCGAGTAGCCGCCCGTCGGGTGAAACCACGGGTTCGAATGTCAGATCTTCAAGATACCGGACCGATTCGCCGCCGTCAGGAGGGATCACGTAAAGCCCCGGCTTACCCGGCACGTATGCCTTATATACTATGCGTCCGTCGGGCAGAAAGCTCGGGTGTTCATCGTCGTCTCCGTGGGTCAACTCAACAGCATTGCGGCCGTCGATATCGGCGCGCCAGATGTGCGACTGGCCCTTAGTGCTCGCCGCGAAGATGATCGAATGGTCGTCGGCAGAGACGTTCGGGTCGATCCCATAACCACCGTGCGTCGTCAACCGCCTTGCTTCGCCGCCGACTGCCGCAACGGTCCATATATTCTGCTCACCCGTCGTGCGGTGCGTGTAGATCAATCGGTCGTCGTGCGTCCATGCCAGTCCATTTAGGCCGTCATAGTTGGTCGTGGTGATCTGCTGCGAATGCTGTAGATCGTTCATCGGGGCGACAAAGATATTCGCCTTTCGCTCTGCCTGCACGGCAATAATCGTCTTGCCGTCCTGCGCGAGGCTCAGGTCGCGATAATCGCTCAGGTCGTTAGTTACTTTTCGCGTCGTGCCCGTCGGATAACCGATGTGCCAGATCTGCTGGGCGAACCCCGATCCCCGCTCTGCAGCTGTGGCGATCAATCCGCTGCCGTCCTGCAGCCATTCCATGCGGCCGAGCGCCTCCCAACGTACGCCGGTCAGTGGCCTCGACTCGCCGCTCTCCGCATCAAAGTTCCAGATCGTCTCGTAATTTCCTTCGGCAGAGGGAATACCTACGCTGCATGCAATGGTCTTGCCGTCGGGCGACCAGGCAGGCGGTACCGCATGTTCGGGTGCTAGTACGAAGTCGCTGCTCTTGTTGCTCAAGGCAGCCTTACGTTCGTGCGTCCCATCAGCGTCGGTCACGACGATCCCATGTTCATCAGAGGCATAACGGACAAAGGCCAGGTGCTTATCATCCGGCGCGACTGTCACCGGTGAATCAACGTCCTCAACCAGTTTGTCCGGACTTCCACCGAGCACCGGCATGCGATAGAGAATACCGACGCGATTCATTTCCTGGCTGACGAAATAGAGATAGCTGCCGTCGTGGGTAAACGTCAGGCCGTAATAGTCGGTGTGCGCTGGCTGGTTGATGGCGATGTCCTTGCCCGTCGCGATCTGCCGCAGCCACAGGCCCTGCGATCCGCGGTCGTTTGTCACGAAAGCCAAATACTTGCCATCGGGCGAGACGGCGGCTTTTATGACGTTGCCCGATGTAGTGAGTTTCGCAAGCTTGGCATTCTCGAACACCGCCGGTTGTGACATGCGGAGCCAGAAAAAGATCGCAACCCCGGCGATAAGCAACCCAAGGGCGATCGCGGCCGCCCAATACCTGCGGCCTCCGGGCCCGGGCGGCAATTGCGGAACGACGTCCTCCGCATCATCTTCCTCATAACGAACGTTGACGCGCGTCTGTTCCTTGACGACGATCAGGTCGCCGTCGTCGGCATCGAGCACCTTGCGGACGTCGCCAATAAACCGGTAGCCTCGCCGCGGCACCGTCTCTATGAATTCATTCTCGCCAAAGGCTTTTCGCAGCGTGTAGATGTGCTGCGTCAGGTTCGATTCCTCGACAAAGCTGTCCGCCCACAGGGTCGCCATCAGCTCATCTTTTTCGACGAGGTCGCCCTGGTTCTCGATAAGCACCAGCAAGGCCTCAACGGCCTTTGCCTTGAGCGGAACGGTCTCGCCGTCTCGCATCAGACGGCGGTTGACGGTGTCTATGCGAAAGTCGCCGAACTCGTAGATTCGCTTATTTTCACGTGCCATTTCGGCGGTTTAGAAACAATTGAGAAACGGTTGATGCGGGGTTGAAGATTTCGCTGCCCACCCCAGCGCATACTATGCTCGCGTTTGAAAATTCAACTCATTCTAGCACGAAGGACTTGAGAAGCGACGCTGCATATGAAGCACATCCGAAAGGCACAGATCGTTATCGAAAAGCAACGGATATTGGCGGTCAGCCGCCACCGATCGGTCGCCAAAAGGTGCGAGATCTGCTGCTGCGAGATCGAGATGGTCAGCCCGCAAAAGGCGGCCGCCATCGCGAGCGTCGGTCAACGAACGATCTTTCGACGTATCGAGGATGGCTCGCTGCACTTAGCCGAGACCGAAGACGGAACGTTTCTAATTTGCACCGCATCGCTCGCGAGTACCTTCGCCGCCGAATGAGAGGCAAAACATCAATAACTTTTAAGGAGACAATTATGAAGATCAAAAGACAGTTTTTTATCGTTGCGGTCGCAGGCATCCTGGCGGCGACCGCGACGGTGCTTGGCCAGAATGACGACTACAACAAGGTCGAGTTCTTCGCCGGATACTCGATGGATCTGACCAAGACGGCGACCAAGAGCACGTCGTTCACCGATCCGACGGGACATGTTGAGACGTTTGGCGATCTTTGCAGCACGGCCACGGGCGCGATGATCGGCACGAATTTGCAGCACCTGTTCTGCGACCGCCGCCTGATGCAAGGATTTGACACGTCACTCACATACAACGTGTCGCGCTATATCGGCATTAAGGGAAACGTGACCGGACATTGGAAGAGCGACGCCTTCGTCGACAATTTCACTCCGCCGGGCCTTACCCAGACGATCACGACCGACGAGAAAATGTACAACTTTTTCGGCGGCATCCAGATAAAGGACAACAGCCGCGAGAAACGCATAAAGCCTTTCGCTCACGTCCTCGCGGGCGTGGCCCGTTACACGAACCACGAGACGCAAACCTATGACCTGTTCCCGGATTTCAATTTCGATGCCAACGACCGGTTTACGAGCTTTGCGATGAAGCTCGGCGGCGGCATCGACGTTCGAGCGGGTAAGCGTGTGGATATTCGCGTGATCGGGGTCGATTATAACCCGATCTTTTCAAAGGACCGCAACTGGTCGGTCCATTCGGGTCCGTTCGCCATCGCGTCGACCGGCCGCCGCGCGGACAATATCGTTTTCAGTTTTGGAATAGTTATCCATTAAGTCAAAAAAACAAAGGAGAATAAGAAAAATGAACAACATAATAAACAAAATTACGATGGCGCTGACTTTACTGCTCACCGCAGTTTGTCTCACCGGCACGGCAGGTGCACAGGATAGGCCGTCTAGCTCGCGCTATCTGAACGGCGTCGATCTGGCGACTGCGATCGAAGCTGCACGCTCCGGGCGGGTGGCTGGCGATCCAAAGATACTTGCGGAAGTCAAAAGCATCTATTCGCCGGATCGGGAAAACCCGCTCGTGTCGGAGCTGCAACTCATCGGCACGTGGAACGTGACGGTTCCCGGGCCGACTCCTGAAGAGACTTTCTACTCCCTGCAAACCTTCGGCCTCGGCGGCACGTTTTCCGAGACTTCGAGTCTGTTAGGTCATCTTTCCGAGGGACCGGCCCACGGTGTTTATGAATGCCGCGCACGCGGCTGTACCTTGACCTTCGAGGTCTTTGAGTTCATGCCGGACGGCACCGCCTATGGAAAGCTTCGTCTGCGAAACGCACTCACGTTGCCCAATCTCAATCATTTCACGTCCAATTTTGCGGTCGACTTCGTGGAATTTGACGGAACGGTCATTCCGGACATCGGGACTGGAACCTTAGCGGGCGAGAGGATGCGGGTCCGCGGTTTGTAAGCGCGACCTTCGGCATGACGGATACATTTTTAAGAGTAAGGCGGCCACACCGCCTTTTTTTTGCAAGCTTCGCGTTCATAAAACGTTCCTCTTTCAAAATGGGAGGGACTCATGAAAAAGTCACTGGTAGTTGGTTCGTTGATATTAGCAAGTGGACTTGCGGCATTTTCGTTTCAGGGTTATGGCTTTCTAGGCCTCTGGGACGGCGATTCGGAAGGCACATCCGGGCAAGCCAATTTGCCGGCGAAAACCGGGAAAACGATGCGGGCCTTCACGTCGGATGCGGAGTTGAAGGAGTATTTCAAGAAGTTTCAAGAAAAGTCGCGTCGCCAGCGTGAGGAAAACGGGAGCTTCGCCGCTGACAGTGCCGCGAATCAGGCGGCCCCAATGGCCGCAGCAAAGTCCGAAACGAAGTCGGGTGCGAAAGACGACGAATCGATCACAAACAGCCAGCATGCGGGTGTCGATGAAGGTGGAATTGTAAAGGTCCACGGCGATCATTTCGTGATCCTGCGGCGCGGACGATTGTTTACTGTCAAATTCGGGGGCAATTCGCTCGAGCCTGAATCGTCCGTCAACGCCTATCCGCCAAATATCGACCCGAGCAGCGACTGGTACGACGAGATGCTTGTCTCGAGGAACACGGTCGTCGTCATCGGCTACTCTTACGGGCGCGGCGGTACAGAGATCAACCTATTTGACATCGATGAGGGCGGGCATCTTGCCTACCGCTCGACCTATCACCTGCGGTCGAACGACTACTATTCTTCGCGAAACTACGCGAGCCGGCTGATCGGCGACAAACTCGTCTTTTACACGCCCGAATATATGGGCTACTACACCGACGCGCAGCAGCAATTTCCAGCCGTTCGCAAATGGCATCGACGTGCGAAGGACAACGAATTCAAGCCGGTCGTCACTGCGACCGACATCTATCGTGCCGAGCGGCCGGTTGAGGAATCGTCCGTTTCCGCTCTTCACACAGTGACGGTGTGCGACCTCGCTTCACGCGACATGTCGTGTAAAGGAACCGCGGTGCTCGGCGCGCCCGGTCGTGTTTTTTACGTCTCGCCCAAGTCGGTTTACGTCTGGACATCGAACTGGAGTTACGGCGGCGACGGCAAGCAGCAGTCGATGCTCTACAAGCTGCCGCTCGACGGCTCGGCGCCGAGCGCGATAGGAGTAGATGGCGGCCCCATCGACCAGTTTTCGTTTCTTGAAAGCGATCGAGACCAGCTCAACGTCCTTGTCCGTTCGGACGGTCGCGGCGAGCAGATGTGGGGTTCGGAAAAGTCGACCGGCGACACCGCGCTGCTGCGGCTCGATGCCGACAAGTTCACTGATGGCGCGGACGATGCCCCAAGGGGCGACTATCTCGACGTGCCGAATGTCGAGGGCTACACGATGCAGAACCGTTTTGTCGGCGACTACGTTCTTTATGGCTCAGGCAACGGCTGGGGAGCACAGAAGCAGACCGACGGAGCCAATCTTTTTGGGGTCAACTGGAAAAACGGAGATCTGTCGCGTCTCAACCTTGACCACAGCGTTGACCGTATCGAGCAGCTTGGCAACGCAGCGGTCGTCGTCGGCACGAACGGCGCCGATCTTTACTTTTCCCCGATCAGGCTCGAACGCAGCCCCAAGGTAAGGCCGAGCTATATCCGCAAGAACGCATCCCAGGGCGAGCTGCGCAGCCACGGCTTTTTCTATAAACCTGATGACGAGAACAGCGGCGTTCTCGGCCTGCCGATCGCCCGCGAGGGCCGAGCGGGCTATCGTCACCTCGTCGAAGACTCGGCCGCCATCATCTTCTTGCGTAATGAAGGACTCTCATTCAGCCAGGCCGGGGAGCTCGAAGCACGTAACTCGACCGCCAGCGACGGCTGCCGAGCTTCCTGCGTTGATTGGTACGGCAACGCGCGGCCGATATTCTACCGCGGACGCATCTTTGCGCTGCTCGGTTACGAGCTGGTCGAAGGAAGGATGAAAAACGGTCGGTTGGGCGAGACGCGTCGTACCAATTTCACACCTCGCGGCTGGTGGCCGAACGACGGTCGGTCGGAACAAGACTAAACAGATAAAGAAAAGGCGGCCAGAGCCGCCTTTTCAATTTTTAGTCGTAAATCAATAGGTCGGCAATCATTTGATCTCCGATCCCGCGGTGGCCCATGCCTGCCAGCGGCCGTCGCGCCTGACCCAAGTATCCGTAAATCGGATCTTGCGGTCATACGCAACGCCCTTGTCGTCTTTTCCTTTGTTCCGGAAAATGCCGGTCACAATCGCCGTATTGCCGTCGATACGGATATTCATGTCCGTCGTCTCGTTCAATTCCGGTGTGCCTTTGTCGTTCACCGTATCCGCAATATCTTCGGCCCTATTCATCAGTTTTCCGGTTCGCGAGCTGACACTGGTAAAGTCGCTTGCATAGTTCTTCTCGAACCAGTCCTTGTCGCGTTTCACGCCGGCGTCGTTCCAATCCTGTTCGAGGTACCAGAGCACGCCGTAATCGTCAAGGCTGTTGCCGCCGGCATTGCTCACGACCTGCCATTTGCCGCCGCGTTTCTCGAGAAAATGGATGCTCTTCGTATAGAAAGTTTCAGGCTTGCCGCCCGTGCCGTCAGCCGTCCAGATAGTATTTCGGTGAGTGATCGTCGCCGTGGTCGGCGTGCAGCTGATGTAGTAATGCTCGTGCGTTACCTTGTCGGGATGAGGGTTTTTCTTGTTGTCTTCAAACGCCTTCATCGTGGTTTCGATGGTGGCGGCTTTGTTCTGCATACCCGGCAGGCCGGTGTAATCGTCGGCATAGATATTCATCAGGGCCGCTTTGTCGCCGGTTTCTCCGGCAGTTCCCCAGGCCCGGTCAAAAGCCTCGAGCGCCTTCTTGTCGGCATCGCTGCACTGGCCAAAGGCCGCGGCAGATATACCTAACATCAACAATAAACTTGCAAAAATGTATTTCACTTAAGATCCTCCGTTTTGTCTCAAACGTGCCCGCGCGCAGAGGTCCCGGCGCAACGGCCACAAAAATAAGGGAGGAGAGCATTGCTCCCCTCACTCAAGAATTGAAAGTTGATCACTTATTCGCCGGCGCAGATGCTTTATTCGCATCCGCTTTCGTATTGGCCGGCTTGGTCTTGTCGTCGGCTTTCTTTTCGTCTACCTTCTTATCGTCCTTAGCGGTGATAGCGGTGGCCTGAAGGCTGATCAACTTCCAGCCGTCTTTCGTCTTACCCCAAACCTGCGTCACGCGGTTGACGCCATCGATGGGCTTGCCCATGTTCATACCCTTCACGGTGGCTTTGCCAATGACCAGCGCAGCGTCGCCTTCCGGCTTGACCCGGACGTTGAGATCGTCATAGGTGAGCGATTCGTACTTTGTCTCACCCGATTTCATCGACGCCAGCCGCTCGGCTTTGGTTTGAACGGAGCCGTCATTGCTGACGAACATAAAGTTGTCGTTTGTTATTTTGTCCCAAGCGGCGACGTCGTTTTTCGCCATTCCGGCGGCGTAGTCGGCCACCAATTTCTTGATATCGCCCTCGATCGCCGCGGTGTTGACCGGTGCCGCCGAGTTCGAATTTGCGTTATTTACCGACGAATTGGCGGCCTTGTTCATGCCCTGATCGCCGCATGCGAGCAGCAATGACGCCACCGTGAGCATCAATCCTATAAGAATCTTTTTCATCTCGTTTCCTCTCAGATCGTGTTGGATGCAATTCTGCGAGAATACCGGAGGCTGCCGCATCGAATAGGCGCCGTCCGCTCGAATATCTAAATCGAACAAAAATAATGGGATTACGCCGTTATTTATACGCGCGAACCCTCTTATAGTCAAGCCCAACAAAAAAGAGGAAGGCCGTTTTGTAACGAAATAAGGTGTGGTCAGCAGGGAGCCATAAATGTTAGTATTATTTAGAGATAGGTCGCGCTCCTTCGCGGCCGGCATCATCTCGGGATACCCAAGCTATATCTCTTTCGACGATAATCGCAAGTAATTGGACCGGTTGGCACCAGCCTGCGTTCTTTGGGCTCGCCGCGTGTTAACGGTTCCCCGCCCGCACCGTCGACCCCCAACATGGCAAAAACATCTTCTTTCGTTCCAAAGAAAAAGTTAGCTCCAAAAAGTCAGGCGAGTTCCACGCCCGGATCCGTGGCTGATGACAACACATATCAAAGGTTCATCGAGAACCTTCCAGTGATGTTCTATGCGGTCGCGCCCACACCGCCGCATACGCCGATATACATAAGTCCAACGTTCGCGTCCTTCGGCTATCCGCTCGACGAATGGATGACCGACAGCGATATCTGGGACCGCGTGATGCACCCGGACGACCGCGACCATGTGCTCAACGCAACCCGTGACGCGATGCGTAAGGGCGAGGGCATAGATTTTGAATACCGTGTCGTGTGCAAGGATGGCAGCGTCCTTTGGGTCCGCGACCGCAGCTGTTTTATCAAAGGCCGCGACGGCGAGCTGCTTTGCTGGCAGGGCGTTATCCTCGACATCACCGAGCGAAAGTTGGCGGAACAGGAGCTTGTCAAACGCGAAAAACTTTACCGCACGCTCGCTGCCACTATTCCAAAAACGGCGGTGCTGTTGTTCGACCATAACCTCAGATACACGCTTGCCGATGGCCAGCAGTTAAAGAACCATAAATGGGCGCGGGAGATGTTCGAGGGTAAGACGCTTTTCGAGGTCTTTCCCGCCGAGATCGCGGCCGAATGGGAAGGCTATTACCGGCGGGCGCTCGACGGCGAGGACATTGTTGTTGAAATGGAGAACGAGGAAGGAGCCTTTGAGATCAACGTCATGCCTGTGCGTGACGAAAAGGGCGCCATCTTTGCCGGCATGGTGATGTGGCAGGACATCACCGAGAGCAAACGTGTCCACGACGCGATCAAGGAGAGCGAGGCACGGTACCGCCAGCTCTTTGAGAACGCGAACGATGTCATTTATGTCCATGACCTCGATGGCAATTACCTGTCGATCAACCAGGTCGTCGAGCGGGTCCTCGGTTATACCTCTGACGAGGCGATGTCGATGAATATGGCCGAAGTCGTCGTCCCCGAGCATCTCGATCTCGTCAAAGAAAGCCTATCCAAAAAGCTTACAGGCGACGCGGCGCAGACCTCCTACGAGGTCGAGTGCCTAAAAAAAGACGGCACGCGAGCCACTCTCGAGGTCAACAGCAGTGTTATCACGAAAAATGGCGAGCCCATCGGCGTCCAGGGCATTGCCCGCGATATCACCGAACGAAAGCTCGCCGAAGAAGCGAACCGCAAGAGCGAAGAGCGTTACCGCGACCTTTTCGAAAATGCCAATGACCTGATCTATACGCATGACCTGAAGGGCAATTTCACCTCGCTCAACCGGGCCGGCGAGATCATCACGGGATACACGCGCGATGAGGCGATCCGGATGAATGTTTCGCAGATCGTGGCACCCGAATACCTCGATACGGCGAAGGCCATGACCACCCGCAAGCTTGCAGGCGAACGCCCGACCGCCTATGAGCTGGAGATCATTGCCAAGGACGGCAGGCGCGTCACGCTCGAGCTGAGCACACGGCTGATAGTGTCGAGCGACGGCCAGCCCGTTGGTGTGCAGGGGATCGGCCGCGACATCACGGAGCGGCGGCAGACAGAAAAGTCCCTGCACACCACTCTGTCGCTTTTCTCCTCGACCTTCGAATCTACGGCCGACGGCATCGTCGTCATGGGCCTCGACAAGCAGATCGTCACATGCAACCGCAAGTTCATGGAAATGTGGAACGTCCCCAAGAAGCTGATCAAGGAAAAGGACGGGCCAAAACTGATCGAATTTGTCGCCAGGCAGCTAAAAGATCCCGATCAGTTACTGCAAAACCTGATCAAGGTCTACAAGGACCCGATGGAGACCGCGAGCCAGATACTCGAATTGACTGACGGCCGCATTTTTGAGCGTTATTCGCAGCCCCAAATGCTCGAGGACAAGCCTGTCGGCCGGGTCGCGTGTTTCCGGGACATAACCGAGCGGACCCGGGCTGAAGAAAGGCTGCGGCATTATGCCCTGCACGATCCGCTTACCGACCTGCCCAACCGCGTCCAGTTCATGAACGACCTCAAGCAGGCCGTCGAACGGGCGAAAGGCAATAGATACGCCCGGTTCGCGGTGCTCTTTCTCGATCTCGACCGTTTCAAGGTCATCAACGACAGCCTTGGCCACGTGATCGGCGATAAGTTAATCGTCGGCCTTGCCCGGCGTCTCAAAGCCTGCGTTCGGCCCGGCGACGTCGTCGCCCGGCTAGGTGGCGACGAATTTACCATTCTCCTTAACCGCAGCGGCGATCTGAACGAGGTCGTTGGTGTCGCCGAACGCCTCCTGGCAAAGATCTCACAGCCGTTCAAGCTCGACAACTACGAGGTCTTTACCACCGCCAGCATCGGCGTCATATGTTCAGGCAGCGTCGAGCGAGAGGCCGAAGATCTGCTCCGCGACGCCGACGCGGCGATGTACCGTGCCAAGGAATCGGGAAAGGCCCGCTACGAGATATTCGACACCGAAATGCATGTGCGAAATATGAACCTGCTGCAGGTAGAGACCGACCTCAGGCATGCGGTCGAACGCCAAGAATTCAGGGTGCTCTACCAGCCGATCGTCGATCTCGCAACTGGACATGTCAGGGAATTCGAAGCGCTGATCCGCTGGCAGCATCCGAAACGCGGCCTCGTCACTCCCGACGGATTTGTTGAGGTCGCGGAGGAAACCGGTCTCATCATCCCGATCGGGCAATGGATATTGGAAGAGTCATGCCGCCAGACCGCTAAATGGCAAAAGGAGTTTGCGATGCCGCTCTCGATCAGCGTCAACCTGTCGGCAAAGCAATTGATGTATCCGCGACTCTTATCCCAGATCAAAGATGTGCTCTCGACAAGCCGCCTCGACGCCGGCCATCTCAAGCTCGAGGTCACCGAAAGCACCGTCATGGAGCACAGCGACAGGTCGATGAAAGTATTGTCCGAGCTGAGAGAACTGGGCGTCGCGTTCTCGACAGACGATTTCGGCACTGGCTTTTCCAGCCTCAGTTACCTGCAGCGCTTCCCGTTCGAACGGCTCAAGATCGACCGCTCGTTTATCAATATTCTCGGCACGGACGAAAAGAGCAGCGCGATCGTCAAAACCATTTTGATGCTCGGCGAGAATCTCGGCATCGAGGTCGTCGCCGAAGGTATCGAGACCGCGGAACAGCTCGACCTGCTCCGCAGCTTAGGATGCACCGCCGGCCAGGGATATCTATTCTCGCGCCCTGTCGACGCGGCTGCCGCAGCACAATTCCTTCGCAGTGGCGCCGAAGTTTCGGCCCTCGATCCCTCGCTCGATTTCAGCGATCGCCGGCCCATGATCCAGGTCGCCGATATTCAATAATCTGCTTTAGGCGAAGACGCCTTCCCCAAGGAAATCTTGTCGGATGTAAGTGATCGTGTCGTTGAGTGTCTCTTGCGGATCACGCGGAGAAAAGCCAAGCTCGTTCTCGGCCTTTGACGAGTCAAAGTACCAAAAATGCTCGGCCTGCTCGACCTCGCTGGGGGCGATGGGCGACGGCTTGTTCCAATTTCGATAGATCGAGTTGACGAGGCTCGAACCGACCATCGCGAGCGCCTTTGGCATTCTTAATGATGGTGCGGCGACGCCGCTCAATCGTTCCAGGCGGCCAAAGAACTGCTCGAATGTCATATTGGCCGCGCCGAGCAGATATTTTTCCTGATGTTTTCCCTTTTCAAGCGCCGCGATAAAAGCCGCGGCCGCATCGCGGGCGTCGACGAAATTTAATCCGCCGCTCGGGCAGTAAGGTATCTTGCGGCCGAGAAAGTCGAGAACAGGTTTTGTCGACGACAGCCGCTCGTCGCCGGGGCCGAGCAGCAGCGACGGATTCATAATGACCAGCCGTCGGCCATCGCCATCGAAGTTATCGAGCGCCGTGCGTTCCTGGTAATACTTCGAGGCATAATACGCCCACCGCGAAATGATCTCGACCGGCTGTGGGTACGTCTCGTCAAAAACCTGCTCGGTCTCGCTAACCGCGATCGTCCCGCTCGACGAAGCGAGAATCATCGTCGATACGCCGGCCTCTTTGGCTGCCTCGCACAAAAGGCGCGTGCCCTCGAGGTGAACTTTGTTCATTGCGACTGCATCGTCATTATCACGAGAGACCTTGCCGGCGAGATGAAAGATCGCGGAAACGTTCTTGCAAGCCTTGCCGACATCATCGCGGTTCCTCACCGAGCCCTCGGCCGCCTTGACGCCCGCGTCTCTCATCCATCTCGGCACATGCGACGCCATCACGCGAAGATTCTCCTCGCCGGCATCCAGCATCTGCCGAACGATATGCGTGCCCAGGAATCCCGTGCCGCCCGTGATAAGGATTTTCTTCTCCGTCTTTGTAAGTGCTTTGGTCTTGCCCATTGCCCTCGGTGTTCTCTGTGAACTCTTTGGCTAATTCTTCCAGTTCCGCCACATCGGATGAGCCTCCGTATTGAATACCGCCTTATTTAGATCCAACGTTTTCTCATCCGCGAACAGCAAATAAAAATATTTAAATGTTTCGGCAAAGACGAAACTATGCATATAGTCGGCCTTCTCTTTTGTCACTACGCTTTTGAGGCCGGCATATGCAACATCGGTCCGGCAGTATTTAACAAAGTCGTCGAACATTTGCTTTCCCATAGCCAAGTATTTCGGGTCTTTCGTGTAGTGATAAAGATAATACGTCGACTCGACGATCTCCGGCCGCAGCGGGTAGCCGGCTTCCTCGACCTTGCCCGTTTTATAGTCATAAACCTCGGGCTCGATGCCGTTGAGCTGCCACATGTGGAACATCGAATCCTGCAGCGCGCGTGCACGATTGAGATCGCCATCAAGTGCGAGGACCGCCGGAAAGAACGCGTCGAGAGCTCCGGTCGTTGTGGATGTCATCTTGCCCGTGTTCATATCCGCGTGCCCGTACCAAAGGTCGCCGACCGCCATCTTGCCAGTGCGATTCGTCTTGCTCATCGAGGCGTTCTCATCCGCGAGAAACGAATTGATCTTTGCGATCGAGTCCTCCCACATCGTGCGGCAGTCGCTATCGGCGAAGAGTATCGAACACTTCAGCAGGTACTCGTAATACGAATCGATCTCGGACGAAACATGGCTGTCAGTGTTTGTCCATTTGCCGGTCTCAACATTGATGTTCGTGCCAACAAGGCCGATCGGCGAACGGCGTTTATAGGTCTCGACCAGAGCACGTTTTGCCTTTTCGAAATAGATCGGCTTGCCTGTAAGTTTGCTCAGCGTCCCGAATTCGATCACGAGCGTGCCCGTCTCGGCAGGATTTGAGACCGGGCCGCTCGTTTTGCCGGTCTTGAGATTTACAAATCGGTACGGCAGACCCGTCGGCGAGTTGAAAACGGGCAGCAGCCGCGTGCCTAGATCGTCGGCAAGAGCAAGCAGCCGCTTGTCCTTTGTGATCTCGTAACTCGACAGCAGGCCGCCGAGGACGCGTATCGTGATCTCAAAATTCTGGACCGATATGTCCTTGTCGAATGAAAGGTTCTTCGCGATATATTCACGCGTGTTGTCCGCCTCATTCTTGAACCCCAGCAGGTACAGTGAATCCAAAGAATCGACAGGCGTCATCAATATCGTCGTCCCATACCAGTCGCGGCAGGTTTTCGAGATCGGCTTAAGATCGTCGTGGCCCCAGCAGTATTGCTTATAGCCGTCCCACGCATGCTTGAACTCAGTCTTGACCGCCCCGGCCATAGCCTTTCTGTCAACCGGCTGGGCCATTGTCGAAAATGCCAACAACATAGGTCCAATGAGACCTATGAATCGTATATGTCTCATACTTTCTCTAATCATCGATAACCGGCTCCTGTTTCCGCGTTCTTCGCCTTTCCGCTTTCCATTGTTTCCGAATAGCATCGACATCGAATTTGTCACGGAGTCCGTCGCGCATGTTCTCTATCTCGTGCTGGACTCGTGCGGCGACGAGGCGATATGCCTCGGTGTTGGGAACGCCATCGGTCATCGTTCGCAGATCGTCGTATTCGAGAAATCGCCCGACTTTCGCGCCGATCTTTGCCCCGATGCTCTCACGCGGTGGGACGATCGTGCCTTTTGGAAACGCCTTATAAGTGCCCCAAACATATATCGGCAATATTCCGATCTTTTGATTCAGCGCGAGATAGCCGATGATCGGTTTGAACTCGGCGATCTCACCGCTCTCCTGCCGGCCTCCCTCGGGGAAGATCAGCGCGTTGTAGCCTTCGTTGAGGATCTGCGTGACGTGCCGCAAAGATTGCCGCAAGCTGCCAGTCCGCTCGATCGGCACAAGCGTCGTGAAGTTGTTCATATACGCGCGCTTGTATTTCGTGTCGAACCAGTAATCTGCCGCCGCGACCGCGACCGTCTGCTCGGCGACCTCTTTACCGAGCGCCTTCTTCACCAAGCCAGTGTCGAGATGCGATGTGTGATTGGGAGCAACGATAAAGTTAACGTGCTGCGGCACGTTCGACTCGCCCTCGATAAGCGTATCGAGTACCGTGTTGTAAAGTGTGTCGGTCGCAAGATTTACGATGACGTTGCCGGCCGTGCGGACGATTCCCGGAATGTAAATATCCTCGTCGTCTTTCTTTTCTTCTACACGTGGCTCATCGGCAAGTTTCCTAGACTTATCGACGCGCTGGACAGCCGTGAGCAGCTCGCGGACCGACTGCACCTCGTTTAGCGTATCAGGCGACAGTACTCGTCCACCGGCATCCTCGACCGCGGCCTGCAGTTCGACGAACATCAGCGAGTCAAAGCCAAGATCTGCCAGCTTGTCCTCGATAAATACATCGGTGAGTGAGCGGTTTGAAACGCTTGCGACGACCTTCCGCATCCAAAGCACGTTATCGTCGCCCTTAGATTCGACAACGGCCGCCGTCCTGGTCTTGCCGCGCTGCTCGAGATCCTGCAGCATGTCGACGACCTCGGGTCGTTTTACTTTTCGCGTTGCCGTACGCGGTAGCTCGAACGGAGTCAGATGCAGGACCTTAACGCGTTTGAAGAATGGCAGCGCTGCAGAGACCTCGCGAAAATGCTCCTCGACCTTCTTGTTCGCCTCGGCGCGAGACAATGCGATGTCGTGCTCGTAATCGGGCACGACGAGTGCCGCGATCTTCTCGCCGCCGTCCTCGTCGGACAGGCCGACGACGCTTAATTCCTTGATAAAGCCTGACTTACCATAAAGCTCTTCGATCTCGTCAGGGTAGATGTTTTTGCCGTTGGAATCGATAATGACGTCCTTCGACCGTCCGACGATATAAAGATTTCCGTCCTCGTCCAGCTTGCCGAGATCACCGGTCTTGAGCCAGCGGTCATGCAAAACCGCATCGGTAGCCTTGTCGTTGTTGTAGTAGCCGACCATCACATTCTGCCCGCGGGCGAGAACTTCGCCGACACCATTCTCGTCGGGTGAATCGATCTTGACCTCAACGCCCGGAAGCGGTTTACCAACGCTTCCCCTTAGAAGTTTGTTGCCCGGTCGTGCGACGGTGAGCACAGGCGCAGATTCGGTCAATCCGTAACCCTCGAGCACCGTGAAGCCGAGGCCATGCAGGTCTTTTTGAACTTTTTCACTCAATGCAGAGCCGCCTGAGATGAGGTAACGCATCTTGCCTCCCATTCCCTGATGGATAGGGAAAAAGACGATCGGGCCAAGATTGAAAGGCGTGTTGTCGCGTATCCACGCGTTAAATTCGATCACGTTGTCGGCGAGATCCGCGATCCAATCGCCGCGTTCGCGAAGGCGTGTCTTTATCCGTCGATGAAGCATCTCCCACAACGCCGGTACGCCGACCATGCCCGTAACGTGCCCGTTTTCAATAGTATGCGAGAGGTCCTCGGCAGTCAGCTCATTGAGATACGTGATCTGTGTTCCATTCGAGAACGGCGTCAGGAAGCCCGCCGAGAACTCGAACGTGTGATGCATCGGCAGTACCGAGAGCACCCCGTCGGTAAGGTCCATATCGAGCACCGACGACAGCATCGAGATCATGTTGGTGAAGTTCTTGTGCGAGAGCATCACCGCCTTTGGCGTGCCTGTCGTGCCCGACGTAAAGATCAACGACGCGATCGACGTTGAAAGAATTTTTTCCGGCAACCGAGCGAGCCGCTTCGCCTCTTCAAGCTCGCTCGGCATCTCAAAGACCTTTTCGAATGTCCAGATATCGACCTCGAGGCCCACGTCTTTTAGCCGGTTCTTAAGGTCGGGAATCTCGGCGGCCAGCTTTGGTGAAAGAACGATCGCAGACGCCTCGCCCGTACGGGCAAAGTTGATGATCTCGTCCACCGAGCTTGCGGGGTCTACCGGTATCGCGGTCGCTCCGGCCTTGAGGATGCCGAAATAGGTCATTCCCCATTCGGGCATGTTGTGCGAAAAGAGAATGACGCGGTCGCCGCTCTTGATCCCTTTCTTTGCAAAAAAGCCCGCGGCCCGCAGCGTCAATTCTCGAACGTCCTCAAATGTGTACTGCTCCTTTCGGCCGTTCCGCTCGATACGCATCGCGATGCGCGTCGCGAATCGTTTGGTCGACGTGTCGAATAGGTCGAGCAGATCGCGATACGTATAGGAACGTTTCTCCTGTATCTTCAGCTCTTCCTCGAGCGTCGGCAGCACCCATTTGCGCATGCCTGGGAAATGGACGTTGAGCCAGTAGTCGTACCAATCGAGCTTTTCGGGATACCACGGCAAAAGGTCCTTCTCCTTTTCCCTGATCATAGCCATCAACGCCCGCAGGTTGTCCGAGCGATAGAGATACTCATTGTCGATCATGAACGGCTTGAACATCGCGAACGCGTCCATCGTTTCCTGCGTCGTCCGCTCAAAACTCTCGACCGACTTCTGCAGGTCGCTGACGATATTTCCGATGCGTCCACCGCCCCAGCGCGGGCTCGCCTTGTCGAGCAATTCATCGGCGCGTTTTGCAAGTTTGTTGAGCATAGGCGCGGATGTCAGTTCGTAGGTCCGCTGTTTGACCGTCTGTGTTTCGACCATTCCGGCGAGTTTGTTGACCAATTTGTTGCCGGTCTCTTTGTCCTCGAAGTGCTGTCGCTTGTATAGTCCGACCAGCCCGACGATGCGCTTCATATCGTTCGGGTTCGAGTCGCCCGACGAGGCTTGGAACACGAGCGGCGGCTTTGGATCGACCAGCGCATTCATCGCGGCCGCGAGGATCGCGCCCGCGGCCATATCGACCGGAATGATATCGAGCACAAGCTTTTCATTGACCGGAATGATCGGCTGTCCTCTTAATGCAATGAGAATTAGCGGCGCGGTTGTCGTAAAGCCCTCGTTCCATCCGGGAAATGGATATTGATTGGCGGACTCGACGATCGACGGCCGAACGAGCACCTTTACGATGTCGTCCTGCGAGGCGATGATCTGTTCGGCGAGCGATTTTGAGTAGGTGTAGATGTTTGTCCAACCCCAATACTCGGCCCGCTCGGCGCCGAGCTCGGTCGTCCGTTCGCGGATCCACATTTTACGTTCGCGAAAGATCGCCGACTTCAGTTCGGCCTCGTCATCGGGATCTCGGCCCTCGTCGATGAAGCGATTTCGGGCAAGCTCGCGAAACTTTGCATGCTGGACTGCGTCGTCAGCCTCCTGCCGAGCCTGTTCTGATAAACGAGCACAGTCGTCGACCTCGCGGTTGACATCAAACGTCGTACCGATCAGCTCATCCTTTCTCGGGAAGTAGCCGACGACCTGCTCGTTCTCCCAGATCGGCCCCGACCGATTGCCCGCAACAAAACACGTAGAGACGTGTACCAGCCGCGGCTTTTTCATCATCCGTGCGAGTTTGATGATGTTATTCGAGCCGACCACGTTTGTCCGCAACGCAGATTCGAGCGGTGGATTAAAGGTCACATTTCCAGCGCCATTGATAATGACGTCGGTGTCGCTCATTATCTTTTTCGCTTCTTTTTCGTCAAGGCCCAGCAGCTCGTTGCCGACGTCGCCGTTGACGGGTACGACCTTGCTCTTGATGAATTCCTTAAACCCGTCGTCGTATTTCTCTCTCAGGGGATCGAACGTCGGCGACGTCACAATGCTCGTCCAAAACCGAATATTCGATTCCTTCTGATCACGCGCTCTTACGGTCGCATATACCTTCCCGATATCCGGGAAATTGTGCAGCAGCATCGACAGCGTGACCTTGCCCACAAAGCCGGTCCCGCCGATGAAGAAGATCTTCTTCCCCTCGAATATTTCGGTTGGTGATAACTTCATCGATTACGACTGATCTTCTTTCGGAGCCAGCACAGGACACATTTCGACGGCCTCTCGAACCGCCGCCAACTCGGCATCATTCTCCGGCTGTTTGAAGATGTAGCTCTTGCCGGCGGCATCGTCAAAGCGAATATTTTCAGGAGCCTCGCCGGTACAGACCTGACAGGCTACGCACTCTTCCTGCTCGATCCAGAATTTTCCTTCAGCATTTTGCGGATGTCTCATGAATATTCTCCTAATCTGAAACGTTACACAATCCAATTATCGGCTGATGCAGCATCGTGATCTCGGCGGTGCGGCCGTGGTATGAGCGGGCCATGGCGATGGCCTCGGTCAGGTTATCGGCGCGTTCCCAGCCAAGTATCTCGGGCACATGGGCGTTCTCGGCACCGGCTGCAATGACGCGGCCAACATGCTGGCGGCCGTTCTCGCCCCAGTACCACATGAAGAACGGGTGCGCGCCGTGATATGCGTTGCCGCGTCGATACATCTCGACGTATGCCGGATTCGACGCGAATTCTCTCTCATATTTTTCGCGGAGATAAAACGCGTCACGAGACTCGGGCAGCAGCCGGTGAAAAAACTCGATATACGAGGGGTGAAAATTATGATCGAACTCGTCGAAGCACGGATGCGTAATGATCATCGTCCCGCCCTCGCGCAGCAGCGGTTTGTTGCGGTACATGTTGAAGTGATACCCCAACGCCATCACCTGCACGAGCAGCGGATTTAATGCGGA
>Ga0163161_10000732_pt1 | contig 25846 bp, 28 predicted proteins | sample S45metaG_FD_129847 | JGI IMG/M metagenome (GOLD analysis project Ga0163161, IMG submission 129847) | Switchgrass rhizosphere microbial communities from Kellogg Biological Station, Michigan, USA - S4-5 metaG | ecosystem: Host-associated > Plants > Roots > Rhizosphere > Soil | place: USA... | reverse complement strand
CTTGATCTTGCGCGAGTAGAAGCCCAGCGGCGCGGTGATGGTCAGGCCCACGGGCACGATGTCGAAGCCGCGCGCCTTGTTCTGGTTGTCGAGAAAGGGCTGGTGCTGGAAGGCGTTGGCGTCCAGGTCGCCCGAGGCGAGCGCCGCGTTGGGCAACTGGTAGTCGTTGAACACCACGACCTGGATGTTCAGGCCGTCCTTGGCGGCGACCTTCTTGACCACTTCGAAGATCTGCTCGCCGTTGCCGACCGAGACGCCGACCTTGAGCGTGTTCTTGTTGTCTTGCGCGAAGGCGGTGCTGCCGGCGAAAAGAGCGGTGGCCAGTGCGGCGAGGGCCAGGGTGCGGCGGCGGAAAGTGCTGTGCATGTTGTTGCGCGAAATCAAAAAATGAAGGCGCGAATGTGGCACTGCCGCACGGATTTGGGAACGAACCAATCCGCATATCGTTATGGCGCTCGCGGCAGGCGTTTTGAAATGCTTATGCGTTTTCATGCATAAGCAAGCGAGGATTTGTTCGTTCCCTTTTGGGCCGATCCTTTTCATACTCGGCACCTTTTTGCGAACTCCGCGACCCGCTTTCACGCGAGCCGTGCCTCCTCTCCATGACCAACCATTCGCCTGATACGGCCCGCGGCGACGCGGAGCAGCCGGTCATTCGTCTTCAATCGGTGCAGAAGTCCTTCGCCTTGCCCAGCGGCGAGGTGTTCGACGCCGTGCAATCGCTCTCGCTCGACATCCACCAGGGCGACGTGTTCGGCTTGATCGGCAAGAGCGGCGCCGGCAAGTCGACGTTGCTGCGCCTCATCAACCTGCTGGAGCGGCCCGATGCGGGCAAGGTCTTCGTTGGCGGGCGCGACCTCACGACGCTCTCGCGCCGCGAGTTGCGCGACACGCGCCAGAACATCGGCATGATCTTTCAGCAGTTCAACCTGCTGCAGAACGCCACGGTGTTCGACAACGTGGCCTTCCCGCTGAAGATCCACGGCCGCCACTCCAAGGCCGAGATCAACACCCGAGTGCGCGAATGCCTCGACCTCGTGGGCCTCGCCGAGAAGATCGACACCTACCCGGCCCAGCTCTCGGGCGGACAGAAGCAGCGCGTGGCCATTGCCCGCGCGCTGGCACCGCGCCCGCAGGTTCTGCTGTGCGACGAGCCCACCTCGGCGCTCGATTCCGAAACCACCCGTTCGCTGCTCGAGACGCTGCGCGACATCAACCAGAAGATCGGCGTGACCATCGTGATCGTGACGCACGAACTCTCGGTGGTCGAGGTGCTGTGCCGCAACGTGGCCATTCTTGAAAAGGGCCGGCTGGTCGAGCAGTTCGCCGTCGATGCGCCGAGCGAAGAGCGCAAGACCGCGCTGGGCCGCGAGATCGACGAGCTGGTGCGCCGCCGCGAACGCGAGGCGCGCCTGCCGGTCGAGCCGCGATCCTCATCTGCCGCGCGCAATGCACAAGAGGTGACCTATGTTTGAAAACATCGCCCCCATCCTTCCCGAGCTGTGGGTCGCCACGGGCCAGACTTTCATGATGCTGGCCATCGGCCTCTCGGCCGCGGTGCTGATCGGCGGGCCGCTGGGCATCCTGCTGTTCCTGCTGGGGCCGGGCCAGTCGCTCGAAAACAAGCCCGCGTTCCTGGTGCTGAACTGGATCGTGAACACGGTGCGTTCCTTCCCTTTCATCATCCTGCTGGTGGCGCTGGTGCCGTTCACACGGGTGATCGCGGGCACCTCCATCGGGCCGTTGGCGGCCGCGGTGCCGTTGTCGTTCGCGGCCATTCCGTACCTGGCGCGCCTGGTCGACCAGTGCCTGCGCGAAGTGCCGCGCGGCGTGATCGAGGCGGCGCATGCCATGGGCGCCTCGGAACTGCAGATCGTCGGCCGCGTGCTGCTGGTCGAGGCCCGCTCGGGCCTGGTGCTGGCGTTGACGGTGCTGGCCGTGAGCTTTCTCTCTTACTCGGCGGTGGCCGGCGTGGTGGGCGGCGGCGGCATCGGCGACCTGGCGATCCGCTACGGCTACTACCGCTTCCAGACCGACGTGATGGTGCTCACCGTGGCGTTGCTGGTGGTGCTGGTACAGATCCTGCAGTTCGTGGGCAACACCACGGCGCGCAGGCTGGACAAGCGTTGATTCTTTTCTTTCCTCTCTCTTTGCTCATTTCATGAAAACCGCATTGCTGCGCCGCTCCGTCCTCGCCCTGTCCCTCGTCGCGCTGTCGTTCGGCGGCCTCTCGCTGGCGCAGGCGCAAGACGCCAAGAAGAACCTCGTCATCGGCGGCACCGCCGGCTCGAACTACGACCAGCTGAAGTTCGGCATCGTGCCGATCCTGGAGAAGAAGGGCTACAAGGTGAAGTTGGTCGAGTTCAACGACTATGTGCAGCCCAACCTCGCGCTGGCCCAGGGCTCGCTCGACGCCAACTTCTTCCAGCATCAGGTCTACCTGAAGAAGTTCTCGGCCGACCAGAAGCTGGACCTCGCCGAATTGGTGCAGGGCCCGATCGCGCCGCTGGGCATCTACTCGACCAAGCGCAAGACGCTGGCCGATGTGAAGGAAGGCGACCGCGTGACGCTCCCGAACGACCCGAGCAACCTGGCCCGCGCGCTGGTGCTGCTGGAGCAGAACAAGCTGATCACCATCAAGGCCGGCGTGGACCCGATCCGCGCGTCCGAAAAGGACGTGGCCGAGAACCCGAAGAAGCTCAAGTTCATTCCGCTCGAAGCCGCGCAACTGCCGCGCTCGCTCGGCGACACCGAGTACGCCATCGTCAACGGCAACTTCGCGATCTCGTCGGGCCTGAAGCTCAACGAGGCCGTGGTGCTCGAGAAAACGCCCGACTACTACCTCAATGTGGTCGCAGTGAAGACCGCCGACAAGAACTCGGCCTGGGCCAAGGACATCGTCGAGGCCTACCACTCGAAGGAATTCAAGACGGTGGTCGACACCAAGTTCCAGGGCTACGCCAAGCCCAGCTTCCTGCAGTAATCCAACCTCGACAAAGGACGCCCCATGCCCGTGCTCGCCGTATTCGATGCCCAAGCCAACTGGCGCGACACGCATGTGTGCGACGGATGGATCACCGAGCATCTTGCGAAGCAGGGCGTGAGTTGGGGGCGGGGGAAGGCGAAGAAGGGGCAGCGCGCGCTCGATGGGGCGGGGCTGTTCTATCTGCCGACTGCTGATGGATATCTGGGGCTGCTGTTCGAAGGGGGCGAGTGGGTTTCCATTCCCGCCGACAAGCCGCATTTCTTCGATGCGGGTGAGGCGGAAGCCTTTGAGGGACTGCCTGCTGAGCTGCCGCTCTTTGAGGCCTTTGTCGAAGAGGTGTTGTCCCTTACGGGGAACGACGCCGACGAAGAATAAAGACGGGATCGGCGCTTGCAAGTTCGGCGCCGCGTGCGTCGTGTTGCTCCTTCCCCTTCCGGGGGAAGGATGGGATGGGGGCTCGCGGCGCTTGCAAAAGCCGTGCATGCGCGAAGGCCGCTTGCCCCCACCCCGGCCCTCCCCCGGAAGGGGAGGGAGAAATACAGCAAGGCCTTCAAGCCGCCAGCCGCTGCGCCGCCCGCCCACCAGGCCGCGCCAGCCCGAGGTGATCGCGCAATGTGCGCCCCTCGTATTCGGTGCGGAATATCCCGCGCTTTTGCAATATCGGCACCACGCCATCGACGAAGTCCTGCAGCCCATGCGGCAGCGCATCGGGCATCAGGTTGAACCCATCTGCGGCACCGCCCTTGAACCAGTGCTCGATGTCATCGGCGATCTGCTCCGGCGTCCCCACGATCACCCGATGCCCGCCGCCGCCCGCGAGCTCGCGGATCAGTTGGCGCACCGTGTAGCCGTGCGTGCGGCCAGCGGCCACCACCGCATTGAAGAAGGTGTGGTTGCCGTTGCCATTGCCCGGGAGCGGCAGGTTGTCGGGCAGGCGCTCGTCGAGCTTCAGGCGATCGGGCGTGATGCCCAGCGTGCCGGCGATTCGCGTGAGGCTGTAGTCCCACGGGATCAAGTCGACCAACTCGTCGCGCCGGCGTCGCGCCTCGGCCTCGGTGCCGCCCACGATGGTGGTGAGGCCGGCGAGCACCTTCACCGCATCGGGGCCGCGGCCCAGTTCGGCGGCGCGAGTCTTGAGGGCGCGTGCGTAGGCCAGCGATTCCTCGAACGACTGCGAGGCGGAGAACACGGCTTCCGCGTGGCGCGATGCGAGCTCGCGTCCATCGGCCGAAGCGCCGGCCTGCACCAGCACCGGATGCCCCTGCGGCGCACGCGGCAGGTTCAGCGGACCCTGCACCGCGAAGTGCTCGCCGCGGTGCGCGATCGCATGCACCTTGGTTGGGTCGATGAAGCTGCCGGTGGCCTTGTCGCCGATGAAGGCATCGTCCTCCCAGCTGTCCCACAGCGCTTTCACGATGTCGGCGAACTCCGAGGCGCGGGCATATCGCTTCGTGTGGTCGGGCGTGGTGTCCAGGCCGAAGTTGCGGGCCGAGGGCAGGTCGGCCGTGGTCACCATGTTCCAGCCCGCGCGGCCGTTGCTCACATGGTCGAGCGTCGAGAAACGGCGCGCGATGTTGTAGGGCTCGTTGTAGCTGGTGGAGGCGGTGGCGATCAGGCCGATGTGCGTCGTCGCCGCTGCCACGCAGGCCAGCAGGATGGTGGGCTCCAGCGCGGTGATCGGGCGGAAGTGGATCTGGTCGACGATGGCCGCGTTGTCCGCGAGAAAGATCGCATCGAGCTTGGCTGCCTCTGCGATCTGTGCGGTGCGGATGTAGTGCTGGATGTCGGCGAACGCCCGCGGGTCGCTCTCCGGCAGGCGCCATGCCGACGGCACGAAGCCCGAATGCAGGATGTTGACGTTGAGGTGCAGTTGCCTGCGCGGTGCTGCGCTGTTGCGGCCGTTGTTGCTGTTGCTCATTGGCTGAAGTAGTCCGGCAGGCGGTAGCCCGCCCACACCGGGTTGGTCCTGAAGAACTTCTGGAACTCGGGCGACTGGTAGGCGGCCACGATGTCTTTGGCGAACTTCGCGTTCTCGTTGCTGCGCTTGACGGCCACCACGTTCACGTAGGGCAGCGTCATGTTTTCGAGCTTCAGCGCTTCGGTGAGCTTCAGGCCCGAGGCGACGGCGAAGTTGCCCTGCACGGCGGCGAGGTCGGCATCGGCCAGCGAGCGCGGGGCCTGTGCGGCGTCGAGCGGAACGAGCTTCAGGCGCTTGGGGTTGCTCGCGATGTCGCGCTCCGACACGCTCAGCGGGCTCACTCCCGGCTTCAACGTCACCCAGCCGATGGCCGCAAGGATGTTGAGCGCACGCGCCGCATTGACCGGGTCGGAAGGCAGCGTGACGGTGGCGCCGTCGGGCACTGCGGCGAGCGACTTGTGGCGCTGCGAGTACAGGCCCATCGGCGGCGTCGGCACGTGCACCACCGGCACGAGGTCGAAGCCCTGCTGCTTGTTGGTGGCGTTGAGGAACAGCGTGTGCTGGAAGATGTTGGCGTCGATCTGGCCGCGCTCCACCGCGTCGTTGGGCTGCACGCCCTGGCTGAACTCGACGTACTTGACGGTGTAGCCCAGCTTCTTGAGCTGGGGCTCGATGCCGTTCGTGAAAGCATCGCGGTACGGGCCGGGCATGAAGCCCACGCGCAGGTCGTCGGCGTGGGCGGAAACCTGCAGGAGCAGGCTCAGTGCAAGGCCGCCGGACAGCGGGGCGAGGCGGCGCAGCCACGAGGGCGCGCGCGAAAGGGAAGGCATGACGACAACTCCGGGAGAACGGCGAAAGGAGTTGGGCACTCTAGGCGGCGGTGCCTGTCGCGCGAACGAAGATTTGCGCGCTTGGATATCCGCTGGCCGGATATCAGGCCAGCGCTTCGCTCTTGAGGAAATCGACGAAGGCGCGCAGCGGTGCCGGCATGTGGGTGCGGCTCGGGTAGTAAAGGAAGGGGCCCGAGAAACTCTGCCACCAGTCTTCGAGCACCGGCACCAGCGCGCCGCTGTCCAGTGAAGGACGCAGGAACTCGTCGAAGGTGTAGATCACGCCCAGGCCCGATTCGGCCGCATGCAACTCCAGATCGATCGTCGATGCCACCAGCGGTCCGCTCGGCGTGATCTTCACCATCTTGCCCCGGCGCACGAAGCCCCAGGCCGCGAGCACGCCGCTCGCAAAACGGTGGCCGATGCAGGCGTGCTGCAACAGGTCGGTCGGATGCTTGGGCGTGCCGTGCGCCGCAAGGTAGCCCGGCGATGCGGCGGCCACGAAGCGCTGCGTGCGCGGGCCCAGCGGCACGGCGATCATGTCGCGCGCAATGCTCTCGTCGTAGCGGATGCCCGCGTCGAAGCCGGCCGCGAGCACGTCGATGAAGGTGTCGTTGGTCGTCACCTCGAGCGTGATGCCGGGGTGCGCGATCAGGAAGCGGCTGGCCAGCGGCGGCAGCACGCGCTGCGCAACGATCGTCGGCACGTTGAGCCGCAGTGTGCCGGTGGGGCTGTCGCGAAAGCTGTTGAGCGTGTCGAGCGCGCCCGCGATGTCGTCGAGCGACGGGGAGATGCGGTCCAGCAGCCGCTGCCCCGCTTCGGTGGGCGTGACGCTGCGCGTGGTGCGGTTCAGCAGCCGTACGCCCAGTTGCGCCTCGAGCCGGCGCATGGCCTCGCTGAGCGAGGAGGGCGACACGCCGCGCAAGGCGGCCGCGCCGCGAAAGCCGCGTGCACGCGTGACGGCGACAAAGGCGCCGAGGTCCGAAAGGTCGGGGTCGGTCATGGCGAGATTGTGCGATTTTCTGCACAGCCTGTGCGTGCGTGGGCGGATTATCGAACGCTCTGCTTTCTTCCAGACTAGCGCCATGCCGTTCGCAGCCGCGTCCGGCCCCTCACAAAAGGAAGCTGCAATGAACACACGTCAACTCGGGGTCAAGGGCCCGCAGGTATCCGCCCTCGGCCTTGGCTGCATGGGCATGTCGGGCATGTACGGCCCCTCGGACCGTGCCGAAAGCATCGCCACCATCCACGCCGCGATGGATGCGGGCATCACCCTGCTCGACACGGGTGACTTCTACGGCAGCGGCCACAACGAGATGCTGATCGGCGAGGCGCTCCGTGGACTGAAGGGCTCGCAGCGTGATGCGGCGCTGGTGAGCGTGAAGTTCGGCGCCATGCGCGATCCGGCCGGCGGCTGGATCGGTTACGACGCTCGCCCCGCGGCGGTGAAGAACTTCCTGGTCTATTCGCTGCAGCGCCTGGGCGTGGACCACATCGACATCTACCGCCCGGCGCGGCTCGATGCGAGCGTGCCCATTGAGGACACCGTGGGCGCCATCGCCGACATGGTGAAGGCGGGCTATGTGCGGCACATCGGCCTGTCGGAAGTGGGCTCGCACACGATCCGCAAGGCCGCGGCCTTGCACCCGATTGCCGACCTGCAGATCGAGTACTCGCTGATCTCGCGCGGCATCGAGGACGACATCCTCGCGACCTGCCGCGAACTGGGCATCGGCATCACCGCCTACGGCGTGCTGTCGCGCGGCCTCATCAGTGGGCACTGGAAGAAGGAGGGCGCGGGCGCGAAGGATTTCCGCACGCACAGCCCGCGCTTCCAGGGCGAGAACGCCGACCGCAACCTCGCGCTGGTCGAGGCGCTGCGCAAGATCGCAGAGGCCAAGGGCGTGACGGTCGCGCAGATCGCCATCGCATGGGTGGCGGCGCAGGGCGACGACATCGTGCCGCTGGTGGGCGCGCGGCAACGCACGCGGCTCGAGGAAGCGTTGGGTTCGCTCGGCGTGGCGTTGACGGCGAACGACCTCGCGGCCATCGAACGGGCTGTGCCGAATGGCGCGGCGGCCGGTGAGCGCTATGCGGCTGCGCAGATGGCGCACCTGGACAGCGAATCGGGCCATGCCTGAGCGCCAGTGTCTCGCCAGGACTGGGCATGGCGGAGCCTTTTGTAGGATGCCGCCATGACCCAGCACATCGGAATCGTCGGCTGCTCCGCCGAAGGTGCATCGCTTTGCTACCAGACCATCTGCGTGGAAGGCGCGAAATTCCTCGGGCCGCATGCGCATCCCGAGGTCTCGATGCACACGCCCTCTCTGTCGGACTACATGGAGCACATCTACCGCGATGACTGGCGCGGCGTGGGCGAGGTGATGCTTGCGTCTGCGCACAAGCTCGCGAAGATCGGGGCGGACTTCCTGGTCTGCCCGGACAACACCATCCACCAGGCGCTGCCGTTCATCGAAGGGCGTTCGCCGTTGCCCTGGCTGCACATTGCGGAGTGCGTCGCCGAGGAAGCGGTGCAACGCGGCTTTCGGCGCATCGGCATCACGGGCACGCGCTGGCTGACCGACAGCGAGGTGTATCCCGAGAAGCTCTCGGCGCACGGCCTGGAATATGTCCGCCCCATCATCGGGGAGCGCGACGAGATCGCGCGGATCATCATGGAAGAGCTGGTCTACGGCGTCTTCAAGCCCGAGGCGGTGATCACCTTCCAGCGCGTGATGCAGCGCATGAAGGACGAGGAGGGCTGCGACGCGGTGGTGCTCGGCTGCACCGAGATTCCGCTGCTCATGAACGACGCGAATTCGCCGCTGCCGACGCTGGATTCGACGCGGCTGCTGGCGCGTGCGGCATTGCGCCGCTCGACACAGACGACGCAGAAGAACTAGGCCAGGAAGTCTTCGATCAGCCGCGCCACGATCTGCGGCTGGTCGTGGTGCAGCATGTGGCCCGCGTCGTCCAGACGCTCGATGCGCACCGAGGGCACGGACTTCAGGCGCTCGTGGAATTCATCGAGCGTGTAGCGGTTCTTCCACCAGCCTTGCAGACTGTCGTCGGAGGCCTCGACCATCAGCGTCGGCGCGGTGATGCGCGCATAGAGCGCAAGGGTTTCATCGACGCGGAAGATGTGTGCATTGACGATCTTGTGCGCCGCCTCGCCGAGGATCTGCCAGCGCGTGCTGCCGTCGGGCTGAAGCTGCCCGGCCGACCAGTGGCTGGCGAGCCAGTCGGCCTTGTCTTGAGAGAGGCGCGGGTTGGTCTTCATGAGGCGGCGGGCTACGCCGTCCACGGCCGAGTAGCCGGCGAGCGCCTTCTCGCCGCGATGCAGGCCCTTGAGTTCGTCGATCCACTGGCCGTAGCGCGCGGGCGCTTCGTCGGGCTTGCGCGCGGGCATGCCGAAGCCTTCGAGGTTGACGAGGCGGCGGATGCGCGCGGGCCGCACGCCGGCGTAGTGCATCGCGACGTTGCCGCCCATGCTGTGGCCGACGAGGTCGACCGGGCGCGCATCGTCGCCTTCGCCGGCGTAGTGGTCGAGCAGCCATTCGAGATCGGCGAGGTAGTCGGCGAGCCAGTAGTTGTCGACGCCGCCGCCATCGGTGAGGCCGAAGCCGCGCCAGTCGGGGGCGATGATGAAGCGGTCTTCGGCCAACGCATCGACGACGAACTGCCACGAGGCCGCGACGTCCATCCATCCGTGCACCAGCACCAGCGGCGGGCGTTCAGCCGAGGGCTGGCCCCAGAGGCGCACGTGGTAGCTGAGGTTGCGCACGGGCACGAATTCGCTGCGCGAGGGGCGGAGGGCTTGGTACATGGGCGCCGATGATAAGGAGCGGGCTGCGTTCGCGCAGTCCGGCAGACGACAGTTGCGGGCAGCTGCGGACAGTGCCGCTCGGGCTTTGGCCGTGCGGCCAGCGCGTTGCGGAGGAGGGCGGTAGCATCCCGCGCATGAAAAAGATCCAACTCGGTCAGAGCGACCTGCACGTCACCCCGATCTGCCTCGGCACCATGACTTTCGGCGAGCAGGTGGACGAACCCACAGCCCACGCCATCCTCAGCCGTTCGCTCGAACGCGGCGTCGACTTCATCGACACCGCCGAGATGTACTCGGTGCCCACCCGCGAGGAAACCTACAGCGTCACCGAAACCATCATCGGCAACTGGTTCGCCGCCAATCCCGGCGCGCGCCAGAAGCTGGTGCTGGCCACCAAGGTGGCCGGACCGCTGCGCAACACGCCCTGGGTGCGTGAAGGCGTGGGCATGACGGCCGCCGACATCGTGGCCTCGTGCGAGGCGAGCCTCAAGCGCCTGAAGACCGACACGATCGACCTCTACCAGATCCACTGGCCCGAGCGCCACGTGCCGGCCTTCGGCAACATCTACTACGACCCCGCCAAGGAGGTTTCGCAGACGCCGATCCACGAGCAGCTGGAGACGTTCGGCAAGCTGGTGAAGGCCGGCAAGATCCGCGCGATCGGCCTGTCGAACGAAACGCCCTACGGCGTGCACGAGTTCGTGCGGCTGGCCGAGCAGCACGGCCTGCCGCGCGTGGCGACGGTGCAGAACGTCTACAACCTCGCGAGCCGCGGCGCCGAGAACGGGCTGGACGAAACGATGCACCGTCTGGGCGTGTCGCTGCTGGCCTACTCGCCGCTGGCCTACGGCCTCTTGACCGGCAAGTACGACCAGAGCGGCATCATCGGGCCCGACGCGCCCGCCGAAGCGCGCATCACCCGCTACGAGTCGGTGCGCAAGCTGCGCTGGGGCCGCCCCGATGCGCTGAAGGCCGCGCGCCTGTACAACCAGCTCGCGCGCGACAACGGCCTCACGCCCACGCAGCTCGCGCTGGCCTTCTGCTACACCAAGTGGCAGGTGGCGAGCACGATCATCGGCGTGCGCACGCTCGAGCAGCTCGACGAGGACATCGATGCGTACGGCACCACGCTGTCGCCGGAAATCCTGGCCGAGATCGACAAGATCCGCTGGGACATCCGAGACCCGGCGACGTGAAAGACCCGAAGGTGAAGAAGGTCCACGTTTCCGAAACGCCCGCGACGCAACTGCTGCGGGCGAACAAGATCGACTTCACCGAGCATCCGTACGAGTACATGGAGCACGGCGGCGCGCAGCGCGGCGCCGAGATGCTGGGGCTCGATCCGTTCACCGTCATCAAGACGCTGGTGATGCAGGATCAGGATGCCAAGCCGCTGATCGTGCTGATGCACGGCAACCGCACGGTGTCGACCAAGAACCTCGCGCGGCAGATCGGCGCCAAGTCGGTCGAGCCGTGCAAGCCCGAGGTGGCGCAGCGCCACAGCGGCTACATGGTGGGCGGCACCTCGCCGTTCGGCACGCGGCGCGAGATGCCGGTGTACATCGAATCGACCATCCTTGCGCTGCCGAGGATCGTGCTCAACGGCGGGCGGCGCGGCTACCTCGTCGGCATCGATCCGCAGGTGTGCGTGGCGCTGCTGGGCGCTGTGTCGGTGGAATGTGCGCTGGCAGAATAGCTGCCGCGGCGCGTCGGCCCCACGACGACGCCCTTCGATAAGAACAACCATTTCCCGCGGAGCGCTGCCTTGAGCTTTCACCTGCCGTCCCTTATCGCCATCCTGGCGTCGTACCTGATCGGCTCGCTGTCGTTCGCGGTCATCGTGAGCAAGTCACTTGGCATGGCCGATCCGCGCAGCTACGGCAGCGGCAACCCGGGCGCGACCAACGTGCTGCGCTCGGGCAACAAGGGCGCGGCGCTGGCCACGCTGGTGCTCGACGCGGTGAAGGGCTGGCTGCCGGTGTTCCTGATTCGCCACTACGGCGCGCAGTGGGGCCTGGGCGATGGCGTGGCCGCCGTGGCGGGCCTCGCGGCCTTCCTCGGTCACCTGTACCCGGTGTTCTTCGGCTTCCAGGGCGGCAAGGGCGTGGCGACCGCGGCGGGCGTGCTGGTGGGCATCGCGCCTTGGCTGGGGCTCGCGACCGGCGCGACCTGGCTGATCATCGCGGTCTTCTTTCGCTATTCGTCGCTGTCGTCGCTGGTGGCGGCCTTCTTTGCGCCGGCCTATTACCTCCTGGGCGGCAACATTGCGTGGCCGCTCGACCGCACGGTGCTGATTGCGATCATCATCATGAGTCTGCTGCTGGTCTGGCGGCACCGCGAAAACATCCGCCGGCTCGCGGCCGGCACGGAGTCGAAACTCGGCTCGAAGAAAAAGGCTTGAAGAACACCATGGCAAACATCACCCGCTTCCACGTCGGCCCGCGCCTCTCGGAGACGGCCGTGCACAACGGCACCATCTACCTCGCCGGCCAGGTGCCCGACGACACCACGCAGGACATCCGCGGCCAGACCACCCAGGTGCTCGCGATGGTCGACCGCCTGCTGGCAGAGGCCGGCAGCGACAAGTCGCGCATCCTCATGACGCAGATCTTCCTGGCCGACATCACCGACATCACGGCGATGAACGAGGTATGGGATGCGTGGATTCCGGCCGGCAACACGCCGCCGCGCGCGACGGTGCAGGCCAAGATGGCCAATGCGGCCTACAAGATCGAGATCGTCGTTACCGCTGCTGCGGCCTGACGTTATTCAGTACCGCTTTTCCAGGACCATCTGGTCCGCGTCTCTGCGCATCGAGAAGCGGTTGATGAAGCTGTTGCCCAGCAGCACGAAGGGCATCGGCTGCTGCGAGACGACCGCGTCGATGTCGTACACCTCCACATCGCCCACGCGCACCGACTGCACGCGCAGTTTGTAGCCCTGAGACACACCGTTGGCGGTGTTCATCTGGATGCGCTGGCCCTTGCTGTAGTCCAGGCCGATGCGCTCGGCATCGGCGGCCGAGAGCGCGATCGAGGTGGCGCCTGTGTCGAGCATGAACGTGACGGCGCGGCCGTTGATGGCCCCCTGTGTCATGTAGTGCCCGCGGCTGTCGGCCGACAGCACGATGCGGTTGCCGCCACCGCCTGAACCGCCACCACCGCCGATGCTCACCGGCGTGTCCATGCGCAGGTTGACGCGCTTGCCTTCGAGCTCGACCACCGCCTGTTCGGCCTGAAGCGACACGAGCTTGACCCCCTGGAAACTCTCGCCGACCGCCACGGTTTTGGGTGGCGCGCCGTTCACGATCAGGATCGCGCGGCTGCCGATGGTGCCGGTGAGCATCACCGAACTGGCAGCGTGCGCCGCCGCCACGGCAGCCAGAAGACACGCTGCCGTCGCAAGGGCGAGGGGTTTCATGAGGAGATCAGTCGCGGAAGTTGTTGAACGACAGCGGCATGTCCGGCACGTCCTTCTTGATCAGCGCCATGGCGGCCTGAAGGTCGTCGCGCTTGGCGCCGGTGATGCGCACCGCGTCGCCCTGGATCGCGGCCTGCACCTTGAGCTTGCTGTCCTTGACGATGCGGGTGATCTTCTTGGCCTGCTCGCTCTCGATGCCGCTCTTGACCTTGATGACCTGCTTGACCTTGTCGCCGCCCATCTTCTGGACGTCGCCCTTGTCGAGAAAGCGCACGTCGACGCTGCGCTTGGTGAGCTTGCTGCGAAGGATGTCCTCGACCTGCACGAGTTGGAACTCGGCGTCACCGATCATGGTGATTTCCTTGTCCTTGAGGTCGACGGCGGCGGCGGTGCCCTTGAAATCGAAGCGCGTCGCGATTTCCTTGGCGGTGTTCTCGACCGCGTTCTTCACTTCGGGCAAATTGGGCTCGCAGACGGTATCGAAAGACGGCATGGGCTCTCCTGAATTCTTGCGGGTGCTGAATGCGACAATTCTCCCATGATCGTGGAGCACAACGTCCCCCTGCAGCCGTACAACAGTTTCGGCATCGTCGCGCGCGCGCAGCGCCTGGCGCGCATCACGGACGAGGCCGATATCGCCGAGCTCCTGGCCGGCTCCGACTGGCAGGGCGCCCCCCGTTTCGTGCTGGGCGGCGGCAGCAACATCGTGCTGACCGGCGACGTCAAGCCGCTGGTGCTCAAGGTGGAAATCAAGGGCCTGCGGCTGGTCGAAGAGACGCCCCGGGCCTGGATCGTGGAAGCCGGCGCAGGCGAGATCTGGCACGACGCCGTCGAATGGATGGTGCGCAACGGCTATCCCGGCCTCGAGAACCTGGCGCTGATTCCCGGCACCGTGGGCGGCGCGCCGGTGCAGAACATCGGCGCCTACGGTGTCGAACTGCAGGATCGCTTCGACTCGCTCGACGCCATCGACCTGGACACCGGCCGCAGCTTCACGCTCGATGCTGCCCAATGCGCCTTCGGCTATCGCGATTCGGTCTTCAAGCATGTGCGCAGCGGCCCGAACGACTTCGGCCTCGCGGGCCGGGCACTGATCACCCGGGTACGCTTCCGCTTGCCCAAACCCTGGAAAGCGGTCGTCGGCTACCTCGACCTCGAACGCAAGATGGAAGAAACCGGCAACTTCACGCCGAGCGCCGTCGACATCTTCGATTGGGTCTGCGCCATCCGCCGCGCCAAGCTGCCCGACTGGCGCGTGCTGGGCAACGCCGGCAGCTTCTTCAAGAATCCGACGGTCACGCCCGAGCAGTGCGCCGACATCATCGCGCGCGATCCCAAGATCGTTCACTACCCGATGGCCGACGGCAGCATCAAGCTGGCGGCCGGCTGGCTCATCGACGCCTGCGGATGGAAGGGCAAGTCGGTCGGCAATGCCGGCGTGTACGAGCGGCAGGCGCTGGTGCTGGTCAACCGTGGCGGCAGCGAGAACCCGGTGACCGGCGGCGAGGTGATGACGCTGGCCAAGGCGATCCAGACCAGCGTGTACGAGCGCTTCGGCATCCGGCTGGAGCCCGAGCCGGTGGTGGTCTGACAAAGCAATGGATCTCGACTTCCTGCACCTGAACTACCGCCGGCGCATCGCCGCGCTGGTGTGGGCGCAACGGATCGTCATCGTGGCGGGCATCGCCTCGGTCTTTTTGGTGCCGGCGCGCTGGTGGGGATCGGCACTGCTGTTCATCGCGGCCTTCTGCTTCGCGGCGCTCCTGAGCCGCATCGAAGTAAGCCTGCGCCGCCAGTTCATCCGCGAGGCGCGGCTGCCGCCCTTCCTGATCGGCAAGCTGCGCGAAGCCCATCCGCAACTGAGCCGCCGCGATGCCGAACTGGTACTGCGGGGCTTGCGCCAGTTCTTCATGGCGCACCTGCGCAGCGACCGCAAGTTCGTTGCAATGCCCTCGAAGGTGGTCGACACCGCCTGGCACGAATTCATCCTGCACACGCAGGGCTACCAGAACTGGTGCAAGGCGGCCTTCGGCGGCATGCTGCACCACAGCCCGGCCGAGGTGCTGGGCAAGGACCCCAAGCGCAACGACGGCCTGCGCCGCACCTGGTACTGGGCGTGCAAGGAAGAAAGCATCGATCCGCGCAAGCCCGCGCGCCTGCCGCTGCTGTTCGCGCTGGACATCAAGTTCGCCATTCCCGGTGGCTTCGAGTACGTGCCTGATTGCAAGGCGGTCGATAGGCACGACGGCTCGACCGCGCAGTGCGGCAGCGATTTCGGCGGGTCCTCGTCGGATGGCGGCAGCTCGGGCGATGCCGATGGTTTCGGCGGCAGCGAATCGAGCAGCGGCAGTGATGGCAGTGGCGGGGACTCCGGCGGCGGTGACAGCGGTGGAGGTTGCGGAGGCGGCTGCGGCGGAGGCGGCGACTGATCGACGCGACACCCCAAAGAGAAACGGGCCCATCGGGCCCGTTCGTCATTGAGAGCAAGAGCGCGCTGGCTTACTTGCTGCCGCCCTCGTCGTCGTTCGCGAGCTTCGGCAGCGAGGCGCCCTGACTCGACGACAGCAGCCCGGTGCGGGTGTAGATCGCCAGCTTCTCGCGCGTGTCGATGATGTCCAGGTTGCGCATCGTCAGCTGGCCGATGCGGTCCAGCGGCGTGAAGGCGCCTTCGACCTTTTCCATGCTCAGGCGCTCGGGCTTGTAGGTGAGGTTCGGCGACTCGGTGTTGAGGATCGAATAGTCGTTGCCGCGGCGCAGCTCGACCGTCACTTCGCCGGTGATGGCGCGCGCCACCCAGCGCTGGGCGGTCTCGCGCAGCATGATCGCTTGCGGGTCGAACCAGCGGCCCTGGTAGAGCAGGCGGCCGAGCTTGCGGCCGTGGTCGCGGTACTGCTCGATCGTGTCTTCGTTGTGGATGCCGGTGACCAGGCGCTCGTAGGCGATGAACAGCAGCGCCAGGCCCGGAGCCTCGTAGATGCCGCGGCTCTTGGCTTCGATGATGCGGTTTTCGATCTGGTCGCTCATGCCCAGGCCGTGGCGGCCGCCGATGCGGTTGGCTTCCAGGATCAGTTCGACCATGTTCGGGTAGGCCACGCCGTTCAGTGCAACGGGCACGCCTTCTTCGAAGCGCACCGAGACGGTTTCGCGCTTGACCTCGACTTCGTCCTTCCAGAACGCGACGCCCATGATGGGCTGCACGATCTGCATGCCGCTGTTCAGGTGCTCGAGGTCTTTGGCCTCGTGCGTGGCGCCCAGCATGTTCGAGTCGGTCGAGTAGGCCTTTTCGGACGACATCTTGTAGGCGAAGCCGGCCTTCTGCATGAACTCCGACATCTCCTTGCGGCCGCCGAGTTCGTCGATGAAGACCTGGTCGAGCCAGGGCTTGTAGATCTTGAGCGCGGGGTTGGTGAGCAGGCCGTAGCGGTAGAAGCGCTCGATGTCGTTGCCCTTGTAGGTGCTGCCATCGCCCCAGATGTTGACGTCGTCGTCCTTCATGGCCGACACCAGCATGGTGCCGGTCACGGCGCGGCCGAGCGGCGTGGTGTTGAAGTAGGTGACGCCCGCGGTCGTGACGTGGAAGGCGCCGGCCTGCAGCGCGGCGATGCCTTCGTTGGCCAACTGCGTGCGGCAGTCGATCAGGCGGGCGTTCTCGGCGCCGTAGAGCATCGCCTTGCGGGGGATCTCGTCGTAATCGGGCTCGTCGGGCTGGCCGAGGTTGGCGGTGTAGGCGTAGGGAATCGCGCCCTTGTTGCGCATCCAATGGAGCGCCGCGCTGGTGTCCAGGCCGCCGGAGAAGGCGATGCCGACCTTCTGGCCGGCGGGAACGTTTTGGAGAATGGTCGACATGATGGGGTTTCCGTTGGTGGTGGCGCGGTTCAATGGTTCATGACATTCGTGGCACGACTCCGTGCCGGAGATACCGTGGAACCGGCTTCGCCGGGCCACTGGTATCGCCCCCTGCAAGGGGGGTGGAGAAGCGACACGAAGTGCGCGAAGCCTGGGGGTTTACCCAAAATGGCAGATGTAGCTGTAGGGCTCGCCGGTCACCCGGATCTGGAAGCTGGAGTTGCCCGGCACGTTGAACTTCTGGCCTGGGCCGGAGGCGACCCATTCGCTCGTGCCTGCGAGCAGGTATTCGCAGCTGCCAGCGGTGCCTTCCATGATTTCAGGCGCGCCGGTGTTGAAGGTGAGGGTGGACGGCAGGATCACGCCGACCGATTTCTTGGTGCCGTCCGCGAGCGTGAGGCTGTGGCTCACACATTTGCCGTCGAAGTACACATTGGCCTTGGTGGCCACTGCGGCGCTGTTCAGAGTGTCGGTAGTCGTCGTCATTGGGTGGCGCCGGCGCGCGGGCGGTCGGCATTCGAGGACGCACCGCGCAGGCGGCGCACCCCTCAGGGGTTGGAAAAGTCCTCGATTTTAGGGGCTCGCCCGGCCCCCAGCCCCTCTTACCTTCTCAGCGGTGCCAGCCGCCGCGGTAACCGCCGTAGCCGCGATACCCGTAGCCCCGGCCGTAGTAGCCGCCACCCCAGCCGCGCGAATAGCCCAGGTTCAGCGAGATACCGACCGGTGGGTACACGTAGGGCTGCGCATACGGGTAGGTGTAGGCGGGCTGGACGTAGACCGGCGGCGCATAGATCGGTGCCGGCTGTGCATAGACCGGCGCGCCCTGCCCGGAGACCACTACGCCGGGCTCCGGCACGACGTTCTCCCAGGGGGAGCCGCCGCTCTGTTGGTACTGTTCCTGGTACTGCGGGTCTTGCTGGTACTGCTGGCCGCCGTTGGCCTCGACCGGATAGGGCTGCAGCTGCGATTGCGGCTGCACGGGCGCGGTGGTCACGCCATAAGCGGTGGCCTGGACCGGAATGGTCGCGCCCGGCCGGTTGGTGGTGCGGGTCGTGTACTGGCGGCCCTGGTATTCGTAGGTGACGTTGTAGCTGACGTCGCTGCCGGTCGTCTCGCGGATCGGGGTGGCGGAAATCACCCGGGCCTGGACCACTTGCTGGGCTTGCGCGGCGCTGGCGCCGGTTGTCAGCAGCCCGACCACCGAAAGCCCCGCGAGGGTGCGAAAAACGTGTCTGTTCATGGTGTTCTCTCCTGCAGATCGAGGTTGGAGGCAGGCCGGCGAGACGGGGTTCCGGCGTTTACACGGCGTTCACAGCCCAGGTTGGGGCGTCAAATCCCGTCGTAACGCCGGTTTTGGGGCCCCAGTTGACCACCGGCCGCTTGATGAGGCTCGGGTTGGCCAGCAGCACAGCGCGGGCCGAGGCGGCATCGACCACGCTGTTCTGGGTGGCTTCGTCCAGCTTGCGCCAGGTGGTGCCGCGGCGGTTGACCAGCGCCTCCCAGCCGGGCTTCTTCAGCCACTGGTCGAGCTCGGCCTCGGGCACGCCCTGTTTCTTGAAATCGTGGAAGGTGTAGGCCACGTGGTGTTCGTCGAGCCAGGCGCGGGCGCGCTTGACGGTGTCGCAGTTCGGGATGCCGTATAGGGTTGTCATGGCCGCCATGATGCCGCGCCCGGCGGGTCGGCGACAATGCCGGCCTCCATGGAAACCCTTAACGACTGGCTCGCGCGCGCCGAGCAACTCCATCCCAAGAACATCGAACTGGGCCTCGACCGCGCCAAGGAGATGGCCGGACGCCTCGGCCTGAAGTTCGAATGTCCCGTCATCACGGTGGCGGGCACCAACGGCAAGGGCTCGACCTGCGCGATGCTCGAGTCGATCCTCACGCACGCCGGCTACCGCACGGCCGTGTTCACGTCCCCGCACCTTGTGCGCTTCGAGGAGCGGCTGCGCCTGAAGGGCGAATCGGTCGATGCTTCCAAACTGATAGCAAGCTTCGAAGTGGTGGAAAAGGCGCGCGGCGACATGGCGTTGACCTACTTCGAGTTCACCACCCTCGGCATCCTGCACCGGATGATCGAGGAAAAGCCCGATGTGGCGATCCTTGAAGTCGGCCTCGGCGGCCGGCTCGACGCGGTCAACATCATCGACGCCGATTGCGCGGTCATCACCAGCATCGACCTGGACCACATGGACTATCTCGGCCCCGACCGCGAAAGCATCGGCTTCGAGAAGGCCGGCGTCCTGCGTGCCGGCAAGCCCGCGATCGTGAGCGATCCGATGCCGCCGCAGAGCGTGATCGACCACGCGAACGCCATCGGTGCCGACCTCTGGCGCTTCGGGGCCGACTTCAACGTGTCGGGCGACAAGCAGCAGTGGGGCTGGTCGGGCCGCGGGCGGCGCTACAGCGGGCTGGCCTATCCGGCGCTGCGCGGCGCCAACCAGCTCATCAATGCCGCGGGCGTGCTCGCAGCGCTCGAGGCGCTGCGTCCGCAGTTGCCGATCACCGCGCAGGCGGTGCGCAACGGGCTCGCGATGGTCGAGCTGCCGGGCCGCTTCCAGATCGTGCCGGGCGAGCCAGCGCTGGTGCTCGACGTGGCGCACAACGCGCACGCGGTCGCGGCGCTCGCCGAGAACCTCGATGCGATGGGTTTCTTCCCCACGACACATGGCATCTTCGGCGTCATGGCCGACAAGGACCTCGCGCCGATCCTCGCGCGCATCGGCCCGCTGATCGACCGCTGGTACTTCACCGACCTGCCGACCGCGCGTGCCGCCAAGGGCTCCGATCTGCAGGCCGCCTGGCAGGCGCAGAACACCCGTGCCGACGCCTCCGCGAGCGTGCACGCAAGCCCCATGGACGCGTTGCGCGCGGCCATCGAGCACGCAGACCCCGCTGATAGAATCGTGGTCTTCGGATCGTTCTTCACCGTGGGTGGCGTGCTCGAAAACGGCACCCCCCGGCTGCAAGCCAAACACCTGTCGCCGGGCGGCTGACCGACAGGTCTCCGCACCATCTGGCATCACCTCGCTGCACTCCTTCAGGGATCGAACTTCATGGCGTTTTTCAAGTTCCGCACGCGCGGCCCACAAGGCAACGAAGGACGCAGCGCCCCGGCGGCTGTGCCAGCGGAAAGTGTCGAAACCATGCGTCGTCGCGCGCGTCATCGGCTGCTCGGCGCCGCGGTGCTTGTGCTGCTGGGCGTGATCGGATTCCCGCTGCTGTTCGACACCCAGCCGAGGCCCGTGTCGGTCGACATCCCCATCGAGATTCCGGACCGCAACAAGGTCAAGCCGCTGCCCGTGCCTGCTGCTCCCGCAACGGCGCCTGCAACGAGCAGCGCACCGGCTGCACCTGAAAGCAGTTCCCGCGTGGCGGCTGCCTCCTCGGCCGGCGGCATGATCACCGAGACCGCCGACGGCACCGTGATCGACTCCGGCAAGCCGGTGGCCAGCACGTCGCCTGCCGTCGAGCCCAAACCCAAGCCCGAGCCAAAACCCGAGCCGAAGCCGGAGGTCAAGCCAAAGCCGGAGCCCAAGCCCGAAGTCAAGCCTGAACCCAAGCCAAAGCCCGAACCGAAACCCGAGGCCAAGCCGAAGCCGGAGCCCAAGCCCGCCGCCTCCGCGGACGACGGTGCCCGCGCCCGCGCACTGCTCGAAGGCAAGCCTGTGACCACCGCCGCCGCAACGCCCAAGCCCGCCGCCGCTGACGAGGCTGCCGGCCGCTTCATCGTGCAGGTCGGCGCCTTCGCAGACGCCGACAAGGCGCGCGAAGTCCGGCAGAAGCTGGAGCGCGCCGGCCTCAAGACCTACGTTCACGTTGCCAAGACGGCCGATGGCGAGCGCACGCGTGTGCGTGTCGGCCCCTTCGCGTCGCGTGCCGAGGCGGACAAGGCCGCGGAAAAGGTCAAGGGCTTGTCTTTGTCGGCCGCGATCCTCACGTTGTAAGCGCAGGCGCCTGTTGCCGTGGCCCTGCTCGACTGGATCGCCGTCACGCTCATCGTGGTGTCGATGCTGTTCGGCCTCATGCGGGGGCTGGTGTTCGAAGTGATTTCGCTGGCGGGCTGGGTGGCTGCATTCATCGCCGCCCAGTGGCTGGCTTCCGATGTGGCGGCGTGGTTGCCGTTCGGCGAGCCGCAGGCGACGTGGCGTTATCCATTGGCCTTCGTGCTGGTGTTCGTGGGAGTGGCGTTCGGTGTGGGGCTCGTTGCGGCCCTCACGCGCAAGCTGATCACCGTGGTGGGCCTTCGGCCCGTGGACCGGATTTTGGGAGCTGCCTTCGGTGCGGCGCGGGGCGCAGTGGCGCTGCTCGTGCTGGCAGTCATTGTTCATTTGCTGGTGTTGAGCGACAGTGCCTGGTGGCGCGACTCGCTCAGTGCCGGTGTTCTCGATGCGGCATTGCAGGGCCTGAAACCCGCGCTGCCTGAAAAGTTGGCAAGCTACCTGCCCTGAAGGAATCGCTCATGTGTGGAATCGTCGGCGTTGTCAGCAACGCACCCGTCAACCAGTTGCTCTATGACGCGCTGCTGCTCCTGCAGCATCGCGGCCAGGACGCGGCCGGCATCGTGACCTTGCTGGAACGCAAGTTCTTCATGCACAAGGCCAAGGGCATGGTGCGCGACGTGTTCCGCACCCGCAACATGCGCGCGCTGCCGGGCAACGTGGGCCTGGGCCAGGTCCGCTACCCGACTGCCGGCAACGCCTACAGCGAAGAAGAGGCGCAGCCCTTCTACGTGAATGCGCCCTTCGGCATCGTGCTGGTGCACAACGGCAACCTGACCAACGCGCACGCGCTGCGCTCGGAGCTGTTCTCCACCGACCACCGCCACACCAACACCGAGAGCGACTCCGAAGTGCTGCTCAACGTGCTCGCGCACGAACTGGAGCGCTCGTCGCGCGGCGTGCCGCTGCATCCGGCCGAAGTGTTCGCCGCGGTCAAGAACATGCACAAGCGCCTGCGCGGCTCGTACGCCGTGGTGTCGCTCATCGCGGGCCATGGCCTGCTCGCCTTCCGCGATCCGTACGGCATTCGCCCGCTGTGCATGGGCCGCAGCGCCGACGGCAACGTCATGGTGGCCAGCGAATCGGTTGCGCTCGAAGGCTCGGGCCATGTGTTCGAGCGCGACATCGCCCCCGGCGAAGCGGTGTTCATCGACCTGGAAGGCAAGGTCCATTCGATGCAGTGCGCCGAGTCGGCCACGCTGAACCCCTGCATCTTCGAATTCGTCTACCTGGCTCGTCCGGACTCGGTGCTCGACGGCATTTCGGTCTACCAGGCACGCCTGAACCTGGGCGAGACGCTGGCCAAGCGTGTGGTCTCCACGGTGCCGCCGAACCAGATCGACGTGATCATCCCGATCCCCGAATCGAGCCGCCCGAGCGCCACGCAACTCGCGCACCTGCTGGGTGTGCCGTACCGCGAAGGCTTCGTGAAGAACCGCTACGTGGGCCGTACCTTCATCATGCCGGGGCAGGGCGTGCGCAAGAAGTCGGTGCGCCAGAAGCTCAACGTGATCGCGAGCGAGTTCAAGGGCCGCAACGTGCTGCTGGTCGACGACTCCATCGTGCGTGGCACCACCAGCCGCGAGATCGTGCAGATGGCGCGCGATGCCGGTGCCCGCAAGGTGTACCTGGCCAGCGCCGCGCCCCCGGTGCGCTACCCCAACGTCTACGGCATCGACATGCCGACCAAGGACGAGCTGGTCGCGCACGACCGCACCGTCGACGAAATTCGCGAACTGATCGGCTGCGATGCGCTGATCTACCAGGACGTCGATGCCATGAAGCGCGCCATCGGCTCGCTCAACACCAAGCTCGACGGCTTCGACGCCTCGTGCTTCGACGGCGTGTACGTGACGGGCGACATCGACACCGATGCCATCTCGCGCATGAACGGCAACCGCCCCCGCATCGAAGAGACCGAAGAAGATTCTTCGCGCCTCGCGCTCCCCAACCACAGCGAGTGAGAGCTGAAGTGACCGACGAACGAACCCTGCCGCCCGGACTGCACCGCGACACGCTCGCGCTGCGCACCGGGCTGGCGCCCAGCCAGCATGGCGAGCATTCCGAAGCGCTGTTCCTGACCAGCGGCTTCGTGCAGCCCGACGCCGAGACCTCGGCACGCCGCTTCGCCGGTACCGAGCAGGGCTTTACCTACTCGCGCACCTCCAACCCGACGGTGACCAGCTTCGAGCAGCGCCTGGCCGCGCTCGAAGGCACCGAAGCGGCCATCGGCGCCTCCACCGGCATGGGCGCGATCCTCATGATGTGCATGGGCCTGCTCAAGGCCGGTGACCATGTGATCTGCTCGCGCTCGGTGTTCGGCTCCACGCTGAACCTGTTCGGCAAGGAGTTCGCCAAGTTCGGTGTCGAGACCACCTTCGTCTCGCAGACCGACGTGGCCGAATGGCGTGCGGCGATGAAGCCCAACACCAAGCTGCTGTTCGCCGAGACGCCGACCAATCCGCTGACGGAAGTTTGCGACATCAAGGCGCTCGCCGACCTGGCGCACGGCGCGGGCGCGCTGCTCGCGGTCGACAACTGCTTCTGCACGCCTGTGCTGCAGCGGCCGGCCGAACTCGGCGCCGACCTCATCATCCATTCGGGCACCAAGTACCTCGACGGCCAGGGCCGCGTGATGGCGGGTGCGATCTGCGGTCCGTCGAAGCTCATCGTCGACGTGTTCGGCCCGATCGTGCGCACCGCCGGCATGGCGCTGTCGCCGTTCAATGCATGGGTCGTGCTCAAAGGCCTGGAAACGCTCGGCATCCGCATGAAGGCGCAGTGCGCGAATGCATTGGCCGTGGCGCAGTGGCTAGAGCAACAGCCGGGCGTCGCGCGTGTCTACTACCCGGGCCTCGCTTCGCATGGGCAGCATGAACTGGCGATGCGCCAGCAGTCGGGGCAGGGCGGGGCGGTGGTGTCGTTCGACGTGGTTGGCGACACGCCGGAAGCGGCGCGCGCCAATGCTTTCCACGTGATCAACAGCACGCGCGTGGTGAGCATCGCCACCAACCTGGGCGACACCAAGACCATCGTCACGCACCCCGGCACGACCTCGCACGGCCGGCTCACCGAAGTGCAACGCCAGGCGGCTGGCATCAGCCAGGGCCTGATCCGCGTTGCGGTCGGCCTCGAATACATCGACGACATCACGGCCGACCTCGCGCGCGGCCTGAGCACCCTGAATTCCTGAATCGAGTTTCATGACCGGCAAAGTTCGCACCCGCATCGCTCCGTCTCCCACCGGCTTCCTGCACTTGGGCACGGCCCGCACCGCGCTCTATTCGTGGGCCTACGCGCGCCACCACGGCGGCGAGTTCGTGCTGCGCATCGAGGACACCGACGTGGCCCGCTCCACGCAGGACTCGACCGACCAGATCCTCGCCTCGATGCACTGGCTCGGCCTCGACTACGACGAAGGCCCGATCTACCAGATGCAGCGCCTGGAGCGCTACCGCGAAGTCATCGCGCAGATGCTCGCGGCCGGCACGGCCTATCACTGCTACTGCACGCCCGCCGAGCTCGACGAGATGCGCGAGGCGCAACGCGCGCGCGGCGAAAAGACGCTGTACGACCGCCGCTGGCGCCCCGAGCCGGGCAAGGTGCTGCCGCCCGTGCCCGAAGGCGTGCCGCCGGTGGTGCGCTTCTGCAATCCGCCCGAAGGCGACGTGACCTGGAGCGACCTCGTCAAGGGCGAGATCACCATCAACAACCGCGAGATCGACGACCTCATCATCCTGCGGCCCGACGGTGTGCCCACCTACAACTTCGCGGTGGTGGTCGACGACTGGGACATGAACATCACGCATGTGTTCCGCGGCGACGAGCACATCAACAACACGCCGTGGCAGATCAACATCTTCCGCGCGCTCGGCGCACCGCTTCCTCAGTTCGGCCACGTGCCGGTGATCCTGGGCGACGACGGGCAGAAGCTCTCGAAGCGCCGCGGCGCGGTAAGCGTCACCGCGTATGAAGAGAACGGCTACCTGCCCGAGGCGATGCTGAACTACCTCGCGCGCCTGGGCTGGAGCCACGGCGACGACGAACTCTTCACGCGCGAGCAGATGGTGAGCTGGTTCGACGGTTCGCACCTCTCCAAGAGCCCTGCGCAATGGGACGCGGCGAAGCTCGCTTGGGTGAACGCGCAGTACATCAAGGCGAAGGCTGATGCGGAGCTCGCGCCGCTCGTGGCCGCGCAACTGAAGAAGCGCGGCATCGAGGTGGACGACCGGCTCGTCGCGATCTGCGCGCTCTTCAAGGACCGCTGCGAAACCACGGTCGCACTGGCCGATTGGGCCGCGGCGTTCTACGCGGACGTGACGCCGAGTGAAGCCGATCTCGCGCAGCACGTTACCGATGCGGTGAAGCCCGTCATCGCAACGCTGGCCGAGAAGCTCGCGAGCGTGACGTGGGAAAAAGTTTCGATCGCCGCAGCCATCAAGGAAGTTCTGGCCGCGCATTCTGTGAAAATGCCTGTGTTGGCCATGCCGGTTCGCGTCCTCGTGATGGGAACGCCGCAGACGCCCTCCCTCGATTCGGTGCTCGCCATCTTTTCTCGCGAAAAAGTTGTGGAGCGTTTGAAAAGGGCCTGATTTTTCGGTCTATAATTTGAGGCTCGACACCGACACACGGTAATTCTGAAAAGAAAAGCCCGAAAGTCAAATTGGGGGTATAGCTCAGCTGGGAGAGCGCTTGCATGGCATGCAAGAGGTCATCGGTTCGATCCCGTTTACCTCCACCATCAAAAGTGTCGAGAAGAAGATAAGTGCTGATCGCAGCACGGTTCCTAAGGTTTTGACCCTATCGTCTAGAGGCCTAGGACACCACCCTTTCACGGTGGCTACCGGGGTTCGAATCCCCGTAGGGTCGCCAGTTTCATGCAAGTGAAGCAGGCACAAGTCGTCAGCACTTGGCTCCGCAAGGAGTGAACGTTGTCTACCAGGAGTGGTAGTTCAGTTGGTTAGAATACCGGCCTGTCACGCCGGGGGTCGCGGGTTCGAGTCCCGTCCACTCCGCCAG